>Ga0233446_1000192_pt1 | contig 77620 bp, 128 predicted proteins | sample SI_124_October20_4_FD_182780 | JGI IMG/M metagenome (GOLD analysis project Ga0233446, IMG submission 182780) | Seawater microbial communities from Saanich Inlet, British Columbia, Canada - SI_124_October2016_120_MG | ecosystem: Environmental > Aquatic > Marine > Inlet | place: Canada: British...
GTTGGTATGGGTATGGCAGGATAAGGGTATGGGGGGTAGGGGGTAGGACCCCTTTTATTATTATAAATACCTCTGTGAGGGGAAGAGAACATATGACACCATTTTAAAAGAGTGTATTATCTAATATACGCCCATTATATTTTTTTAGAGTAAATTTAAACTAATACATCATTTATTCAATAACATTGATTGCAACTATGTTTAATTGGTCCGACAATGTAACATCTTCGATAAAGTTAACTCCATACACATGAAACACAGTAATTCCTAACATATTTTGATTTACAGAGCTAGAATACTTAGCTAGACACTCGTATTCACGGTACATGTGATCTACATCCACAAATACTGGATTATAATAGCAATGAGTAGGACTTATACCCTTCTCTTCAGTAAAGTCGTTTACCAACATTAATATCTCCTCTACATCATACTTTACTTTTTTATTATACTTCATTAATTCAATCTCCATTATATTTTTTTTAGAGTAAATCCAAGTTAATACACTATTTCCGTCATCCTAACATTATTTTGTTACTGTAACGCATTCTATACAATGTACATAATGAGATACGTTTTATGCACTATACTACATTATATACTCACAATAATATGCACTATACTGCATATAAAATGTTGTAGACCCCGCGCTACTGGGGCTCCCATCTTTCTCGTTGATCAGACGAGTATCAAACCGTAACTATCGCCATAAAGGACCGACAGCTGATGGTATCTCGGCAACTAATATGTCTCCAGTGGCCCGGCTTCTTACAGCATTTATAACTCCGAGATGAGTAACCACAGCTTTCCACATTGCTACAACATAACCAGAATAACACATAATCCTGAAAAGGTAAAGAATTAATTGACTTATGATATAAATAATGTATACTATACGTAGTACATATCCAGTTTTCTAGCTCAGGATGTAAAACAACAAGGCAGAGGTTGCGTACAGCCCCTAGGATGAATTGTCTGTATTGCTTTTTAATAAGGAGTTATAATGGCTATAATATATGAATATACAATAAATGAAATATTAGAAAATACGCACCACAGTGTAGATAGCCTAGAAATACACTACGTACATCCTCATTTGGACTATGTTGTAGAGATCGGGGTCATATTGGATGATGAGTCAACGATAGTGGTTTATGGAGATAGCCTTCAAGACGCTACAGATGAGCTTGCTGCTATTTTACTTTAACTCGACAGATAACTTGGCGACCACCCTCTGAGACAGCGCATTCGCGAACCTCAACACTAACAGACACACATCCTGATAGTAATAAAGACAGGATTATTAGTTTAATTGGTCTGTCCTCACGGCATTTACTTGATCCATGACATCATAAAACGCAATCATTTCTTCGCGATCAGCTCTGAAGTGTAAATTAGACTTAACGTCTACGATAATATCGCCCATATCGTCTGTAATGACTTTAACGCCACCTACGCCGGAACCATCATCGTTTTTAGATAATAGGCGAAGAAAGTCCATTAGATCTCCGTCAAAAAATTCAATATCTTCCATGTTCATTTTATCTCCTTAGTGTATAAAACGAGGTGTCTGGTTCCCCTACGCAGACCAGAACTTTAATGTTGATGGGTTTCAACGACCTCACATCAAGTATAATACACTATATTTTGGATGTCAAGGGTTATTTCAGGATATATGTTGGTTCTAGTGGGACCATACAAGCCTGTATATCGCTCGGTACGCCCTTTTTTCGTGATAATGTACATATTGACGGGCTTAATAGAAAAAATACCATAAAAACGATCCTCGTTTGTCTTATGGACTATTATAATGGGGTATTAAGCTAGATATTAGCTCTTATGGACTACTATATAGGGGTATTGGGTGATCTAGGGACTACTAGACCCAGTTTCTTCTTTCGATTATACACAGTTTTAACATCTATTCCATATTTCTCAGCAATCTCTACTCCATTTAGGAATTGTAGGGCTATATCGTGATCTAGTTTTTTAGTATCTATAGCAGGTCTCTGTAGACCCATTTTAGTATTGTACCTTTTGACCGTAACCCAGTTAACGTTATATTTATCTGCCAGAGCCTGGAATGTTAAGTGCTTTGGTGCATATTTAGATTGATTGTACTCCAGACTGTTAGCTCTGGTTAATAGGTCTTCTTTAAGATTCCTCAAAGTTACAGAATTAAGCCCCATCGCCTATAACTCCTTTGATTGTCTGGATTGATTCTTTTAATTTTCTAAGTTCTTTGACTTCTTTTTCCAGCAACTTAATTCGGTCATGCTCTATATCTTTGGTTATTGCTTTATAAATGTAAGCAGAAACGTTAAGAGTCATCTCGGCAGTTGATGGGTACAGCTCTGCTGGTGGGATATGGTTACCCTCAAAGGAAAATACCCCACCATTATGACCAGACGCATATGTACTATCGACTGTATTCAATATTTTATTTTTGGTTTTCGCGTCTAACTTGTCTAGTATCTCTTTTGGTATGGGTATGAGTAGAGATTTCATATTAAACTCCCTTTCTTTCTTCAATATATTCTTTAAGTTTATCTTCTTTTCCGCTTAATATAAAATCAGATGGTTTGTAATTATCTAGATTGGGGTTCTTTTCGTGCATCCAACTAAGAGCTTTCTCCTGCCCAAGTATCGGCTTCACCATATCGTAGATTTCCTGAAATACTTTTACATATCCGCTATGATCGTTCATCCTAACTCCATAATACGTTTTTCATATAAAGGGGTCATTCCTGGGTTATGTCGCCACCCGTTCCAATAGCCTTTGATATTCTTGATTAGATGTTCTCGGTTTAATAGTTTAAGTGACAGGTAACTGACCGGCGTAGGTACATGTTCTCTGCTTATAATAAGTTTCATTGCATAATTAATCTGATCGTAATCGTCTTCGGTGTTTACCAGGATTGTATTAAATAACATGTGAATATCTAAGATGCATAATAATGGAAATAATAACCAAGCAAACTTCCCTAAGGCTCTGATCTCCATTGCCCATACATCAAATACCGTAATATCTGGCATTTTTCGTTTAGCAGTCTTTGGGTCTACTCCATTTTTTATATAATTCCACGAAAATAAAAATAAATGCTTGGAATGCTGTAATAAGACTCTACCCATTGCTTTATAATTCTTCTCGTTTATAATACCAGCTAATACTCCAGAAAATTGATCTCTACTTAGAACATCAATAGATGCCCCAAACCCGTTGTTTGTCATTTCAGGATGTGGGTGTCTGCAGAATCTTCCAGGCTCTTTTTCAAAGAACTTAACGTAAGATCCTCCGGGACCAAGCGTAGTTCTACCTGTTAAATATAAATAATGTCCTGTCCATACAGCTGAATCTCCACCCTCCATGCTTCCGTCAGGTTGTATTTGACTCACAGCTCCGTACTTATCTTTTTTAATCATCTTTACTTCCTTTATGTCTTCGAGCCTTTTCTATAACTTTAGTCTTAGTAACTTCAACTTCTACTATACCACATTCTTTCCAGCATTTATGATCTTCTTTTAGATCTTCTACAGATGCGTACACTTTAACCCCACCAAGAGCCTCTCCTAGTTCCCAGGTATAATCTATACCACAACAGTAACCAATCTTCTTAGACTGACCCATTCTCTAATTCCTTTTCGCTCTCATAAGGACCAACTACCTTTCTGTAATATTCCATCTGAGCCCCAGCTAAGGCGCCCACAACATCGTTACAGTTTTGATAAGTAAGATCTTTACGTTCCATGTAAGATTTTAATATAACAGCAATAGCGTATTGAATCTCTCCGGCACTGTCTATGTCATCGTAACTTAATATCTTCATATCTTGGGCGTTTATCACATCTCTCCTGTCTCGTTTAATATAAGGCATGTAATTTATTCCTTTCTCTGACCGTTTTTGTTAAGTTCATTCAATACTCTAGCTTGTCCAACAAAAGCTCTTTTTTACACTTTGGACATTCAAATTCTTCGCCATCCGAGCTTATGTTTTCCCATGGATTTTTGTCATACCTATATTCTGCACTCATTAACTTCCATAATTCACCATCATCATTCATGTGCCTAATATCAAATAAATCTAAATACTCATCACAATATGGACAGTTAAAGTTCATTGAAACGTGTAGTGATGCTGTAATTTTTTTAGGTTCCATGACCTCTCCTGTTAAGTTCACGCATCGGACCAAGTAATGTAGACACGATCTTCTAATATTTTCTTTTCATATTCTTTAGCTTCATCAAAAGTTTTAAATATTATAACGCTAAAACATTCCGCACAAACAAGCTCTTGATAAAATGCATACCAAGGCCGCCACCATCTTTTTGTCTTTATGGCATACTCACCAGCCGTACTTTTAACTATTTTAGTCTCCATTTAATACCTGCTTTCTGTGTTAATTAAACGCCACATCTCATGAAAGTAAGTTGCAGCAATATAAAAAGTAATAAAAATATTACAATGGGTTCAAAATTATCACTTTCCACCTATTCTCCTAATGTTAAAATAACGAACCTAACCATATAAAAAATATGGCCCAGCTCAAAAACATAGTTATAAAATATAGTTCTACATTAAAACTAAATGCTGAAATATTTACAGCTATAAATAAAACGAAAAATGCAAGAAACCATATCCAATTATTTTCTAAAAAATTTAAAACTATTTCCATATATTCCTTTATTAAGACTTGGTCACGTATAATGTAAATAAGATAATGTAAACACCAATTGCCATAATACGGTCTCTGGTTCTCAACCGTCTTAGTCTTTTATTTTCTTCTGAATATTTATCATTAAAATGCTGAACACTGTCACCATAAGAAAATTCTTCACCGCAAGAAGGACAACCGTGATAATTAATCTTTCTTATTTCTTCGTTTTCCATAAATCCTCTCTACTGTTAAAATTACTTTGGCATATTAATTGCATATCAACCCCTTTGTTAAGAACCCGTAAAAAACGGTGCAATAATTAATAAAGTAAAAATTAATAAACAAATCAAATCAAAAAATAACAATTTCAGTCTGTCTTTATAATATTTAATCGTTCAAATCTCCTGTTAAAATTATTTTACTATAACCTCAATATTATCTATTTGGTTTTTTAAAGTACGTATCTTTTCTACTACAAGATTAACAGCGTCTCTTCGTTGATTATCTGTTCCGTTTATTGATGCAAATAGCTCATTGTGTATCATAGTTAATTCATTCTTTAATTGATTAATATCTATATTTACTTTTATCATTTGTTCCCCATTATGTTATTCGTTGCTTGATATTCTTGAGCGTCTCTCATTTCATACATTAAATCTCTAAGTCTATACTTATCACTACGAAAAGGACCGTCTTCATACCTATCTTCATACTCATTAAAGGTTGAGTCGTTCTTACATAGTTCCTTAGTTTCATTTATTCTACCAATAACGTCATCAAGAGGAACTTGTAAGCACTTATTAGATAGTACAACTTCTTTTAATTCGTCAATAGAAAACCCATCAGTTTTTTTAACTATAGATTTAATCTCTTCTTTTGAATCAATATGTCCTATCTTTTTATCAAGGTAGTACTCTCTACACTTAGCATCTGGGTATTGGATCTGAACTATAGATGAAAATCTACCAGGTCTCATTATTCTAGCAGGGACTTTAGATATATAATTCGTAGTTGCTATATATACAATATTATCTTTCTGTACTTCCCCATCTAAAATATGTAATAACTCACCTTCATAATTTTTAAGTAACTGATCCAACTCTTCAAATATAACTACTATTTTAGTATCAGGTTGAATATCATCAAACACTTTAAAAGCTTTAGTTAATATTTGAGGGTTCGGGTTGAATAAAACAACACCACCTCCAGCAACAACTTTATTAGCAATCCTGTTTGCCAGAATGGTTTTTCCTGTACCTGGGACTCCATGCATTAACACCGATCTTTTATATACAAAATTATAATCATTAAATAACTTGCGGCTATCATCGCCCAGGAATGTGTCTATCTGTCCTGCTACTAATTGAAACTCTTTTGACGGAAGTTCTAGGATCTCATCAGAATTAAAGCTAATTCTCTCAAATAACAATTGATCAGCTTCTTGTATATAATGTAGCTGGTAATGTCCTGCAGGTAGTTTAGGTTGTCTATCACTGTCTAGCTGTACCACATATTTATCGTGTACTTTTACGTAATCTTTAAATCCCATTTTAATCCTTTTTTTTGTGTTTTGTTAATTATAACATATTTTTATTCAATATACAAGTATTAAATATACTCATTCCCCTTTGGTCTAATAATCCTTTTTATATATTTATCAATATTATCAGGTCTCATTAAATAATATGCCCAGAATATGGTAGCATGCTTTGGTTGATGTTTCTTTATATACAACCCAAGCTTCTTTTTATCTTCAGTTAGACTTTCTGATATACATAGTCCAAGTTTTACCTTAATTTCATTAAACGCTTCCGATGTTTCTATAAGCAAGTCTTTATACTGAGATTCTAGCTTATCTGTTATCTCCTCAGCCTCGTCACGAAACTCTTCAGGCAATTCCTGTAGATAATCGATGTTAACATTACCATCATCCATAGATTCCCAGAAAGATAAGGGACTCATGCGCGATATCATTTTATGAATTCTACAATACTCGTCACCTTTTATCTTAACACGCAATCCTGACTCAAATCTAACAACGAAACCCTCTTCATCTTTAGGTATGGTCTTCTTTAGTTCAATCATTTCTTCTATTGTATGGTTATACTCTTTAACTAATTCAATTCCAGTACATTTTGATATCATACCACACTGGATTCTAGTTTGCTCTTGCTGTGACTCTCTATCTACCATCGAAAGTAAAACTAACTTCTCATCATCTCCGTAATTAGCAACAATTTTATTTTCAGGATATATGATCTCAACAAGTAAGGTTAATTTTGTGTATACTTTACTCATATCGTATTTCTTTAATATCTCCTCAGCCTTTACTGCTTGTGGGCTAGAAAATGCCCCACGAGTTGCTACGTTCCATTTGTTGTTATGATGGTGGATTATACCTAACGAACCGTCGCACTTGTCTGTAACTGTATATGGTTCATCTGGAAGGTTCTCTAATTGAGTAACTGGCATTTCATTTATATTCCAAAACTTTTCAAAAGGGACAGCAACAAAAGCTCCTGTAGTTCTATTTAAGATTAGCCCACGAGAATGTATTGTAACTTCATTCCAAGCTCTATCAAACGTACATTTATCTGTATAGTTATAAAGTACAAGATCTCCTTTAACAACTTTACGTAAATTCTTCTTCTTAACTTCATCTTCAAATGGTTTCAGGAATAGATTCTCTTCTTTATAATGCTCTGTTAATCTTGTTGGAATAAACGACCTCTCATCTTCTATTAAATTAACTATATCATCTTCAGATAATAACTTAAGCTCCCCATCAAACGCAACATCAATCATATTATCTTTCTTGCGATACATTCCATGAAGATGTCCACTTAAATATATTTTATTAGGATCGTTTTCTAGTTTAAATTTAGAGTAACGAGTATCTCTACTATTATCTGGAGGCAAGTGTGTCATAATAACTTCAACCCCATTCTTCAGTAATAGATGGTCTTCAATCCCACAACCATCCCATCCCGATTTTATATAACCATTGACTATACTTTCTATATTTTTTTTATTATGCCAACGAACGAAGCCAGAATCATGATTACCTAATGTTATATATTTGACGCCGTTCAAACTATTAACTAATTCTTTATCTAAAGCTTTTCTTTTATTAATACCAAAGTCCCCTAGAAAATATACTTCATCTTCAGGATTTACTTGCGAATTCCATTGTTCAATTATTGCTTTATCCATTTCATGAACGTTAGCGTAGGGGCGAGCACAATACTCTATAACGTTCCTGTGTCCTAGGTGAATGTCTGAAGTAAACCAGCGTTTCATAAATACCCTTTAAGTAATGCTACTATGTGTTTTCCGCCAGAGCCGTATATTTTCTTAAGCTCCTTATCATCTAAATCAGAAATATTATATTCTTTTAAGAAATCACCCTTAGCATCGGCCAACACTAATTGAATATACTTTCCAAGTTGGTCCGGAGATTCTATCTCTCCATGCTTAGAGAAAGTACTCTTAACTCGATTGTCATTTATATAAGACTGGAACTCAATTTTAGCGTTAACTATTTTAGTGACTTCGTCAGTACGCTTCTTCCCAGGCTTTACTTTCATTTTTTCAGAAAATGCATCAGCCTTTTTCTTTAATAAGAATCTAGATCCTACTTTACTGTAGTATTCTCTTTCATAAGGTTTAATAACTATGCCTTCAGATGGGTTATTTTCTACCCCAAGTACTTTACTATTAAAGTCAGGACTATATTCTAGTGCTTCTTTTAAACTGCCAACATACTTTAATAAAGGCGCTATATTATCAATTTGTAAATCTGCCATAATTTGTTCAAATTGTTTCTGAGATAACATCTTATCATTAATTTCTATATCAAAAAAAGATATACTCTTTTCTTCTCCGTAATTTATTCTTTTTTGTACTCCACTACCGTATAACTCGGCAAATACCCTAACGGTACAGTGACATCCGTAATTATCAACGTATTGTTGTAGTTTTATTACCTGAGGTTCGTATTTTTTAAGAGTACTCCATACATCAAAGAACTTATCACCTTCTTCTAAAAAGGAAGTTCTTTTACCGACTCTCATTTGTTTGTTAGTCTCAAAATATAATTGTAAGTTAGACCCATCTAATTTTTCCCTAATAGAATACTTAGCATCCTTTAGTTCAGGGTATTGTTCTAACATTCTTAAAATAAACTTCTGTTGATATGAATTTTCAATTGAATTATATTTTTTAAACATATTACACCAACTTCCTTATCTTTAATAATAGTAATTCCATCTGCCTGTGGTTTAAACCAAGATACTCTTGCCCACCTTCTCCAGCAAACACTCTCTCTTCTGGTCGCATCTTATCTGTTTCTTTTATTATAAGATGTTTGCATAGATGTTTTATTTTATTAAAAGCAATATGATCTTCTCTCATCTTATCAAACTCTTCTATTGATAGTGATACAGTTGTCATTAAAATTCCAACGTTATGTCTTGTACTCGTTGATATAACGCATCATAATCTAATCTAATTAAATTATACATATCTTTATAATAAGTCATAGAGTGCTCTGCTGTCATTTCTCCAACCTTCCTAACATAAAAGTAACCAGATCCTAGTTTGTCAGAATACTCTTTATCATATATCTCTAGATATGGAAACTCTTCTAAAATAATAAATACATCAGAGTTTGGTATCTTTATATCATGACCACACCCCTCTTCTTTGTGAAAGTGTTGTATATATTCAAACTTTATTGATTCATAATCCATTAATACCCCCCTTTAAATAATCTTTTATATCTATTATAGATACTTCTAAACCATCCACTAATTTCGCTTCATCTAAAATTGAATCAAATACCCCAGCACTTACTATGTTCATACCTCTACTAGTTTTTCTGCACCTGTATAATGATCCTGAGTGGTTTTTTACTAGATAAAAATCACCACCATCTTCTATGCTTTTTACTCCGGATGATAATCTCCAACTATCCCCATCAACATACCCGCCAGACCAAGATCCTAGTATTTTATAGTTAGTTTCTTTACCTTTAAACTGGATTAATTCCCATCTATTTGGAACATATTCGCTCATAATTCCTCCACTATATTTAAATTATCATATTCATCTGCTGTAGGTGCTTCGTAGTTAATCAAATACCTATTTACTATCTCTTGAGCTAACTCAACATCTCCGCTTACAACAGTCGGATGACCAACTCTAGTAACAACTCTTTCTATACATGTAGCAGTATTTGTTTTTAGTTCAAATACGGTCACACAGTACCCAGCTTCTCTAGCTGGTTTTATAAATCTTTCACGTTGCTCTTTATTGAAGTTTTGACGATCAATTAATATCCTTGGAACTTCATTACGGATAGCTGCTTTAAAATGCTCTAGATAAGCTTTCCTACCCATCTCATCTTGCGATATACGAATAGACGTGTCGTTCTCAAGTGTTTTAGAAAAAGTTGTTTTACCAGAACCTATAGGCCCTACTAATATCATTAATTCTTTTTCCATTTTACCTCCCGAATAAGTCTTCTATTAAATCTTCCCTATATTCTTTATAAAAATCAGTACCTAGTAAAGAAAAGAACATTATCCCGTATTCCTCGGTGTGGTTTAAGTTAAGATCACAGTGACCTAACTCGTGAAATATCAAATTCTCTTTACGAGCAGGTGAGGCAGATTTCCAATATGTAGGATCTATGCCGATTGTGCGCATTTCAACAGCATAGTGACAAACACCAACCTTAGGTCTTTTGTGGATTTCAAAAACTATATCCATATTACCTATACTATTACCTTTATATTCTTCAAACAACTCTACGTATGGTATAAACTCAGGATCTATATATCCCGTACGTTCGAAACCGGAACATGCTGTTAATAGTAGTAAAGATATTGTTAATATTAATTTCATAAGCCTATTAACTTAATATCCTGATTCATTTTAAAAACCTGTAATACTATTTTATCGTTAATCTTTTCTTCTATAACTGGTAGCATTTTAGCTGCTAGATCTTTGTCGTCATAAACAGCAACCACGTTACTTTCGCTATCTAATAATATGTATACTTTCATGTTAGTCTCCACACTCTAGTTTGAGTTCCTATTGTTTTTGGTGATAACTTCTGAATCGAGAACAATCTATTTTTCTTAACATAAAGAGGTTCACTCTCTTGATACTGAAGTTTAATATAATCTAAGTTTAATAACCCATCACTAACTGCACTAATTACAGATTTAATCTCTTCAGATTCATGCGTTACCGTATATTCCTGCCCACCGTCGAATATAAACTTATAAAAATTACTTGATTTTAATGCCATGTCCCATCTCCGTCTTCTTCTTTATTTTGTGTTTTACCTAACTCACTAACTATGTCATCCATAGTAATCATTTTAATTTCACCAGACTTTATTTTACTCTCAAGTCTTTTTTGTGTAAAATACTTATATCCATAAAATCCACCAAAACTTATTAACTGGTATATAACCATAGATGCCATAAAATATCCAACAAATGTTAAAAATTCCATAATATTCCTTTAATGTAAGTTAGAGTTATCTTCTGAAGGATAGCTCCATATTTCATAATCATCGCCATCGTCTAATTGACTAACAACTGAAGTTACGTAGTTATCAGTGCCTATGACCAACCCTTGAACTGCGTCTTTATTTTCTATACAAATATCCCACCCAAGCTCTGCGCAAGCTTTTTGTATATCAAGAATATAATCTTCTGGATTCTTCTCGTCTTCTTTTTTGCTCACCTTAAACCGCCGTCTGTATTAAATGTATAATAACTACAGATACAACAAGACCTAATCCGATGCCAAAACCAACAAACACCCCTTCTACTAATCTTTTTAGTAATGATCCTCTTTTATTCATGAGTAAACTCCTTTATGTTTTCTATTTTTTCCCAGTTATTAAAGTCATTCATTGATAACTCTAAGATAATTGGTGATTTATTTATTACCATATATTCATTAAGTGACGTTTTATATAAAAAATTAACATCAACTTTCATATTTAATTGATTAACAAAAAATACATCAGCTATTTTAATAACAGTCTGCTTTCCTTTTTTCTTCCAATATTGACCTTTTTCCATAACTAAGTATATCTAATATATATTAATCTGTCAAGTCTTTATATCTATTATTTAAATCACTACTATTTGCATTAGAGCAAACATTCATTAACTTTGCCAATGAATCAGATAAACTGTTATTCATATCAATGTAACCGCTCATCATTTGTTGTGTTGCAAATATATAAGCAATAAAAATTATAATTACCAAGTGTTTTAGTCCCAATAGTATCTCCCATATTTAGCTATTATTTTATAGAATAATTGTCTATGCTTTTCTTTCTCTCGTTCATCTTTCCTGTGAGAATCTATAAGAGATTTTCTCTCTTCTTCTGACCTCTCGTACTTTTTACCATCTTTTAATGTAATCATTAAACTGTTTGTTGAGTTTGGTATAGATTCCCAACCAATCTCAGTATCTCCGTATTTCTTATTATGTAAATCCCAGAAGCGGAAATAATCAGAATTTAACCACTTCTCTCCCAACTTTATAGCCAATTTAATTGATTTCATTTTAGGTATATATGTATCACAAGTAGGACAATGGTGTCCGTGGTTTTCAAATAAATATAACATCCTTTTAAGTTTAAAAACTTCAAGCTCAACTAAGTAATAATCATCAAAGTCATGGCTATTATATCCTATTTTAGCAAATGCTAACGATCTAGAGAATTTATGAGGAATTACCTTAACCGGTCTGACCATGTCATCAAACTTATCAACTATTTTCTCTAATAAACTCTGCAACCTCTGTAAGTGCGTCAATTTTTTCATCCTTATCTAATCTCCTAAAAAATACATGAGCCATAATTCTATATCGCTCCATCGCTTCTAAAACGTCCACTCGTAACTTATCTTCTTCTCGTTCGTAACCTTTATTATCAAAGTCATCCATCCTATATTCTTCCTTATCACTTTAGGTACATACTTTTTTTCTAATACTTTTACTTTTTTATCAAGGCCGGTTTGAATATAACTAGCTTTAGCTGTAGCATTAAATGCTGCGTTAACGCTACTAGGTTGTCTCGTGTTAACATATAGAGTTAACAGTAAGCAGTTAATAAACCCCATACATACCAAACGCCTTAATCATCAATCCTGTGAAAATTGCAGTAGATTGACTTGTTCCGGAAAGTGTTATCCCAAAGGCTTTTCGATCCTTACCATTTATAGTATAATCAACAATCTTTCCATAATTGGATTGAGGTACATTCTTAGCCCCTATTACATTTATTCTTTTATCGTAACACGCAGGATAGTAAAGGCAGTTATTGTCTAGATTTAAACTCTCATTACCCGCTGCGGCGTTGACTATAATACCTTTGTCTAAGATTCTCTTTATAATTAGACGTTCTCTTTTATCGGAGAAGAGCCCACCACCACTTAAATTAAGTATATCCGGCTTCAATATATAAGCATATTCTAAAGATCTTATAAACGCTTTTGAAAGGTCTCCGGCACCGTTAGAATAAAATCGTATTACTATTATACAGTATTTAGATTTACCAGCCTTATTTTTTATCAATCCTGCAATATTTGTACCATGTCCATGCGTATCAACTACACTCTTATCTTTAGCAAAAGACTTATGTCCTGATTTGCATAGATTAGCTTGCTTAGTGTATGCTTTTTGTATCCCAGTATCTATCACTGCGACTCTTAACTGTTTAGAATAAGCTATATTTGTAAAAAATAATGTAAATAATAAGTATTTCATACATTCCATAATAATACATTAAATATATAAAGTCAAGGATCGATTTAACAAATATAAAGTGAATACTAACGGCAAGAGACATGGCCCAAACGGGAACACGCGAAAGCAACAAGGTTATTACGCCAATAAAGATTCAATTTTATATGAAAAGGACATTATATGCTTAAAAAATTGAAAGATATATCTCTGAATTACTCTCTTATAGTTTTTCTTGTTTTTGTTGGTAAGATGATAATACTAACTCCATCGTTTGCAGATAGCATCATAGTATTGGTACTGGCTTCATTATATGGATACACTCAATATTTAAAAAGATTTCAACCTTATAATTTAGATAAAGAAGTTGCTAAAGACTTATTAGAAGTTAAAAGCGCTCTTAGTAAAATGAACTTCATTAAGGCTACAGATCAAGTTAAAGAAAAAAGATACTTCTAATGTCCACAAAAGGTGAATTACAGACTTTAAATCTAGAACTTAAGCAAGAAAATGAAGGGCTGAAAGATACAGTTACTATATTGCTTAAAGAAGTGGATAAACTACAGAACGTAGATAGAAATTTAATACTTAATCTAGCATTAACTCCAGAGCAAAGAATTCTGGAAGTACAGATTCAAAACATCGAAGCAATATCTAACATTCGACTATTAACTTTAGAAGAAACCAGAGCGTTGGACTTGCATATTAAAAATAAGCGTTTACTTGACGATAAAAGTACAGTAAATGCTGACTATACTAAAGTACCCGACGGTTTAACCGAAGCGGATCTTTTACAAATAGCTGGAAGTGTTAATGGCGACTCTGAAAAGAAATCAAAACGACGAGGTAAGTCGAAAACAAGCAGTAAAGATACTGTGGAATAAAGGCATCCTTGAGTGGAAGCTTGATGATTTACAAAAAAAGATCTACCGTCAATTCTATGACGATACTGATGATATAACTACTATGTTAATTAGTAGGCAGAACGGCAAATCCTACCTTCTATCAATACTAGCAATAGAATCTTGCTTAAAAAGGCCAGACGCCGTAGTTAAATTCGTAACCCCTAAATTAAAGATGGTCAAGAACATTCTAAATAAGAATATGAAAGTCATATTAAAGGACTGTCCTCCAGATTTGATGCCAGAATGGAAAGAAGGCGAGAAAGTTTGGAGATTTAAGAACGGAAGTGAGATTCAAGCTGCTGGATCAGATAACCAAAACTACGACAACGTTCGTGGTGGTACATGTGATCTATGGATTGTTGATGAGGCAGGATTCTGTAATGATTTAGAGGAGGTTGTTTACTCGGTTTTAATACCAACAACAACTATGACCGGTGGAACTGGTATATTATCATCCACCCCAGACCCAAAAGACCCAGAACACCCCTTTATTACCTTATTTGTTGAACCTGCCGACCTTGAAAATAGGTTATTTAAGTATACTATTGATGATAATGTTAGACTAACCGCTGAAGAGATACAAAGGATCATTAAAAGGTACCCAGGTGGACGAGATCACCCTAGATTTAGGGCTGAGTACCTATGTGAGATAATAAGAGACAGTGAAACAACTGTAATTCCTGAATTTGACGTAGCTGCAGAAAAAGACATAGTTAATGGTGAGTATGAAAGACCTAAGTACTTCGATGTATATGTTGCAATGGATATAGGTGGTAAGGATTTTACAGTAGCTCTATTTGCTTACTTTGATTTTACCAAAAATACTGTAGTTATTGAGGATGAGTACGTTTTAAGGCGTAAACAGAACAGTAAAGAGCTTGCTACAGGTATAAAAGAGAAATTAACTGGATTATACGGAGAAAAGCTGCCTTATTTGATGTTTGCAGATAATAATAACATTATATTACTAAATGATCTACAAATGGGCCATGGTTTAAACTTCCTTCCAACAAAGAAGGATAATAAAGAAGCAGCAATCAATAATGTTAGATTAAAAGTGCTTAATAGAGAGGTTATAATACACCCCAGGTGTAAGACACTGATATATCACTTAAAGAACGGTAAATGGGCAAAAAGAGCTAATAGTAGTACAAGTACTGGTAATTATAAGCAATTTGCTAGAAGCGCTGATGGAGGTCACTTTGACGCTCTAGACGCTGTTATATACCTTATTCGTAATATAATCTTCTCTAAGAACCCATATCCAGCACATTATGGTGCTTTATCACCAGATAACGCATATTCTAGAGAGACTGAAGACAAAAAATACGATTTCCTTTCAGATATCTTTAAAGTACGCAAATCCTTGAAAAATTAACAAATATAAAGTGAACCTCCAATTTACCCAAAGGTGGATAAATGACGTCTAAAGATAGAGAATACTTCGCAGCTAAAGATGGCGAAGATACTGCCAGGATTGTGCTTCAAAAAGCTAATAAATGGTTTCATACACTTGACGTCAACGGATACTTAGATAAATTAAAAGAAGCATGGTCAGCATACCATGGTGCATATTACACAGATGTTGGATCTGGTCACAGATTAACGTTTTCTGGAGAACAGGGCGAATTGGTTAATTTACCTGTAAATCATTATCGTAACATATGTCGTCACATGCTTACTATGGTAACTTCAAATAGACCAGCAATGCAGGCTAGAGCGACTAATACTGATTATAAGTCATTAGTTCAAACTAAGCTAGCAAATGGCCTATTAGACTATTATATGAGAGAAAAACGCCTAGAAGACTACTTATCTACAGCAATAGAGCATGCAATTGTATTTGGTTCTGGTTTTGTTAAGATGGAGTGGAACTCTACAGCAGGTGAAGTTCATGACTATATTGAGCCAGTAAATAAGAGAAAACAGTCGTTTCAATCATCAATAGATGAAGAGTCTGGGGAAGAGATCGAAGAACAGATGTTTGACGAAGACGGATCTCCAATGGAAGAAGACGAGTTAGACGAGGATGGGAATCCAGTTGAACTAGAGTCTGGGTATCCTGTATATGAAGGTGATGTCGTATTTAGTACAGTATCTCCATTTGATGTTGTATTTGATAGCACTAAAGAAGATAATCAGAAACAAGATTGGGTTCTTATAAGGTCGTTTAAAAACAGATTTGACTTAGCCGCTAAATATCCTGAAATGAGAGATGAGATATTAAATCAAGAAACTAAAGACGAAAAAGAACGATATGACTTTAATGGTGTATTTTATGATGAATCAGACGATATTGCTATATATGAGTTTTACCACAGACAAACTGAATCAATGCCTGATGGTCGTTATTTGTTGTTTGTTGAATCTGATGCAGTTTTATTAGACACAATTAATCCATATAGAAAATTACCTTTATACAGAGTATCTCCGGGAGACATATTAGGTACTCCTTATGGGTATACTGACACATTCGATTTACTTCCCATTCAAGATGCTGTAAATAGTTTATATAGTGCTGTGTTAACAAACCACAATGCGTTTGCAGTACAAAATGTACTTATTCCTAGAGGTGCAGACATTAGCCCTGGGCAGCTCGCTGGTGGATTAAACGTTATAGAGTATAACACTCAAGCAGGTAAACCTGAACCTTTGAATTTGACAGCAACTCCTCCTGAAGTTTTTAACTTTATATCTATATTAGAAAAGACCATGGAAACTGTATCTGGTGTTAACTCTGTATCTAGAGGAAACCCAGAAGCTTCATTAGAATCTGGAAATGCTTTGGCCTTGGTTCAAAGTATGTCTTTGCAATTTATATCAGGATTACAGCATTCTTATGTTAAGTTAATTGAAGATGTTGGTACTGGTTTAATTATGTTACTTAAAGATTTTGCCTCAGCACCTAGAGTTGCATCTATCGTTGGTGAAGCAAATAGAACATACATGAAAGAATTTAATGGTGATGATTTATCTGAAGTTAATAGAGTAATAGTTGACGTAGGTAATCCTCTTGCTAAGACGACAGCTGGACGAGTTCAGATGGCAGAGCAGATGCTACAGATGAATTTAATAAAAACCCCAGAGCAATATATCAGTGTTATAAATAGCGGTAAGCTTGAGACTATGACCGATAGTATTGATCGTCAGTTAATGTTAGTTAAATCTGAAAATGAGAAGATGATAGCCGGAGGAGAGGTTCAAGTTATTGACATAGAACCTCATTCTCTACATATCAAAGAACATAGAGACATACTATCAGATCCAGCATTAAAAGAAGACCCTACTTTAGTTAGTAATGTTTTAAACCACATACAAGCGCACATAGACGCGTTAAGACAGGTGGACCCAGATATACTGATGCACATAGGCGAACAGCCTCTAGCACCTCCAGGAGGCTCTCCTGCGAATCAACCATCACCAGATGATATGGTTAATCAAAGCGCTATGGGACAGACTGAAGAAATGTTACAACAACCTGGAGAACAACCTGATCCAACTTTACCTCAACCAGCAACTCCGCCACCCCCCTTTGAGAACCTTCCAACTAACGCGGCAGACGTAATACCAGAATAATGTTTTTACCTGCACTTTTTACAATAGGACTTATTATGCCAGATCCAAAATTACTTGAAGCTTATAAAATGGCTCAACAAATGGATGAGCAACAGTCTATAGAAAATAGAATAGAAGACGATGAAAACGTAACTAACTTTTTAAATACAATAGGCCAAATTGAATCCGGTGGTGGAAGAAACTTTAACCACGAAGAAATACAAAGTGGAATGCATAAAGGACATCGTGCTGCAGGAACTTATGGTTTGATGCCGAATACAGTTAATGAAGTTTTAAATATGATGAGAAGAGACGGTCAAGTAAATCCTGAATTACAAGGATTAAGCGCTTTACCTCCAGATAAAATGAAAGCATCTTTAGAAAGCGATCCTAATAAAGAACAACAGATAGCTAGACATTTAGCTAAGTATGTTTTAGCAAGACAGGGTGATCCGGAAAAAGCTGCTTACTCGTGGTTTCAAGGACATAACTTAAAGCCAGAAGATATAGATGCAAGAAATTACAAAGATCACGATTACGTTAAAAAATATAATAAATATAAGGGGTCATAATGAGCAGGAAGAGAGATTTGATTAAAGGGTTTAAAGATGCGGTCGGAGCTAAATATAACAGCGATGACGACTTGACTGCCAAAGAAAGAAAAGAATTAAAAAAGGCTGAAGGTAATGAGGTCGTTCGAAAAAACATATGGAAAAAGAAAGGCTTTTGGGACAAAACTAAAAAGATGATGAAGTCAGCGTATTACGGCGATAAGAACAAGTAATAATAAAGGACCCTAATGGCCAATAACTTAAAAGGATATGACGCATTTCAAGTACTGCGTAGCGTTTTCGATGTAGATAAAAACTGCTTAAGGGTTTGTATCGTCGATGGTGCCGCTGGCGGTGGTAGTCCTATTGAGGTTATTGTTGATCATACTACGGACTCAATTAGATTGGGTGATGGAACTACGTTATTTTCATCAACAGCTATTGGGACCAAAACTGGACTAGATGTTAGTGTTATAAACAACTCTGTTGGACAAGTTCCTGATACAGATTCTGTAAGTATGGTGACTTCTGGAACCGAGTATAACTACGTCCTTCCTATAGGGACTAAGTGGTTTGAGATAAGGTCTAGGTTTAAAGGTACGATTAGTTTTGGGTACTCTACTGGTAATAGGAATTTTACAGTAATACCCGGAAATACTAAGAAAATAAACGATATAATAGCAACTACCGCTATTACTATCTATGTAAGCAGCACTAAGGGTGGCGATACATTGGAAATACATTATTGGATTTAACAAATATAATATGAGTGATTGGGTACTCTAAACAAAAATAAAGGGAGAATAAAATATGAAAGATCAATTAATATTCGACACCACGGATGCTAATACAATAGCTGATAGTGATAGTGTTGGTGCATTTTTGCGGGCCAGTGATGGTACGTTACTTACGCATACAGACGTAGGTGGAAAGAAAGCATTAGATGTTAGAATGGCAGAAGGTGTAAATGTTGAAGTGGATTTAAGCCACGTTGACGATTCTGTTCGTCTAGGAGATGGTACTGCTTTTTTTACCAGTACTTCAGAAAACGGAGATATTGCTTTAGATGTGCATTTATCAAATACATCAATTGCTGTAACTGCTACAGATTTAGACATCAGAGATTTAGTATTTGCTACAGATAAGGTAGACGTATCTGGATCAAGTGTTACGGTTACTGCTACTCAGTTAGACGTTGACGATCTTACTTTCGCTGACGATAAAGTGGATGCCTCAGGAAGTACTCTTGGTGCAAACGATGGAGTGGATATTGGTGATGTTACAATCAACAATGCTGCCGGAGTTGCTGCTGTTAATATTCAAGACGGTGGAAATTCAATTACTGTTGATGCTGTTCAATTAGATATCGACGATTTAAATGCAACTGATGATGCTATAGCTTCTTGGTTACATGATGGAACTGGAACTGCTATTACTAGTACTGGTGGAGCGATTGACGTTAATCTTGCTAGCGGAACTTTAGCCACAAGTGATGCAGCTTTAGCTGATACTGCAATTTTATCTGCAGCTGATACTTTAGCCGCTGCTGGAACTGCTGAAAAAGTTGTTGCAGCAAATCTTGCTAGTAGAAAATACCTATTAGTATATAATAACGATAATAGAAAAATGTATGTTGGACATAGTGGTGTAGATGCTGCTAATGGTTTTCCTATATCTCCTGGATCTTATATTGAAATGAGAGCTGGAGCCGCTGTTGATGTATATTACGATTCTGCTAAAAGTGGACACGCAATTAGAACTCTAGAATTAAGTTAATCAAATAGGGGAGTTTTTCTCCCCTTTATTTTTTGAGGTTAATATGAACGAAAACAATTTTAATGAAGATGATTTAAAAAAAGTTACAGAATTTTTAAACTTTATTGCAAACAAAGCAGAGTTTAACGGATGGAAGACTGAAGATACTGTTACTCATTTTAAGTTATTAGCAAATATGCAACAAGTAATATTACCTAAAATAAAAAATAATATATTAGAAGTAGTAAAAGTGGTTGAAGCCGACGATAAGGGATCTAACTAATGATAGAAGCATTAGATGGCCCATCATCTCAAGGTGTAATTCCTGTGTCAAATTCAGTAGTGTCTGAAGTAAAAGTAGGCGTCACTGTTTTAGATGAGAGAAAAGTGGTCACTATACAACCTTCAGGGAAGATTAGAGTATATTTCGGAGATGGGTCAACAACACCAAGCGCTGCTACAGTATTATCTGATGGGTTTAAGCATGGTAAGGATTCTATAAGAAGTTATGAGGCATCTAGTTCTCAAATACTTTATATAGTATCTGATACAGGTGCTAGTATCAACGTAACTATTGCAGAGAGGGCATAATGTCTGGTAGAGATGAATTTGAGCAGACCGCAGAGGAAACACCTTTTGATAATTCAACTAACGGATTTACTGCGGATAAAGTTCAAACCGCTATTGAAGAGATTGGCGCAGGGGCGAGCCCTGGGTTTACTTTTTCTAGACCGGGTAGCAATACAGGTAATACTTGGCTTAAAATAGCCGGTGGTGTTGTTTCTAACAGATCAGGAATTCCTGTTTTTATATCTAACCCAAAGTTAATAACCGTTGTTGCTACATGTGAGAATTTAAATACATATGATGTTAAAATATACGAGCATGATGGAGATCAAATTAACCTCACACTACTCTCAACGCATAGTGTAGTCGCATCAAGATCTACAACGTTTACAGTAAATATAACCTTAACTCAAGGTAAGCAGCTTGCCGTCAGAACAAACGGAACAGTAAAGAATCCTGGTGTTAATCTGCAGTTAATAGGTAATAATTAATGGATAAAATACTTAAAAATAATACAGCATCAATTGTAGACGTTACGGACGTTGGGATAGAAGTTCCAGCAAGTGGCACATTTACAATAGAACCTACTGATTATTGGATATTAGCCGCATCAGATGATACTTCTTCATTACTAACCGCCGGTACTTTGACTATGAATGACGGAACGTCTGACTTATCTACCTCAGATGGGATCAATTTTTTAAAGTTTGGTGAAGATTATGCTACATGGAATGCTGATAGAATACAAGGTATTACCGTAGATGATACAGATATTGCTAATGGTAAGATATTAAAGTATAATTCAACTAGTGGTAATTTAGAATATGAAGATGATGAAACTAGTGCATCTGTTTTTGGTACACATTATAATTATCTAGACTCAGACGGAAAATCTACAACCACATCTAACGGATGGGTTGATAAGGTTAATCTTACTACAACATCTCTAGATGCTGGTGATTACTTAGTCCAATGGTCTGCTGAGATATCATGTCCAAAAGAAGATATGGTTGAAGCTAGAATGATGATCGGCGGATCAGGTGAAGGTGAGGTAACTATGCATCACAAAGGTGAAGATGCTACAGTATGGTCTATGTTTTCTGGAATGAAAGAAGTTACACTAACTGCAGGTGCTGTTAATTTAAAAATACAATATGGACAAACCGATCTCGGCGGTACTGGAAGAATAAGAAATGCCAGAATATCTATATGGAGGGTCGCTTAATGGCACAGACAAAATATACGTACTCAATAACGGCAGATACATTAAATGGGGTATATGATGGGAAGCTTGCATTAGAAATACAAAGCTCGTCGATCTTAATCGCTCTTGATTATACTGCTTCTGGAGAAGTTGGGGAAACTTCTGATGTTTTAAATATATACTTTAAAGATTCACTTAGCGTTGGTGACGAAACTACATTAGACAACTTAATTGCAGCTCACGATGGGGTTGCACTCCTTAAAGATAAAGCAATTAAAGCAATAGTAGAATCGCAACAACCGTTTGCATCAAAAACACTTCCTGATGGTAAAAAGTTATTTGGTAGAGAACATGGCGTAACTCCGGTTACTATTGCTGCCGGTGCCACGGGTTCTTTAGTTTTTGAAATACCGTATGCTGCCGCTAAAATAACCGGAGCACATATCCTGGGTACAAAAGTGGGCGATACTGTTAATTTTAAGATATTAGATACTGATACCGGGCTACTTACTACAATTCCATTATATCCATTAAATCAATTTGGATTTTCTGTTAATATGCCTGATGGAGAGTATAAAAAAAGCTACACTTATGATGCTGATTTATTTTTAGGTCTACATATTTCTGTGGAGTATACAAATAACGGAACGGAGACCATTACAGTGTCTATGAATTTAGACATACATGAGGTCGTGTAATGAAAGTTGAATACTTATTCAGTAACAACAAAAAGTGCGGATCTAGATTAATATCCTGGGCCGCTAAATATGAAAATCTTGGATTAATAGATAACCCAAGCCATGTTGCTGTGTTATTAAATGAAAATATGGTAATAGAATCTACATTTACTACTGGTGTTAGGATAATACCTTATACTAAGTGGTTAGAGATAAACAATGAAATAGCTAAAATTCCTTGTGATAGATCTTATAGAAAGTCAATGGACGTGTTTAAAGAGTTAACATCTCTTTGGGGTCGGAGTTATGACTGGAAAGGTATATCATTTTTTGCGCTATCATACGTAAAGTTGATTATGTTTAAAGAACCAATGCCAGAGGTTAATTCCTGGAATAACAAAGACTCTTATTTTTGTACAGAGTTTGTTGCTATATTGTCAGGATGCGCCTGTTCTATGCATAGCCCGGCTAAATTACTTAAAGAGATGATTGATGTCTAAACAAAACCTAACAAATGTACAACAAAGAATCAAAGCTAAGAGAAAGCTGAAGTTTAAGCGCAAAGTTAGAGATAAAATGTACATTATTGTAACAATCCTGAGTATGGCCGGAAACATATATTTTATGTCCGAACCATATCAAGAACAAATTATAGACTATGTAGTTGATTTATATAACCAGGTAGCTCCAATTGTGGAGAGCCTAATTAACCAACTGCCAATATAAGGCACTAATTACCCCTATATGGGATATTAAGGAGAAATGTATGTCAATACAAGAAGATAGCCCCGAAGCATCAGCTGAGGAAGTAATAGGTACAATAGACGCGTCACATGATGAAGTTATTGAATCTGAAGAAGTAGAAGGTGAGGATAGCGGAGAAATAGACGCTGAAGATGCTACTGAAGAAGAATTAACCGAAGTACTCGAAGATGAAGATGCGTCTGAAGAGGAAAAAGTAGAAGCAATCCAAGAACTAAAAAAGAGAATGACCTTTAAGATTAACGGTAAAGACGTTGAAAAAGAGATCGATTTAGGTGATGAAAGCTCAATTCGTGAACTTTTACAAAAGGGATTTGCTGCAGATGAGCGATTTCAAAAGGCTTCGGGCATGGAAAAGCAAATGAAGAGTTTTGCTGATTTGATGCAATCAGACCCAATTCAAGCTTTAAAGGCAGCTGGGCATGATATGGATAAGCTTGCTGAGTCATACTTAGAAAAGCGTGTTGAGGATATGAAGAAGTCTCCTGAGCAATTAGAGCTTGAAAAGCTACAAAAAGAGATCGAAGTTGAGAGAAAAGCAAGAGAAGAGCTTCAGAATGAAAAGGTTAGTTTAGAGCAATCTAGAGCCCAAGAAGAGTATTCTAGGCAGTTAGATGTTGAGATTACAGATTCTTTAGCTAGTTCAGATCTACCTAAAAGCCCATATGTGGTTAAGAGGATTGCTGAAAACCTAATGATTGGGTTAGATCAAGGTAATGAGGACATTACAGTTACTGATGTATTACCCATAGTTGAGAAGCAAATTAAAGACGAGATTCGTCAGATGTTTGAAGCTATGCCTGAGGATATCATAGAAAAGGTCCTGGGAAATGATGTTTCAACTAAGCTTCGTAAGCGCAGGATCAAGAGAGCTAAGAAGACAACCGCTGAGGCAACTAACATTAAACCTACAGGTCAGTCCGAAGATAAGAAAGCTTTAGCTGACAAAGAGCCAACTCCAGCTAAAAAGGCTAAGGATTTTTGGAGTAATTTCTAGGTAATATTGTATTGGGTGCAAATAATGTGCCCAATATGGTGTATAAGTTAACAAATATAAAGTGATAGAGCAATATATTATGTTATATTTTGTTGGAATCGGAAGTACGCCGTTTGGAGCTTCTTGGTAAACCCGTAATATTGATTAATTATTTGGCACATATCATTAAATAATAAACAATAAATATCAACAATTATATGTAAATAACGTATAATAACCAAGGAGCACATTATCGCTGGAGAAAATACCATAACCACACTAAATGGTTTATTTAAAGAAATATACGCAGATAAATTAGAAAATTTAATCCCAGAAGGAACAAAGTTCATGCAGAAAGTTCCATTTTCTGGAAGAAAGAAAGCTTTAGGTAGCTTATATCACCAACCTGTAATATTAGGCCTAGAGCACGGTATTACTTATGCTGGACCAACTGACGATGCTTTCGCATTAGATGACGCTGTTAACGGTGTAATCCGTGACGCTTCTGTTCAAGGTTCACAAATGATGCTTAGATCTCGTCTTGGTATCGCTGCTGCTTCAAGAGCTGCTGGTGGAGAGCCAAAAGCATTTGAAAACGCTACTAAGTTCCTAGTAAGAAACATGCTTCGTTCAATGTCTAAAAGACTTGAAGTTGGTTTGTTTTATGGTGGTGTTGGCATAGGATCTGTAGATGCACTTCCTGTAGGTAACGTTTTAGTTGTTACTACTGCTGATTGGGCACCTGGAATATTCGCTGGTTCTGAAGCTATGAAGATTGACATCTATGATGCTACTTCTACTACTTTACGTGGTACTGCTCAGATTTCAGGAATTGACATGGATACTCGTGAAATCACTGTAGATGCGATGCCTGCTGGTACTGTTGCCACTGACATCATCTATTATAAAGGTGCTAAAGGTAAAGAAGCTGCTGGTATCCATAAGATACTAACTAATACTGGAGTTTTATTCGGCATAGATGCTTCTCAATATAACCTTTGGAAAGGTAACGAAATCGATTTAGCTGGAAATCCTCTTTCTTTCGCTAAGGTTCAAGATGCAATTGCTCGTGCAGTTGAAAAAGGTCTTGATAGCAACGTATGTGTTTTCGTTAACCCTAGAACTTGGTCTGACCTTTTAACTGAGCAAACTGCTCTACGTCAGTATGATAGTTCTTACAGTGTTTCTGTTTCAGAAGCTGGACATCAAGAAATCACTTTCTACGGCCAAAATGGTAAAGTAGAAATCGTTCCTAGCATTTATGTTAAAGAAGGATTTTCTTATGTTCTTTGTGAAGAAGAAATGTTAAGAATTGGTTCTAGTGATATCACATTCAACCGTCCTGATCAAGGTGACACTTTCTTCCGTGAGTTAGAAAATGCTGCAGGATATGAATTAAGAGCATACAGCGATCAAGCGCTTTTGTGCTACGCTCCTGGCAAGAATTGTCTTGTAAAAGGAATAGTTAATTAATTTAAATACTTAACTACTCAGTTAAGATATTATATAAAGGACTCTGCAATGGGGTCCTTTTTTTTATGTCTCACCATGAATTGTATACCACCTTTTACTTGACATACAACCTCATGTATAGTATACTGGTAATATGAAAACTGGGATAATATATAAACACGAAAACAAGATTAACGGTAAAGTCTATATAGGCTCAACTATTCAAACTACAGCTAGAAGGTGGAGAAAGTCAGATAAGACCTATAATTCATACAAGAGTTGTACAGTATTCTACAGAGCGTTAAAGAAGTATTCTTGGAACGAATTCACTACGACGGTCCTTGAAGATAATATACCTTTTGATAATATAGCTGCCAGGGAAGAATACTACATAAAGGAAAACAATAGTATAGCACCTAAAGGATATAATACGGTAAATATTATAGACAGTAGAGTTGTTTATACTGAAGAAACTAAATTAAAGATATCAGAGTCAAGAAAGGAGTATTACAAGAATTTAAAAGAACCCATTATAGCGTATAATAGAAATCACCATATTGAAGTTAACGATATTTCTTGTAAAAAATGCACTAAGTGTAATTTAGTTTTCCCTTTAAGTGGATTTAATGTTTATAATAAAACTTGGGATAAGTTAATGAGGATCTGTAAGAGTTGTCAGATAAGCCAAACTAGGCAGTATAGGGAGAAGAATCCAATAAAAACCTTAACAAAATCAGAGTTTAAGCAATCTTATAGAGATAGAAAAACTACCGCCAGACCATTTATTGGCGTAAATGATAATGGAGATAAGTTGTATTTTAAGTCAGGTGTAGACGCCAGTGTAGGTGGTTTTGATAAAACCGGTATAAGAAGATCTATATTAAACAATAAGAAGTATAAAGGATATTCCTGGTGCTATGCTGACTCTATATCTAAAATATATGCCAGAAAATGCAAGGTACGTAAGGTCGGATGGTCTGAACATAAATCATTCTTAGATAAATATCATAGACAAAAAAGTATACCTACAACGGTTTGTTATGGATTGTATTATGAAGAGGAGTTGGTTTGTTTAATGAGCTTCGGTGTTCCTAGGGGTAGGAGAGTTGAGTTTAAATGGGAGTTGTATAGGTTATGTTATAAAGGGAGTATTGTTGTTGTTGGTGGGGCCAGTAAGTTACTAAAGGCCTTTATAAAAGAATATAATCCAGATAGTATACTGTCCTATGCTGTGTCTAGTTATAAGAATGGAGGGAAGGTGTATTTAGCTTTGGGGTTTAGTTATATTGGAGAAACTGAGAGAAGTTATCATTACATTAAAGATGGAGTTAAGTATAGTAGACAAAAGTTAATGAAGCACAAACTTCCGGGAATATTGGGAAGTGATTACGATGGATCAAAGAGTGGCCCAGCTATGCTCAAAAAAAATGGATTTATAAAAATAATGGAAAGTACTAATAATATATATTCATTAATCTTAACTTAAGTTGTAGTTGTTCACTTTTCATCTATATACTTTACTTTATTACAATGATCTATCTTTTTTGTATTATTAAAAACACAGTCAATTCCAGCACAAAAAAACACTAATACAAACAAAAATACTATATATTTAATAAATGCTATTACTTTTTCTAAAATCATCTACATCCCCTTTTTATATTAAAACCCCAACGCATGTACTATTAAAGCAATCTTGATCCAAAACCTCATACTTCTACCTCTCTAAATAACACCAATTGATATCCTGCAACAAACAAGTATAAATACCAACCACGCTCTTTAACTTTCTCTTCTCTTGATGGACTCCACCGAGATGACTCATACCTAAATCCATTTATACCAAACCACATCTGATGCTCTGGTTCCGCTTTTCCATAGAACCAATCAATCATTTCATTGCTCCTCTTATCATTTTAGCCACCAGAAACGTCGCCACAGTACATAAAACCAACACTCCTGCAGCTGTATACTCTTTTTCTAAATAGCAGTAACCTGCCAAATACGCCTGTAGTATAACAATTATATAAACACTAAACAGTTTCTTCATCTACTCTCTCGAAAGTCTTTTCTTGTACATCATCCGGAGTAAATACATTTAATAGCATCTGGTAATGATAATCACAAACATAGAACTTTGCGCCTTTACTATTAGTTTTAGTCCCCACAACAGGCTCGCCACAATCTTCAAAATAACACTCAACTATTTTCACACAACACTCCACTTTGCATTTCTTTCTGACTCATAATCTAGTAATTTCTTTATATGATCTTCGCATTCCAACTTAGTCCCGTAAAACCGCTCATTAAGACCCATATAATAGGGATAGTATGTATAATTTAACCACTTAGGTTCTCTAAAGAAAATATACTTCTTACCTAAATATTGAATACTATACCTGAATCCATTTGTAATTAATCTATACTCAGTCATCTTCAGGTTCCCACACATGCTCTGGCTTTAAACCAAAAACCTTAGGATCAACCGCAGGAGGTAACATCCCAGCTCGTTCTAATCTACCTAATATTTCTTTATCTATACCTTGTAGTAGAGGTAACTCGTGTTCATATAATACTGTATCTATAATTTCCAACGCATCACTTCTTTTCATAAACTTCCTTACATTTTTCATAATACTCAACAGTATCAGATTTATCTACATAGTTACCTACAATAGTATTCTCTTTATAGTTCCTCAAGAAAGTCTTTATAACCCTAACATGCCTATCTAAGTAATCTTGAGCTACTCCTAAATTATCACAATGAACCTTAGCTATTACTTTATTATCAACAATCCCATTGTCTGACATTTCAAGCATCCCTAATATATCAACATCTATTATAGATCCTGGAATATACACGTCACTTCCTAATAAGAACACATCTAATTGGTCCCCATCTTCAGCTAACGTATCTTTTATGTACCCATATGTTGCAGGATATGTCAGTTTTGACAGTCGGTCAACCCTCAACTCTCCAGTAACTTTATCTATCTCATACTTAACATTAGATCCAACTGGTATCTCAATCTTCATTGTTATCATTTAAATCTCCTATACCTTGTAATCTATATTATATTGCATTTATATTCCTCTAAAGAAACCACCTCACTTGAACATATTTTATTTATTTTTTTATTATGTATTGTTTCAAGTATAGTTAGTTTATCTATCAAGAGGTGCTGTACCTGTAGTCTAATAATCAGGTCAAAATTCTTAGCATTTTTTCTTAAGTGAACTTCTGTAACTCCAAGAGAATCAGCTAGCGATGTTATTTTCTTTTGTACATCGTTGTACTTATCCCAATTATCTTGAATCATAGTTCTCCTTATATTTATAATACATATACACAACTTCTTCTTTTGTTAATGGACCTTGTGCGTGGTGGCAGTAGCAAATATAGGCCCAAGGTTCTTTATGTATACAATCTTCAATCTCTTTAAATGATACATTCATTTAAACCTCCTATGAGTTTTATATAATCCATGATTTGTCTGCCAACATCCTATAAATAAGTGAATACCAAGTTCGCTTATATCGTAGTTACATTCTTTAATATATTCTATGACCGCATCATACTGATACACTTTAATTAAAGGACTATAATATCCTGTATGTCTATATATAAAAGCTAGGATCTTAAGAGCCATGTAAAGGACATCCTCCGCTAATTGAATAATACCCAAAAGGATATGCATCCTGGTTATCTAGCTTAGCGCATTCGCATTTTACTCTTCTCCAAAACATATGAAATTTCTTATCTAAAGGAAATCCCCAAGCTTCTTGTAATTCAAATTCAATTAAAGTATAATAAGCGTCACATAATGTCAGGAAGTCTATATCGTCACTTTCCATCATCATATCACATAAATGCAATCTTTCTGAATGTAACTCTTTGATTTTATCTAAATTAGTCCAGCAATTCTGTTGATCTAGTAGCTCTTTATTTAATATTAAAGCCTCTACTCCCTTATGCCAAACAACTCTCTCAGCACTGGGTATATGTAATGGATCGTGGTATTTCATTTCTTCTCCAATTCGAAGTGGGGCAAATCATGGAATGATTGATCTGTAGTATCGAAATCACCATTCCAATCGCTTCCTAACCTAAGCTTAATCCCCATTCCTGCGGCAATTCCTTTAATAAATCCAGCAAATAAATAATTTCTATTGTAATTATCCCACTGAATCGGATAAGCAATTGCGTCTACAGCATGCGAGGTTCCATCAGGTTTCTCTATATGCATAGAATTGAGCGTCTTACTAGCCCCAGAACGAACTAACTCCTGTTGACGCTCTAAGGACCGTATACCTTCTAGTATAGTAAAATCTACGTGCTTAATAGCCTCATTGAACACTCTCTGTAGATCTGGGTGACATGTTTCTAGCTTAGCCTTTGATTTCCTGCTAAATTTATACATTTAATTCCCTTCCTCTGATTCTCCGCCAGGTAACATCTTACATATAGAACAAACCAGGTAAGTATCCGGTTCTTCTCCACTTCTGACCCAATTATGATTCTTTTTCAGCGTGTAACAGTGTTTATTACTCTCACTATTAGACGTTGATCTGAATATAGCTATTATTAAAATTACCATTAATATAAAAATAAGTTCCATATAGGCATTATATCACAGATTTAGACCGTGTCAAGAGTAAATTTAACAAATATAAAGTGAAGCCTTAACTCACAATCTAGGGGTATATCTTGCCTAAAACATTGATCGTCAATAACAAACCGTTTTCGTATCCAACTAAAGGTGATGAACCAGGCTGGGGCTCAGATGCAACTAAATGGGCAGAAGAGGTTACTAGCGTATTAAATGACGTTGTTGGGCCTAATGATATATTAGAATCTTCGTTCAATATTGTGAATAATCAAGCAACACTTGCTGATATAATAGGCCTAGTTTTCAATAACGCAGCAGTAAGATCTGCTGTTGTTCAATATTCAGTTTATAGAATTTCTACTGCAAACCCGTCTGGTTTTGCTGAGACTGGTGAAATGCACCTTATTTATGATAATAACGTTGGGTGGTCTATAGCTATCGGTAATGTTGTTGGTAACTCTGGAGTAGATTTTGATCTTACTTCAGGTGGACAAGTTCAATATAAATCAAATGATATAAATTCTTTAAATTATTCTGGTGTAATACATTTTAGAGCTAAAAGCTTAGCTCAATAAGAGGGAGATAATTAATGCTTAACTTACTATCAATAATCAAAGGTCTTTTGATACAAAACGATACGGATAGAACCAAAGAGGTGGCTATCGAAGCTGATGTGGCCTCTACTACCGGAACTCGTACTACATTAAAAGCAAAACAGACTGTAGATCGAAGTATAGATCTTCCTGATGCTGATGACACTTTAATCGGAAAAGCAACTACAGACACTCTTACAAATAAAACAATTGACGGAGATACTAATACTATTCAGGATTTAGCTTTAACTTCTTTAAAAACTGAGTTAGCTAAGGCCAATAAGGTATTGAGTAGAGATGGTCTCGGTGTTACAGTGGACGCTAAAGATGCTCCAGGTGGGGAATTTGTAGGAGATACGGATACACAGACAATTACTAATAAATCTATTGACTCTGATAATAACACAATAACTAATATTGTTGATGCTGATATAAAAGCTGCTGCGGCAATTGATGCTACTAAGATCGGTAACGGAGATGTAGATAACACTGAGCTGTCTAGATTAAACGGATTAACTGGTGATGTGCAAACTCAACTAGACGCTAAGATAGATGATTATGGTGCAGGCGTAGATAACTCAGTAATGAAATCTAATGCTGCTGGTGATGCTGTAGAACGATCTGGTGTTCTAATTGATGACACAAACAACGTTACAATTCCTGGAGATCTGACGGTTAATGGGACTACTACAACGCTTAACACGGCAACTCTTGATGTTACGGATACAAATATAACAGTAAATAAAACAGGTACTGATGGATCTTCTGAGGGTGCAGGATTAACTGTAGAGAGAACTGGTACAGATGGTTCTATAATTTATGAAGACGCTTTAGCTTCTAAGTTTAAATTAGGTGCTTTAGGATCTGAAGTTGAAGTTGTGGATGTAAGTAGCACTCAAACTGTTACAAATAAGAATCTAGCGTCTAGCACTAATACAATTACTGGAGCAAGTGCTGATAGTATAACTAGAGCCACAGGCAACCAAAGTGTAATTACAATTCCTGATGCAACTGTTGCTGATGACGTAGTGTTAGAAGACCATGCACAGACTGTTACTAATAAAACAATAACAACATCTAATATTGACTTAACGGGAGCTGCTTCTGCGACTAATAGAGCTGTTGTCAGTAGCGATACTTCAACAAACTTAGGTTTATTGGCTAGAAAAAAAGGTGCTGTGTATTTTGATGATACTACCAATACTTATAAAGGTGATGATGGAACGTCGCTAATAGATCTTGGTGGTGGTGGTGGTCAGGGTGGGATAAACTATATATCTAATCCTGATATAGAAAATGACACTTCTGGCTGGAGTCTTTACAACGACGGAGCTTCGGCAACCCCCGTAGATGGGACTGGTGGGACTGCTTCTGGTATATCTTTAGGTAGAACTGTTAACGCTAGTATTATAGTTAGAGGAGTAGGCAGTTTACAGTTAATTAAAGATGGTGCTAGTAAACAAGGCCAAGGTTTTTCAACTGATTTTACAATAGATAACGCAGATGATAACGGTAAGAAGTTAAATGTATCTTTTGAATATTCTACAGTAAATCCTGGGTTTGTTTCAGGAGACATTGCTGTGTTTGTTTATGATATCGATAACACAACACTCATTGGGAGAGTTAGTAACGACAACGATGGTGATGTTATTGCTACAGCCGATAGTAGTACTCATACAAAATTTCAAGGAGAGTTTTATACTACTAGTTCTAAAAATTATAGATTAATATTTCATATAGCTACAACAAATACAAGTGCTCATGGAATGATTTTAGATAATGTAAAAGTTGGTCCAGAACAATTTGCTCCTGGTGCTATAATTACAGAGTGGGAAGCTTATACGCCAACGACTCAAGGCTTCGGTAGCATTTCAAGTGTCGATTGTTGGTGGAGAAGGGTTGGTAGTAATTATGAGCTTTCAATTGATTTTAATTCAGGAACAAACACGGGTGTCGAAGCTCAAATAGGACTACCTAACGGTAAAGCTATTGATTCGTCTATAGCATCTTCTGTAAAAATGCTAGGTAGCATGGGTACAAGTTATGCTACTTCTATTGATTTAAATGTTCTAGGGACAAGTGGCGATTCTTTTCTAAACATGGGCCGCGGTGACACCGCTAGCTCCGGGTTAACTCCTGTTAACGGAAATTCCATTGGAAATGGTTCAGATATTTCATTCACGGTTTCGGTTCCAATTGAAGGTCTGAAAGCATCTAACCTAGTTTCAACGACTGAGGCTTTGTTTAGTACAGCAAAAGCTAGATATAAAACAGACTCAGGACAAGTTATCTCTACAGGTAGTACTACAATTATAGATTTTGATGGTCAAGAATATGACGACCAAGGCTTGGTTACAACTGGCGCAAGTTGGAAATTTACAGCACCAAAAACAGGATACTATAGCGTTAAATCTGCCTTGCTGTTTGCGGGTAGTACAGCTTGGACTGAATCAGAGTCGGCGACTTTTATATTATTTAAAAATGGCGCAGTTTATTCTAACCTAGACAGAGAGACGCAGTTTGGTGCAACGTCTACATTTATGCAAATAAGTGGTAGCGATACTATTAAGTTAGTTAAAGGTGACTATATTGACATAAGAATTAACCAGAACTCAGGAGCTAATCAGGTACTATATACGGGTGATGACAAATTCACATACGTTACAATTGAAGAGCTCCCAGACTTCTCAGTATTCGGTGTTTATGGTGAAACTGAATTGGTTGAGGCAAGTTCGGGGTTTATTTCTTTTCCCATTACAGCAAGCACATACGGGGATCTTGCAACAATATCTCTATCACCAGGTGAATGGGATATACAAGCACATGCAGTCTATTATTCAAATGGAGCAACAACAACAAGCTTAGTTCAACTGGGTATAAATAACGTATCGGGAACAACATCCCCTGGGACTGAGGGCATTGAATATTTAGTAACCACAAAGAGGGGTTCAAGTACCAATAGAGATACATTGACACTATCTAGGAACGGGATAATTGTTACAAGCACTGAAAATTGGTATCTAAAGGCAGCGGCGAATACATCAACCACAAATCTAGAAGTAGCATACAAAATATCAGCCAGGCGGGTAAAGTAATGGACAAAAGCCTAATTGACTATTTCATTGCTGAGAGGAAGAGATAATGGCTAAAGATGCTAACGGACTAAGCACATTAGATGCTAATCAAGTAATAAGAAAATCATCGGTAGATCTATCTGGTGGTGGGATTAGTACTGGAACTATAGTTATGAATAGCTTGGTTCCTGATGAATATGAACAAATACAATTAACTTACGTAGCCGCCGGAGATGGAGTTGGTGAGATAGAAACTGTAGTTTTTAAATTAAATGCAGTAAGCGTGGCAACTTTGACACTTTCTTACGACGCATCAAATAGACTAATAGACGTTGTTAGGAGTTAATAATGGGTTTAAGATTTAATCCATTTACATCCAATTTTGATTTTGATAGTGCAGCAACTGCAACTACATGGCTTCCGCCAGTAGCAACTAGAGCGTCTCTTCCTTCTGGAGATTCAGACGGAGCTGCTAGAGTTGTATTAGATGAAGATACTGTATTTGTATATGATAATGCTGCTGATGAATGGCACAATACTAGATTAACATTAAGCGCATTTAACGCTACGGCAACTGCTGCTGGAGTTTCAATAGACTCGGTAACTGCTTCTGGTAAAGTAGATTACCGAATAAACATACATCCTGCCGATAGTACAAACCCGGGTGCTGTATCTACTACTGCTCAGAGTTTTGCTGGTAATAAAACCTTTGATGATAATCTTATAGTTACCGGAGATCTAACTGTTAATGGTACAACAACTTCTGTTAATTCAACAACTATGGAAGTTACAGATGCTAATATTACGATTAATAATGGCGGAACACAGTCTAGTGCTAATTTAGCTGATGCGGGAATAACTGTTGAAATGTCTGATGCTACTGACGTTCAAATAGGATATGATTCAACACTTGCTTCTAGATTTAAAATAGGTGACGTTGGCGCCGAAGCTGAGATAGTGGACGCATCTTCAACTCAAACACTTACAAATAAGAACTTAAAATCTTCAACAAATCTAATTACAGGATCTAGTGCTGATAGTTTAGATCGTGAAACCGGGAACCAAAATACATTTACAATTCCCGATTCAGCAAGTAATGATAACTTCGTATTAGAAGACTTTACTCAAACACTTACAAATAAGACTTTAGATAACACAAATGCAATTACTGTACTAGATAACAGCTTTACAGTTCAAGATAACAGTGACAACACTAAGCAATTTCAACTTAGAGCTGATTTACTTACAACAGCAACCACAAGAACATTTGATGTTCCTGATGCGAATACAACATTAGTTGGTCACGATGCTACTCAGACTTTAACCAACAAGACTATTGATGCTGATTCTAATACTATTACAAATATAGAAGATGCGGACATTAAAGTTGCTGCAGCTATAGATGCCGCTAAGATAGCCGACGGTAGTGTTTCTAACGCCGAGTATCAAACGCTAGACGGTGTTACAAGTGCAATTCAAACACAAATAGACGGTAAAGCAAATCAAAACTTAGGTAATTTAACTTCTCCTACTGCAGTTAATCAAAACTTACTTCCTGGTTCTACAGAAGAAATAGGTAGTGCAACAAGTGGTTGGGCGAAGATAATAGGTAAAGAATTATTATTAACTGATGGAGCAGTTTTAACTGGGGGCATTGTAGATACATCTACTGGCGCAGCTCATAACGGTATACTTGGCGGAAGAACTGCTGACGTTGCTTTAGTTAACTTGGGTGTTGGTTCTGATAAAGATTTACTTGCAGGTACTGTTGATGTTGCTGACACATCTAATACTGGTACAGTTTATATTCAATCTGGAGATCAAAAGGGTGTTAGCGGAGACTCTGGTTCCTTGAGAATTGAAACTGGATCTTCTACTGGAGGAAACAGTGGAGTATTTAATGCCCAATCGGGTTCTATTACTTCTGTTGCAGGAATATCTGGTAGTGTGACTGTTAGGTCTGGTGGAGATTCAACTGCATTAGCTACTGGAGGAACTGGTTTTTCTACATTTGGTTCCGGGGTAGTGGGTGCTAGCTCAACCTCTGCCACATCTGGAAATACAACCCTAACTTCTGGTATAGTGAGTGGTGGTTCTGGTAAGTCTGGAGATGTTGTTGTTGAATCAGGTAATCAACTTGGTACTGGAAATTCTGGGGATGTGACTGTTAGATCTGGTTCTTCTACTGGAACTAGGGGTAGTATTAAATTAGACGGTTTATCTGTTGACTTAGTTACCGCTGCTAAAATTACTAACGTAGTTGATCCAACCGCAGATCAAGACGTAGCAACTAAGAAGTATGTAGACGATAGTGTTTTTTATGTTCTCGGAGATTTAGATCAAGTTTCTTTTAGTATGGCTAATAACCAAACAACTTTAGCTAGCGTAACTGGTGTTGCTTTTGCTAACGGAAGTGTTAGATCTGCTGAAATACAATACTCTGTAGCAATTGACGCTACTGCAGACTTATTTGAATCAGGAAAATTAATGATAGTTCAACGTGGAGCCGATTGGGTTATAACTCAGACAGGTAACGGAGATAACTCTCAAGTATTATTTAATGTAAGCACTTCTGGACAATTACAATATACCAGTGGAAATATAGCTGGATTTGTTTCTGGTACAGTGAAGTGTAGAGCACTAGTAACAAGCGTATAAAGGATATACAATGGCTGAAGATATTAAAAAAGACCCAATAAGAATAGCTAGAGACGAACATGATCCTGTATCTAAAGCTAAGAAAGTTAAAATTACTGATACACAGATAAACATGGAACTTGATCATTTAGACGGAGATAGTGTTACATCTCATCCAGCTAAGTTAAGCGCAAGCGTTATAGGTGTCGAAGTTTCAGATAATGGTACAGAGATTATACCACCTTTAGATTGTTCTTCTATGAGATTAATTGCTGCCAGAATTGACGGTTCGGGGACAATAAACGTTCAGGTTAGTTTATCAGATTCAGGAGATCATTGGGTTAATTTCTCTGGTGAGAATCCAGGTAGTATTGTTGTTGCTCGTAGAGTTCGTGTTATGTCTATTGATGTTGTTGGAGACGTTCATTTAGTTGGGAGATCGTAATGGCTAAGATGACATTTGGTGAAGGAATACAGTTAGAAGTACCCTTAAAAGGGGTTATATCACCCTCAAAAGGGGTATCTGCTCCATTAAAAGAGGTTGTTGAAATTATAAAAGAGTCTAGCGTAGATTTATCTCCACTAAAAAGAGAAATAGATGTTATTAAATCTAAACTAAAAAAGAATGAACATTCTATTAATGAATTACAACACAAAGAGACTATAGTAAAAGAAGTTACTATTTATAAAAATGATAGCAGTGAGATCGAAGCTTTAGTAGCTGAGGTTAAAGTAATAGAACATTTATGCTCTTTAAATCAAAAAGATAATAAAGAAGCAATGATTCACATAAAAGCAACACAACATATCCTGAACTCTCAAGTAGCCAAACAATCTATCTTGAATATTGTATTAGGGATGGGATTATTAATATCAACATTAATTAAATTCATATAACGGAGGAAAGTATATGAAAAAAGAAAAGAAAGACCACAGCAACAAATCTAAAGGTAAAATGGCAGCTTTACAAGAGCTTCACGGTATCGCATCTCAGATGATGGGTGATGATTTTAGTGAGTTACAAAAAGTAACTGTAGCAGCTAAGGATAAAAAAGGTCTTACTAAAGGGTTAGATAAAGCTAAAGAACTTCTTAAAAAGAAATCGTAATGATTATTTACTTAGCTAAATCTCCATCAAATAAAATATACATAGGATGTACTAGTAGAACTTTGAGTGAACGTAAAAAATCACATAAAAGTAGAAGTAAGAATCCTAAATGCGCATTTCATTATGCCATACAAAAATATGGATTTGATTCTATATCTTGGGATATAATAGATAGAGCTGAGACATTTAAACAAATGTTAGATAAAGAGATATTTTATATAGATAAATATAACACTTATAATGTTGGTTATAATTCAACTTTAGGTGGAGAAGGTACCCTGGGTCTAAGATCCACGCTAGGGACTAAAAGAACTGAAGAACAAATACTTAAAGCTAAGTTAATGAGTAGGAAGACTGTAGGAAAGCCTGTTGTGTGTATTAATATAGAAACTGACGATATTCAAAAGTTCAACTCCATAGCAGAGTGTTGCGAAATTAATAATTTTAAATATACGCAGACTAAAAATGCAGTCAGAACTGGGTATTTATATGGCAATTATAAAATACTTTTAGAGAAAAACTATGATCCGACTATTAAGTATAAAAGAAAACCATCTCACAACAGTAAATCTGGATCTATTGTCAACATAAAAAGTAAAGTCGTACATGACTTTAAAAGTATATGTGAACTTTCTAGATTCTTATCTATCGGTGAGAGGCGAGCCAGGAATATGTATTATAAAAATAAAGTAATAAATGATTGGAAGGTTATTAATGAGTAAGCCAATGACTAGTGATGAATTAATATCTAGTATAAAAAGAAGAGCTATGATTCCTGTAAGCCAAGAATCTTTTACTGATGAAGATTTACTTGAATTTGCTAACGAAGAATTACAGCTAGGAGTTGTTCCTGGTATTATGTCGGTTCACGAGGACCATCTTTTATATGAAGAAGATAAGGCTCTTGAAGCTGATCGTAGTGATTATGAAATTCCACATAGAGCTTTAGGTAATAAGTTACGTGATGTTCAATTTAAACTTGATGGAAATCATCTTGTTGAATTAACTCGTATTGGTGTTGGTGAGAGATTCGCAGAATCTAATTCAGGATCTGAAGCTAATATTAGAAAGTTTTATGTCAAAGGTAATAAAGTGGTATTAACTCCCCCTATTGGCGGACAAACAAACGGATCATTGGTTTTTGTATATTACATGAGACCTTCTAGTTTAGTTAAATTAGAAAACGTAGGAGTAATTCAAGGTGTTGTCGATAACGGTGACGGTACTAGTAAGGTAGTTATAAATGACGTTCCTTCCGCATTTACTACAAGCTCTACATATGACTTTTATAAAGCTGACTCTCCAAGTTCTATATTAAATAAAGACTTATCTCCAACTAACGTTGATTCTGGTAATAAAACTGTTACATTTAACACAACAGATATACCTAAAGAATTAAAAGCCGGAGACCATATATCTATTGCATGTGAAGCTGCTATAGCTCAAATACCTACAGAATTACATCCATTATTAGCAGAAATGGTTGCATGTAGAGTTCTAGAGGCATTAGGCGATACTCAGGCGTTACAAAATGCATTGACTAAAGTAAAGCAGATGCAACAAGCTTCAGGTATGTTAATAGATAGTCGTATTGATGATGCCCCTCAAAAGGTTGTCAATAGACATGGTTTAGTTAGAACTGCTGTATTTTCTAAACGATTTAATCGAAGATAAAGGAAACTAATGAGCCAAAAAACTCTTTTGAAGGCGCGTGGCCTGTTCACTGACTCAAACCAACTAGGTTCTGTTCCTGAAGGAGCTATGACTGTTGCTGACAATGTGATCATCGACCGTGACGATATAGTAGAATCTAGACGTGGGTTTTCACAGTTTGGTAACACTTTTGGCACAAGTTCTGATAGAGCAAATCAACTTATTTCATACAAAGACAGGGTATTAGTACACAATAACAATACTCTATTATATAACGATAATTCTCACGAAAACAACGCTGACGGTAACTTTCAAGCATTCTCTGGTACATTCAGTGAGATTGAAGATGGTCGTCGTATACGAGCATTTGAGTCCAATAAGAACCTATACTTTACTACAGATGATGGCGTAAAGAAGATATCAGCTAAAACAGCAGCAGACTTCACTACAGCAGCAGATTTTATAATAGATTCGGGTGCAGCTAAGGCGTTAGATGTTACTGGTGACTTAGTTAGTAATGCTGACGGATATTTGCCTCCAAGTAGCGAAGTAGCATATAGAATCGTATGGGGATATAAAGATAATAATGATAATTTATTATTAGGATCTCCAAGTTCAAGATTAGTTATTTCTAACTTTACTCAAGCAAACGCTAATGTTAATTTAAGCTTTGTTATACCAGATAACGTGGATACTAGTATATATTTTTATCAAGTATACCGTACTGCAGTATTTACTACAGTAGGAAGTCTTACTGTAGAAGATATAGATCCTGGTGATGAAATGCAATTAGTTATCGAAGACTTTGTAACAACCTCAGTTCCAGGTGACATTGTATCTGTAGAAGATATTGCGCCAGAGGATTTCAGAAGCGGTGGTACTTTTTTATATACTAATCCAAATTCTGGAGATGGTATAGATCAAGCAAACGAACCTCCTCCAAAAGCTAAAGATATTACAATGTATCAAAGTACATTATTTTATGGAAATACTATTGGAAGAGCAAGGAAAGACTTAGGATTATTAACAGTTCAAGGACTGGTTAGTGGAACATCATCGATAACTATTGACGACACTATTAATCCTGCACAAGTATATACATTTCAAGGTGGAAAAGAAATCACCGAATTAGAATATAGTGCATACTCTGGAGCTATTCCGGCAGACCTAGACGGTAAGTATTGTTTAGTTAATTCTGCAGGAGATAAGCGTAAATATTATGTATGGTATGATGATACAAAAACAACACAGACTTTAGATTTTACTAACTACGTTGGGGTAATAGCTGATGATGTAGAGGGTAAGGTTATTGTTCTTTATACTCCAGATACTAGTGTTACTTATTATGTTTGGTTTGATAAAGGTGGTACAATAGATCCTGGTACATTGTCTGGAACTCCTTTATTAGGGATGATAGGTATTAGAGTTGATGTAAGCACTATATCTATAAATGCACCAAATACAACATTGATAGAAGAATTAGCAGATTTAACTGCACAGGCTATAGTATTGAATGATATTAATAGCGATTTTGATGTTACTCATACAGCACCAGCTACGATAATAACTGTTGATTCAGAGTCTATTGATTCATCTAGATTAATATCACTTGAGGACCTTCAAAAGGGATTTTCTTACACAGCAATTACTCCAGTAAATAGCGATCCAGCTAACGACATTGTTACTCATACAGATGTTGTAGGAAGAACTGGATTTAAGGTTAATGTTAGTAGGGGGGTTACTACTGTAGCTCAAGTTGCCGATGCTACTGCCGCTGCAATATTAGACCAAGATACCGCTGCAGACTTTGATGTAGCATATACTGCAGCAAGTACATTAGTTACTTTAACTACAACTAATAACGGAGACACCACTGATGCTGTAGATAGTGCTATAGCTGGTATAGCTAATAGCTTTACTGTAACAGTAACTCAGCAAGGTATTGGAGAAGATTCTTCTACTAATAAAGTATTACTCTCAGCCGCTGCAAGCCCATCTCAACAGATAGATGAGACTGCTAGATCTTTAGTTAATATAATTAATAGAAATTCAAGCGGAACTGTATATGCATTTTATATATCAGGAGCAAGTGATCTTCCTGGTCTTATACTTTTTGAGAGTAGAGATATTGGAATTAATCAATTTACGATTACAGCTAATAATGCCGCTACAGGAGATGTGTTTAATCCAGCATTACCACCTTCCGTTGGTGCTCAGACTTTTTCTGGAGAGACAGAAACTAAACCTAATAGAGTTTATTATGCTAAGTTACAACAACCAGAAGCTGTTCCTTTATTAAATTTCATAGACATTGGTCCTGAAGATAAAGAGATACAAAGAATATTAGCATTAAGAGAGAGTTTATTCATATTAAAAGATGATGGTATATATAGATTGACTGGATCTAACGGTGTTTATGCTGTGGATTTATTTGATGAATCTACTAAGATAATTGCCCCAGATACTGCTGTGGTTTTAAATAACCAAATATATTGTCTAACTAACCAAGGTATAGCAATTATATCAGATACTGGTGTTAATATTATATCTAAGGATATTGATGATATCGTTAAGCTAGTTAGTAGTTCAGGATATGATTTTAAGTTTAATTCCTTCGGAGTGTCTTATGAAACAGATAGGTCATATCTTTTATGGCTTCCAAGTTCCGAGACAGATACTGTTGCAACACAGTGCTTAAGGTATAGTACTGTGACAAATAGTTTCACTATATTTACCATAGCTAAAACTTGTGGGATAGTTAATCAATCAAATGATAAACTATACTTAGGTCCTGATGATGAGAATTTTATAGAGCAAGAACGTAAGCTGTTTGATCGTACTGATTATGCGGATAGAGACTTCGCTTTATCAATCCCTACAGATTCTATTGCAGACACAACCTTAAAGTTATCCTCGTCTTCAAACGTAGATGTTGGTGACGCTGTAGTTCAGACTCAATATTTAACTATATCCGAGTTTAATCAATTATTGTCTAGATTAGATTTAGATCCTGGCACAGGTGCTCCAGAACAAACTAGTTATGATTTTACTTCGTATACCGGATCTATCTTAGATTTACATAGTAAGTATTATATATTATACTCTGCAGCAGATAACACTAAATATGCTGTATTTTATGATGCTATTGGAACGTTAACTGAGCTAGATACTTTAATATTTAATGATATAGCTGATGCTGTTCAAGTTAGAGTGGACGTAACCACTGCAGTAACAACTTCTGACGTTGCTTTATTTACAAAAAATACACTAAGTACCACCTCTTTAGAATTTATTACATCTAATACTGGACCGTTGGTTGAAACTGTAACAACTCGTAATGGAGATACTACAGACGCTTTTGATGGGGTATTAAATGGTATAGGTAATGGTTTTGTAATAACAGTTACTAGTCAAGGGTTTGGCGATTTCTTAGGAAACTTACAAGCAACTCCAGGAGTTAATTTAACACAGCAGTTGAACTCTTTAGCTCAATCATTAGACTTAGATCCTGGTGTATCAGATACTGATTATTTAACATCTATAACTCCTGGTAGCGCAGTTGGGTCTACAGTGACGTTAGGAACTCCTACAGTAATAACTGAAGTTGGTCATTTATTAGAAACTGGCAGATTTATAACAATAAGTAATAGTACATCTACTCCAGTTATTGACGGTAATTATATTGTAACAAAAGTGGATGCAAATAACTTTTCAATAGATATTACTACTACGGTTGGTGGTACTTGTGACTGGGCAGCTAACGTCTCTACATTTGAAGAAACCCAAGCAGCCTTTAATACTGTAATTAATAAGTTAAATTTAGATGCTGGTGTATTTTACCAAAACTACGACGGATCTACTGGATCTAGTGAAGAAGAGGTTTTAATTGTAGGTAAAGAAAATAACGTAACAGATGTTGTTATGCAGTACTCAACTCAATTTATAGAAGGTCCTATTACTTTATATAAAGGTATTAATTGTGATGTAGTTTACTCTGCTGATCCATTAGGAGATCCGTCTATATCTAAGCACGTTAGAGAGGGTACTTTTATATTTGAAAATAATAACTTTTCTAGAGCTACTGTTGGATATGCATCAGACTTAAGTCCAGGATTTCAAACTATAGATTTTACTAAATCAGGTAAGGGTGACTGGGGTTTATTTATTTGGGGAGAACATAATTGGGGCGGAGGTTTTAGTGGGGTTCCATTAAGAACATATATCCCTAGACAAAAACAAAGATGTAGATTCATTAAAGCTGAGTTTATATTCAACAGTGCTAGAGAGAAGTTTGCATTATACGGAATAACATACACATTTAGACCTATATCTGAAAAGGCCTGGACATAATGGAGGTCTGCTATCGGTAAGACGCCTGATTTAAAAAGAGTAACCGTTGAGGATTTTGATAAAGATGATCAGAAACTCATAGGAAAGCTTGCATTCATTATTAACTCATTTCATGAGCAAGTCAGAAGTGTATTAGCTAAAAACGTAGACTTTGATAACCTAGCTCAGGAAGTTAAGACTTTGTCGTTTACTACAGGAGCTACTGGTCAGCCTTTAAATACTGTCAGTTTTAAGTCTGGTATAGTAAATAAAATACAAGGAATATTGACTGTTAGATCTGTTATTACGTCAGATAACACCTCATTTCCGACCCAAGTACCTGTAATTTCTTGGAGTCAGAATGCGAGTTTAGTGACTATTACTAATATCGGGGGCTTACAGGCCGAAACTAGATATGATCTAACAATATTAACTATTTAATTAACAAATATAACTGAGGGAATACTTCTAAAATAAAAGGTAATTATGGCTAGTATACAAGATAATCAAGAAGAGAATGATCAAGCTGTTGATAGATCTGGAGTATCTGCTCCTGGGCCTCTACAAACTGTCGGTAATGCGGCTCCTGGTGGGATGGCAACTCCTGATAAACGACCTCAAGGTTCTGGTAGATTTACTAATCTTCAAAAATACATTCAAGCTAATCAAGGTGCTGGTCAACAAATTGCTGGTCAAGTTGGTAAAGGCGTTAAAAAAGAGATAGGTAAAGAAGAGAGAGAAGCTGGAGAATATTACAAGAATTTAGGAAGTGCTATATCTGGGGCTAGAAAAGTAACAGAAGAGGGTGCTAAATACCAAGAAACTTTAAATAAAATTGGACAAAACATAGGTAGCGCTAAATTAGGCGAAGGCGCTACTATTAAAGATTATGAAAATCGTAAACAAGATCTGGGAATACAAAAATTCACACAAGATCCTGGATTTAATCAATATCAAAATATTCAAGCAGGTCGTGGGATAGACGAGAGGTTATTAGCTTTACGTCAACAACAGGCGGCTAAAGAGTCTGGAGAGTATTTACAATCAGCTCAAGATGCTCAAGAAGCATTGGGTTCTGAAGGCGGTAGGTTTAATTTACTAAGAAAAACATTTGGTGGAGCGGCTAGACCTGGGTATTCAACTGGGCAGCAACGGCTAGATCAAGCTTTATTATCTCAACAAGGACTTGGTGGGTTACGATCTGATATTTCACAAGACTTAAAATCTGCAACAGAATCTCAAAGACTTGCTCAACAAGGTGCTGGTACTGTGGCTAGCTTAGCTTCTCAAGAACAAGGTATTATGAGTGGCTTAAACACCCAAGCGGGATTAAATGAAGAAGCTTTCATGGACATGCTGGGGTCTTATGTTGATCCAGTACAGCAACAAAGACAAACAGAATGGGATCAGTTAGGATCTGCAGTAGATGCTTATAAAACTAAAGAAATGGGACAGCAGGGTTTGACTAGTTCTCAATTAGCTCAACTTGGTGTAACAGCTCCAACTAGATCTTTCGATGTTATGGAAAACCTTAACGGGGTTGGTGATATAGCAGTGCAAGGTACTGAGGCTAAAACCGCACAAGATGTTGCAACTCAGGGAGATGTGGATAGATATGCCGCTTTAGCAAAAATGATGGGATCTGATTCTCGTCAAAATATAACACAAGCTGCTGATTTAGGATCTGCTTACTCGGCACAAACTGGAGACTCTGCTTTAGCTAATAGATTATCTTCTAGACAAGATCAATTTAATGAACTTGCAGGAAATACTAATTTGTATGCAAATATAAATGACTCCGGTAGAGGGATGTCTATGGCTGAAGCTAATGCTTTAGATATGGTGTCTGGTGGTCGTAGTGCAATTAATCAACTAGCTTCTACTAGAAGTGGAGGTAGAACTCAGAATGCTCAAGGAGTTGAAGATAACGTATATCAGCAATTTCAAGATTTCTTAAATCAACAAAATTATGCAAGAACTTTGGGCGGTAAAGCTCAAGGTGATGAATATTATGGAACCGATGAATATATAGATCCTTCAGTTGGATTTAAAGGTAAATAGGGAGTTAATATATGTGGCCAACAATTATAGCAGGTGCTGCAAGTTTAATCGGTGGATTAGCCGGAGCAAGTGAAGCTAAAAAAGGTAGAGAGTCTGCAGAGGACGCTCAAAGACGGGCTATAGAATTATTACAAAACGTAGAAACTCCCGGCATAGAAGAACAGAAAGCAATCTTAGAAGAACTTAGAGTTATAGGAGAATATAATCCTGAAGCACTACAGTCTCTGGGATTAGATCCCTCAGCAATGGAGCAAGTATCTGCAGATCCTGAAGTTGTACAACAACAAATGGACGCATTAAAAACTATGTCTGAAGTCGCAGAGGGTGGTTACACCGAAGGCGATAAAGCTGCAATGAGAGACGTTAAAAGAGATGTTAATCAAAATGCAAGAGCTAGGCAAAAATCAATATTAAATGAAATGGCTCAACGTGGAGTTCTTGGTTCTGGGATGGAACTAGCAGCGCAACTTAAAGGTGAACAACAATCAATAGATGCTGAGGCTTCTGCAAGTAATAAAGCAATTCAAAATGCACAAGCTAGAGCGTTACAAGCAACAGCTCAACAAAGCTCTATGGCAGGTAACCTAAGGTCTCAGGATGTTGGTGAACAGGCTAATATAGCAAAGGCTAAGGACGCTATTAATCAATTCAATACGGCTAATAGACAGCGGGTTATGGGTCAAAATGTAGCATCTAGAAATCAAGCTCAAGCAGCAAATCTAGCAGCACGTCAAGCAGCATCAGATGCGAACATTCAAAATAGAAATCAAAATGAACTTAGAAATAAACAATTGATACAACAACAGTTTCAAAACGATATTCAAAGGGCTGGTGGACAAGCTGAGCAGTTGACTGCTGGGGGTAAGATTGCCCAGGCAGGACATAACGCAGTTGCTGGTCAATACGCCGGTATCGGTGGTGGTATTGCTGACATAGTCTCAGCGTTTAATAAAAAAGATAAGAAAAAAGATGGAGAATCTTAATGGCATATGAAGACGATCAAGATCTATTAAATCAATTTCAAAATTCCATAGAAGGACAGGAATACGTTCCTGAAGAAGATGAGTCATTTGAACAACCAACTAATCCTTTATTAGAAGACGCTTTAGCTCAACGTGACGAGCAAAGAAAAAAAGCAGACTTACTTCGTGGATTTCAACAACTCAACCAAGCTCTAGTATCTGGTACAGGGTATAAAGCTGATATGAGTATGGCAGATAGTTTAGAAGAGCGGTCTAACGATCCTCTGAAGAAATATAAAGCAATGATGAACTCGCAAGCTGCGGCAAAAAAAGAAGAAAGAGCTTCGGCAAGAGATGAAAGAGATGCTTTAGCGTTTGATTTGAGTCAAGAACAAAAAGAGCAGGGTATGGATTTAGCTGATTCTAAAGAAGAGCGAGCCTCTAGTTTATTTAGTTTAACTACTCAAGAAAAAGAGGAGTCTTTAAAACAAGCTAAAATGGAAGGTGAACGTCTCGGTATGAAAATTAACTGGGAGAAGATAATGGATCACCCAAGCGACTATGTAGATCCTGTTACTAAAAAACCAAATGCTGCAGCTGTTATTTTAAAAGACGATCTTCAAAAAAGATTAAACGCTGAAGCTGAGAAAACAAAAGTTGATCCCATTGTAATTCATCCTTCAATAACTTTAAGAGAGTTGACACATTTAGATAAAATTATGGATTCAGGTAAGAGTGGGATGAGTGAATATCAAAAACAATCTTTAACTTTAAGAGAAAAAGCGTTGGGTATTAAAGAGACTGGAGAGACTCGTCGTGGTGTTAAAATGAAACATAGTATAACCCAAAAACAACAAGATGATGCAAAAAGTGCTGTAGATAGTCTTCGTAAAACTGATGCATGGAAAACTGCATCTAAAACAATTAATGAAGTTGATAACATTAATAGATTATTAGATGATGCTTATGAAACTGGTGGACAATCTTTAGCCATGATTGGACCTAAGGTTGCTAAAGCTATTGCTGGAGAAGTTGGTGTTTTAACTGAGAATGATGTTAAGCGTTATGTTCAAAATCCATCTTTAGTTGGTGGTTTGTTGGATACTTTGAAAAAGGCGTCTAGTGGGCAGATTACCGAAACTTCTTATGAGAATTTAAAAAGATTATTAGAAATTAGTAAAAAAGCTGCTCATGAAAAAATCAATAAATCAATTGACACTGAAGCCGAGTTGTATTCTAGGAGAGAGGGTATCTCTAAAGAAGATGCTAGATACCTTCTTGACGAAAACTACAAGAAATCTATAGAGAAGGATGTACCGAAAGTAGAACTTAGTGCTAAAGATAAAGCTGCTAAAAAGTGGGCTGAATCAAATAAAGATGACCCTAGAGCAAAAGCTATTTTAGAAAAATTAAATAATAAAGGTTTATAATATGGCAGATACATTCGATCCAGATGCATATTTAGCTGAAGATGATTTTGATCCAGATGCATATCTTAATGAAGGTGGTCCTCAAGAAGAGTCAATGGGACAAGCTCAGGCTGCGTTACAAGGAGTTTCTCAAGGAGCTACTTTTGGGTTTGGTGATGAGATTGCTGGGGGTTTTGAAGCTGCTGGTAGAGCTATTGGATTAGAAGGAGTAGGTGGTCCAGTTACTGATATTAGCGTTGCTGGAGACGAATGGGACCCGACATTAGATAAAGAAAAACTACTACAATCATATAGAGAAGGTTTAGAAGCTGAGCGAGGAAGAAATACGCAAGCATCAGAAGAACATCCTGGAACATATATGGGAGGAACCCTTGCTGGAGGTGTGGCAGGTCCTGGTAAGTTCGCCAAAGCATATAAATACGCTAAAGGTCTAGGTACTGCAGGTAAAGTTGCCGTTACTAGTGGAATAGGTGCCGGTACTGGTGCTATTGCCGGATTTGGTATGGGTGAAGGTGGTGTTGGAGATAGATTAGAGAGTGCTGGTGAGGGAGCTGCTATTGGAGCTGCTACTGGGCCGTTAATTCCCCTAGCTACGTCTGGAATAAAAGCAGTAAAAGGTGTTGGATCTAAAATTAAATCTGTTCCAATTATTGAAGATATGATAGAATCGTTTAAGCGTGGAAAAAAAGGGGAAGTTTTAGCCACTTCTGCCGGTAGAAGAGAAGCTGCGGATTTGGTTTCTAAAAAAGGTGGAGAGTTATTTGAAGACATAAAAGGTTTACAGGATAAAGTCGGTGGCGGTATGCAAAAAGAAATACAAAGAGCTACGGAATCTGGGGCTAAAGTTGATTTAACTGATGAAATATCTGAAGCTATGAAACAACTAAAGTCTATTAAAAAGCACGGAACTATAGAGACTGGTTCTTATGCCAGCGGCATAGAAGCTGAAATAAATAAATTAAAGGGAACTAAAGTTAATGACATGTTCTCTGGTTTTGCTAAAAAAGATTTACCAGAAGGACTTGTATTACCTAAAGAAACAGCTAAAAAAGTAATGGTTACTCCTGAACAGGCTAGAGATTTTGAATTAGCTATTAAGGCATATAGACCTCAATTTGGTATGTCTCCTCTAGTGGTTAAACCTGCAGGAACCGCTAGAGAGTTATATAAAGGTGTTGGTGAAAAGTTAGGTGATATTACTGAAGGTATGCCTGAATTAAAGAAACAATATGGTCTCATTAAAAACACACTTGATAGGTTGAAAGTTAATGAAAAGAATTTACCGGAACAAACTAAAGATAAGATAACAAAAGTACTATCTAAGCTTGAGGGTGAAAATCTCACAGGAGATGAAGCTAGGAGGATTGTAACAGATGTTGTGGAAAATGTAAGACAAATATCACCAAATATTGCTGCTAAGTATGAAAAAGAATTGGTTGATGTCGTTGGTCGCTTAGATCTATCAGAAAAGATAATTAAAGGCGGATCTACATTTACTTTACTAGGAACTCCTAGAGCAGTTGCTACTGCAGGATCTAATGTATCTGGTTTAGCTGCTAATAAACTAATGAGCGCACCTCCAGAATTTATTAAAACTGTTGCTGGTAATTTAGCTAAAATGGGTTCAGAGGGTATGGTTTTATCAGGCAAGTTGTTAAAATCAATGGATAGTCCTGGGGGAGTTAAGGGGTTAGTTATGAAAACTCTTAATGAACCGGCTAACGTTAAGTTAATAGAAGATGCGTCTAAAGTAGATCAAAATAAAATAGACGCTAAAGAAGCTCCTTATAAAACACACCAAAGGGCTTTTAAACATGCAGAAAAAGCGAGTCCTGAAGAGTTAACAGCGCAGGCACAGTCGATTAGAGAAGAGTATGGAGAAGAAGGTGATAAACTATCAACACTTATTGATAATATGTCACAAAAAGATGTTAAAGGTAGACGAGCTGCTATGTTCCATATCTTACAAAACCCTCAATATAGAAGGATGATGAAATTGGTGAAATAATATGTTCTGGGATAAAAAAGAGTTATACAACAAGTTAAAAGAGATCCACGATAAAATGGATAGGCACGACAAAGAAAATGACGTTCGTTTGGATAATATCGAGAAAGTCCTGATTGTTCAGGAACAGAATCTTAAAGAACATATGAAAAGATCACATCATCTAGAAGAAATAGTTGAGAACGAAAAAGGCAATATAAAGTCTGAATTAGAGCCAATTAAACGCCATATTAGTATGGTTCACGGAGGTCTTAAAGCTTTAGGATTTCTTACCATTCTTATTACGGGGCTTGCTGGTCTCCTCAAACTCTTCGGTAGAATCTAAATAATCTATTAAAGCATCCTCATATTCACTAGCACTTAATCTCTTCTTAAAATGATCATCAATAATAGCCGTAGAATCCTCGTAGTTGAGTAATTTAGTGGCACCCACCTTATTACGTACCTTACCGTATAAGTCTCTCTGACGGGCATTGTTTGCATCCTGAGACTTCTTTACTTCACTTAAACCATCTTCATCATAACCCTTTACGAATCGGTTATTCTTACCTTCATCTGCTTGTTTTCCAACAGAGGCGTTATAATACTCATTATTAAAGTCTTCTAGGAATTGCTTCTCTTCGTCAGTTAAAGGTCTCATTACTTGTTCGCCAGTGCTGTAGTTGTTGAATCCATCAATATAATCATAATCAACGTATTCCTGTCTAACCTTAGAGTTTAAGTTTCTCTTTAAGGAGGGGAATTTCTCCTTACTTCTTTTTGTTTTTCCTTTTTTCTTTTGCATATCGCTCTCGTCTCAGTTGTGCTCTAGCTGCAAAAAAACCTTCAGGTGTTAGATCAAAGGGCTCTGCGTTTAGGAGGTAATTGTTAGTCCCTTTTCCTTGGACTCTCTCAAAATGTTTAGCGGTTTCTCTAAAAAATAATAATCTACTTAACTTCTTTCGCTTATCTCTCCATAACACATAAGTGTAATATAACGTATATGTTGGAACTTTAGCTGTTCCACTGGTAATCCCCAACTCTTCTATGAACTGGAGAACCTCAGGATCGTCGTGTTTAATTGGGGCTGTGCTAGATGTAGCAATCTCCATTAATCTTTCAATGTCGTCGTTATTTGAGATGAGACACCCCGTAGAATGCAAATCCTGTTGCTAATACGCCTAAACCAAAATATATAAACTTCTGCCACTTACCGTCTTGCTCTTTTTTATATAGCTGTGTTGCTAAAGTATTACTTTGCTCCATATATAGATGTAATCTTTTATCCAGGATAGTTATGTCTTTTGTAGTTAGTTCTTGGCGCTTATACAGTAGATCAGATAATTCTTTATAGTGCTTAGCATCATCTTGTGTGTTTGCTACATTCTTACTTGCTTCTGGTGAAAATAGAAGACCTTCACAATTAGCAACTTGTCCTTTTTTAATTGATTGAATATCTTCAGGACATTGAGCAAAAATAAATTGAGGTAATAAGAATAAAATACCAATAATAAGTTTAACACTCTTCATGTGTCATCCTATGATATTTAATTAAAATATTGAATAAGGTAGTTCGTTTTTCGTTACGTTTCATGGGTCTGTAGTGGGGGCCTCGGGAGGAGACAGTCTTTACTAAGTCAATCATTGCCTCATACTCTCTAATGTCAAACCTAGTACCACTTACTTCTGATACATCTTCAAGCTCTGATGAGGTTAATTTAATTAATCTATTATCGTTACTAATATTCATAAGTTTCTTGTTGTCACCATATATCCAATCGTCTATTTCAAATAATACGTTAGAAGTGTTTTCTTGTTTGTATATAGATTCAACTCTAAAGATAAACTCATCACGTGTTTCATAATATGATCCACATTTAATATCACACAGCTTCATTATCTAAATCCTTGATTAATGATTCTAACTCAGCTTTCTTTAATACCATGTTGTAATACTCGTATTTATATTCATTTAACTTCTGGATAACTAAGTCTCTTTTATTATCCAACTTAATTAACTTCTTATTTTTAAAATGATCAGACAAGTGAACGTTTAGTTTTTTTACCACATCTTCATCAATACCAATATTTATACCAAATCCTTTTACTAATTTCATTTTTGTCCCTTTCTTATCTTATCTCTAAGTTCAACTAAAGATAAATTATCATTCTTCTTTTTATCTGCAGTCCGCTTAGCTTTTATCTTAGCTAAGCTGTCATCTATGTCTTTTATAGCCTGCTTTACTTCTTTTGCTTGCTGCTTTAGCTCTGCATCTCTACCCTTTGTTTCAGCTAATTTAGCTGCTACAGAAGCATCTCCGGCTTTCTTCTTATAGTAAAAAACTCCACCTAACGCTGCTACTAATAATCCTATTAAATACTCCATTTATTTTCTCCAGATTAAGTTGTCTTGAATGCTATCACATATAGTTTTAATTGGTTTAGTGATAATCCCAGTACAGTTTTCATAATTAAAAATAGAACTATTAGATCCTTTAGTTTTAGACTTTAACCCAACTCTAACCCAAGATTGTCTATGTGCATTTTGAACAAAGTATAGTAGATATATATGAGGTACAATGAATCCGTGGCTAAAGCCTCTACCGCTACCAGCATAAACAACTCCAACTAACTCTCCTGCAGAATTAAACACAGCACTACCAGAACTTCCTGGCTTAATTAAGTTAGATACAACAGTGCTTTCTGATACTTCTATGATGGGCATTCCTCCAAAGAATGAACATCTTGCTGGATCTTCTATGATCTCTTTTTTATTACAAGGTCTATTACCTGTAATTATTTGGATATCCATATTATCAGATATATGTCCCTTAGTTACAATATGAGGTAATAAGTTAGGATGTCCTGAAACATATACAGTTTGAGATACCTTAGATATAGTTTGAGATATATTCAAGCTAATCTTTAGTCCCTTGTTTATACGAACCAGACATAAGTCATGTCTCTTATATTCTTTATAGTGAGTGATGATGTAATCTTTATTTTTATAGTTAACGTAACCACCTGGCTTTATTAAAGCACATACATGCTTATTAGTCAGGATATGACTTGCGTTTTTGTATGACCTAAAGATTGACCCGGTTCCGCCGCTATTCATTTCCAAATTATATACACGAACTGATGTGTCATAAAAGTCTGCGTTGGTCTTTGGGTTGAATGCTGCTTGGGTTATAGTCGCTGCCATAAATAATATTAATGTTATTATTACTCTCATGATTTCTCCGGCTCTGATGAAAAGGTTTTTGATCCAACTTTAACTCTTCGTCCAAAATATAAAGCAGAACATGCATAAAATAACTCAGGTAAATAACCAACAGATTTGATTAACTCTCCTGCTTGTAATACAGATGCTATAACTAGTAATATATAAGATACAACTAAGAACGTCAGAGAAACTGATTTTAAATCATTTTTAGGGTCAACTAAATACATTACTTTTTCTCCCATGAAATATGAAGGACAACCTGTTCTCCTAGAGTTGGGGTTTTAACTTCTTCTACTTCAACACTATACCCTAATTCTGAAAACTGATCTTTAATTTCTGATAGTAACTTCCGGTCTATCTTTGGATTTACGCTAGCGCTGTACCCAAATACTCCGTTATTGTTTGCCTTAGATACCATAGTGGACATCAACGATTGTAATAAACTAGACTTATCCCTAGTATACATCTCTTCTTCGGTTATAGTCATATCCCTAAGCTCAGCTGCTGGAACTAAAGCTAGGTCATCTCCTGCCTCATTTATATCATTAATACTTTTCATTAGGTCTCCTATTTAGACGTATTTCTTATATTGTATATTATTTAGTCACTAGTGTCAAGTTTTTTTACACTAAATCTTATATTATTTTCATTCCTGGTTTTGGTATCGTGGCAGGGTTCGCAGAGCCGCTGGTACCCTTCTTCATAACATAATAATCCTATAGCGAATTTACCAATAAACTCTTCTTCAGATAACACAGTATCAGCCTTTGGGTCTACGATAGGTTCGATGTGATCGAGCTGTATGTCTGAACTTTTAAACCACTCTTTACAAGCGTTGCATTGATATTCAAAATTGGGCTTCTTAAAAGGAGTTCCGTCTTTCTTTATCTTTCTAGGGAGTTCTCTTCTACCTTCTTTAAGCGCCTTGCCTCTAGGAGGCCATCTGAGGGATAGTCTCCTTAATTGAGATGTAATCCAGGATTTTCTATTAGGTTTTCTCTTTGTTGTCATTTTTTAACTCTTTCACTAAAATCACAAATATCACATTTAATTAGAGACAAAAACTTGAGGTCTATCGTCTGTAAATTCCCTTTTCCACAGAAAGTACAGGCGTCACCAACTGTTATATCTTCTACAACTTCATCTGCTATATGTTCGTAGAAGTGTGACTTATTCTCAATTTGCTTCAACCTCTGCCTTAATTGTTTATTCTCGCTCCTAAGTTTTTTAATTAAACCTTTTAAATGCTCATCTGGCTTATGTTCTTTATTCTTAGTTTTGCTCAAGTCAGTATTTCCTTTTATCTAGATGTGCGGCTACTCCTATAATTATCAATATAACAATAAGAATTAGGTCTACTGTATGGATTTCTGATGCAGTTAAAATTACTGTAGAGATAAATGATCTCATTCTCCAGTGCTTCCGAAACCAGACTCCCCTCTGATAGTGTCACTTAATTCATCAACTTCGACAAAGTTTAGAGTAGGTATAGGTAACACAACTATTTGACCAATCCTGTCTCCAACATTATAGATCTTTCTTGCTGCAGGATTTACTTGTCTAAATTGGAATTTTACAGACCCGCGAAAATCGCTATCTAAAACACCTATAGAGCAACCCAACATTAATGTGGTCTTAGTTGTTACGCTAGATCTAGGAAATAATAACCCTACATGACCTTTAGGTACTTCGAAACTTAATCCGGTATCATACTCAACAACTGGGCCAGTTAATTCCATTCTTACTTTTTCTGTGACAGCAAATAAATCAAACCCGGCTGATCCGTCTGTTGCTTTAAAAGGTAACTTAGCCTCTTTATTTAGTTTCTTTACTTTGATTTCCATTATAACTCCTTAAATTCTCGTTCTATTATAATACTATTTATACCACCGGAAGATATTGTACTGCCTGAGTGTATCTGTATTGTCAATACAAGCGCATCGTTTTCATCAAATGATAAAGTATATACAGTATAGTGCCTTCCTGCCGATAAGTTCGTAGTCGACCCGTCTGACTCTAAATCATGAGCTGCAGTATAAGTAACATCTCCTGCATATATTACAGTATCATCATCTCTTTGTGTTATATTTGAAAATGAAATCCTTGGGTGAAGTCCGAAAGTACTATTAAAATTAGTAGATCTAAACTGCTCAACTTCTTCAACATCAATCCTGCCAAGAAAATCAACAGTAATGCCTAATGCTCCGCTAATCTCTCCACTAGACTCTTCTACAAAGAAATATGTACCTTGTATCGTATCTTCTGTTATAGTGGTCTCTATAATCTTAGGTACTTCAACTATCGTTGTGCCTTGTACTTGATTGCTACCACAACCTGTTAAGTAAAAAGCCAGACAAACTATAATAAATATAGGCAAAGCTTTTAGGTGAAAAGCAATAGCCTCATCTGGATTGGCGTTCTTCATTCCGTTAATTATCCATTTTAAGTTCATAACTACTCCTTGACTTCTTCAAACTTACCAATTATATCTTTCCTAAGTATACATCTATCTGATGATGTACTATAAGTTTTAACTGTTCCGTTAATAGTTTCCACTTCACTTATTTCTCTTATTAATCCGAAACCTAACCCAATATCTCCATCGCCCATATTAAATTTATATTTAACTAAATCCCCTATTCTATATTTCATACTAATCTCCTTTGTTTAATAATATTTTAGCAGAATATCCGAATTTGTCAAGTAAAATCTAAAGTTTCTTTTAGTTCTGGAAACTCTTTTATTAATATACACCTTATCTCATTAGCAATTTCTCTATGTTCTAGCTGGGTTTCTGGTCTACATCTAACCATTAGATAGTGTATCCAAGATCTGATTGACCCATTCATATATAGTTTTGTTTTAACGTTCAATGGTAGCAGGAATCTGGCTTGTTCTTTGGCGACCCCTCTAGATAGCGCCTCTTCATACTTATCCACAGATTCTTGTTGTATGTCCAACTGAGCTGCCTCAAACCATAAACGATCGTCATCTGACATATTATCTATACTATTTTGTCTGTTATTCTTATCTTGACTCCGTGCTCCATATATCTCAAAAGAGTCATCAAGCGCTGATATCTCTTTATATCTTTGTGAATTATGTACTATAACTCCGTCTGCGACGTAATTATGACTTGGGTGATCTATTTCTAAATCGTATGTCATCTCTTTTCCTAAATACTTAACTTTTTTAATCTTAGCCCAATTAACTGTTAGTGTATTTCCTTTCGAACCTTCTTTCCACCTTTTCAAATCCCCAGCTTTACTGTGGTGCTTCATGTGGCATCTTCTATGAGTTGGCATTAAATTAGAATATTCTCTAGATAATGACATATCATCGCTAACTGGGATAATGTGATGTAAGTCTGTTTGTCCTTTTAGTTTTTTATCACATAACCCACATTTACCTCCATAATCTTTAATTATGTCAATTCTATACTTATTTATGTCTGCTTGTATTTTTTGCCTTTCTTTAGTTACTCCACCCTTCCAAAAATTAGAGTCTTTTCCTTTTCTTGCTTTTTTGGACATTATTTCTCTGGTTTCTTTACTGTGATTTCCCCAAGAGTATCCAGACTTTCCTTTATTCCAAACCCCGCCGTTTATAGTTGTCATGTCTGCTGTTTCTTGTTTAGAGAATTGTAGTTTATGAATTTTAAGCCACTTTCTTATTGTATGATAGGACACGTTACATACGTCAGCAATCCCCTGAACTCCATTTCCGGTTTTTAAGTGAATTTCCTTTTGTTCTTTAAGAAAAGTATAACTTTGGTGTAGAGGAATTCCATTACATCCTATAAATCCATTTTTTTCTATTACTGCAATATTATTAATTAACTGTAATCCAAATTCATCTTCTAATGATTTGAACCCAGACTGAGTGAGTACTTTATGTTCTTTAGTGCATTTAATCTTTTTTCCATTTTCTAATTCTACTTCAAATAAATCTTTTACGCCAGTTTTAAATACCTCTTTTATGTGGGCATGAGATAATTTCTTTGTTTTTTCGTCATATACCCTAACAAACATACTACGTATCCGGCTTTTCATCTCCATTTTTTGCATCTTACCGCTGTATCTGTGTTTTATAGGAAGGGCTCCTTCTGACCATTTTCTATATAAATCTTTAAGTTTCATTCTACTTAAACTTCTTTTACCTTTTTTAATTGCGTTAGGTAAGTCAAAATAAACTTCAGTATCTCCGGACATACAAAATTCTTGAAAATCAAAACTAGAATGTCTGAGTATTTGTTGTGCTATTGCTCTACTTGTTTCAATCTCAACTACCATATTACTCATTTGAAATACTGACCAGTGGTTGTGTTTTGCGCAATACTCTAATAATTTAGTATTACCGGATGTCTGGTCGTTTGGATTAGATACCCTAGCGCAATACATTATTAATTCTGCTGGAGAATTACTTTTTAGTTCTTTAAGTAATTTCTCATTTACAACTTTTGTCATTGCTATCAATTCAACCTTCATTTCAAACTCCCCCACTTAGTTCCTTTCAAATGCGTAGCATCTGGATCTAAACATATGCTCCATTTCTCAATCTCATCAGGAAGTATTATCAATGTGGCTTTACCGACCATATTCCTCATCGAGCCTATGACAAAAGATGGATTACCAGTATTAAGCCAGTTACCTCTGATCTTTAGCTTTCCCGAATCTGTAACATATACTGGTTTTGATATCTGTATAGCAACGTCAGTAAATCTCTCATGTTTTATAATGTCGTTATATTTTGGTAGTATCATCGACCTTACCTTCATTTTTGATTTCTCTAATATCATCGATAAGGTTATCTACTCTATAATTTATATCTTTATTTTCTTTATTTACATAATATATCAAGTCAGTAACTCCCGCGTTTGCCGAAATTGCAGTTAAGTTATTAAATCTAATCATCTTGATTAGTTTATTAACGTATATACCGACTTTTACTAAGCATAAAAGACCTATAACTCCTATTAATGTAATTTCTAATAAACTCACTTTTTCTCCTTTAGTATGTTTCCGTTTTCATCACAATAAGCCCAGCGGTAGCCGCCTGCTGTTTTTTGTCTTTTTCTTAGCGCCGAAGTTACGTTTGATCCATAAGCTATCTTAGCTGCTGTAACAGATTTAAAGACCTCACCAGTATCTACATTTAATACTGTTTTTTTTGCTGATTGTGATTTTTTCATGTGTTTACAGCAGGTATCAATCCATTTATTTTTAATAGCAACACTATACCCAACACATCCGCTACTATACCAACTTCCTCTAGTTTTATACTTTGATGATTCACCTTTGCATCTATCTAAAGACCAGTATCCATGGGATTTTTGCGCACTATTCATATGCTGACAGCAGTTATCAAAAATACCCAATTTCTTTGCTGCGTTATATGCAGAACGGGCTCCTTTATAAAAGTCTGTTTTTGTTTTATATTTTTTAGCTTCGTCAATGCATCTTTTTTTGTCCCATAATAATGAGTATGGGAATAATTCATCTAAATACAATTTATTAACCCTTCTCAACCTATTATAAATATTGAAGTAGTTTTTTTCTAACTCAGCCCTAGTCATTACTATAAAACCATTCGTTCAGTGACTTTATTTGATTTTCTAAATTACTTACTATATCAATATTTTTTGAAAAATCACTAACCTCTTTATCTATTTTCAACGGTTGGTTATTTTCGCGTCTTTTTTGGATATAGATCACTTCTTTTTTAAGCTGTTCCATGATTAATTCTAACTGTGAACTGTTGTATTGTGTTTTACTCATACATACTCTCCTCTAAATGCTTTGGCATTACATCATCCACAGAAGCCTGTACTAGCCATTTTACCACGGACTCTGGTACATTTGTTATAGATCTTTTTATTCCAAAATTAACTTCTTTTAACTTTCCTATAGTTGTATATGAGTATTCATTATATTTCTTATTTTGTTTATTATAAATATCTATAAGTAATTTGCTAGATTCAACCTCTCCTTGAAATAACTCATCTATAGGAATATATTTCTCAGTCTTAGTTGATTTAACCTTACTGTCTTTAGTGTTAGATTTAGACTTTCTCTTTTTTAAAACGCAGAGCTCCATCCCGTTTATATTTTTTCCATTGTACTTTTCAATGAAATCTTTTCTCAATAAACATAGTGAAGCTGACATATAAAATTTATATAAATCAGATTGCTTTTCTGGAATAACTTTAAAAAAGTACTTCATATTAAACTTATCATGCTTTCTCATTACTCTAGCATATAATTGATATATCCTGTCTATATTCCTAGAACAAGTTAAGTCTACTATATTAACAAGTTCTGGCATATCGAATCCAAGAATTCCTCTATTTACAACCACTAACACTTTAACAAGGTCATCAGATAGAAACTCTTGTATATTATCGCTATTTATATCATTATCATTATGACTAACTACATTATTTATACCTTTTTTACTAAAATATAACCCAACTTCTTCTGCTTGTCTAATGTTGTTACAGGCAATCATTGTTTTATGTAGTTTTTTAAATATCCTAGGTAAATTCATCTGTAGTAGTGGTTTGTCTTTATACATAGTTTCATTTAGTCTGGCATGTATAGACTCCATTAAACTATCCAGAGTGTTGTTAGTTTGTTTAAATCTTATGTTTCGTTTGACATCCCCATCTTTATTATAGCTTGTATTTTTTAAATCCTCACTGGTAGATGCTAATCCAAAATAAACATTATTTATATAATTTTCATTAATAAGTTTTTCTGCAGGAATTATTGTTATTGGGTATCCTTTTTTTATGAACACCGAGGGGGTTCCTGTCAACAGTAGCATCTTCTTTGGTTTTAGGTTTTTAATAATAGTTTTAACCATATTTGCTGAGTAAAATTCATGGGCTTCGTCTATAATCAATAGATCGATCTTGGGGAACTTATTCTTTTTATATAAAGATTGTGGTAAATTTACAGTAAAATTTTCAGTAAAATCGGTTGACCATTTTATGTTGTGAGAATCTAAAACACTACCCCATTGAGTTCTCAGAACTCCAGTCCCATGTGCCAATACTAATGTTTTAAGTTTGTTATCTAAAGCATATTTTAATGCAGTAATCGTTTTACCTCCAGATGGGCATATAGATAGCACTACTTTATCGTTAGCTTTGAATTTCTTTTCTATATCAATGATAGATTCTTTTTGATATTCTCTAAGTTTAATATTATCCACAGTAGTCCCTTTTGGTTAAATTTCACAAGTAATTGGCTCGACGAGTCCAATATCTCCAGCGCGTAACGGCTGGTGTCCTGGTAATGCCTATTAGACGATACTTGCTACTACAACATATAATAAACTATAATTGATATAAATGTCAAGTTAAATATGTAATTAAGTATTTGTATGAGATCTTTGTCTTTATTTAAGACATATACGAGGCTTAGGGCCTCTCCAAGCCACCACATCAAGATGAACGCCACAGAATACCCGTCAGCGTGTCCCTTGTTGATGACGTCTATCATTGCCGGAAATCCACACAAAGCTAGGAGAACCGATCCTGATCCGCCTATTAGCTTATTTAGACTCCACATACGCCAGAAACGCAGTCATCTTCATGTTCTTCGAATACTTGCCCCTCTTTACCCAAAGCTTCATCAAGTTCAACTCTAGTTAATGGCTGACCACCTCTACTTCCATCAGGATAACAAGTGAATCCCCTTAACCTTTTAGCATATTTTAGTAGCATCTTAGAGTTCTTTTTCAAGGACTCTTCATTATTTTCTTCCGACCCCCATTGAGGTAAGTTGCATGTGCTAGATATAGCCATATCTACATAATTCTGCACGTCTGCCTGAAACTTGACTCTCTGCTTAAAAGAAAGGTCGTAAGCATCTTGTATCTTTTCTATTTCAACACCTTGTTCCATTAATCTTTTAACAGAACCATCTACTACGTATTGATGTACCCAAATCTCATCCTTTAAATATCGCCTTTTATATGCCTTACAAAACAAAGGCTCTATTCCTGTTGTTGTTTCTGCGAGTATCCCAATAGTTCCAGTTGGTGCGACGCTGCGTATACCCTTTGGTATAGCAACACCTAAATCTTTAGCACCAATATAAGCAGCACTATTAGATTCCTGCTCATATATATTTAACCATTTATGTAATTCAGGATTTACGTTGTAGTCGTATCCTCTGGTCATTAACCACTCATGCATTCCACCTAAACCAAGACCTATTCTATTATTCTTGTCGCCAACTTCTCTAATTTTTTCATTAGGAACGTCACTATATATTCCACCGCATAAAAGAAACTGTGTTGCATACTTTACTGCTTCTCCAAAATCTTCTTTATTGTCAAATCTATTCATCCATAACGTACCTAAGTTACATTTATCAGAATCATCTTCTGAGGTTACTTCAGTACATTGACCAGTTAATACTCCATTAAATAATCCTAAATGTTTTTTTGGCTCATTAAAACAATAAACAAAATCCTCAACACCTAACTCCTCTATTCCGATAACTTGGACAAATCTAGACGCATCTCTATTAGGGGATTTATCAAAGTTTAATCTTTTACAAGACATTCCTAATTCCTTTAATTTTTGAACTCCGACTGATGGTATACAAATTCTTTTAGATTCTTTACAGAAATATGAATTAGTTCCGCCTTTTTGATCCGGCATATCTTTATAGCCCTCTTCATTTCCTTTCACTACTTTAGAATTCACACCACAAGTGCTTATTAAAGTTTGTAGATCTTTTAAGAAAGAAAAATCTACTGAAGTTAACTGTAGTCCTCCCTCCTTTAATTCACATCCATCTCCATCAAATAACCCAGCCATCCACGCTAACTTAGATTTTAAATTAACTTCAAAGGGTACATATTCTTTTTCTTTTAAATCAAACGTTGCTTTGAATCCTTTTCTTCTAACTCCTATTTGGTTTACGTATTCTTTACCTAACTGAGTTACACATAAACTACTTTCTAACTCAAACTTTGGCTCATATAACCATATTAAATTTTTATTCTTTACTCCATCTGCAGAATAAAATCCTTGAGTATATATTTCATCTAAATTACATTCTACGCCAGAGTTAATTATCGGTAATTCATGTTTTATTAATTTATCTTTTAACCTTAAAGACTGAGCTTCTACTATTTCAGATTCGCCGGAATATCCTTTAGCTAAATGAAATTTATGATAGGGAGTGCATTTTAGTTCTCTACCATCACTAAATTTAATATTCAATATCTGTTGATTCTCTCCGGTTACTTTAGGGGTAACTTTAGACCATTCAAATCCATTCCAAATCTCAGTTTCCTCATCTAATTTAGAATCAATTCTAGTGTATCCGCTTTTTGTTAATATTTCAGTATCTCCAGTAACACACGCATTTCTGAGACTTTCATTGTCTTTTAAAAAATTCATACTCATTCCTGGTTCTGCTGTAGAAAATGCTTGTCTGCAGTTTTGCTCCCATACACTTTTTGCGTGTTTGTGTAGCTCATGTTTTTTATCTTCCATTGCAACAAAAAACTCAGTGTCATATATTACTGATATGTTAGTAAGCTCCATTGGAAGTTCAAATGTAAAATCTTCTTCTTTTAGTTTCTTTAGCTTGTCTGAGTAGTCTTTGGATGTCATATAATCAAATATGTCTTTATGAGACCAGTTAAGCCCGGACCATAAAGCGCTGCGCCTTTGTCCTCCTTGCATCACGTGCCTTCCCGCTTCATTAACCATTTTTATAAGACTAAGGGGTCCTGTACTAAATCCACCAGTCTTCTTAATAGAAGCTCCAGCCTCTCTCAATGCACTATAATCAACACCAACCCCACCACCACTCATTAGTGAAGATGTTATTTTCTGCATTAAATCTGCCCAACCCTCTCTAGAATCTTCAGCTCTAAATAAGAAGCAGTTATTAACTTGGTGAAAAGGTCTTCCTGCCGAGTATAAATACCTCCCACCTGGAATAAACTTTCTTTCTGATATTAATTTTATTAATATTTCTTGGGTTTCGCTATCTAATAGCTGGCCGCAAACATTATCAACCACTCTTTTAGCTGTATCCGCCCATTTCTCTTGGCCATTCATACTGTATTTTTGTAAATATATATCCTGTGCGAACTTTGTTGAAAATACATCAAACTTTGACATCTATTTTAACTCCAATTTTTTAAGTGTTAACTCCTGATCTGCTTTTCTTATACTGATTATATTCGTAAATGGATAAAATGTCAATGGATCAAATAATCTTTCTAAATCTAATTCAACCCCATGAGTTTTAATCTCAAGTAATTTTCCATACACAGTTCTATTTGTAATTAACTCAACCGCAACCTTGTCCCCAATCCTTGCGCTCCCTAACATAACTCCCCCTTATTTATTAATCTATACTATTTCCTGCACTTCTATCTCTACCTTGATACTCTCTAAACTCATACATATCGTAATAGCTTACTGAGAATTGCTTCCCACTCTGAGTCTCTCGGACCAAACTAACTGGTATTAGTTTATCGTCAAACCAATTAAATTCGATCTCGTAGATAATCTTGGCATTCTTTCTGTGTATCAAAGTTGATGCAGGATATTGATGTTGTTTTAAGTACTTGTGCTTTACGAAGAACTTAAGTACAATCTTTGGCATTAACATACACGCTAACTTAATTAATAATTTCATTTACTCTCCTTTTTTTCAGTGAAATAATATATAACGTTACCAGTATCATCCCTACCTTCAACTAGTGCGACCATATCAACTGATAATCCTGTCTTTTTTAGATAAGAATCCATATATTGCTGTAGTAGCATTTTCTTTAACTCTTCTTGGCTTTTAAACTCTACTTCCTCTGTCATTAAAACTCCTTATGTTCTGCTATCTTATCTGCAAGGCCCATCTCTACTGCCTGCTCTGCTGTGTAAATTGTATCAAAGACTAGTAGTTCATCAAACTTCTCTTTTTTAAACCTAGGCTTCTTCTTTTTAATCTTTTCAAATAATACATTATCAGCTACCTGCCCTATCCGTCTATTCTCTTTTATCCATCGATCGATATTCTTTGGGTGATCTTTTCCGTAACCCTCGTCTCCGATATGAATCATAATAGTAGCGTTGGACGATATCAACCTAAAGTCCCCAGCTTGGAAAATTATACTTGCCATAGAGTAGCACGGACCAACTGCATGAGTTGTTACTTTAGAATTACATTCCTTTATGGCGTCATAAATTGCCATTCCTTGATGAACGCAACCACCTTCTGAGTTTATCAGGATGGTTATGTCTTTATCTGTTACATGGTCCATTAACCGTATATTTTTGATAAATACGCTAGCTGTGTCCTCGTCTATATCTCCTGTCAAGTAAATTAACCTGGCTGGAGTATACACATTATAGTCATGAAACTGAGACAGTTCATCTACTTTAATTCCGCTCATATCTAGCCCAGGAAGATCGGAAAGCTGTAGTAAAAGCTTGTCGGTCTTGTTGAAGTTTCTACATAAAAGTTAATAGTCTGTCCGGCAGTTGAATCAAACCCCTTCTCAAGGGCATAAGAATCTTGACCACAAACAGATTCATTAACTATAGCTTTACCCCTATCAAAGCATACGTATTCGTGGTAATGGCCGAACCTGGCCATATGTATCTGTTTTTTAATCTGTCTACCGCGTTTTTCCATATGTTTAAATATAGTGTCTTTATTTACATTACCCAACTCATCACCATGTTCATATAATACAATACTTCCGTATATATCTAAATGAGTGTACCCACATTTAGGAATGTCAAATGTTATATTACTGAAGTTATGAGCCTCGGAAAGTAGTTTTAATGTATTATAAATTATCCAAGTTAGGTTGTTTTCTCCAGGATTATTCAGTGTTTTTTTATGCTCAGTCCTATCGTGATTTCCTGTAACAGCCGGAACCACTACTTTAATACCTGTCTCAGCTATTGGGTATAAAACATCATAGAATAATGAATTTATAGATTCTTGTACTTGTCTAGGATTGGCGAATTCACAAGCAAGAGCTGATTCTTGGCCATGCATGCTATAGGACTCGATGATGTCACCTATAAGAGCAACAACAACTTTTTCTACATTAAAAAACTTTTCTTTTTGTTCTAATTCTCCAAGAAATACTTCTGTGACTTTTTGCATACGCTTCTGACAAACATCTAAATTGAAGCTTTCTGTCTTCTTTCCATAATGTACATCGGAAATCATTAGTTCCATTGTCATTTTCTTTTTTTTATTTAAAGTCTTTTTCTTAATCTTTGATTTTCTAATCTTTAACGACTTTATTGAATCTATTATAGTATCCAATGCTCTTTTTTCAAAAGACTGCTTATCACCTAACCCTCGCTCTAACTTCGCTATATATGCTTTAGCGTTACCTAATTCACGAATAGATGCAAGATCCTGATCTCCGTCAAAGGGGAATACTGATTTCTTAATTGAGTCAAACCCACCAAGCTTTCTTAACTCCCAATCAGATAGTTCGCTGAACTCTGTAAACTGAGCTTTAGTAACTAAGCTATTATCAACTCCATACGTCTTACTAGCCTGTATAATTGCTTCACTGAACTTGGATATAAGCTCTTTTCTCATATCCTTTTGACTTAACTTCTTTTTAGCTTTTTTCATTCGCATTCCCTTTATATGTATTCAAGACCTTTACAGATGCTTGATATTCAATTCCGTACCTAATTCTTGCTTCTTCTGTTAATTGTATTAGCTGCCAAACCTCAGCATAGCTTAGATGATTATATAATATATCTGCTACTTTGTCAAGTCCCGAAAGCAACTCTCCATATTGCTCTATTCTTAACTTATGTCTCTTATATTCGAATATATCAAGTATCTTCATATCAATGACCATCACTCCAATTAATAGCTATTTCCGGCGGAGCTTTCAGATCTAATGATAATTTAGTAGTATTTTCCATAATACCTTGTATAAGTACTTTACACTCATCCTGTCTATACTCTGGTACATTTATTATCAATTGATCATGTATTTGAGCACAGCAGTATCCGTCAATACCTCTTTTTTTAAGCTCTCTATTAATTTGTATAGCCGCCCTATTGACTATACTTGCTGCCATAGATTGTATTTGGAAATTCATACTATTATTTATTCCCTTTTTGTAATCTTTATACCAGTTATTTATTTCTATTATATTATATTGTTTTAATAACTTTCGTCTATAGGGAAAGCTCATTAAAGCATCTTTATGTATACTATATAGTCTCTTAACTTCCTGTAAATGACGTATCCTACCAGCTTCTGACTTAACAAACCCTTTTTTCTGTACTTGGGCTTTAGTTCTTACCATCCAGGAATTTAAGTCTTTGTATGCGTTAAGGTATTTTTTCCTCAGAACCTCTGCTTCTTCTGTAGGTATTCCTAAATCTTTGCCTAAAGCATAACTACCCATCCCATAAGGAATTCCTAAAGCATAAGTCTTTGCCTGTTGTCTTTTTTGCTTATCTACTTTACCTAAGTAATTTTCTGCAGACTTATCTGCACTACAGCCTGTCAACCCTTCGGTGGCTATTGCTATAGTAGAATAAAAGTCATGTCCTTTTTTAAATATATCTATTATACCAGCATCGCCAGAAACATGCGCAAATACATGAGGCTCTAAACTCTCGTAATCACAATCTACGAAAACCCTACCCTGTCCAGATACAAATATCTTTCTTATCATATTATTATATTTAAGAACCATGGGGGATTCTTGACCGTCTTCTTTAGGTCTTGGTAGTTGCTGTGCATCAGATCCATACCTTCCACTTATAGTCCCATGTTGTTTATAAGAAAAGTAATACTTACCAACTTCATTATTATCCAGGAATCTATCTATGTATGATGTCTTTATCTTAGTTAGTCTATTATAGTCTTTTAAAGGGGCTATCCACGCGAACTCATTGTTGTCTAAAGAATCTATAAAATCATCATTAAATTGAGGATTTCCTTTTTCTGTTTTAGATAAAGGTTTTATACCCATATAGTTAAAAACTAAATCTTTCATTTGGGGCTTAGATGATATGTTTATATACCCATTCTTACTTTCTTTGAGTAAAAGCAATGATATATTGTCTAAATTTAAATCTGTGTAATCTAATTCTTCTTTTAATAAAAAGCTTTTAACTAGACTGTCTGGTAGTTTTTCTAAGCCTTTGGCCGCTAAGCTGTAAGTTCCTGTAGCAGTTTTTGGTAAAGGTAGGTCGTGTGTTTCTATTAGCTTTTGAGCTACTTTTTGCTTATTTGATGGAAATGTTTTTTTAGCAGTATCTAGTAGCCATTTATGAAACTCTTCGGTTTCTTTTAACTTACCTACTACAGATTCTTCTAACGTGATTATGTCAACTTCTATGGAGTTTTTAGTATCTATAAGTAAATCAACATCTAACTCTACTCCGTTAAGTTCCATAGGAATAGTTACTTCTTTATATAAAGGCATAACTTCTTCATCAAAATAAAACTCAACTAAATTCTCTTCTTCTAATTTCTTTAAATAATACTCACATATTCTTTTAGTGAGATCTGCATCAGCACAAGCATAGACTCCTAATATATCTAAGTCAGCTTTGTACATCTCCATGTTTTTTTGTGTGAAAGATCCACCTTTACTTTCCACATTCTCTTTTAATTCCTGCTGTTCTATGTTAGCATCTTCTTCAACACTAAGTCCTATTGACTCTTGTATTTCTATTCCACTTAACTTAAGCTTAAAGGGACCTTCTTCTTGTACAGTGTGTTTTAATAACATCCCTTCTATATATAGGGCGTCTGTTAAATTTATATTAAAATTTGTCAATACTATCCTGATATCAAAAGAACCATTCCACATTATTAACTTCTTACTAGCTAATAAGTTTAAGTAGTATTCACATCTACCTAAATTTTCATATATAGGTTGTAGCTCATCGTGTATGTATTCATATAAAGGATAGTATAAAGCTGTCCCTGCTTTACCGCATACAGAAAAACCAATCATCTTAGCTTTTCTAGTATTTAATCCTGTAGTTTCTGTATCAAATGCTATTTCAGTATGTTCTTGTATATGTTTTTCTAATTCAACTCTATCTTGATCTGTTCTTACTATCTTATAGTTTTTAAGTATCTCTTTATTTCTATTTTCTTCTAATGAATATTGCTTAGGTTTATATACTCTATAGTCACCGAATTCCAGGATCTCGTTGCCTTCGTCGTCTTCTCCGCAAAGTACTACATCAAACTTCTCATCTTTAATAAAAGATCTAAGCTCATCTATATCTTTTTGGTCATTAATCCAAAACTCGCTTATCATCTACATACCCCATCCACTAGCTTTCTCTTCAGCCTTAGCTTCAGCTTTAGCCTCTCTCAATGATGCAAGCTGCTCTCGTTCTCTAATCTTTAGCTCGTTTAATTGTCCTTTTAATCCATCCCAAGCGTAATCTAAAGTACGGACTTCACCCATATTATTTTTAACAATAGCTACAGATGCGAACTTATCTTTTTCAAAGCTCTGGGGATTAAAACCCTCTCTCCATAGCGTAAGAATAACACGACAATCCTGCTCAATAACTGAAGCACCTTTAACTTTTCTCATAGATAATAGTGGCTCTGATGGATCTCCTGCTGATTTCTGAGGCTGTAGTAACAGCATAATGGTTACGTCATATGTGCTTGCAAGATCGCTTAAACGGCTTGCAACAAAGCCAGAATTAGCCGTAGAGTCGCTGTAAGGTCCTCGAACCTTCTCTAAATAATCAACAACAACTAATTTGAACTTTTCTCCGTGTTTAATCTTATTTGCTTTAATATCTTCTTCTATACTCTCAATAGTTGCTCCACGAGTGAAGTTGAAGTTAACATTTTTATATATTTTACTTAAACTTTCTACAGAGTTTTTAATATCTTCGTCATCTCTAAAATTATAACTAGGATCGTATAGTGCATCTTCCTTCATCTTTCTTCTAAGTTTAGATTCAGTGCTAACTCCACTCTCTCTTTGTAATAACCTCATAGACAATAAATGCTTAGTCATATCTAATGAACAAAATAAAGGTTTCATTCCACTTTTAGCGTGATTTTCAACAATAGATGTAATAAGCGCAGTTTTACCACTTGAAGGACTTCCTAATATACCAACCATCATTCCTGTAGTAATAAGTAGAGATTCATCTAAGGACTTAATTCCAGTCTTTACAATATTCTCATTAATGTTCTCAGCAAAATCAAAGAAGTCATTAACTATGTTATCAAAAGTCTCAAGTCTAGATCCTTCACTAATACCGAAAGTATCCATTGTTAATTTAATTAGAGCGTTCTCTTTGCCGAAAGTTCCACCCATCCATCCAGGATTGTATACCACACTTACTACTTGTTGCCAAATCTCATCCTTAGGTCTTTTATCTATCCCATATATACTGGCTCTTTTTTCATTAACAGCTTTAAGTGCAAAGTATGCATCTTCTCTAGAATAACCTAGATGCTTATAAGTAGAGCATAGGATTAACATTCCTGTGTTACCATACCCCTCAGGGATATATCCTGAATGTAGTGCGAACTTCACATCTGTAAAAAAGAAGGGCTTAGATTTAAAGTTTAATGAAGGTACTTCTATAATCTCTGCCTTTGGTTTTTCCTTAGGTTTAATGTTCAGGAATTTGCTTGTTAGTTTTGTCTCCAACATAGCCTCTGCTGGGTATTCCTTTTTAGCTGAATCTTTAATCCAGTCTACCGGGGCATCCTTTAGTGTGTCAAAATCTAAAGGAGTTTTATATAATCCTGTAGTGTTATGTTTCGTATTATTGATTCTAAATATCCTAGATGCATTATATATTGTTGTATCAAATGTCTTTAAGTCTCCTGCAATATTCTCAGCTAAATACCTATGCTCATCTGGTGTAAAGTTTTTGTCGTGAACTAATGTAATTGAAAACCCCTTACCTCCAGAAAACGCTATATTCTGTTCTTCGTATGGAATGCCCATAGAGTGTAATCTCTCACAAATAGCAATAGTGTCTTTTTTAGCTAAGTTTAAATCTGTTTTAGAATCTAGATCGAATGCCAATAAGTTAGTGACTACGTTATCAACTTTAACAACACCTCTTGGTCGTTTATATTTGACAGTCTCTCCATTTTTATCAAGCTTTTCTGCTTCTATAATTTCTTCTGCTGTCTTTTTTTGATCTTCAGTATACTTGTATATAGATAAATAGTAATCACTATTCTTATTCTCTATATACTTATAAATGTCTGCATTTTCTGGTATCAAAGTACCTATATCATTCAATCCCTTTGTCAATCGTCTATACATCATCACTCCTCCTGAACATATTATAACAGTTAATAAAAATAAAATCAAGCTAATAAAGTAATAAAAAAAGCCCCAACATCAGTTGAGGCTTTTAACAAAAGGAGGGGTACTATGCCTATCGAAGATTAATCTCTAGGCGGAGGTAATTGAACTTTATATCTAAGCCATGAATGGGCTTTTTTTGCTGATTCTCGTCGTGATTCAATTTTATCATCATCAATCTGTCCTGCTTTATATAAACCTTCAATTTCTTCAATTGGGTTTTTTAACATTCCAGTTCTACCTTTATTTAACCTAACCTGTTGTCCATCTAACGTGATGCCAATACCTGCAGCTAGTTTAAAAGATAATTTATATTGTTTATTTCCATTAGCGTCTAGTACATCTGAATATGTACCATCTTCATTTCTTTTTTGAATTGAATTTTTTACAATTTGACCCAATTCTGGCCAACCACTATTCTTCTTTTGTTCGCTCATCTTTTTTCTCCTGTTCTTGTCTTATTAACACATACTCTGCTAACTTGTTTTTATGATACACTACTTGTTGGCTTAATGCAAGTAATTCTTTTTCATCTTGACCAATTAACTTTGTATCATGTAGTCCGCCAAATAGAAATGCCTCTAATACTCTGATAGGTGCTTTCTTTTTTCTATTGGCCAACCCATAGCCATATAACTTAAACTGATCAAACAGGATATGTAAGTATTGTGCCGACTGTTCGTATTCATCTAATCCAGCTTCTTCATCTTTTTTAGGTTCAACCTCTTCTATAAGTGTATTGTTACTCATTATATCTCCTCAGACTCTGTTATAGTTTCTTTTAATTGCCCTTCAACATAATCACCATTAGGAGTATTAATATAACTTCCAGTATTGTTATTATACTCACTTGCGTAAGTTTGTCTAACTACCGGGGTCTCTTCTATGATCTTTTTCTTAAATGAAGTATTTCTAACCATTAATGCTGTTAATTCTTTTATGTCTTCAGATCGTTTCATTGATTCGATTAGTTTATGTTCTAATATTGTTACATCTAATAATCTTTCATGCTCAGCAACTTTATCTTCTCTAGCTTTTAAAGAATTTTCTTTAACTTTTTTATTAGTTAAGTTTTCTTGAAGTTCAGTTATTTCTTTTTTGAGTTCACCAACCTCTATATCGCACTTTGCTTTCTCCACTACAACAATCTCTAAGTTCTTAGTTAATTCTAAATTTTCTTTTTCCAATTTTTCAGACTTATCTAAATATTCTTTTAATACCCCAGCAGTTTGGTTTGGCAAGTCTTTAAGTATTAATTCTAATAACTCTTGTTTCATAATCCATCCTCATCTTCAAAGTTAGTTTGTACTGACTTAGCTGCTGACTTACTAAACGAAGGTCTACTTGCTGGGGATGCGGTCTTCTTTGGGGTATATGAGCTATTGCTTTTTGGTTTAGCTTTACCTGATGCTGTATTCCCATCATCATCAATTGTCTTAATTGACAACAGCCCACTTAGTATATATCGTCTAGCATACGTTATAGCCGAACCGGCCTTCTGCATATCAGTTTCTCCAACCAACTTCATATTCCCCCCAATATATTGACCACTATCTCTATGGAATATTATAGTTGAAACTGTATTTGAGTTTTCTCCTATTGATGGGGGTTGCATTAAAACTAAACCGTTATCATGCAATAACGGTTCAACTTCCTCTAAATGTGTATTTAAATCTGCATATTTTGACTTAAAAAAGGGATTGTTTGATCCTTTTGTTACTGCTTGTAATTTTATTTTTACATCAAATATTGCTGGTAATATTTTATCTATCTCTTCACTTTTTAAGAACATGCTTACCTCTCCTTTTATTCTTATCAAATAAGAATTTTAAATTATTATTATTCATAACAAACGTCAACCCTGCTGCCTTGTCTTCAAACTCTCTAACTTCTTCCATGACAATTTTACCAGAATTTATATCAAACTTAATTTTAGCAATAAGAAAATGTCTGCCTTTTTTAGACTCATCTTCAATTATTGTATATGCAGTATGTTCTAAAGAATCTACTACCTCTTTAACTTTAATTTCTTCTTGCTTTACTGCGTTCTCAATTACTTCTTTCTTTTTCTTATCAAATAACTTAGCCCTAAGCTTTGCTATATCTTCTTTCTTACCCATTTTTCCTCCAAAGTCCAGTAGTATCTACACCACCAGAGCTACAAAATTTAGCATTACAACATTCCTGACCAAACCTATTACAGTCTGGAGCTTTACATGGAAAATATGCCTGTCTTACATTATATAACATTTCATCGAATTCGTCAAATGTTTCTTTAATTAACTCTTCTGGTGGTACTCCTATTATTATTTGTGATCTAGTCTGAGGTGTACGCTTACGTATCTTCTTCTCTAAAACTAGGAACCCAGCTCCGTCTAGTTTATACTTATCCTTTAATGCTGAGTAATATAGCGCTGTCTGTGACCCCTTCTCCATAGTTAAAACTGCATCTTTCTTATAAGGTGTGGCCGAGGTCTTTAAGTCTAATACAAGTCTTCTACCATCTTCCCATTCAACTATATAATCTGAATATCCAATTATTTGGTCGCCACTACCATTATCTATAGAAACATATTCCTGCATAGATATAACTTCTTTTATATGTGGTAAAATATTATCATGAAATTCCTGTATCATGAGTTTACCGCTCTTAATTCTAGATGACCAGCACCTAAAGTTATGTGGTTTATCTGCTAAAAACTCTAACTCTTCTTCAGTATGAGCATTTTCTTGAAAGTCTGATTTAAAAAACTTAACTTTATCTGACGATTTTAACGTCTCCCAAGTATCGTTTATCTTATATCTCTGATAATTCTTTTCAAATAAATCTTGAGCCTCTTTTAAGGACTTACCCTCTAGCATAATATCAACACTTTTTTCTATAATAGATCCTAGGAACAAAGCTGAACTCATTACTTCTTCTTTGTATTTCAGGATATACTTTACGTACCAAGCAAAGGGTGAGACTTTATATAACTCTTTCTGTGTATGACTTACTTTCACTCGGCCTCCTTATGTTAAGACTCTGTTAAATAGTGTGAGTTTCGTTCAATAAATACATCAACATCGCTGTTAGTAGTCCATGGTGTGAATTGTTTTTTACCTTCTTTTAGTAATTTAACAGATTCGCATAATTTTTCTTTTAGTAATATTACAAGGTTATCATCTTCAGCTTTTTTAAAACCATCGTCATATCCTTGCAGATACGCCCTGTCATTATTTGTAGCAGTGTTTCCACAGGTATCACAGCATCTATAACCTTCAGCAATATAAGCCAATCTAGCTGTGTCTCTGGCTTGATTATATTTTGCTTTATCTTTTTTCATTTAATTACATCCAAATCTATTATGTTATTTCCTGTAAAAAACCCTAAGGCAGCTTTAGTCCAGCAAAATGAAACAAAAGCGTCTGGGTCCATCCCTGGCCTTAACGCTAAATTCTTAATATTATATAATGCAGACTCTCTTATAGTTCGCAATTCGAGATCAGTTAGTTTGACCTTCTTTTCTGATAACTCCATAATCCCTGTCCCTCGTTTCTGTGTCAAATTTATGACCAAGTTTGCCCAATGCTCTCTTTGCCTGTCTAAGCAATACTGCATAATTCTTAGTTTTTCCGCCCTTAACAATAACGTCTCCCTTATTATCTACTAGCTCAAAATAAAAATCATTTTTATTTACTACGATCCTAACATCCTTACCTTTTATCTTAAAAGATTGTCTAGATATTCCTATCGGACCATTAAACTCATACTTAATTCTTGTGTGCATCTCAGCTCCTTATTACAGATACCAAAATTATAACACAAAGTGTATTAATTGTCAACACATTTATTATATTTTCCTGAACTCATCAACTTCTTTAGAAATTCTAACTCTTTACCTTTTCCAATTTCATCTTTCTTTAACTTTAATTCATGTTTAATTTCGCAATCATCGATAATAACCAAGGTTGAAGTTTCATCTCCATTATCAATAACATCAACGTGTAAAGCCAGTGCTTGGTAACTTAACAATATTATAAGTAATATTTTAATTGCTTTTAAAGTTACTTTCAACAACTTGATCCCCTTTGTATATAGCGTAGTTTTCATAATTCTGTAATACAATACTTAATTTCTTCTTTAAATCACCTAATTGAGCAAACTTCTGCTCGAACTTAGAAACTTCAAGACCTTCTTTATTGTACTTATATCCCATTAATTTATACATCTTTACTCTCCTTTAATTGTTTAAAACTCGGTACACTTATCTTGAACCCCTCTGGTAATGTAATACTGCAATCTTCGTCTTCATATTCATCAAAGAATCTATCATATTTCCAACTACCATATACTTCCTTATACATATCCTCCAATGAACTCTCTACGCTTTTTTGTGTAGGATCGACTTTGCCGTGTTCAGAACATTCCCATTGGTTAAAAGCCATTCCTGTGTCTTGGTTTGTCTTAGTCACAAGCTCAACGTCTTTGTTACATTCTGGGCAGTTCATTCTTCCTCCAATAGTTTTTTTGCCTTATCATAATAAATGGGTTTGATATTGTTATCCGGATCATCTAATATTCTACGCAACATGTCTTCAGCTGTTTCTTGTTTAATTGGCTCTATATTTATTAATAAAGCTTTACTGGTTGGCTTATCATCATACGCATCTAATTTTGGATGCCAAACCTCCTCCCAATTATAAACCTCAATCCCCTTACTCAGCATTTCATTAATAGGCTCAACATTTTCATTAAACCACTTATCAAAATGGTCTCTAGAGTAAAAATCGTAATCAATATACCAATTAGGTCTTTCTATTTTCATTTCTTAGCCCCACTTTCGATCCATCTACGGACCAACTCAACTTCAACTCTACTAGGCCTATCTGATATATACTTAGGTGGCATTTGTCTCGATCTAACAAACTTATTAAGTATCTTAATTCTGTTCTGATATGCTGCGCTGTAGTTTAACGAACCAAAGTGACAACCAGCACAGTATCTCTTAAACACGGGCCTTACATCCTGCTTAAACGACACCTCTTCAGCTTTAGCTCCAATTCCTATAAATAGTAATACATATATTATAGTTAATACTTTCATAATCTCTCCCTTGTTATCAACAGTTTCCTTTTATTGGGTAATCTTTATCTATTATACTCACCTTGTCTTTTTTCTTCTTAAGTATAATGTCCTTTCTCTTATTTTTAACAGGATTAGGTGTTGTTGTCAAGTATTTATGGTCGGCCTGTGTCATAACGAGACCCAACTCATGACCCAATACAAATGCCTCACGGCACTTCTCAGTGACTCTACCGCCAAATATGACTATCTGCCTAGGGTTTTCACCTAATGTGGTGTATTCGCCATTCTGAGCTGATTCTACACCCTTATAAAAGAAATACTCTACCGCACCATTGTAATTCATTATATACCCCTTGGTAAAATTATTAACTTACTATCATCTTTAACCTCTGTAAGATCCACAAGCCTGTTATACATGTCTGTTGGCATTCGACCATCATTCATCCACTGGAATATACTTGCTTTTGAAACTCCGAACTCTTTAGCAAATAATCTAGTGCTATCTGAATGCTTATATATTAAACTTGAAAACTCTTCTTTAGTTATATTCTGCCATTTACTCATAATTACCTCCTCTTAAAAAATGTATAAGTTATATAATCTAAGTCAATATCATTCCTATCAAACTTCATAAACCTAGGTTCTCTATTCATTATATCCTGCACAATATATCCTATTTTGTTCTTGAACTCAATAAAAGGACGTTTCTCATGCTGCATTACTGCGACCTCACTTGTATATTTATTCTGTTTATATATCTCTATTATTATATCGTTAGTCATCACCCCTCCATAATCAATTTATGTTCAATAAATACTTTCTTATATTTCTCTATAGTTAACTTATCCGCAGTCCTATTACGATCTTCTTTAAACTGCTGGATCTTATTGCTTTGTATTTCTATGTTATATTTAATATCGTTACCATCTTTTATGCCTAAGATTATTGTTCTCTTCTTATTAAAAGAATCGTGATATGAGGCTATGCAGTTATTCAGTTTTTGACCCCACTCAAGTAATTCATACTTAGTTTTAGGTACTATAATCGTTTCATTACCCACTTTCAAGTTATCAATCCCTTCTAATTTCTTATTAGGTTCAAATTCATAATCTTCAGTCTGTAATCTTTTATATTGAATCGTTACTTTATCGTGTAAATCTTTAATATTTTTAAAATCCTGCGGAGGTATTATCTTTTTATTTTCATATAACTGATCAACCGCATCTCTAAGATAATAGGTTTTCTTAGTTCTTTCTTTAAATATTTTAAATATCTTATTATTTGAATATGAATTTAAGAAGTATTTCATAGATTTCTTGCTATTATAAAGAATTAGCTTACCTTCATTCATTTGTATTAACTTCTCTATTTCGCCTCTATTCACCCTAGTTCTCAATATATTAATTATTGAAAACAGACCTGGACTCATTCCTTTTATGAGTTCTTTTTTAATTATCTTACTACTATGTTTCATTGTTTTTTTGATGAACATATCGAATGTCAAGTCTCTTCTTCTCATTATACTTCCTGTTTCTAACATTACCTTTGGTATAGGTACATTCTTAAGTGCGGGATAACATGCTTGTGTTAGTGCTCGTTTTACCTTGTTATCAACTCCTATTTTCTCACCGTTTAACTTTAAAAAGAACTCCGTTATATACTTGAATTTATTTCTCGGGGTCTTAAATTTAAGTTTA
>Ga0233446_1000213_pt1 | contig 72011 bp, 74 predicted proteins | sample SI_124_October20_4_FD_182780 | JGI IMG/M metagenome (GOLD analysis project Ga0233446, IMG submission 182780) | Seawater microbial communities from Saanich Inlet, British Columbia, Canada - SI_124_October2016_120_MG | ecosystem: Environmental > Aquatic > Marine > Inlet | place: Canada: British...
AAACCTGACAGGTAACGCGATAATACAAAGATGAATAGTGCCACTATATTTAGTATGGCCCTTGGTCTACAAGCTCCTTGGTAAGTGGAGAATATTTCATTTGTTTCTGACGAATCCAAATCAAAAGAACTCCATATACAGTTAGGTTTTTCTGCAGGGGGGGGGGCACGATTCCCTGATGAGACCGGTGCACCCTGTTTGGTGCATGATAAAGTGGAGCGAGAATGGCAACATTACCCTTTTGTTTGAGGTGTTTGCAATAGCCTTGATTGAGCGAGAAATGCCGGTGAATCGTGTCGCCGAGATGCTAGAAGGCTGTCCGAGAACTAACATATAGTCAGCAGCCTACTATATATAGTAGTCACAATTCATTTATAAGGACTATATGTTGATTGAATATTCAAAACTCTTAGTTCTCGGACAAGCACCTAGTTAACTAAAAAAATCAAAATTCTGGTTAAAACCCTGCCAAGAACTAGTTTATTTACGCTGAGTAGGTACTAGGTAATTCTGAGGGCGAAACTCGTTGTCAACAGCGCCGGGCCAGTACACGCCAGCCAAGAAGGGCATACTTCCGTTGTAATAACTTTTCCATGGCTTAGTTAAGGTATCGCAATCTGGGTTCGTGCCGATGAAGAGTTGTGTGGGGTTATCGTGTGCAGACATAAGTGCATACGGCAGGCTTTGGTCATAGAAGGCAGGTGTGTCTGCAGATAAAGCCCCAGGAGGTGCATCGCAGTTAACAAAATCAGTGCCGTGAATTGAATACTGCTGTAAAAGTACCCCATCAATCAGTGGATGGTCGTCAGCTTTGGCAAGGTGTAGAAAGGAAAAAAGATCTATCTGGTTTGCAATAAGCGAAGCTTGATTCTGATCATTAAGCCTAAACTCGTGATATAGGTATGTAAGGTACTTGTCGTTTGAATTGCCCTTCATGACAGTTTTAAGATCCCATTTGGAGGCGTCTACTTTTATTAATGCGCTTGCCGGAACTGGAATGATATTCATATTAGATCCAAGGATAACACGAGAAGCCCACATAACAGCAGTGATAGCAGCTGCGGTATCCTCAGGAATATCTACTGGTCCCTCGATATCCTGGGTGTAGAGGACATAACCCCCCGCAAGAGTTAGGCCGTTGTCTGCAATAGGAAAACCACCGCTAGGCGTGTTCTTTGCATCAACGGTGATGCCCGAAGCTACGAGTATCTGAAGCGCAAATGCCTTTCGGTTTTGTATTGTTTTAAGAAGAGGAGGGGAACTATTAAAGAGGGACTTAAGGTCTTTGGTCCAGGTAATTTGAGAGGTACCGTTAAATTCAGTTTGTGTGCCTACAACTCGCCCATTCTCAGTGAGTGTTGACCGTGATGTTGCAACGGTTTCGCCAATGACGGCAAATTGACTATTTGTTGCAGCGACATTTACTAGTGTGAAATTATCCATAAAGTAGACAAATTGCTTAGGTGATGTCGTAACGGTGCTGCTAACTTCTTCATAATTATCACCTAAGGTCCAGTAGAGTCCATCTATATCCCTGGGGTGTGTTATCCGTTTTAGGTTGGCTTTGTAATGGACGCCGTTGAATACTACACAGGGCATTGATACCTGTAGATCATGATCTGCAATCGCACAGGCTGCTGCTGGGGTTTCTGCGTTTGCTATACTGCACGCTCCGCAAACCCCCGAAACTATTAATAAACAAAATAATCTGATCTGTTTCATTTGTATTTCTCCAATGGATGCAAAATTTTAAATGTAATCTCATCTCTTCGCGTAGTACAAAACACCGAATAACGAAATTGAGTGCAGACCTCATTCGAGATTTATTCCTATTTGATTGTAACCTACAGCAACTTAAATGAAAAAAGTAAGACTCAGGTAGATACAATATGAGTTAATACTGGCTTATCATAAAATCAATTCCAGGCAGCAAAGTCTCCCTCCATTCCAGCGCCGAATTGAGTTATTGGTTTGTAACGATTGAGGCCATGTTGTTGTCATGTTTCCTGAGAAAATGATTACTTTAAAAACAATTACTTAGAAATTTGTATATTAAATTGATGATGTGATTTTTAATAAACGTTCTTCGCAAGCGACTGATTATTACGATAGTGTCATTTTTCAATCAAGTGTTAGATCTATACAAGACTGATTTATGAATTGAATTCAGGATAGGTTAAAATAACGGGTATCGGCATTAGGGACAGTTTGATTTTTAACTAATCTCCCGAACAGAGGAATAAGCTCATACAGAAGGCGTTTATCCAGGCTTCAGCAGGGAATTCCTGGCCAAATCCCCATAGCCAGTGAGTTCCCCATCATTTATGTTTCTATCTCGCAGTTTCGTCCATTGACTATTATTTGTCACCTGCACGTTAAACCTGAGCTCTATTAAGGCTTCTGCGTGGATTCAAGTATCTGATAATACTTAATAATAGCAGGCAAAGGCCACATTGCCGTACTCATTAAGTTTGATTGAAAATAAATGCTCTCTTTGCTGTTTGATTTATATAATCAAATATATGATTTCAGCAAAAAATTCACTGATATAATAAAGCATACCTAACAGATACATAAATCACAAAAGAGAATAATATGAAAGTTAAAGCTGCCGTTGCGTGGGGCCCAAATGAACCTTTAAAAATTGAAGAAATTGATTTAGAAGGGCCAAAGAAAGGTGAAGTATTAGTTAAAATTATAGCTTCGGGTGTTTGTCATACAGATGCTTTTACCCTCTCTGGTGATGATCCTGAAGGCATTTTTCCTGTTGTTTTAGGCCACGAAGGCGGTGGTATTGTTGAAGAAGTCGGCGAAGGTGTTACTAGCTTAAAAAAAGGTGATCACGTTATTCCTTTATACATTCCAGAGTGTGGCGAATGTTCATACTGTACTTCTGGTAAAACCAACCTTTGTCAAAGAGTAAGAGAAACTCAAGGTAAAGGGCTAATGCCTGATGGAACTTCACGTTTTTCTAAAGATGGTCAGCCTATTTTTCATTATATGGGAACTTCTACATTTGCTGAATATACAGTGATCGCAGAAATTTCTTTAGCTAAAGTAAACCCTGAAGCCCCCCTTGATAAAGTTTGTTTATTAGGTTGTGGTGTAACAACAGGAATCGGTGCAGTACTTAATACAGCTAAAGTTGAAGAAGGTTCAACAGTTGCTATTTTTGGATTAGGTGGTATTGGTTTAGCAGCACTTCAAGGTGCAAAAATGGCTAAAGCTAAAAGAATTATCGCTATTGATATCAATGAAGATAAATTTGAAATGGCCAAAAAATTTGGTGCGACTGAATGTGTCAACCCCAAAAACTATGACCGTCCGATACAAGAAGTTATCGTTGAGTTAACTGATGGTGGCGTAGATTACTCATTTGAGTGTGTCGGTAATGTTGATCTCATGCGTTCTGCTTTAGAGTGTTGCCATAAAGGCTGGGGCGAATCAATCATTATTGGTGTTGCTGGAGCTGGAAAAGAAATATCTACCCGCCCCTTTCAACTAGTAACAGGTCGAGTCTGGAAAGGTTCTGCATTTGGTGGAGTTAAAGGTAGAACAGAACTACCTGGTTATGTTGATAAATACATGTCAGGGGATATTAATCTTGATGACTTTGTAACATTTACTATGCCTCTAGAAGAAATCAATACAGCTTTTGATTATATGCACGACGGCAAAGCAATTCGCTCAGTCATCATTTTTGATAAATAAGGAAATATTGTGAATATAGAAAAATTAAAAGCGAATAAGTCATTTGACGGAGAAACTGCTTTTTATCAGCATGACTCAGAAATCACTACAACTAAAATGAATTTCTCAGTTTACATGCCGCCAGGTAATAAGCCTGATGGTTGTTTGATTTGGTTGTCAGGCCTAACATGTAATGAAGAAAACTTCATCACTAAAGCAAGTGCTCAAAAGTATTTATCTGAAAATAACATGATGGTTATTTGCCCAGACACATCGCCTAGAGGATTAGATCTTCCCGAAGAACATGAATCTTGGGATTTTGGTTCAGGGGCTGGTTTTTATCTAAATGCAACGACTGAGGGTTATGATCAACATTACAAGATGTTTGATTATATTTCTAAAGAAATTATAGATGTATTAACGAATAACTTTAAAATAGATAAAACTAAAATATCTATTTCAGGTCATTCTATGGGTGGGCATGGTGCACTTGTTTTAGGTTTAACGTTACCGACACAATTTGCATCTATTTCTGCATTCTCACCGATCGTTAATCCCATGAACTGCCCTTGGGGACAAAAGGCATTTGCTGGCTACTTAAGTGATAAATCAGAATACGCACAATATGATGCTTGTGAGCTAATAAAATCTGACCATAAACACCCTCACTCAATTTTAATTGACCAAGGCCAAGCAGATGAGTTCTTAGAAAAAGAATTGTTAACGGATAATTTTTCAGACTGCTGCGCTGAACAAAAGCAAGCGCTGAGTGTTAATTTTAGAGAGGGATATGATCACAGCTATTACTTTATCTCTACTTTTATCAATTCGCATTTAGAATTCCATAAAAATTCTTGGGCTAAATAAATTAGGTAATAGCCGTTAAACAACTTAGAGTTTTATAGTTAAATTCTAAGTTGTTGTATTTAATTTTTTACAAAAAAGAGAAACAAAAGGGGCCATACCGATTGAAAATCGTAAAGCTCAATTTTTGTGTGACTCTTTTACCGCGGTGAAAACTTTTCTATTATTATCAGTCCAGATTTAAAGTACTATAAGCCGAAAATAAAAAAGGGCTGCTCTTAACAAGAGTGGCCCTTTTTTTTACAACTTTTCTTAGTGTTTAGTAGCTGCCCATGGTGCATCACCATCTGGTTTAACAGAATGCTGAATATTAACAAACATTTTTTTAGGATCTTTACTAAAGTAAATGCCCGTGCCTTCAGCGCCTGGATCAGTTAACGAACCAAATAACCAAGCCGCATCAGCCAGGCCATCTTGATTATGGTCTTTACCTGTAAACCAGATATCAGATAGCTTGTGATCTACAATGATAATTAATTTACCATCTGGAGATGTCGCTAAATTAGCAACACTATCCCAACCTGATGGGTGATCTTTTTCACCGAATGTACCAATTTCAATTGGTACATTCACACCCGGCATAATGAAGTTAGGAATAATCATTGCATCTAGGCCCACTGCCAATGCACTGTGCCCGGGGTGTTTTTTCAGGTGAAAACACTCTTAGGATTTGTGAGTTGTTGATTATTATTCTGTATAGCTAGAGATATTATACGAATTCAGGATATAGTACTCTTTTGTTAATTAAGGTGATGGATATGATGATGTTTTTGTTAAGACTAAGATTGCTTATGTTTATTTGTGTAAGTGTGCTGTTTTCACCGCTCATTCAAGCGCAACAACAATTAACGGCTGAGGAACGGGTAGAAGTTCAAGAATTGGGTCTGGAAGTCTGGAATGGTCGACCTGCTGTGTTCAAGATTTGCCCTGGTGCTGAGACAGATCAACCTCAGGAATACGCTCTTTGCGCGGCAGCACAGTGCTTTACTATTGATAATGTGGCTTATTGCAATTGTGAGCAGAAGCTAGGGAAAAGTATTTCACTCCCCTATTTCTACACCAAAAATACACCGCCGGCACCCGGTCCCATTGCAGGAGATGTTTGTGATCTTATGAAAGTCTCTGGTAAAGGTGATTTTCTTGTTAGTACCTTCTCTTCTCCAGAGCAACTGAAAAAGGATTATGAAGGTCCAGGGGCACTTGCCATTTATACCTGTCCAGGTGCTGGTAATTTATCGGCTCAATGTGATGGCGGGCTGTGTTTCAAAGGCACGGCAGGCACAAGTTGGCCTTTTTTAGGAGCGGTTAGTGAAGATGAGATTGTCTGTTCCTGCCCTATAGCAGCCTCACCTCAGATTGGATTTCAGTTTATCGGTCCGGCTGATTGTGATCGTGAATTTTTTGATCAGTATTGTGGTGTACAGGGAGATAGTAGCGGAGGAGATAGTGTATCCACGGGGACACGTTTAGCTGTAGGTGCAGTGACAGGAAGCGGAACGATACTAACCAAATTACTGGATGGGCATGTTCCTCCTACAAGTCGTTGTTTCTTTCCAGCTGCAACAGCAGACTAAGCCATACCGGTTGGTGAGCATTTCAAGTTTTTAAAGCATGGCGGCGGCAGTCAACCTCAGCTGTAATTGGGCGCTTATTTAATAAATGCTGGACAAAGTGCTTACTGTAATAAGGAATTTGCAAACTGCCTTTTGCGCCAAAACCATTAAAAATAGCTAGGTTTGGATGTTCGGGATGTAGTCCAATAAAGGGTGCTTTATCCAGAGTGGTCGGGCGGATATTAGCCTGGTGAGAGCTAAGGGTGGCTGAGTCGAGTGATGGCAGCATTTGGATTAGGGTAGCAATTAAACTATTTTTTCCGGCAATGGTAGGGGCGGTATTGAGATTAATGCTATCAAATGTTGCCCCGGTACGGAATTGATATTTATTTAGCGGGATGAACCAGTGTCCATAATTTAACATGGTTGACGGTAGTATTTGTTTGGCGGTCAGGGTTAATATTTCCCCTTTTGCTAATTGAAAGGGTAAATAGTTAAACCAGGGGTTATGGATTGCCTGATATCCTTCACAACAGATAATTTTTTTTGCGCTAATGCCTTGCCAATGGACACCATTATTTATCTGTAGATCCTGATATTCAAACTGAGTGGCTCGATAAGACTGTTTTTCTTGCAGAAAGTTTTTCAGGCAGCTTAGTAATTTTTGGGTTAATAGATAGCCTGTCTGTTTTTGCTGCATCATGCCCAAGGGCGCTTGAATTGATTCAGTTGCTGGCTTTAATTCTGTTTGTAGATAAGGACGGTAATCTTGATTTTGGATGCGCTGATGAAATTTATGAGCTTCTTTTTCATTGCGCAAAATGCGCAACATGGGTTTTTCGATATAAAAATCCTGTTTGAAAAACAGGCTTAGTTCCTGGTAGGTTTGTGTTGCACAAGGGAGCAGAGTATCGACGTCACGGCTCTTGACTAAGCGCATTCCGGTGATGGGATTGATGAGTCCTGCTGCAATTTGAGACGCGCTTTCTTGTTGGTTATCAATCAACAGGATACTAGAACCCTGTTGAATTAATTCCCAACTGAGTAAGCTACCTGCTAGTCCCTGGCCGATAATCAGGTAGTCTACTTGTTTAGGCATGCTTATTTCAGGACTATTTAATGACTAGCGCATCAGGGTTAGCCAGCTGGATACCTGTCCAGCCAGAGTGCATAAATTTTCTAATATTCTGATGGCTGCTACCGTCGGGGGTTTGTAAAACATCCTGATAATGTTCACCAAACAATTCTAAGGTCTGCTGTTGGTCAAGTTGATTAAGCTGGGCAAAGGCAAAAATTTTACAAGAGCCTTCGTTGTTACCGGCTGCATTAATCACCATCTGATCGCCTAAGCCGTTGGTAAAAGTTGTGGGTGTGTATGTGTAAAATTCATTGATGATAGCCATGGTTTCATCAAAGCTGACAGGCTGGTTTGATTTTACGCTGCTGATAAATGTATTTAGAGACATAAGATATAAGTTAGTGAATGGATATGAGTTTTTTGTTATGCTTTGCAGTGAGTGGCTTTAGCCCGCTACTACTGCAAAGGCTAGTTAAGGCAACCTGAAGTCGCGCCCTACAAAGGTTGTTATTTTGCTTGTTAGCGTAGTAGTTTGCTGATCGTTGAAAAGTGTTCGTGCTGAGAATCTTTCAGCCATTCAAATATAACCGATTCAAAATTACTATCGATTGCGCTATAGTGCTGCAACCGTTGCAGGGCATTTGTTTTATGCTCTGTTTTTTGAGAACAGACCGCATCTTCTACGATATGTACTTGAAAGCCTAGCTTAATCAGGTCCATTGCCGTTTGTAATATACAGACATGGGCTTCCTGTCCGACGATAATAATTTGCTTGCGCGCGGTTTTATGTAATGCGGAAATAAAGCTATCCGCAGCACAGTAAGAGAAGCTGGTTTTCTCAATAATAACGCTGTTATGGTTTAGAGCGCTGCTCACGCATTCAACTGTACTACATAAGGCACCTGGAAATAAATAAGCGTCCAATATTTGGGTAGGATTTTTGTTTCCAGGTGCCTAAGCCCTTGGGATATTGTTCAGCAACCAGAATGGGGATGTCGAGCAAGTTAGCCGCAGTCATCAATCGCTGCGTGTTTTCTAGCATAGCCTGTGCAGCATTATCCGGCATAGCGCTGATGAGTTTAGTTTGTATATCTTTGATTAGCAGTACACTATGATTACTATCGAGTAGCTTGGGGGTGTGTCACGCTTGCCAAGACTCAGTTTAGCTTTAAGTTACGTGCTTTTTCGCGTTGCCAATCACGGTCTTTTTCGGTTGCCCGTTTATCGTGCAGTTTTTTACCTTTTGCCAGGCCGATTTCTAATTTGACTCGGTTGTTTTTCCAGTATAGAAAAGTAGGTACCAGGGTATAGCCTTTGCGCTCGACATTACCAATTAGTTTGTTAATTTCCAGGCGGTTTAAAAGTAGTTTTCGCACTCTTGTTGCGAATGGGGTGATATGCGTAGATGCAGAGTTAAGTGCAGATATATGCATCCCGGAGATCCATACTTCGCCATTTTTCACAAACACATAACTTTCCTTTAATTGGACTTTTCCTTCACGCATACTTTTGACTTCCCAGCCTTCCAGAACAAGTCCTGCTTCAAAGCGTTCTTCGATAAAGTATTCGTGTGAAATATAACGATTTTTTGCAATGGTATTATCGTTTGCTTTATTTTTTTTGGATTTTTTTCCAGCCATAGTGGTCCAATTCTATTTTTTAATAGGGAGGTAAAATGTATAATGCACAAAGTTATCTGTCTTTTATTCATGCCCTAAGGTTTTATGCCGATTGTATTAAATAAAAGACAATACAATACTCTATACCTTAAAGTCGGTATTTTACTTTAATTTACCGTTAAAATTGAATTTTTCTAACCTGTAGGTAGCTTAATGGCAGATACAAATCAATCTATTCATAGTGAATGGTCTTCACGTTTTGCATTTATACTTGCTGCAACTGGTTCAGCAGTCGGCTTAGGTAATATCTGGAAATTCCCTTATATTACCGGTGAAAACGGTGGCGGTGCCTTCGTTATTATTTATTTGATTTGTGTTGCGGCAATTGGAATTCCCATTATGATTGCCGAAACGATGATGGGACGGCGAGGCAGACAAAGCCCGATTAATACCCTGAAAGTGCTTACCAAAGAAGCCGGAGCAAATACTAACTGGCATTATCTGGGCTGGTTAGGGGTTATTGCCGGTTTTTTTATTTTATCTTATTACAGCGTTATAGCCGGATGGTCCATGGCTTATGTAGTAAAGGCCTTTACCGGGAGTTTTTCAGGTCAAAGTGCGCTAGAGATTAATAATCTTTTTGCTGATTTACAGGCAAGTCCTGGGGTGCAGATTTTCTGGCATACTGTATTTATGGTGGCAACCATGGCTGTTGTTGCTCGTGGAGTGCAAGGGGGACTGGAAAAGGCGGTACGGTTTTTGATGCCCGGCTTATTTATTCTTTTAATGCTATTAGTTGCTTATGCGATGACTACTGGGGCGTATTTGCAGGGCTTGGAATTTATGTTTAAGCCAGATTTTAGTGAAATTACTGGGGCCAGTGTGTTAACGGCTATGGGGCATGCTTTTTTTACTCTTAGTCTAGGGATGGGGGCGATTATGGTATACGGCTCTTATTTACCCAAGGGTATTTCTATTGCTAAAACAACGATTCTTATCGCTGGGGCTGATACACTAGTGGCGCTATTGGCGGGTATTGCTATTTTTCCTATCGTCTTTGCTAATGGTTTAGAGGTGGGGTCTGGACCTGGTTTAATTTTTCAGACTTTACCGATCGCCTTTGGAAATATGACTGGGGGCTGGTTATTTGGCCTGTTGTTTTTTGTCTTATTGGTTTTCGCCGCATTGTCTTCGGCCATTTCATTAATTGAGCCTGCTGTTGCCTGGTGTGTAGAGCACTACGATATTGAACGCAAAAAAGCCTGCATAGTGATGGGGTTTTTAACTTGGCTACTGGGTCTGGGTACCGTATTCTCGTTTAATAACTGGTCTGATGTCACTTTTTTTGGCGCTACAATTTTCGAAAGCCTGGATTTTCTGACAGCAAACTTAATGCTTCCTTTAGGTGGGTTTTTTATCGCTCTGTTTGCGGGCAGAGTTATGTTAAACAAAGATAGCAAAGAAGAATTGGATTTAGGAGATGATCGCTTATTTGATCTCTGGAAATTTCTGGTCAGTTATGTTGCTCCTGCCGCTGTATTCATTGTGTTCTTGCATGTGCTTGGTGTGTTTGGAGTATTTAGCTAATGACTACGGTCAATAAAAGTGCGTTAGTTAAATATTCGGCGCATGCAATGTATGACATAGTCAGCGATATAGAAGCGTATTCTGAATTTCTTCCCTGGTGTACCGGCAGTCGGATTATTAGTCGTGAAGGGAATGTGGTTGAGGCAGAACTGCAGATTGCTAAAGGGGGCTTTAAAAATTCTTTTGCGACCCGCAATGTCAATGATGAAGGCGGGCGCATCACGGTTTCTTTGTTAGATGGTCCTTTTTCATCATTAGACGGGGTATGGAACTTTATGCCGTTACGCGAGGATGCCAGTAAAATTTCCCTGGACCTGGAATTTCAAATAAACGGTGTTTTGGCGAACTTTGCCTTTGGCGCGGTATTTAATCAAATTTGTAATACCATGGTGACGTCTTTTACTGAGCGTGCCAAACAAATATATTAGTGTTGAGTTATTGAATATTGAAGTCGCTTATGCCAGGTCTGATAAGCAAGTGATTGTTGCATTGCAGGTAGACGAATCCTGTACTGTAGAACAGGCAATCGAATTAGCAGATATTATCAGGCAGTTTCCTGAAATTGATCTGGCGAAAAATAAAGTGGGCATTTTTAGCCGGGTTTGTCTTTTGAGTACACGCTTACAAGAAAATGATCGCGTTGAGATTTATCGAAGTCTGGCGATTGACCCCATGGAAGCGCGACGACAGCGGGCGGTTAAACAAGGGCGTTAGCGATATTCTCGGTGTGTATTGCTTACCTCTCGACCACCCTAAATACGTCAACGATCATTTGATATAATGTTCGTTTTAGATCTCGCTTAGGCGCTTCAATTGTTGTTTCTGTCGACGGTGGTGTTGCTGGATTCAAGTCTGGCGTTAAATTACCTTCCACATGAATCAGGTTATCTCCGGCAAAATAGAGTGCTAAACGATCTTGCAGCCTATCCTCGCCTCCAGGTTGTACGGAATAGATGTAATCCCAGCGGTTGTGAGTAAAAGGGTCGGTTAATAAAGGCGAACCTAACACATAGATAACTTGCCGCTTAGTCATATTTGGGCGTAGTTGATTGACCATATTCTGATCGATCACATTACCCTGGTCGATATCAATTTTGTAGACCAAAGGGATATCAATAGCCAGCGTGGAACAGGCAGATAGCAAGGCAGTTGCTGTTAAAAAAGTTATTAGGCGTAGCGTGTGCAGCATTGGGTTGCGTATATTTTTCAATTGTTAGGTTGTTTTTCTGAACATAATCATACCGGATGTTTTCGTGTAAAACTAAAAAATGCAGGCAAACAATATTTTTTTCTTTTATCCGAAAAGCTTTACAATGGATCATTATATGCGCCTTTTATTGACGTATAAATGATATTTAAGGAGTAAATATATAGTGGAAACACAAGAATTGCGAGATGTTGGGTTAAAAGTAACCCTACCACGAATGAAGATTCTGGAAATTATGGAGCGGGAGACCAATGAGCGCCACTTGAATGCAGAGCAGGTTTATAAGATTTTATTAAGTGAAAATGAAGAAATTGGCTTGGCCACGATTTATCGCGTATTAACTCAATTTGAAGCGGCGGGGCTGGTATCACGACACCATTTTGAAGGAGGGAATTCGGTTTTTGAGCTCAATAAAGGTCAGCACCATGACCATTTGGTTTGTGTGAAATGCGGGCAAGTAGACGAGTTCACCGATGATATCATTGAGGACCGACAGAACCAGATTGCTAAGGGGCTGGGCTATGATCTGACTGATCATAGTTTGTATTTATATGGCTTATGTCCCAACTGTAAATAAACCCTGCACGCTTTTTTCTTTCTTAAATACATTCTATGTTTAAACCCCTTACTATCTATATCGGATTGCGCTATACGCGCGCAAAACGCCGCACGCAGTTTATTTCCTTTATTACTTTAACCTCGGTCCTGGGCATCGCATTAGGTGTGACTGCATTGATTACCGTGTTATCGGTGATGAATGGTTTTGAAGACGAGTTACGCCAGCGGATCCTGGGTATGACGGCACACTCAACGATTACCGGTCGTGGTGGCGAACTGGCTGACTGGCAGGATTTAAAGGCTCAGGTTAAAGACCTGCCGCATGTTGAAGGTGCGGCTCCCTTTGTTCGTGGTCAGGTGATGGTGAATGCCGGGCGCAGAGTCAGCGGAACTTTGCTACGCGGTATTATGCCGGATCAGGAGTCTGCAGTGTCAGAAGTAGGCGAGAAAATGAAGCGCGGTGAACTTAATAACCTGCAAGCGGGAAAATATCGAATTGTTCTTGGTTCTGAACTGGCGAGCTATTTAGGCGCTCGAGTTGGGGATAAGGTTACTGTGATCAGTCCACAGGTAAATTCAACGCCTGCCGGTATTATTCCACGACTACGCCGCTTTACTGTTAGCGGTATTTTTGAGGTCGGCATGTATGAATACGACCGTAATATGGCTATTATTCATATCGATGATGCAGCAAAATTGTTTCGTATGGAGACAAATGTGTCAGGCTTGCGCTTAAAGCTGGATGATTTGTTTAATGCGCCAGAAATTTCATATGAATTAGCCCGTAAGTTACATGGTAATTACTTTGTTAGTGACTGGACGCAGGCACATAGCAACTTCTTTCAGGCGATTAGAACTGAAAAACGGGTAATGTTTATTATTTTATTATTAATTGTTGCTGTTGCTGCTTTTAATATTGTTTCCACTCTCGTGATGGTAGTAACCGATAAGCGTGGGGATATTGCTATTTTAAAAACTCAGGGTTTAACACCCATGGCGGTGATGAATATTTTTATCGTTTTAGGCGCGATTATCGGCTTGATCGGTACTGCTCTGGGGACTGTAGGCGGAGTTTTACTGGCCTTGAATGTTGAAACTATCGTGCCGGCAATAGAAGAGTTTTTTGGCGTTAATTTTATGGCTGCTGATGTTTATTATATTAGTAGTTTACCTTCCAAGCTAGTTTGGCTGGATGTCTATGTTATAGCCAGCGTTGCTTTCGTGTTGTCACTGCTAGCGACTATATATCCTGCGTGGCAAGCTTCGCAAGTTAATCCAGCGGAGGTGTTGCGCTATGAGTGATCATAAAATTCTACAATGTCATAAATTAAGTAAACGATTCAAGCAAGGTAATCTAAATGTCGAGGTTTTAAAAGACGTAGACTTTTCCGTTGCTGAGGGAGAAAGAGTTGCCATAATGGGGGCTTCAGGCTCAGGTAAAAGTACCTTGCTGCATTTGCTGGGGGGGCTTGATAAGCCCAGTAGCGGCGAGGTGATTCTAGATGGCGTGAATTTAAAAAAAGTACGCCAGGCAAAATTGGCTAAATTAAGAAATCGCTCTTTGGGCTTTATTTATCAGTTTCATCATCTGTTAGGTGAATTTACTGTTTTAGAAAATGTCACGATGCCTGCCTTGATTGGCGGTAGCTCAATTGCAGAGGCTAAACGAGCCGCAGAAGAAATTCTGCAGCGGGTCGGTTTAGATCATCGAGTCAAACATAAACCAGGCGAGCTATCGGGTGGTGAAAGACAGAGGGTTGCAATCGCCAGGGCATTAATTAATAAGCCTAAGTGTATATTGGCAGATGAGCCGACAGGTAATCTGGATAGTAAGACAGCTGAAAGTATTTATCAGCTCATGCAAGAGCTGAATCAAGAGTTACAGATTAGTTTTTTGATTGTGACGCATGATGCGGATTTGGCAGGGCGTATGGATAGAGTGTTGCATATGGCTGATGGAATGATTGTCGAATAATAGCAGAGTTTAAGGGCTAGATTTATAGCGGAACTTTGAAGTTTAAGTCGCACACTAGCCCACTTTTTATCTTTTCGAACGTTCACGCCATTGATTGACAACATGCCAGCGCCAAAACCAGCGCATGCCAAAATAACCTATGGTTGCTGAAATAATACCCAGGATCAGGCAGCCAAATAGAAAAGGACCGCCTATATCACTCAGACTTGCAGTGATACTTTCCACGGAGAGCTCAAAATCATCAGCAGGCGAGGGCTGGTTTAGCGTCCATAATCCCAGGCGATAGGCAAAATAAAACATCGGGGGCATGGTTAAGGGGTTGGTTACCCAGACTAATGCAACAGAAATAGGTAGATTAGCACGGAAAAACAGCGCCATAACGGCGGAGATTATCATTTGTCCGGGAGTGGGAATCCAGGCGACAAAAAGGCCGACAGCAAAAGCGGCTGCGACAGAGCGTCTGTTTAAATGCCAAAGATTGGGGTCGTGTAATTTATCACCTAAAAATTGCAGATTTTTATTTTCCTTAATGGACTGAGGGGACGGCATGTACTTTTTTATTATCTTTTTTGGCATGATGAATGAAATCCATTAATATAGATGGCCCTTAAGTGTAGCAGGTTTTAGTATTCATTTTAAGTTGCCATGGCTTGCTGATTTTTCTAATAATGCTGACGCGTACAGTTTTAATCTACTTAAACTACGTATGGTTATATGATAGGGTGTACAAGATATGTTCTTATCTGTTCTATCCTTTTTTCTAGGGGTGTTTCTTAGTCAGCAATGGAGCATGCTGCCTAGCAGTCTATTAATCACCTTGGCGTTTATATTAGCCATTTTTGCGGCTTATTTAAAATATTGGCGAATTGCATTTTTTCTTTCTGGCATCGTGTATGCCAGCGTTACTGCTAATCATTATTTATCCACTCAATTAAGCTCTGAATTACAAGGTCAAGAGTTCTTAATTCAGGGCGATATTATCGGTTTACCTGAATATAACACCCGCCGCGTACGCTTTGACTTTCAGCTAAAAAAGGCAGCTCTGCCTTTACCCGATAAATTACGCTTAAGCTGGTATTATCCTGAGCAAACAATTAGCGCAGGGCAGAGCTGGCAATTTTATGTCAAATTAAAGCAGCCGCATGGCACACTTAACCCGGGTGGTTTTGATTACGAGAAATGGTTATTTATCCGGCATATCGGTGCGACTGGTTATGTCCGGCAAGCAGAAGCGGCGCGATTATTGGCAACAAAATCTGCCTGGACGAGTATTTCAGTTATACGCCAAAAACTTGCAGATTTATTAGCGCAGCAAGATATCAGTCCGGCAAGCCTGGCTTTGATCAAAGCACTGAGTATCGGCGATAAAAGTCAGATATCGGTGCGTCAATGGCAAGTACTTTCTAAGAGTGGCACTAACCATTTAATGGCAATTTCTGGGCTGCATATCGGATTAGTCGCCGGAATGGTGTATTGGCTAGTGTTTAAATGCTGGTTGCGATTACCCTCGAACTACTACTCAGCGCCACAGGTTGCGGCTTGCTTCGCCTTTATTGCGGCACTGTTCTATGCTGCACTTGCGGGTTTTTCCATTCCAACCCAGCGCGCTTTGATTATGCTGGGTATAGTGATGCTGACTATTATCACGCGCAGACATGTTAAAACGCTAAATATTTTTGCTCTGGCTTTATTGACTGTGTTGTTGCTAGATCCTATGGCAGCACTTTCAGCTGGGTTTTATTTATCATTTCTGGCAGTTTTTTGTATTGTTTATGTGCTGGCGGCTCGTTTAGGTCGGAAGCATCATCTTTTAAGTAGTCTGAAAATAAATGCCGTTGTGGCATTGAGTTTGTTGCCGGCATTACTATTTTTCTTCCAGCGAATTTCGTTTATCGCGCCGGTTGCAAATATGCTTGCCGTACCTGTCGTCAGCTTTTTAGTCGTGCCACTGTCCTTGTTAGCACTTGCTTTATTGCAGATTGCACCTGATATAGCCAATTTGTTGTTGCAGTTGGTTGATCAGGTTTTACAGGTTTTATGGCAAGTATTAGAATATCTAGTCAATTTTCCCATGGCGAGTATTGTTCACCCTAAACCGCAGGTATGGCAAATGCTATTGGCTATGCTTGGAGTATTGCTACTATTAGCGCCTAAAGGGATTCCAGGGCGGTTTCTGGGAATGCTGTTACTATTGCCGGTTGTTTTAATTAAGCCCGATAAGCCAGAGCAGGGTGAAATAAACTTAACCCTGCTGGATGTAGGCCAGGGATTGTCAGTGTTGGTTGAAACTACTGAACACGCTTTGGTATTTGATACGGGGGCGAGATTTTCAGATAAATTTGATATGGGCAAGAATGTGGTTTTGCCTTTGTTGTATTATCGGCATATCACTAGCCTGGATCAGTTAGTTATCAGTCATGCTGATAATGATCATATCGGCGGTGCTAGGGCATTGTTAAGTTCAATTCCAGTACGGCAAGTGTTCAGTAGTGTTCCAGAACAATTAGCAGATTATAATGCAACGCAATGCTATGCAGGATATATGTGGCAATGGGACCAGGTAAGCTTTCAGTTCTTGTCACCGCCTAAGCAAATGTTTCAAAATGAAAATGATAATTCCTGTGTTTTGCGTATCCAGACATTACACAAGAGTGTGCTGCTAACGGGTGATATTGAGCGGGCAGCAGAAAACTATTTAGTCAATCATGCCGGTCGCACTTTAGCAGCAGATATATTAATTGCACCACATCATGGGAGTAAAACATCCTCTAGTAGCGCATTTCTGGCATTGGTAAACCCGGCTATTATTTTAATCCCGGCAGATTCTCCGAATCGCTTTGGTTTTCCGCATGTTGCAGTAATAACGCGCTATAAGGCCATTAATGCAACATACTATATTACCGGCGAGACAGGTGCCATTAGCGTGGGCGGAGGTAATGCAAACAATGCAGTTGAACTCTATAGAAAGCAGTATGGCGGGTACTGGAATGGACAGTTAGAATGATAAAAATAATAACCAAGCTATTTACTATGGAATTAAAGAGGACTAAAATAGTCCTAAATTGTAGGAGTACACATGTTACGTCTGGCTAAATTGACTGACTATGCAACGGTGATACTGAGTTTTATGGCAAAAAGTCAAACTCAGATTCACGCTGCTTTGGAGATCTCAAGGGCAACGGGTATTGCTTTACCCACGGTGAGTAAAATTTTAAAATTACTGCTTAAGGCAGAGGTATTAAGTTCTATTCGTGGTGCGAAAGGGGGCTACGCTTTAGTTCAACCACCTGAGAAAATTACTGTCGCATCTGTAATTGCCGCGCTAGAAGGGCCGATAGCCTTAACCGAATGCAGTACGCAGGAAGATAGTTGTGGCCAAGTTTCTGGTTGTCAGATTGGTAATAACTGGCGAATAGTCAATCAAACTATTCAGCAAGCGCTGGAGTCGGTGACCTTAGCTGATATGTTACTACCTGTTAAAGCTCCTCAAGAAATTACTGTGCCCGTGGCCAGTTTGTATCGTTTAAATAGATAAAGAGTATTTATGTCAACAAGCGCACAAGAAATTGATAACCTGATTAGTCAAAAGTATAAAGAAGGCTTTGTCACCGAACTGGAGGTGGATACATTCCCGCCTGGGTTAGATGAAGAAGTGATCGCTAAACTTTCAGCGATTAAAGGTGAGCCAGAATTTATGTTGGACTATCGCTTAAAAGCATTCCGACATTGGCAGACTATGACTGAACCTAATTGGGCGCAGCTAAATATAACCCCCATTGATTACCAGTCAATTAGTTATTATTCAGCCCCTAAAAAAGATTCAGATAAGCCGCAAAGTCTGGATGAAATAGACCCGGAATTACTGGAGACCTATAAGAAACTAGGTATTCCACTCGATGAGCAAGAGCGCCTGGCAGGTGTCGCAGTGGATGCTGTATTCGATAGCGTCTCGGTGGCGACAACGTTTAAAGGCAAATTAAAAGATGCCGGGGTAATCTTTTGCCCGATTTCAGAAGCCCTGCAAGAGCATCCCGAATTAGTTAAACAGTATTTAGGTACGGTCGTTCCATCCGGCGATAACTTTTTTGCCGCTTTAAATGCAGCGGTATTTACCGATGGTTCTTTTGTGTATATCCCCAAGGGCGTTCGATGTCCGATGGAATTGTCCACTTACTTTAGAATTAATGCGGCCAATACCGGACAGTTTGAGCGCACCTTGATTATTGCAGATGAAGATAGTCATGTCAGTTATCTGGAAGGCTGTACTGCACCGATGCGCGATGAAAATCAATTGCATGCAGCGGTCGTAGAGCTAGTTGTCATGGATAATGCGGAGATTAAATATTCAACGGTACAAAACTGGTACCCGGGCGATGAAAATGGCGTCGGTGGAATTTATAATTTTGTTACCAAGCGTGCTGAATGTCGGGGTGCAAATTCTAAAGTTTCCTGGACCCAGGTTGAAACAGGTTCTGCGATCACCTGGAAATATCCGAGCTGTGTTTTATTAGGTGATAACTCTATTGGTGAATTTTATTCAGTTGCACTCACCAATAATCTGCAACAGGCTGACACCGGAACCAAGATGATCCATGTCGGTAAAAACACGCGTAGTACCATAATTGCAAAAGGGATCTCGGCAGGGCGTTCGCAAAATACCTATCGCGGCCTGGTTAAAGTGGGTAAAGCAGCAATAGATGCGCGTAATTATACTCAGTGCGACTCGTTATTAGTGGGCGATAAATGTGGCGCACATACTTTTCCTTATGTCGAAGTGAAGCAACCTTCGGCACAAGTTGAGCATGAAGCAACAACCTCTAAAATAAGTGAAGACCAGTTGTTTTTCTGTCAACAGCGTGGCTTATCTGCCGAAGATGCTGTGTCGATGATCGTTAATGGTTTTTGCAAGAGTGTCTTCAAAGAATTACCCATGGAATTTGCCGTTGAGGCACAGGCTTTGTTAGGGATTAGCCTGGAAGGTTCGGTGGGTTAAAGTTTTCTCTGCTTCCCAATGTAGCGCGGTAGAAGCAGACACAGTTTAAAAATATATCAGGTAAATAATAAATGCTTAGCATAGAAAATCTTCATGTCAATGTAGGCGATAAGCCTATTCTTAAAGGTCTTAACCTGCAGATTAAAGCAGGGGAAGTACATGCGATTATGGGACCTAATGGCGCGGGTAAGAGCACGCTGTCTCATGTCTTGTCCGGAAAGTCAGGTTACACGGTCACTGCAGGAAACGTCACTTATCAAGGGGAAAATCTATTAGACCTGGAGCCTGATGAAAGAGCACGTAAAGGTGTGTTTTTAGCGTTTCAATACCCGGTAGAGATTCCTGGAGTAAGCAATATTTATCTTATGAAGGCGGCTTTAAACGCCATTCGTAAGCATAAGGGTTTGCCCGAAGTCGATGCAATGGATTTTTTAACCTTAGTAAAAGACAAGGTTAAATTATTAGAAATGGATGAAAAGTTTTTATATCGTTCAGTGAACGAAGGTTTTTCGGGCGGTGAGAAAAAGCGTAATGAAATATTACAGGCCGCTATTTTAGAACCGAGTTTATGTATTTTGGATGAAACCGACTCGGGGCTGGATATTGATGCCCTAAAAGTTGTTGCAGCTGGCGTCAATTCTTTACGTGCTGAAGACCGTTCCTTTTTGATGATCACCCACTATCAGCGTCTTCTGGATTACATCAAGCCTGATATCGTGCATGTTTTAGCGGATGGGAAAATTGTCAAATCAGGTGGTCCTGAACTGGCTTTGGAGCTGGAAGCAAAGGGTTATCGTTGGGTAGAAGAGCAGGTTGCATAATGAGTGCTGATCAAATCATTAGTCAATACCCCGCCGAATATGCAAAATTTGCAGATGCATTGCCAGGGCAATCGGTCGCCTGGTTAAAATTATTAAGACAGGATGCCGCTCAGCAATTTTCAGCGCACGGTTTTCCGTCGTTAAGAGAGGAAGCGTGGCGTTATACCAATGTTTCTGCCATAGAGAAAAAACTTTTTTCACCAGCGACAAGTACAGAAATTGGTGCAATTGACATCGACAGCCTCAATCAGCATTTGCTGGCAGATGCCTGGTCTGTTGTCCTAGTTGATGGTCATTTCTCGGCATCATTATCGATGCTAGATGGTGTGCCAGATTCAGTTACAGTCATGAATATGGCTAATGCCCTGGAGCAAAAATCTGAGCTACTGGAAAGCTATTTTTCTCAGGCAGTTGCTGCCAAAGAGCATGGCTTTGTTGCTTTTAATACCGCGTGGTTTAGCGATGGCTTATTTCTTCACGTACCTGCTAAACAAGTATTGACAAGGCCTATACAAATCCTGCATGTCGTTACCCAAGCTGGTTTTATGGCTAATACCCGGGACATTATCGTATTAGAAGAATCTGCCGAGGCAAAAGTGCTGGAAACTTTTGTGGGCTGTGAAGAAGCCTACTGTTCTGCAGCAGTTATGGAAGTCTCTCTTGCGCAGAATGCGGATTTAACCCTGTATAAGCTGCAGATGGAAGGCGAGAAAGCTTATCATTTTGGTGGCACTTACGTTAAACAGGCTCGAGATAGTCGCTTTACGCATCACAATTTCGCTTTTGGCGGACTGCTAGCGCGTAACGATATCCATACTGATCTTAATCAGGCGGCTGAATGTGATTTGAACGGTTTATACTTAGGTATTAAGCGTCAGCATATAGATAATCATACGCGTATAAATCATTTACAGCCGCATGCTATTAGTCATGAGCTATATAAAGGTGTGTTAAATCAGCGAGCAAAAGGTGTTTTTCAGGGACGCGTTCTGGTTGCAGAGCAGGCACAAAAAACCGATTCGATGATGAATAACCGTAATCTGCTACTTTCTGATGATGCAGAAGTCGATACCAAGCCGCAACTGGAAATTTATGCGGATGATGTTAAATGCGCACATGGTGTCACGGTTGGGCAATTAGATGAGCAATCTATTTTCTATTTACAGTCGCGATGTGTGGATAAGCAAACAGCAAGAAATATGCTGACCTTTGCCTTTGCTAATGAAATGGTGGAAAAGATTAAATTAGCAGATTTACATGATCAAGTGTTGGAGCAACTATTAATACGTTTCCCCCAGGTAGGTATACAGCATGACTGGCTTTAAGCCCTAATTAACACGTTAAATGTAGGTTGGATTAGTTTTTTCATGCATTGCAATAAAAAACCTAACCTACAAAACACTTAGATACAATATGACAACATTTCCCATCGAAAAAATTCGTGCTGATTTTCCTATTTTACAAGAGAAAATTCGTAATAAACCTTTAGTCTATTTGGATAATGCTGCAAGCTGTCAAAAGCCGCAGCAGGTGATTGATAGCATAGTGCATTGTTATAGCCATGAATATGCCAATGTGCATCGTGGAGTACATACCTTAAGTGTGAAAGCGACGGATCGCTACGAAGGGGCCAGGGAAAAAGTTAAGGACTTTATCAATGCGCAAAGCACGAAGGAAATTGTATTTGTGCGTGGTGCAACCGAAGCAATTAACTTAATCGCGCAAACTTTTGGCAAAAGCAATATTAAAGCGGGCGATGAAATTCTGATTACCGCGATGGAGCATCACTCAAATATTGTGCCTTGGCAAATGCTCTGTGCTGAGACAGGGGCCATATTAAAAGTTGCACCGATCAATTTACAAGGTGAATTGATTTATGCCGAGTTTGAAAAATTAATTACGGATAAAACCAGATTGGTTTCAGTGGTGCATATGTCTAATGCATTAGGCACAGTGAATCCAGTTGAAAAGATTATTGCGGCTGCTAAAGCAAAAAATATCCCGGTTTTATTAGATGGTGCGCAGGCTATTCCGCATATGGCGATTGATGTGCAGGCATTAGATTGTGATTTTTATGTGTTTTCCGGGCATAAGCTGTACGCGCCATCGGGTATCGGTGTATTGTATGGCAAGCAGGCCTTGTTAGAAGCCATGCCGCCGTATCAGGGTGGAGGTGATATGATTCGTAAAGTCACCTTCGAAGAAACCGAATATAATGCGCTCCCTTATAAATTTGAAGCGGGTACGCCGAGTATTGCAGATGTCATCGGATTAGGTGCAGCCATTGACTACCTCAATGACATCGGAATGGATAATATTGCAGCTTATGAAGCCGAGTTACTGGACTATGCGACTGTAAAAGCAAAGCAGATTAAAGGTTTACGCTTGATTGGTGAGGCACAGGAAAAGGGTGCTATTTTATCTTTTGTCCTGGATAAAATTCACCCGCATGATATTGGTACCATGTTGGATAGCCTGGGGATTGCAATACGTGCAGGGCATCATTGCGCCATGCCGGTTATGGACTTTTTTGAAGTCCCAGCCACTGCAAGAGCTTCTTTTGCCATGTACAATACTAAAGAAGAAGTCGACGTTTTAATCAATGGTATAGAATCATTGATAGAAATCTTTGGCTAATACGCAAAACTAACAAATTGAGAACACCATGTTTGATGATTTACGCGACCTCTATCAGGAGGTTATTTTTGACCATAATAGAAACCCACGTAATTTCCATGTTATGGAGGACGCAGACCGTAAAGTAGAGGGCTTTAATCCTTTATGTGGTGATCGTCTAACTTTATTTTTAAAGATGGATGGCGATAAAATTACCGATGCAAGCTTTCAAGGTTCAGGTTGTGCAATATCTACAGCCTCTGTTTCATTGATGACCGAAATTATCAAAGGTAAAACAGAAGCAGAAGCAGAAGATTTGTTTAGCAAGTTTCATGAAATGACCACAGGTAAAAGCAAAGAAATTAATCTGGAAGCTATTGGTAAATTAGCCGTATTAGCCGGAGTACGTGAGTATCCCGCGCGCGTAAAATGCGCGACACTAGCCTGGCATACTCTAGATGCGGCTATAAAAAATGAGCAAGACTCTATTTCTACCGAATAATATTGGTGTAGAGAGGACTTTAGTCTGCTGGTATCATCCATGGTTTGAGCATTAGCGGACTAACGTTCGCTCTACGTTTTTGTTCTTGAATTTATGCACAACTATATAGGCAAGCTGGCTGTTTTACATAATGAACACTATGATTTAGAGCTTTCTCAAGCCTTATCCATGCGCTTAACGGTCCCTCTGTATCATTCTGTAGATAATAAAACCCCTGAAGTTTTCTTTTTATGCTGGCGCGATGGTTGTTTAAAGCTTCTGGATAAAGAGCTACTTAAAAAGGGCGGCTTGATGGTGGACATAGAACCTCGGCAAGGAGAGCAGCGATCCTGGCCAGCTCCTAAAGAAGGCGCTCTGGCACAAGCCATAGGACGAAAAACCAGAACAGTGGTTGATGCGACTACGGGCTGGGCACAAGATAGTTTGCATCTATTTCGTATGGGCTATGACTTAACGTGTATAGAACGCTCGCCGGTTATGCTGGAATTACTTCATGATGCTTTTTTAAGATTAGAGCATGTAGATTGGGTGCAAAGATTAGATTTGTCTGCGCCTCAACTAATCTCTGGAAATGCGATAGATATTCTGGCCCAACTTGGCGATGCGCCTGATTGCATTTATATAGATCCGATGTTTCCGGCTAAACGAAAAAAATCGGCTTTACCCAAAAAATCCATGCTGGTTTTGCGTGACTTACTCGGTGATGATATGGATAAAGACGCTTTATTTGATGCGGCATTGCAGGCAACGGCAAAAAAAGTTGTAGTGAAAAGTCCTGGCTATGCCTCGCCCTTAGGGGGTAAACCAGCGCAGAGCTTTAAAAGCAAGTTGCTGAGATATGATGTCTATGTAAAGGGCGCCTCTATTAATTCATGATGGGCATCTATACGTTTAAAATATTCGATAACTGCGTTGAAAATCTTGTTAATAGCTTGCTATTCACTGCGATCTTCGCGTTTTTTTCTCTAAAATTTTAAACGTATACCTGCTCAGACAGAAGTAATAGAGGTGTCCTAACAAACTAAAAGAGGAAAACATGTCTGAATGGGTTGATGTAGTTGCGGAAAATGCACTGGCAGTGGGTGAGCACATCGTGGTTGATGTCGATGGTGTTGATGTTGTAGTGTTTAAACTAGAAGATGGCTTTTATGCTCTGGAAGATATATGTACACACGATGGGGCCGAGATTGCCAGCGGCGAGTTTGATGGCGATGAAATTATCTGTCCGCGGCACGGTGCACGGTTTTGCATCAGAACGGGAAAAGTAAAATCTGCCCCTGCTTACGAAGATATTGCCAGTCTAGCAGTAACAGTGGAGCAAGGGCGAATAAAAGTAAAGGATACTCGCTGGGATTAACTAAGCGGTGTTTGAAATGGTATATAATAAACACTTTTTTAAGCTGGAATATTAGCGTCTATACAAAAGCAATGCAAGAAATTAACCCGATCAATAATAAAATACAAGATTTGCGATATCGTACCGATACGCTCAGGGGGTATCTTTGACTATGATGTTAAAAGTGAACGCCTGGTAGAGGTTTTACGTGAACTTGAAAGCCCTGAAATATGGAATAACCCGGAGCAGGCACAAGCTTTGGGCAAGGAGCGGGGTTTATTAGAAAGAGTCGTTAATACCGTTATTGATCTGGAAGCCGGCTTAAGTGATGCGGCCGAATTGCTGGAAATGGCCGTTGCCGAAAAAGATGAAGAGACAGTAGGCACTGTTCTAGTAGACTTGGCAGGCTTTGAAAAACAGGTGGAAGGTTTAGAATTCCGACGCATGTTTTCGGGTGACATGGACGCAAATAATGCCTTTCTAGATGTCCAGTCTGGCTCAGGAGGTACCGAAGCTCAGGACTGGGCAGCGATGATCGAACGGATGTATTTACGCTGGGGAGAGCGAAAAGGCTTTAAAACAGAATTGATTGAAGAGTCACAAGGCGAGGTGGCGGGTATTAAAAGTGCGACCATCAAGTTCGAAGGTGACTATGCTTTCGGCTGGTTGCGTACTGAAACGGGAGTGCATCGACTGGTGCGAAAATCACCCTTTGATTCGGGCAGTCGCCGCCATACATCTTTTGCCTCGGTCTTTGTTTCGCCTGAGATAGACGATAATATTGAAATAGATATTAACCCTGCCGATTTGCGTATTGATGTTTATCGCGCAAGCGGTGCGGGCGGGCAGCATGTTAATAAAACAGAATCAGCCGTGCGTATTACCCATATTCCGACGAATACCGTTACGCAGTGTCAGAATGGCCGCTCCCAGCATAAGAATAAAGATACAGCGATGAAGCAATTAAAATCCAGACTATATGAGCTGGAGTTACACAAGCGCACCGAATCGCAGCAAGCGGTAGAAGATAATAAATCTGATATAGGCTGGGGTAGTCAGATCCGCTCCTATGTGCTGGATCAATCGCGTATTAAAGATTTACGCACCAGTGTTGAAACTGGTAATACTCAAGCGGTACTCGATGGTGATTTAGACCAGTTTATAGAAGCCAGTCTGAAGAGTGGTTTGTAAACTGGTTACGAGTAAATATTTTCAGAGCATATTTTTGCTCGTCAAGAATAATCAATTAAATAAGTAAAATGTCCGAATTAGAACACGACGAACAAGAGCAAATTAAACAGCGGCGTATTAAATTAAATGCACTACGTGAAAATGGTGCGATTGCCTTTCCTACTGATTTTCGCCGTAATGTCATTGCCGGTGAACTGATTGCTGAATATAATGCAAAAACCAAAGAAGAACTAGATGCGGATCCAGTTAGGGTCAAATTAGCGGGTCGACTGATGACGCGTCGCATCATGGGTAAAGCAAGTTTTGCGCATATTCAGGATATGTCGGGAAAAATCCAGCTGTATGTGACACGCGATACCCTAGCTGAAGGCTTTTATAACGAGCAATTTAAAAAATGGGATATCGGCGATATTATTGGCGCGGAAGGCGTGTTGTTTAGAACAAAGGTGGGTGAACTCAGTGTCAAGGTCGATGATATACGTTTATTGACCAAATCCTTGCGTCCTTTGCCAGAGAAGTTTCACGGTATTGCAGACAAGGAAATCAAATACCGGCAGCGTTATCTGGATTTGATTATGAGCGATGATTCGCGGAATACTTTTTTAATGCGCTCCAAAATTGTTGCCTATATTCGCCAGTTTTTAATTGAGCGACAATTTCTTGAAGTGGAAACACCGATGATGCAGACGATCCCGGGTGGAGCAACTGCGCGCCCTTTCGAGACATTTCATAATGCGCTGGATTTAGGGATGTATCTACGTATCGCACCAGAACTTTATTTAAAACGTCTGGTTGTCGGTGGTTTTGAAAGGGTCTTTGAGATCAACCGTAATTTCCGCAATGAAGGGTTGTCTACGCGACACAATCCTGAATTTACCATGCTGGAGTTTTATCAGGCCTATACTGAATACGGTGAGTTAATGGATCTGACTGAAGCGATGCTAAAAGGCCTGGCGGAAGATGTCGTTGGCCAGGCGGAGATTACTTATCAGGGAGAAGTCTACGATTTTGGTAAGCCGTTCCAGCGTATGACGGTGTTCGATTCAATTTTACACTTTAACCCTGACTTAAACCCTGCTGATATTGCGAGTCGTGAAGCAGCAGTAAGCGTAGCCGAAAATCTGGGGATTCCGGTTAAAGAGAGTTATGGACTGGGTAAGGTGCAGATCGAGATTTTTGAGAAAACGGTAGAAAGTCGCTTAATGAATCCAACCTTTATTACCGCTTATCCTGTTGAGGTATCGCCCTTGGCGCGACGCAATGATGATGACCCGCATGTGACCGACCGATTTGAATTCTTTGTTGGTGGACGGGAAATTGCCAATGGCTTTACCGAGTTAAATGATTCGGAAGATCAAGCAGAGCGTTTTATGCAACAGGTGCAGGAAAAAGAAGCAGGGGATGATGAAGCGATGCACTTTGATGCGGATTATATTACTGCTTTAGAGCATGGAATGCCGCCAACGGCAGGGGAAGGGATAGGGATAGACCGTCTGGTCATGTTGTTTACTGACGCACCGTCGATTCGAGATGTCTTGTTATTCCCGCATATGCGCCCTAAAGCGTAAGCGCTTTTTAATCTTTAGTCAATTAGTGGGCGTTAGCAGCAATTTGTTCGGCACGCTTTTCATTGGCATGTTCGATTTTTGAAAATACATTCAGTATATCGGTCGCGGATAATATACCGACCAGTTTATTTTTATTGTCGACTACGGGTAATGCACCAATTTTGTTTTCTGCCATTAAGGCTGCAGCTTTTGACGCGTAGGTGTCAGGTTGCACGGTAATAACGCCACGGTGCATGATATGAGTTACTTTTTTGGGTAATACGTGTAATTCTGTTGTGCCTTCTGCCGCAATAGCGCTGGAATTACTTTTTGGCCCTAGTGCTTTATAAAGGTCTCTGTCCGACACGATACCGACAACCTTGCCTTTCTCAACTACTGGTAAATGACGCACTTTTTCGTAGTGTATCAGGAAGAAGACGCGGTCAATCATATCTTGTGGCGCTACCGTAAATACTTTTTGGGTCATTAAATTTTCAACACGCATGCGTTTACCTCTCCTCTTAAGTTAGTATAAGTCGCACAGAATAGGCAGTTATGCATAATTTTACAAGAGTTATATCATCGAATGTTATAAAATAATTGGTTATGTTAGTTAACAATGGACTGAGAAACACAATTAAAAAGTCGGTTTTTTAGCTAAATATTATAAGCGGCAGCTATTGGAGTCAAAATGCGCATTATTCTGTTAGGTAGTCCAGGTTCTGGGAAAGGTACACAGGCACAATTTATCACTGAGAAATACGCAATACCGCAAATATCAACAGGCGATATGTTACGCGCCGCTGTACGGGAAGGGACGGCGTTAGGTAGGGCGGCTAAAAAAATTATGGACGAAGGTGGCTTGGTCTCAGATGAAATTATTTTAGGTTTGATTAAGGACCGAATCACCCAGGCAGATTGTGTTAATGGATTTTTATTAGATGGTTTTCCGCGAACTATTGCTCAGGCTGAAGGCTTGTTAGCAATGGATATGCAGATAGATCATGTATTAGAAATCGCGGTAGCTGATGACGAGATTATTAAGCGTATGAGTGGTCGCCGTGTGCATCTGGAGTCTGGTCGTACTTACCATGTCGAATATAATCCTCCTAAAGTCACTAATAAAGATGATGCGACAGGCGAGCCCTTAATTCAGCGCGATGATGATAAAGAGCAGACAGTCAAAAAACGGCTAGATGTTTATCACCAGCAAACTAAACCGTTGGTAGGGTTTTATCAGAACATGGCTGGAGAAGGAAAAGTGAAGTTTTCTTCTATTCCTGGTGTTGGAGAAATATCAGATATTTCGGCTAAGGTTTTTTCTGAGTTGGCATAAAAAAAGGAGTTGCTGTGGACATTCTAAGTTCGGAAATCTACCAGGATTTTAAGCAAACAGGGCTTATTATTGCGTATTCTGGTGTCGATACTCGTGTCACGGGTATAGTGCCTGCCAAATCTGCAGGACAAGGTGACTTGGTTTTCGTAGAACATGAAAAATATCTACCGGCAGTTTTAGGCTCAGGCGTTGCGGCTATTGTGACGACTAAGGCAATTGCAGAAAAGATAGAGCTGGATAATGCTGCTATTCTAGTTGCGCCTAATGTACGGATGGCGATGGCCTATATCCGCCAAAAATATGTAGACAGAGATGTTTATGACACTGAGTGGGGGCGTATTCATGCCACCGCAGTCATACATGAATCGGTATTAGTGCCAGAAGATGCTGTTATTGGCCCAGGTGTGGTTATAGGCAGAAACGTTCAGCTGGGTTCTGCTGTGGTGATTATGGCTAATAGCGTCATTGAATTTGATGCCATGATTGGCGCTCGAACTGTTATCTATCCAAGTTGCGTGGTGTCTTATGACTGTCAAATTGGCGCTGACTGCATTTTAAAAGCAGGCTGTGTGATCGGCAGTGATGGTCAGGGCTTTGCCCAGGATGAACACTTTCATCATCACCGTATTCCACAAACCGGTCGGGTGATTATTGGTAATAAAGTGGTTATCGGTTCTGTCACTACGATTGACCGGGCAACTTACACTGCAACCAGAGTTCATGATGGCAGTATTGTTGATGCGCAATGCCATTTAGCACATAACGTGATTATCGAAGAAGATTGCATCCTGGTTGCCCAAACCGGAATCGCTGGTTCTAGTCACTTTGGTAAGCGAGTCATTGCCTCGGGGCAAACAGGCGTGCTAGATCATGTGCATGTCCCGGATGATACTGTTTTATTACATCGAGCAGGGGTGCATAGCAGCATTAAGGAATCGGGTATTTATGCTTATGGGCCTGCACAACCTTTTAAAAAATATACAAAAAACATAGCTATCTTTCAACGATTAGGTGAAGTATGGGCGCGCTTGAAAAAATTAGAAAAGCAAGTCGCTGAACTTGCTAAAAAATAACAAAGTACTCATTTTTATTAATCATTAACAAAGAGAATAAGATTGTGTGTAAATGACACAGAAAATTGCTGTATTACCAGGTGATGGTATAGGTCCTGAAATTGTAGCGGAAGCCATTAAAATATTGGCATACTTAAATGCTGATATGGATCTGGGCCTGGAGTTTGAGCAAGGTTTGATCGGTGGGGCGGCGTATGATGCAACAGGAACACCTTTTCCTGAGGATACAGTCGCGTTGGTAAAAAATGCAGATGCTATATTGTTAGGTGCGGTAGGTGGCTACCAATGGGAATCGCTTGATATTGCCGTGCGTCCTGAAAAAGGCTTGTTAGGCTTACGTTCAGAGTTGCAATTATTTTCTAATTTACGTCCTGCGATTTTATATCCCCAATTAGTACAAGCTTCAACACTCAAGCCTGAAGTGGTATCAGGTCTAGATATTATGATTGTTCGCGAATTGACTGGTGGTATTTACTTTGGTCAGCCGCGTGGTATTAAAACGCTCGAAAATGGAGAGAGGCAAGGTTATAACACGCTGGTCTATAGCGAAACTGAAATTCGCAGGATTGGACATTCAGCTTTTAAAATTGCGCAGAAACGTGGCAAGCGTTTGTGTTCGGTTGATAAAGCTAATGTATTGGAATGTACTGAATTATGGCGTGAAGTTATGTCTGATGTGCATAAGCAATACCCTGATGTGGCGCTTATTCATATGTATGTTGATAATGCTTCCATGCAATTGGTGCGTGAACCTAAACAGTTTGACGTGATGGTCACAACCAACATGTTTGGTGATATCTTATCTGATACTGCTGCTATGCTTACAGGGTCAATCGGCATGTTGCCTTCTGCCTCATTAGATGCTCATGGCAAGGGTATGTACGAGCCTATTCATGGCTCTGCGCCGGATATTGCCGGGAAAGGTGTTGCCAATCCTCTGGCAACAATTTTATCGGCCGCCATGATGTTGCGTTACACTTTTGATCAGGCAGAAGCAGCGGATCGGATCGAACTAGCTGTCAATGATGCCTTGAATTCAGATATACGTACTGCGGATATTTATACAGAAGGCATGCATAAAGTTAGCACTTCTGAAATGGCTGATGCAGTGATTAAAGCTTTAAAAGTGAGAAGGAAAAATGACAAAAAAATATAATGTAGCGATTGTCGGTGCAACGGGAGCCGTTGGCGAAGCAATGATTTCCATTTTGGAACAAAGAAAATTTCCGGTAGGAAATGTTTATGCGCTGGCAAGTGAGCGCTCAGCAGGAAAACGCATCCCTTTTAATGGTGGGATGCTGAGTGTTGAGGATTTGGCGGAATTTGATTTTTCCAAAGCAGATATTGGTTTGTTTTCGGCAGGGGCCGGGGTGTCAGAAAAGTATGCACCGATAGCCGCCGCATCAGGCTGTGTGGTGATTGATAATACTTCACAGTTTCGTTATGACGATGATATTCCATTAGTTATTCCAGAGGTCAACCCTGAAAGTATTGCTCAGCATACAAAACGAGGTATCATTGCCAACCCTAACTGCTCAACCATTCAAATGCTGGTTGCGTTAAAGCCGATCTATGATGCAGTAGGTATAGAACGCATAAATGTTTGCACTTATCAGGCAGTTTCAGGTTCTGGTAAAGAGGCGATTGAAGAAGTTGTCAGCCAGACTGCACAATTGTTAAATGGTAAGCCGATACAGACCAAAGTATACCCAAAGCAAATTGCCTTTAATGTGTTGCCCCAGATTGATGTATTTATGGAAAATGGCTATACCAAAGAAGAAATGAAAATGGTATGGGAAACCAAGAAGATTATGGGTGATGACAGTATTCTAGTGAATCCGACAGCGGTACGGGTGCCAGTTTTTTACGGGCATTCTGAAGCCATTCACATAGAAACACGCGATAAAATCAGCGTAGAAAGAGTGCGTGAAATTCTAGCGGCAAGTCCTGGAATTACAGTGATGGATGAGCGGGTTGATGGCGGTTATCCGACTGCGGTTACTGAGTCTTCAGGTAATGATGATGTGTTTGTCGGTCGTATCAGAGAAGATATTTCTCATGACAAAGGGTTGGACTTGTGGGTTGTTGCTGATAATGTGCGCAAAGGTGCTGCATTAAACAGCATACAGATTGCAGAAGAGCTGATAAAAAATTACATCTAGTCTAGTATTAACAAGTATATTTGACTGTATTCGGCCAAGCTATCGTGGAAAATTGTGGAAGGAGAATATCTTGCGTAACCTGACTAAAGCCTTGGTAAGTATTTCTTTATTGGCGCCAATGGCAGTTCACTCTTTAGGTGTTGGTGAATTAAAACTACATTCAGCTTTAAATCAAAAGTTGAATGCTGAAATTACCTTATCTCTAGGTCCTGGCGAACATCTTGAGGACATTAAGGTTGCTCTGGCTACACCAGATCAATTTGATAAGTTAGGCATAACCTGGAATTATTTTATATCCAAGATTCAATTCAAGCCTATCGTAAAGTCTAATGGTAAAGTCGTTATTAATGTGACTTCTGATAAGATTTTGCAGGAACCTATTCTGGATTTTTTACTTGAGGTTAGCTGGCCTAATGGTGAAATTTTTAAAGAATATACCGTTTTAGTTGATCCCCCTGTTGTATATCAGCAAACTGTAATTGATACTCCACCTGAATCAGTAGTCAAACCAAAAAAAACGACTAGACGTGCTGCACCTGCTCGGGCGCAGGAAAATGATTTTAGTAGCTTAGCAGTCAAGGGTGAATATGGACCCACAAATAGAAATGACACTCTATGGAACGTTGCCAAAAAAGTAAACCGGCATAATGATATTTCTATAGAACAAATGATGCTGGCTCTGTATAAAGCAAATTCATCAGCTTTCTATAAGAACAACATTAATGCGTTAATGGCGGGAAAAACATTAAAAATTCCACAAAAAACCGAGATTATTAAGGTATCTAAAAAGCAGGCTCATGATCAGTTTTATCGACAAATGGCAGTGTGGGAAGGAAAAGCGGCACCAGAACCAGAGTCAGTTACCATTGTCGAGCTTGATGCTGCGGCAGAGATTCAAGAGGCGAGTGATGTCAATGCTAAGTTAACGCTGGAATCACCCAGTGAAGAGGTGATTAGCCAGTCCGCTGCACTGGCTGCAGAGGCCGCTGAAACTGAGCAACTAGTCTTTGAAAATGTGCAACTGCAAGAAAGACTGGCCAACCTGGAAAAACAGTTTGCTATCATGCAAGAAATGATGGCGATTAAAGATCAGCAACTGGCGGCAATGCAAAATTCGCAGCTTGCACCAGATTCGCAAGCTAATGTAAATTCCAATCAGAATAATAGAGTTATTACTGATGAGATTGAAGAGCAGATAAATCTTGGGGCTGTGATAGGGGAACCAAAAGCTGTTGTTGAATTTGCGGAGAAGCCGCAACAGGAAGCGAATAAACCAGAAGCAGCAGCGGCGGGGAAAAATCCACCTACTACTCAGATGAATGAGACATCTCCGCAAGCTGCAGCTGAGGATTTCGGGATTAATTATTATTACTTAGGCAGTGCGCTTTTAACATTACTGGGCTTTGGCTGGTTATTTGGACGTAAACGTCAGGCCAAAGAAGAAATTAATGAAAGCGGTTTATTTGCGACTGCAAGTGATATACCTGTAACCGATTCAGAGGACAAGATATCCGTTCCTGTGTCAGATAAAAAAACGACTTATGATACTGGCGAGGTGGGTGAGAGCTCTTTCTTAAGTGAGTTTACTACCGGAAACTTCGATGTATTCGAGACTGATCAGGCAGAAGTCGATCCTATTTCAGAAACTGATGTATATCTCGCCTATGGTCGGAACCAACAAGCCGAAGAGTTGATGCGTCATGCTATTGCCGATAATCCTGAGAAAGATGAATATAAATTAAAGCTTCTGGAAATATTTTATGTAAGTGAAAATGAGGGTGGTTTTAATGATTATGCCAGTAAATTAATTACGGCAGGAAAGAAAACGGATATTAATTTTTGGTCTAAAGTTTCTGCAATGGGTAGTGAGCTTATTCCCGACTCACCTTTGTTTTCTGCCGATGTCGGGGAATCAACATTTGAAGCAAGCAATGTTGCTGATGATGATTACTTGAACGCATCTACTAACCTTACTCATGATGATGTAGGCTCGGTTACCGAGGCAATGCCCCCGTCTTTGTTAGTTGAAGAAGATAATAACCCAGTTGAAGCTGAACTAGCGACTGATTCTGATCAAGATGAGTTACTCGTAGAAGATAGCGCTGATACTGATAATCCAATTGAATCGGCTGTCCAAATTAAACCAATTGAGCCAGATAATAGTGATATAGATGATATTGAAAGTATAGACTTTGATTTGAGTCTGTTTGAAACGGTAGGTACTTCGGATAATGCTGAATCAAATTTAATCGATGACCTGGAGACCTTTGATTTTAATAGTGATGAATCTGATTTCTTAAATAAATCGGTTGTAGATGAACAGCAGGATAAAAGGGAGGAAGCTGTCGCTGTAAAGCTCTCTGAAAATAACGATTTTGATTTTTATTTTGATTTTGATGAGGTGGTAGCTCCGGCAGACACCGAAGCAATCAAAGATGATAGTGCTTCTGAAGTTTCAGATATATCCGATAGGGATGGATTTGAGACCAAAATAGATTTGGCTAAAGCTTATATCGACATGGGTGACCAAGCAGCCGCAAAAGAAATTGTCCAGGAAGTATTAGCTCAGGGTAGTGACACGCAAAAACTTGAAGCACAGGCAATTATTGATAAATTAGGCTAAATTATTTAGGCAAAAAAAGCCCCTGATTGCGCGATGGCAATCAGGGGCTTTTTTTGGCGATAGATATTAAGCGGCTATACTGACAGCTCCTTTTAATTTCTTCATGGCATTTTTTTCTAATTGTCTAATGCGCTCAGCTGATACGCCATAGCGCTCGGCTAGTTCATGCAAAGTCATTTTTTTCTCAGTTAGCCAGCGGCTTGCGACGATATCCTGACTTCGTTCATCCAGACCTTGTAACGCATTACTTAATAAGGTCTCTTTATGACCTTGCCAGTCAGCGTTTTCCAGTAATAACGCTGGATCGGCATTGTGCTGTTGCAAGTATGAAATAGGAGCGCTAAAAGACTCTTCGCTACTGCTAGACTCAGGTAGGTCAAACGCCATATCCTTGCCGTCCAGACGCGTTTCCATTTCGTAAACGGTTTTAATGTCTACATCCAGGTTTGCAGCGATAGCCTCAGCTTCATCTTTAGATAACCAGCCAAGTTGTTTCTTGGATTTTCTTAAGTTGAAGAATATCTTGCGTTGTGACTTGGTGGTCGCAACTTTAACGATGCGCCAGTTTTTAATAACATATTCATGAATTTCTGCACGAATCCAGTGCACGGCAAAAGAAACCAGGCGTACACCTACATTAGGGTCAAACCGCTTTACTGCTTTCATAAGGCCAATATTACCTTCCTGAACAATGTCGTTCATCGGTAAGCCATAGCCATTGTAGCCACGTGCTACATGGGCAACAAAGCGTAAATTTGCCATAACAAGTTGCTTTGCAGCTTCAAGATCCTCATTGTCCCTATAGAGGATGGCCAGTGCTCGCTCTTCTTCAGCATTTAATTTATTAGTTTGACCAACTACGTTTAGATAAGAATCAAAGTTCTTACTTGTTAAAGTAATAGGTAAGGCTAATGAATTAGGCATAAAAGACTCCAAAAATTAAACATAATAGAATTTTAGCACTCAATAGGAAAGAGTGCTAATAAAAATAAAATATTTGTGAATAGATTCATGAAAATTAGCTAAGATAGAGTAAAATAAGCGCATCAAAAAATACTATGAGAATATAATGGATAAAAAATTATTAGAAATTCTGGCCTGCCCGATTTGTAAAAGCGTGTTAATACACGACAAGAATGCACAGGAACTGATTTGTAAAGCAGACCGTCTAGCTTTTCCGGTAAGAGATGATATTCCGGTGATGCTGGAAGATGATGCAAGAACTTTAACTAGTGAAGAAGTCGAAAAATTAAAATGAGTTGCGAGTTTAAGGTTGTTATTCCTGCAAGGTATGGATCTTCCAGATTACCAGGAAAACCTTTAATAAGTATCGCTGGCAGGGCAATGGTACTGCATGTCTGTGACCGGGCAAAAGCTGCAGGGGCAGCAGAGATAGTAGTCGCAACTGATGATGCAAGAATACAGGCAGTAGTAGAAGACTATGGCTTTGCAGCGGTAATGACTAGTAGCGCGCATGAAAGTGGCACAGAAAGATTAGCTGAAGTTGCAGCGCTTTATAAATGGAATAAAGACGATATTATTGTCAATCTTCAGGGTGATGAGCCGCTTATTCCGCCTGAGCATATTACCTTGGCAGCTAACTCATTAGCACAACAAAGCACTGCCGAGGTTGCAACCCTGGCTGCTGATATAGAATTGGCGGAAGAGGTATTTAACTCGCATACTGTTAAAGTCGTCGTTGATAAGCAGCACTATGCACTCTATTTTAGCCGTGCGGCTATTCCCTGGGATCGGGAAGGATTCCAGCAGTTAGATAAGCCGTTAATTAGGAAAAATACCTATTTAAGACATATAGGACTGTATGCCTATCGCGTTAGTTTTTTACAACGCTATGTGCAATGGGACGCGTCTATATTGGAAAAGATAGAGATGCTGGAGCAATTAAGAATCCTCTGGCAAGGGGAGAAAATTCTTGTTGCGACAGTGGATAAGGCGCCCGAAGCTGGCGTTGATACTCAAGCAGATTTATTACGAGTAGAGCGGCAATTAATGCAATAGTCATAAGGGCATTATACGCAGACGATTAAAATTGCTGGATATCTTGAGCACTCAGATTGCCATTATGTAAAGCGCTGGCAACGAGGGCTGTTTTAATGTTGATCTGTTTGAGTTGGTATAAATCTTCTATATGACGAATCCCGCCAGCTGCAATAAAATCATGCTGGGGATAGTTATGTTGATAGTCAGCCAATTTGGTCAAATCTGGGCCAAAATTTTTCCCTACCAGCCCCAGAGTCATAAGAATGACTTGTTTAGGCCATAAACTAGATGATTGATATAACCTGGGTTCGCCCATTTGAGTATCCTGCGCAGAAAAATCCAGCGATAAGATAAAGTTTTCCGAGCCTTGTTTTAGGGTTATTAAATCGCGTTCTGCACACAGTTCCGTTGCAATAACAGGCGTAAATTGTCCTGACTGCTTAGGCCTGTAAAGTGGGTTAACCGAGCCACTGTCAATGATAAAGTTTAAATGGGGATAGCGACTGAATAATGAATTTATTATGGAGTGATTGTTGCCAGTCTTCATTAAAGCGTCCAGATCAGCAATGTAGATATGGCTAAAGTCATCAATGCTTAAATAAGCATTGATGACAGCGTCTATTTGACTAGAGCGACATAGTGGCGTTGATAGCGGAAGGTATCTATCTCTTTGGCCTTGGCTGGCAAGCACTACTTCACCTGCTTTTATATCTATAACAGGAATAATTTGCATTATCCTAAAGGCCGCAGCTGAGCACGGATTTCGTACTCAGATTTATTCACAAAACCGTCAAGCGGGATATCTTCGCCCAATAAGTGGCAAGTATTTACGATCAAGAAATTAATATTCATTCACTTATAATGTTTTATAGCGGTCAATAGCGGGTTCTAGGGATTATGCGTCTACTAGTTTTTGAATTTATTACTGGTGGCGGCTTTAATACTCGTCCTTTACCAGCATCATTATTGCAGGAAGGGTATTTAATGCGCAATGCCCTACTAGATGATTTATCCTGCATAGCAAACCTAGAGTTATTCGTATTGCAGGATGCAAGGCTTAGTCAGGCTGATCTCGCAGCAAAAGAACGCTGGCAATATATCATAGTAACGCAGCAAATAGCTTTGCAAACTTTACTGTTAACTCGGCAACCTGATTACGATGCTGTCTGGTTAATCGCGCCTGAAACAGAAGGTATTCTTAACTCATGGTGCCAGTTTTTTAGTGTGCAAGGAAAGTTTTTATATACTTCCGGGGCACCTGCAGTAGCGAAATGCCAGGATAAATTAGAGACTACAAGACTATTGCAACAGTCAGGTATCGCGTGTGTACCCAGTTGTGTGCACGATGGCTCTACAATATACCAGGGTGGGAGCTGGGTTATTAAAGTCAATGACTCGGTAGGTTGTGATCAGGTATATCTGATCCAGTCGTCTGAGGACTGGCACAAGGTATCGGCTAAATTAATCAGTGATACTTCTTATATTATTCAGCCTTTTATATCAGGGAGAGTGCTCAGTCTTTCTTGTCTTTTTTATCAGGGGAAAGCCTATTTTATTTGTTGTAACCAGCAGCATATGCAAGCTGAGCAACAGCAGTTTATCTTATCTGCTTGTACAGTTAATGTGCAGCATAAAAGTGACCAACATTATCAGACGCTTTGCCAGCAGATAGCGGCTGCAATGCCACAATTATTTGGTTATGTAGGTATAGACTTTATACAGATGGAAGCGGGTGAAGACTTGATTTTAGAGATAAACCCCCGCTTGACGACCTCCTATGCCGGGATTAAACAAGCTTTAGGTATTAATGTCGCAGAGCTGGTTTTAAATCTGCCTAGTAAAATACCGGTAATGAGTAAAATCAGAAACCAACAAGTGCGAATCAATATTACTCAGGAAAATAGCTATGCAAACTAATGCAGCAACAACACATATTATCGGTTGGGATATCGGTGGTGCGCATCTTAAAGCGGCCTGGGTCAGTGGTGATTCAAAGGTGAGAGCTGTTTATCAAGAGCCCAGTCCTTTGTGGCAAGGCCTGGATAAACTGAAACAAGCATTGACAAAAATTCTTGCAGATTTACCTGACCAACGGCTGTTGCATGTGATTACCATGTCTGGGGAACTGGTAGATTTGTTTGCCGATAGGGCTGAGGGCGTTGTAGAAATTATTGCCCTAGCTCAGCGGGTATTGGCGCAGCAAACCCTGTTGGTTTATGCTGGACGGCAAGGGTTGATTTCTGCCCTGAATGTCGGTGCAGAACATATTGATGATATTGCCTCGGCAAACTGGCTGGCAAGTGTTACTTACGTGGCCGCTCAGCTTGAAAAGGGGTTGTTTGTCGATATAGGAAGTACCACGACCGATATTTCATTATGGCACCAGCATCAGCTTGATGTTGTTGGTTACACTGACTTTCAACGCCTCGGTTCGGATGAATTAGTCTATACCGGTATGGTCAGAACAGCTGTCATGGCAGTGACTCAGTCAGTACCTTTTGCCGGTAAGGAAATAGGTGTCATGAGTGAATATTTTGCCACGATGGCTGATGTATACCGCTTGACGCATGAGCTAAATGAGCAGCATGATCAAAGCGATACAGCTGATGGGAATGCTAAAATTGAACAGGCAAGCATGCGGCGTCTGGCGCGAATGATTGGCTGTGATGCAGATGATTTTCCAGCTGAACAGTGGCGACAGCTGGCTTATGCCATTCGTAAACAGCAGTTGGATAGAATACAGTCTGCTTGTGAAAAACAATTATTGCGCACCGAATCCGGACATATTAAGCAAATTATTGGCGCCGGAATAGGGCGGTTTTTAGTCCGAGACATTGCAAGTCGACTGGGCCTTGAATACCTGGACTTCGATACGTTATTTAACTCGTCCACTCAAACAGCGCAAAACCCAGCAATGCAAATTGCTGATTGCGCACCGGCAGTCGCGGTGGCTTATTTAGCTATAGATGATGCTTGTAAAAGCAATATTTGTTAAAATTACAGATAAACATAATAAGTTTTATACTGTAACTTCTGCTATAGAAAGTCATAAAGCTTAAGTTCTGGTTTAACCGCTACTTACCCCTAAGAAATTCGTCCAATTCAGTTAATGCCAACAACCTGTTCAAGTTCAACGCTTTATTCATTACCATATTTAGCAGACAGCGCACGATTATTTTCCAGTATTGCTGATCAAGAGTGGGCTGTTTTTTTAGATAGTGGTACGGCAGAAAAGCGGCAAGGGTGTTTTGATATTTTTGCATCTCAACCAGTGTGCACTCTGATTACTCAGGGCAAACAAACGCGGGTAATAACAGCGCATAGTGATAATATTTCAGAACACGATCCCTTTACTCTGGTTAAGCAACAATTAACTTTCCAGCAGTCATTTCCTGAAGTCCCTTTTAATGGCGGTGCTATTGGCTACTTTGGCTATGATTTAGGTCGCAATTTAGAAACCTTGCCGGAAATTGCTCAAGATGCCGAGCATACGCCAGATATGGCGGTAGGTATATATCAGTGGGCTGTGGTAGTCGATCACCAGCAAGAACAAAGTTATTTGGTTGGCAGGGCGGAGAGTACGGAGCATTGGCAGAAGCTGATTAAGCAATTTAGCCAGTATCCGGAAGAGCTAGTTAGAGAGGAATTTCAGGTCACTGGTAATATTCAGTCGAATATGAGCAAGGAAAGCTACAACCAGGCATTTGCCAAAATTAAACATTATCTAAAAGAAGGCGACTGCTACCAGGTCAATCTGGCCCAGCGCTTTGTCGCTACTTGTCGGGGCAATCCTTGGACTGCCTATTGCCAATTGCGACAAATTAACTCGGCTCCCTTTAGCGGATATTTGAATGTCCCTGGTGTGCAGGTGCTGAGTTCATCACCGGAGCGCTTTTTAAAAGTTTCGGCTGACAAGGTAGAAACCAAACCTATTAAGGGTACGCGCCCCAGAAAAGACAGTGATCTAGCGAATCAGCAACAAATTAATGATTTACAGACCAGCAAAAAAGACCGTGCCGAGAATGTCATGATTGTTGATTTATTACGTAATGATATCAGTAAGAATTGCCTGCCTGGCTCGGTCAAAGTGCCCAAACTTTTTGCTGTAGAAAGCTATGCTACCGTGCATCATTTAGTCAGCACGGTATCGGGTCACTTAGCGGCAGATAGTCATGCGCTGGATTTACTACGCAGCTGTTTTCCGGGAGGCTCTATTACTGGAGCCCCAAAAATACGCGCGATGGAAATTATCGAAGAGTTAGAACCACATAGACGCGGCATATACTGTGGCTCTATTGCCTATATCGGCTTTGATGGCAATATGGATAGTAATATTACTATTCGTACTTTAGTGCATTCAGATCAAAGCATCCGATTCTGGGCTGGTGGAGGTATTGTCAATGACTCGGAAGCGGAAGCGGAGTATCAAGAAAGCTTTGATAAAGCGGCAGTCATATTACATCTACTACAGCAGTTGCAAGTTCCATGATTGTGTTAAAGTTGGGGGGTAGTTTATTATCCCATGCCGAGCTCAGGGAGTTTCTGCAAATAGCTAGTCGAGATGGTCAAGGGCAGGTGGTTATTGTTCCCGGGGGTGGGGTGTTTGCTGATCAGGTACGTTTAACGCAACATCAGTGGCAGTATGGTGATCACACTGCACATTGTATGGCGATCCTGGCAATGCAGCAAATGGCTTTATTGTTTCACGGTTTATGCGCTGATCTAGTGATTGTCGATGAGGTCGAACTGATACGATTGAGGCTACAGCAACAGAATGTGGTTATCTGGTCACCGTTGCCTAGTGAATTAGATGCAGCAGGCGTCGCCGCAAATTGGCATGTTACATCAGACAGCCTTGCTGCCTGGTTAGCAGTGCAATTATCCATAGATCACCTGATCCTGGTTAAGGCAGCAGAATTTTCAGCAGGAAGTAGCATACAACAATTATCTACTTTAGGTATAATCGATCAAGCATTTGCTGAATTTGTGCAGTACCACCCTTTAACGATTGATTGTATTACTTATCATCAATTTTCTACGCTAGCCGCCAGCTTAAAAAAGCATGCCTAAATATACGCAACCCCGTTCATTATTATCCATTAGAGGCTTGACCGAGCGGTCTGTTAAATTGATTTCGCGGTTTGTGGCATACAATTTTCAGCATATCTATTATAGAACCAGAGAATCTTTAGGTCAGCATAAACGCGACCTTGTCGTGCTGCGAGTAGAAGAAGCCAGCAGCTCTTTGAAAGAAACAAAAGTTCACTTTCTAGATGCATTAGAGCGCTTTAAATCGGTGGTCAATGTTCAGTCCGGTAGCTTGGAAGATAAATATCGATTACTAAAACAGCAGTTTGATTTTTGTAATATGCGTGCGGATATCGTGCACAATAGAATCCAGGCAATTGAAGAAGTCAGCGATGCATTATTCAAAGAATGGGATGCTGAATTAAAGCAATATACCAACCGTTCCATGCGCGCACAGAGTAGGCAGCAATTAAAAATATCCAGGCAACATTACTCGCGCTTAATAAAAGCTATGTTGAAAGCCGAACAAAAAATTCAACCGGTGTTAGGTGCCTTCAGAGATCAGGTGTTATTTTTAAAACATAATCTCAATGCCAATGCGATTGCTGCCTTGCAACAGGAGTTTGCAGAAATTTGCTTTGATATTTCACAATTAATACAGGCGATGGAAAAATCCATTGCAGAAGCAAATCATTATGTACACATCCTGGTTGAGCACAAGAATCAGCCAGCCTTACCTGCAGCAAAATAACATAAGGCAAAAAAGGTGCGTATAGTTTTAGGCGTAGAATATGATGGCAGTGCTTTTTTTGGCTGGCAGTGGCAGGACGGCGGCTTGCGAACCGTGCAGGCTGCAGTGCAATTTGCCGCATCCAAAGTAGCAAACCATGCGGTCACTATTATCTGCACTGGGCGTACTGATACAGGCGTACATGCTTTAGAGCAGGTAGTTCATTTTGATACCTGTGCTGAGCGTAGTCATCATTCCTGGTTGCTGGGGATTAATGCAAATTTACCGGATGATGTACGGGTAATCTGGATACAGGAAACACTAGAAGGTTTTCATGCACGCTACAGCGCTATTGCAAGATTTTACCGTTATATTATTCTAAATCGTGACACTAGATCCGCATTGCAGCGCGATAGAGTGACCTGGTGTCACCAGTATCTGGATGCAGAGAGTATGCATCAAGCGGCTCAGGCATTGGTAGGGACATATGATTTTACTTCATTCAGGGCGCTAAAATGTCAGTCGGTCAGTCCGATGCGCTTAATGTATTTTATTGATGTTTATCGCCAGGATGAGCAAGTTATTATGGATATTTCAGCCAATGCCTTTTTGCATCATATGGTGCGCAATATTGCTGGGGTATTAATAGCGATTGGTAGCGGGGAAAAACCGGTTGCCTGGGCAGAAGAATTATTAGCAAGTAAAAATAGACAGAAAGGTGGCGTAACTGCACCTGCGCACGGCTTATATTTAGCTGGCGTGTATTATCCGGAAAAATATGCTCTGCCTAAACATTCGATTTTTAATAAATTACCTGCCACTGCACAGAGGTTTCAACATGAGAAGCAACTATGAAAAAATGGCTCTATGTGAATCTTAGTGGTTAATGCGGTAATACAAGGATGAATAGAGGGTAATAGTGTTCTGTCTCCGTTATTCTTCTATGTGTTTCAAAACTAATAAAGTGAAAAATTCAGAAATTTATAATCTTAAATAACTGATTAATCCGACTATTATATGGTCTGTCCTGCGCGATTCGAACGTGCCCCCCTCCCTAGTTTGTAGCCATTGATCATCGAATGCGATTGGGCGTAACCGTATCAGGTAAGTACACCTCAAAGTAGTCTGGGATGGCGCGTTCTATCTATAACAGATGAAAAATGTCACCCAGATTTATAATTTCCATATAAAAAAGAACTCCGGTCTATCATAAGTAATTGATTAAATTAGTGTATATAAGCAGTATCGAACTAATTATACCTTGCAGTGATGATTTATAACCATAAATCAAAAGCTAAAATTTGTTTGTACTTTATTTTGAGCTAGACTTAAATCTATAACTTTCAGCTTAACCAAAAACAACCAAGGAGATTCTAATGGAAAGAGATGAAGCCATGTCTTTTATGCTTAAATCACTCAAAATTCTGTTACATAAAGAAGGCTCCGATTTATTTATTACCGCAGGATTCCCTCCTGCAATCAAGATTAAAGGGACAATGACACCTATTTCTCAGCAACCTTTATCTGCCAATCATGCGCAATCACTCACTCAGTGCATCATGAATGATAAGCAGCTCAAAGAGTTTGAAGAAACACAGGAATGTAATTTTGCAATCTCACCAGCAAACCTATGCCGGTTTCGAGTAAATGCCTATGTGCAACAAGGCTGCCAAGGCCTCGTTCTTCGTGTTATTCCTGCTGAAATCCCTAATTTTGAAAAATTAGGCTTACCGTCTGTACTGAAAGAAATTATCTCCCATAAAAATGGTTTAATTATTATGGTGGGCGGAACAGGATCGGGTAAATCAACCTCTATGGCCGCCATGATCGACCATCGCAATGAAACCAGTTATGGTCATATCATCACCATAGAAGACCCGATTGAGTTTGTACATAAACATAAAAACTGCATTATGATGCAAAGAGAAGTCGGTGTTGATACCAAAGGCTGGGAAATTGCCTTACACAATACGCTGCGTCAAGCTCCCGATGTAATTGTCCTAGGGGAAATCAGAGATGCAGAAATTATGAATTTTGGAATGGAGTTTGCGCAAACCGGTCATTTAGCGATGGCGACCTTGCATGCTAATAATTCTAACCAGGCCGTTGATCGTATTCTAGGTTTTTTCCCTATTGAAAGTCAGGAAAAGTTAAAGCAGGATATCTCTCTTAATCTTCGCGCTATAATTTCACAACGTTTGGTTAAAACTGTTGATGGTGGTCGTTGCGCTGCTATTGAAATTTTAATCAATACCCCACTCATTGCAGATTTAATTGCTAAAGGTGATATCAGTGGAATTAAACCCATTATGGCTAAATCACGTGAATTAGGCATGCAAACTTTTGACCAGGCATTACTGGATTTATATCAATCAGGGAAAATTAGTTATAGCGATGCACTGAAAAACGCAGACTCTCGCAATGAATTGCGTTTACAAATCAAATTAGCGAGCGGAGAAAATAAACAGACCGGCAGTCTATCACTACAGGAAACTGATGATGACGATAATAGCTCCACTCTAAAAAACCACGATTAAATAACCCTTTGATTACATTTGAGTATAACCATGGATAGTAGTACACCAATGAATTCAGGCAACAAATCGAGACATCTTATTTCAATAGCATTATTATGATTTAAAAATTGGAGTAGTGAGATGAGTAAAAAACGCACAAAGTATACAGCCGAGTTTAAAAGTAAACTTGTTTTGGAACTATTAAAAAATAAACCGCCTATCTCCGAGATAGCGAGTGCTCACAATATCACCCCTCAAAACTTACAGGGCGGGAAAAAAAATATTTTTAGATAATGCAGTTATTGCAATGGAACCCTCTAAAGCAGTTAAAGAATACAAAGAAGATTTAGCACAAGCACAAGAAGAAAATGAGATGCTAACGAAGCTTGTCGGTAAGGTCACCATTGAAAAGGAATGGCTTGAAAAAAAGCTAAAAAGCTTGGTCTCATTGGATAAGCAAAGCATCCTCGGGCTCAAGCTTAAAACACTATCACTTAGCCATCAGTGCTGGCGGGGAGTCCCTGCTTTTGTGAAAGCTCATTTTGGGCATCCAAGCCCACAACGCGGAAAAAGCTTAACGGGACTGATTCAAATCTACGATGGCCTGATTCGCCCTGTGTTCTCTAAATGGCTTAACGCGATGTCGGCATGCCTTGTATTTTCTCTACGCAAAAAGACGCTTCGAGCCCCCCCCCCTATCAGGGACTAAAAATCTTCACTTCGCTTAAGCTCCGTTTTCAGGATTTTTAGCGATTGTTAGGGCTAAACAGCCGTCGCTTTTACTACAAAAAAAAGGACCGAATGAAACAGATACCACTATAGGTATAGTATAGGACTTGGCTTCTTTTTGAACGGATCTGGCCATTTCGTTGGCTGAACCTAGGCACTGACCATGCTTTTATTTCGGCGGCACTGTTTTGGTTTTCTTGTTTCTGGACGGTCATACAGTACATTATTGCACCTCAACCGGGAGAGAGTATTAAAACGATTCCCGATAGCTTTGTAAGCAGGTTTCCATAGGCTATTATTACCGAACCAGCTATCCGTTACAGCTAATATAGGGGAGGTAGAAAAATGCTCTGCAATTCTAATTACCATGCCTCCGGCTTGAGTCATTTTGGTCTGGAAAGGAACAACGGCCCCTCGAATCTTGGCCGTCTCCTTTTTTACTTGAATCGTTTTTAATGGCAAATAAAATCGAAAATCTAACAATAAGCACGCTCAGCGTCCTTTGACCTGTTTCAGGAGAAGGGAGTAACCATCCAGATGGTTTTTCATAAGCCAATCCATGGCAAAGTTGTAGATGCCATGAAGGTGTAAAAGCGCTTGTTTTTAATCTCATACCCAAGCAGAGTATCAAAGCAACGCCATATATTAGAAGTCATTGACGACGTGAAGGGAATGATAATAGACGGAATCGTGTAGACGAACAAAGAGGCTTGCTCACGGCCTAAATTGGTTTTGGAAAAATGATCTTGGAGAGGGGGGGTGTCGCGTAAAATGAACATGAATGAGTCCGTTTTGAATGTATAATCAATGGGTTAAATACTTTTATTAAACATCAAAATTACGCCTAATTAATCATTAAGCTGTTGTTTTGTAGGCTTAAATAGGTATTGCCTGATAAGACAGGGAGTCTATATTAGTGAAATATCTTCCACTTGCCAAGGAGTTTGTAGGCCAAGGACCATGCTAAATAAAGTGGCACTATTCAGCTTTGTATTATCGCATTACCCACTAAGGTTCACATAGAGCCTGTATTTTTACAACACTATTTTGAAGCGACTAATTGGCAAACCCTTTCAGACTCAAGCATGTTGATCACGCACCTTATTTCATCTTCTTTAGTTAAATTTAATTCGGTGACGAATTCAGCTAATGTACATATGCCTTGCTTATATAATTTTGCAAGTGCCGCTTGCATCATTTCTGGAATATCGAACGGCGATAAATATCGCTTAAATGTAACTTTTACCAAAGCGTTATTCTTCAACTCAACGCTAGAAATTCCTTGGCCAAATGTCACTGAAACTCTATTCAACATTGAATGAAAATTTGCCTGTTCATCATTAATTCCCCAGCGTATGGAGGCTATTAATTCACCGTAAGTGCTATCAAGTATTTCGTGTCCGTAACAGTCATCTACAACCAAGGTCGATACTTCTGCCAACGAAAATTGAGAGTCTAGTTGAAAAATAGCGGTTACTAATGCAGATAAGCAATGATGTTCTGCACTATTTAAAGAGGATTGTGTGGGTTGTGGCAAGCCCAACAAAACACCATACTGTTGATGGCAATAGATTTTTGCTTGATTTAGTTTTTTTATGGGATTTGAAAATGCTGAAATCTTAATGAAGTTTGGTGGTTGAAAGTCGATTTCAGGTAGTACTAAGCTTGCAGAATTCAATCTAGCACTTAATGTTTCGGCTAATTTATTGGATATATCGGGCAATAAGTCTGGCTGAATGACTTGTCGTTTTGAATAGAGGGTGAGTAAGGTGCGCCAGCCGATTGCCTCAGGCACTTCGCAAGCTAGCCAGTGGACACAGGCTAGCCAAGTGGATACTAGTGCTTCAAGTGGTTGCCCTCGTCGTTCATAAATAGCCGCTTGGGTTAAATTAAAGTATATCTGGTCGGATTCGGTTCGAAGTCCGTTGGTAGTCTCCAAAACTTTATTAAAATATGCTTGCTCTCGGTCGAGATCGCCTAGAAATCTGTATAACCTAGCTAAATTAAAATTATTAATGTAGCTTAAATGGTAATTTGGTTCTTCTAACTCTGTCAAATGGCGATTAATGGCTAGTTCGATAGCGAGAGCATCATCAGTTTTGCCTGCTCTAAACAACACGAGCGCGTAGATATTACATAAATATAAATCTATCGGGGACTTTAATTCGGTTACTGATGGTGCGTCAATACTGGAAAAAACCTCATAAGCTCCTAACGAGTCACCCGATAAAACTCTAGCCCAGCCTAAGGTGATTTTATAATCGCGTATACCATCACCTGGGATTAGTTGGTAATCTACAATATCTTGGGCTGCAGGAAAATAATGTTGCGCGGATATTCTAAGTTTTTGTAATTCCATTAGAACAGCAAAGTACTCGGTTAAGCTACGCTCGTGGCAATGTGCAAGCAAGGCTTCAAGAACCTTTTGAGCTAAGCTTATTCCACCTTGCCCTGTAATGGCCCAGGCAATGTTGGTTAGCATAGAAATATCCCGATCTTCTGGGCTATACCCGCAGAGAATGAGGGATGCGTATAGTTTTGGAAAAGCGCGTAAGATTTGATTGAATTCTGGTAATGTTCTAATGGCGCCTGGTTTCGCTAGTGACCTTTGAGTGGGGTTAATTAAATAATCGCCACCGTTTAACGCTAGAAATTGAATTGTTAAGCCGTGGCCCGCCTTTAAAAGCCTATCCAACAATTCCCCTGGAATCAATCCAGGTATTAATGTAATGAGTAAATTTTCTATGCCAACATTAGATTGAGTCGCATATGCAACATCTTGAACCTTAGTCCAGCGAGGTATTAACCAAGATAATACTGCATTCAGTTGGGCCTTGCCTGCCGTTTGAATAAACGTCTGTTGTTGTATTTTAGGATGATTAAATAAAAACCATAAAAAAAAACATTCTTCACTAGGTATTTCTTCTAAGTTAGTGTGACCTAATAGTAGCAAGAGTGTCGCATTTGTTGTATTCGCAAATTCAGCAGCAATTTGATTTGCAAGGTGGTATGACTTTTGGAGCACTATATCGCCCCGTCCTTCTGAATCAACCCAGGAGGCAATAGAGTTAAGTGGAGTAATCGCTTCAGCACTTCCGCTAGTCATTATACGGTCAGGGATTGTCAGCTTTAATTGGGATGCAAGTTGCCTGGCACATGACAAACCCGAGGCGACGCCTGCCGTTAAATCTATTACAAACATCGCATTACTTTGGCTGATATCAGAATTAATTAGCACATACTCATAGTCATTCGTGAGCAGGCAGTTGATTTCAATTTTAGTCTGTCTAGAAAGCATATTAAAAAGAGAGGTAATTGTGCCTTTGAGAAAAAATAATTGAGAGCGACATAAGCCTCACCCAAAATAACCTGCGGAATTGAATGTTTTCCTTGAAATAATTTAATAATTAAGGTATTTTATCATTACTTTTTATTTTTTTTCTTCAAAAACTACGGCAGCTTTGATTGTATTTGTCGCGTTTCGATTTCAAAGATATAAGTGAAAATTTCATGAATTATTGGCTTTTATGAGGATAATAGCAATGTTAAAAAAAACAACTAAGAAAAATTTAGCTGGCTCCTTACTTTTGTTAGCGAGTTCTGCTTTTATTAGTCCTGCCTCCGCATCACCTGATCCCAGTAGTTATTGTTACAATTTAGCGGCAATTTCGGACAATGGGGATCCAATTGATAGTTTCACTTTGAAGCTCAATTTCTTGGGTTTTTCACACCCTGTATCAGGTACAGCTTGTATCTTATATACTGGCGATCCAGACTTAGGTACATATAACGAATGTTACCCGGTGAGTGGTTCTTTGGTTTCTTATGATGATGAGATTAAAGGATCCTTAAAGGGATCAGTTGATTCAGAGGACTATGGTTTGCCGGTTTCTACTTTCGGGGATTATCAGTTATCACTTAACTCAACAGGACTTAAGGGTAGCTATAGTGCGCATGTGACTACTTTTGTTACTCGTGTAGATTCAACTCTGCCTCCTAAAATGATAACTAATAAACATACGGGCACTTTAAGTAATATAGCTTGTCCATAATTGTTAGATTGAGATCTAAGGTGTGCTTTGCAGATAAAACGCTCTCATTATTTAGCGCCCTGACGAATTATTTTGAACCAATTATCTTCCAAAAAAATTTGAACCAAAGGTGTACAAAGTGAATAAAAAAATGTTAACACAAAACAAGCGTGGTTTTATTACAGGTGCGGCGATTGCTACAGTTGCTGGTGGTATTGTGGCTGGTACCAATATTTCAAATGTTGATGTTGCAGCTCTAAAAGACATGTTACAAGAAGGAATATCTGGTCAATTAGATGTGAAAATTGTAGATGCTGCATCAATTGAAACAGCCTTTGATCAGGAAAAATTTGCCCAAAATGCCAAGCTGGGCTATAAAACAGCGGCGACACCGTTTGGGGAAGATGCTGCCCAAGCAAGCGGTACTACCGTAACTGCATGCTGCTGCTGTTGCCCTTGCTGTAGCACCGCTGCTGCCGTCACGAAAGTATAGAATGATAAGCTAACTATCCGCTAAGGCGGTTAGGTTCGAGAAGCTAGCGAATGAAAGTTGAAATACAGGAATAGTCCTTTTATTTTAGCGATTCATGGTCTTTAGATTTTTATCGGTTTCACTGGTTAGGTTATGCCTTTTTACTTAATATAATTTCTTTAATTTAAGCCTCTTATATTAAAGAAATAAATTGAGTGTTTTTTGTTCGCCTGAAAGGCGAGGGTTTTAGCCTATCGAGAGGAAAAATTACTAACCCTACTTTGCATTCCTAATAACAATGTCTAAAATATCAACTAGTGATGCGGAACACCATGAACCTTCTATCGTCGCCTTATCCTTCCGACGAGGCACTATTGCTGCGGCAACAGTAGCTAGTATTTCGTTTGGCTTGAAAATGCTCGGAGTTTCAGATTTGTGGTGCTTGATTGCGGCTTTATCGATTATTGCTGCATGGGTAGTCGGTTATTGTTCCGCGATCATCCATTTATTAAGAAATTTAAAATAAAACAATAAAATATCATAAGTATTTGTGAAAGCTCAGTTAAAAATAAAATCCATTTCCTTTCCTTGTTTTTATTGAGAACAATTGTTTCTATAACCTATATAGATGTTAAGAAACAGAGGGTAGCCAATTAGTAGCCCCTTGGTATATAACGTGGGTAAAGAAACTAAAAGGGTAATTTTTAAAATAATTGAGGGCTTTGTTTGTGAGAATTTTATTTATTTATCCAAATTTAAATCACGAACTCATTGGTTACGGTGACCTTGGTGCTATCGCAGAGCCTTTGGCTCTGGAATATCTTGCGGCATCTTGTGTCGATCTTGCGACTGAGATGGAGCTATTAGACCTACGTTTACACCCCAACGAATTAAACAATAGATTAACAATTTTTAATCCTGATGTTATTGCAATCACGGGGTATTCGATGCATGTCATGCGTATTCAAGAAATTGCGCAATTATCACGGGAACGGCTACCGAGTAGTAAAGTTGTGGTCGGCGGTCATCACGCAACACTGCTAGCTGAAGACTTTAAAATTCCTGAGATTGACTTCATTGTCGTGGGCGAAGGAACAGCTCCCTTTGCAAAATTGATAAAACTGTTTTCTGATGAATCCGAAAATTCTTCAGTCCCAGGAGTCTGGAAGAATACTCATTCTGGATGGGAATTCGGAGGCGATCAATCTGAGCTTCAATTGGATCAAGTCGCCCCCCCTCTGCGCAGCTTATGTATTGATGATCGAAGCCATTATTTTATAGATTGGATGAAACCAATCGCATTAATGCGAACGACAGTCGGTTGCCCTTATCGCTGCACGTTTTGCTCATTATGGAAAATGATGGATGGTTATTATTACAAGCGGGAAGTCGACGCAGTCATTACTGAGCTGAAAGAAATCAAGGAACCTTATGTGTTTTTGGTGGATGATGAACCCTTTGTCAATTCCAAACGCATGGATGTATTAGCAGACAGCATTCGAGAAAGTGGGATCCAAAAAGAGTATTTTTCATATTGTCGCATAGATACCCTCTTACGCAATAAATCCACTCTCAAAAAATGGGTTGATATTGGCTTGCGCCGAGTTTTTCTTGGTATCGAAGGGATAACCGAAGATGAGATTGAAAACTACAATAAAGGGCTATCTATCGCACAAATTGAAGATGGTCTCAAAGCTGCCCGCGAACTGGGTTTAAAGGTTTTTGCTAGTTTTATTGTTAATCCAAACTACAGCAAAGCTGATTTTACTCGCTTATCACGTTTTATAGAACGAAATCGGATTGATTATCCATCTTTCACAATCTTAACCCCTCTTCCAGGGACTGACGATTTTATTCAACAGTACGATCAAATCACCGCTTGGCAATCCAGCCACCGACCCGATTGGTCTAAATGGGATTTACAGCATCTTGTGGTACCATCTAATTTATCGCCGCGTGAGTTTGAAAAAGAATATAAAAATTTACGTCGTAATTTCCGCGGCGCTTATGAGATTCATCAGCGAAAAGCCATTGCTGCTCGGGATGATCTCACATTGACTATTTAATCATCTAATCTAATGACACTTAAATTATTTACATATCCCGTAGATATTATCGAATCTACTTCCGGCATTCAATTAGTTCGCGGTGCTAATCGGTTTATCATTCGTGATGAACGAAGCAGCACGATAGTTCGGTTAATCGTCGCCTTATCTAGCGAAGGAATAATACTAGACGAATTAATATCCGAATTTTCTGAGCCAGACAAAGACATCGTCAGATCGTTGGTTGAAGCGTTGATTGAGCGTCGACTTGCCTACTATGCAGACCAAGCCACTGCAGTATATGGACTTGAGTCGCCCCTAGATATTTTTATCTGGCATTTTGATAAACCTAGGCAAGTTTTTAATGCCGATATTAATCAAGCGAGCATCATTTTAGTTGGAATCAACTTGCTTTCTATCACACTATTTGAGACTTTAAATCGTTCCGGATTTACCCAGATCTCTTTTATTGACGATCCGCTTTTGCGCAATATTCGTTTATTCGATGAACTTGGACAGATCAAAGACTTACCAGAAATTTCCAACTTAGTTCTAAGTGACAAAGCCCTTACCGATTTTTCGTATAATTCGGTATTAGTTTTGCCCTGTAGTGATTTTGGCGGAAGTACCGCATTCAGACAGTGGAATACTCTGGCACATCAACAGGAATTTCACTTATTACCAATCTCGATGCACGATCTACGCGGATTTATTGGCCCGTATATCATTCCCAATTCAGCACCGTGTTACGAATGTTTAATCGCTAGGGAAAATGCGAATTTAATAGACTACCAAGAAGAAGCAGTTATTGGTGAACAAGCACACACTATTCAACTAACTACCTCAGCCTATACTGAAGCGATGTTGCAAACTTTAGCGGGTATTGCCGTGATGGAAGTTGTTAAAATATTTACGTCTATCATGCTGTGTCCGACTAGCGAGCTAATCAATATTTCTCTGTTAGAACCTTCAATTACGCGTCACCCAGTATTAAAAATTCCTCGATGCCCTTGTTGTAGCCCGGCAGAATGGAGGCCTGACATCAACGTCAGTAAAAACGAATTTAAACAAACCTTACTTGCAAGCGAATAATTATGGGTAATTTACGACGATTAACCGATGTGAGCGAACGAGTAGTCAATAGCAAAACTGGTATTATCCAGCGTTGCTATGAATTAACCCCACAAGCCGATGCACCCCAGTTTTTTCATTATTATGCACATACATCTAATTGCGAGGCCTTCTCAGATAATGAAAACTTTAGAAATACAGGTGGGGTAGCGACAACACGCAAACTAGCAATGGCCAAGGCTATTGGCGAGTCCATTGAACGCTATTCTTCAGCTTTATTTGATCAACAGGCTCTTCCACTTGAAAGTTTTCGAAATGGTAAATTGAATAAAATTTCGCCTGACTTTTTTAATTATTTTTCGGAAGAGCAATTTAACAATCCTGATTTTCCTTATGCCAAGTTTACTCAAGACACCTTGGTAAGATGGTCTCCTACGATAAATCTGTCGACATTTGAAGAAATACATGTTCCAGCTAGCGCTATCTGGATGCCCTATTTCTATGATTCCGAATCAGGTGAACTGCCTATTATGCAACCAATTTCAACAGGTTTATCAGCGCATTGCTCGCTGGTTGAAGCTACTCTTGGTGGTTTATTGGAAGTTGTTGAACGGGATTCATTCTCCTTAACTTGGCAAGGCTGCTTAAGTCATCCTAAGATCATAATCGAAACGCTATCCGATGCCAATTATGAATTAGTACAACGAATTGAAGCTGCTGGACATGAAGTGCATCTATTGAATGCCACCACAGAACTTGGAATACCAGTAATTCTTGGTGTTGCCTTTCATGAGCGCTATCCCTCTCCGCCATTTGTAGTATCAGCTGCAGCCGAGTTAAATCCCGAAGTGGCTGTACGTAAAGCACTGGAAGAGCTGGTGCATACTCGTCGTTATATGCGAGAAGTGCAAGAGTTTGACGAGGTATTTAATGTCAATGAAGAGTGGGATAAAGTCGCCGAACAAATTCATCACTTGCGATTGTGGGGCGATCGAGCAATGCTTCCTAAAGCCCAGTTTTTAACTCGTTCTGAAAAGCGCATAAGCTTCGATAGCTTACCTAATTTGGAACAATCGACCGAAACTAAATCTCTTAAGCATTTAGTTGAGCTTCTAAAAAATGCTGGGTACCAGGCTCTGGCAGCCGATTTGACCACGCCGGATGTCGCTAGCATGGGCTTTCGGGTAGTGCGTGCGCTGATTCCAGGATTACATCCTTTTTTTATTGGTCATCGACTAAGGGCGCGAAATCATCCCCGCTTATTCGAAGTGCCACAGAAACTCGGTTTTCCAGCCATTCAGCCGGGTGCCGACAACCCTATTCCTCACCCATTTCCGTAAAGATTATGCTTAAACAACTTTCTAAACCGTCCTTTGAACCCAGTCGTAATGAAGCTGATGTGTGGGAACTGTTTCATGAGAATTCCAAAGTCGATAAACATAAACTTATCATACCAAATGATGTAGTTATCCAAAAAATGCGTGGAGAAGATGATAGCCTTGATTATCAATCTTTCCCTCTAATAAAGCTGGCTGAATTGTCAGATGATGAATTAGCAGATATTAAACTGTGTATTCAACGTCGAACAAGCGGTAGCAATTGGAATCTCACCGAGATGAGCTTCCTTGAGCTAAGTACCTTATTACAGCTTACGTATGGTATTACTCGCTCTAACGTTGATACCGATTATGAACAACCTTTTCGTGCGTGTCCATCTGGTGGCGGTTTGTACCCCTTGGAGATTTTTTTGAGTATCCGAAATGTGGAAGGCCTGGAGGCAGGTTTGTATCACTACAATCCGCATAAAAAAGGGCTTGAATTTTTGCGTGAAGGTGATCAAACTTTTAAGTTGTCTTCAGCTTTTGTACAACGTAATGTCATTGAAGGTGCGGCCTGTGTATGGCTGTTGGGGGGGATGTTTCGTCGCTCAACCTTTAAATACTCGAATCGTGGTTATCGTTTTGTTTTTCTGGAGGCCGGTCATTTAGCGCAGAATGCCAATCTCGTTGCTACTGGGCTTGGTCTAGATGTCCTCAATATAGGTGGGTATTTCGACAGAGATTTAGATAATTATCTGAATTGGAACGGCGTTGATCAATCTGTTATTTATTGTCTTGCCTTTGGACGTAGTCCAGAAACAGCTGAATAATATTCTATTTGGAATAGCCTTACATAATGCTTGTTGAATTCAGTTCCGTTCAATTGACTGTGGCTGCGGGGCAATTTCTTGGATTGATGCTTGCTAATTTACTAGCAGGTAGCATTGCCAGTATTCTGCAGTCAAAACATCAGCATGAAATTAAAGGCGTTAAAAAATATGCTAATGGCTTATATTACACCGCCGGGATATTATTGTTGTTGGTTGCCTGTTTCGACCAAAAATTATATTTGGCCGCCCCCTATAGATATAAACAAACTAACCTATCGTTATCAGAAGGTATCAAAGCAGCATTTTTGTCTAGTACGGTATTAATACTTTTAGCAACGGTAATTTTTTTCGTAGCACGCCAGAACATGAGTTCAGCTTTCCAGTTATTTAGCTCAGGCTTCGTCGAATCGATGCTTTCTGTTGCAGGAATGCTGGTTTCATTGGTGCCTTATATCTTAATGGGCTTCATCAAGCTACCTATGGCCCAAAATAAATCAATAAAAACTGCTAGTCTTATAACATTTTTTCTTATTATTTCAACAATATATGCTTTGTTTCAAGACCTGTTTGTAAGTTTTATTGGTTTTAAAATTGCTGAACTGTATTATTTTCTATATCTTGCCTGAATGAGATTAACGCTAATACTCCATAATACATCATGCACAATATTCATTTTGATAATGCCAGTAATATCTTCAAAAAAGTCTACGAGCTTGTTCAACAAAAAAAAATTGCTTCGGCAATTTCCTACCTGAATTTAATCATAGACAATTATCCTGATGTTGCTGCAACAGCTTATCATTATAAGGGCTATATCTATTTTGAGAAAATCAAAGATTTTCCAAGCGCCCGTAAAAATTATTCGAAAGCTATTGAATTTAATCTAAGTTATTGTGAAGCCTACATTAGCCGTGCGGTGCTATATCGTTACGATCTGGATCTAGATAAAGCATTGGCTGATATATCTATTGCACTTCAGTTTCAACCCGATAACGCTACAGCCCTATTTAATAAGGCCATCATTTTATTATCGATGGGACAATATGAACTAGGATGGGAATTATTTGAAAGTAGATTAAAATTATACCCTCGGTTGACCCCCAGCTTTTTAATCGGACAGCGGTGGAATGGAATGGGCGAGGTAAGCGATAAAACTCTAATGATTTATACTGGACATGCTTTAGGCACTAGTATCCAGTTTTTTCGATATCTACCGATAGTCCTTAAGATTTTTCGAAAGGTTATCCTATATCTGCCTCCTCAATTAAACATTATTGCGCAATCATTTGGTCAAGTGCAAATTATAAATACAACGCCCAAAAAACAGCAGTTTGATTATTTCTGTTCTTTGTTAAGTCTTCCTCACTTACTCAAGAATAGTATTCAAACGATTCCTAATATTCTTCCTTATATCAATCTTAGTCAAACGTACCTTTTAAAATGGCAGGAATTCCTAGACACTCCTAAACGTAAACGAATTGGCATTGCTTGGAGAGGAGAACGTCAGCAGATGAACGATAAAAACAGCTCCATGCCATTAATGGCTATGCATCCCCTGATGAAATTAGATGCAGATATTTACTTGCTTAACAAAGATATTAGTGAAGAAGATTATACGCTTCTTCACCCATTTGAGAATATTAAGGATTATACGGAATTATTTGCTAGTCTTGAAGATACAGCAGCCTTAATGCATCAACTCGATTACATTGTGACAGTTGATAATACGATAGCCCATTTGGCCGGAGCATTAAATCTAAACGTTTTAATATTACTCCCTTACAATGCTGATTTTAGATGGCTTCAAACTGGAACCGATTCAACCTGGTACCCATGTGCGCAATTATTTCGTCAAATAAGGCGTTCAGATTGGGAAAAACCAATTCAGGATATTCTTAAATTAATTGGTTCTATGTGAATCTTAGTGGGTAATGAGATAATACAAAGATGAATAGTGCTACTTTATTTATAAGCGTCGATTCTTTCCACCTAGACAAAGCTCCCTCAATTACTTTAAAGGCTTAATTTTTTCAATCAAGTTCCAGGGTAAAAACTGATCTAGCGCCTCTTTTTCATAATGTTGGCCTAACTTAGGTAGCTCAGTTAATAGGTATTTCAGGTGATCAAACGGCCCAGGTTATTGGCTACGGCTGTTTGTACAAGGCTGTAAAGCAATGCACTGGCATTAGCGCCGCGTGGTGATTGATTAAGCAGCCAGTTTACGTCCAATCATAAACGGTTTGATATGACATTCAGCCGCATTATTATCAATCTGTAGATTGCCGTCCTCAATGTAACGAATCAGGCTATCCGATTGGTTAATGGTATAGTGAGTCGCTTTACCTAACGCGCTGTCTTTCGCGGTCTTACTGACCTTGTCATCGCACTATTGTTTTAATCCTTTCAGCAGAGGTTTGCTTTTTTTGTGGCATAGTAAATAAGGCTGCTCTATTGTCCGGCTTTTCTCGATTGACATATGTGTTTCAGGATTTTCTGGTTTATTTTCCTTGGCTAATCGGACCCATCTTTGAAGTGTTGAGTAGCCAATACGTAAATCATCGGCCATATTGTTATGTGTTTGTCCGTCACGATTGGATAATGCTTTTTCTACGGATTGTACTTTTAATTCTTGGCTATATATGGCCATTTCTGTCTCCTAATATTAATTTTCACAGGCGATAGCTGTGTTGACATAGGGGAGTTATGAACAATTAGAGCTATTTTAGGCTCATTTCATGTTGAACAAGGCTAAGTCTTGTGATTGTAGTTAAAAAATATTATGATCATATAATGTCTTACGTATGTATCGTTGTTGTTTCTATCGTAGTGGATAAAATTTCAACAGAATATGTCTTTCTAACTTTTGTCAAACACTATTCGGCTCTGCCGGTTCTGGTTAAGCACGGGCGTAAGCCCAGGGGCTCAGTAGAGAACTTTACTTCTACAACCGAATCAGGGAAATCAACAAGCAACAAAGGCGATCATCGAAAGTACAACGAATTGAGCGGGTAGTGGGAAATAAGCAGAAGAGGTAGAAAAATCAGACTTGAAGCAGTTTACGACATTAGTTTCAGGTCCGTTCGGACGACATGACTCTGAGATACAGCTGTTGTAAACGGCAGTAATGAAACGTGGATTGCAATTCAGGAGGCCTAAGAAATGAAAGAGATTGATTTAGTCATTCCTCTGGGACCAACAATAGATAATTATGAAGAGCTTCGCTATGTGTTGCGAAGTGCTGAGAAGCACCTGAAAGGGTTGCGCAATGTTTATGTATATGGGAAGTGTCCGAACTGGGTAAAGGATGTAAATCATGTCCCCTGTCTGGTGAAACATAAGCGCAAGAATCACGACATTATCCATAAGCTCTTACTGGCAGGGATGTCTGAGAAACATGATGATGCTTTTATGTGGTGTAGTGATGACCAGATGTTTCTGAGTGCGTGTGATCCGGAGAAATATACGACTGCGCGCGATGGGCAATTGCTTGATCAATTGGGTGACCGGCGAACATTCTGGGATAAGTGCCATGTGGCAACAAGCCGGGCGCTGATATCTGCCGGGTATCATGAGGCCTATTACTACGATGTGCATGTGCCGCATGTGGTGGAGAAGTCGACTATCCTAGCTACGTTTAGTCGCATCCCCTGGCGAGAAGAGCCTGGTTGGTGCATCTGGTCGTTGCTGTACAATATTGCTGCCAGTGAGGATGTAATCTATGCACAACACCTGAAGAGCACCACACTTGAAATTAAGGTGAAAGCTACATTTGAGTTTCCGCCGGAAAGTCAGAACGCCGTAGAGGAAGCCTGTAGTAGTAAGAATTTCCTTGGACTTCATGATGGTGCATTCAATGAGCACATGCGAGCTTTCCTTGAAGCAAAATTCCCCGACAAGAGTCGCTGGGAGAAGTAGTTTTTTTCTGACGACTTCTCAGTGATTCCTGGGACCTGAGCTGTGAACGCTTGTTGAGCCTGAAAGAATCAATAAATGTGGCGCTTTTTGAAGACCTAACGTATTCGAGTATGACGCATCAATGTTTATTAGTGGCTTCTTGCAAAAAGCCGAAAATATAATTGCAAAGAAGAAAAGAATGGCAGAAGAACAGGTATTTAATAAGGGAATATTTGAGGAAGTTTGTCGTAGGTATGACCTTGGCAAATTGAATGAAGTTCCAATGCGTGAGACAAGAGGAAGGATAAATAATATTTTTCGGGTTCAGGCGTGGAGTGGCGATTATATAATGAGAGCTAAAGAACTAACAGAGTGGGAGGCTTCGCAAAGAGCTTTCGAGCACAAGGTGACAGATTTTCTATATGAAACAGGATGCCCGATTGAGACACCATATTTTTTACCAAATGATGAGGGAGACAAGATTACTAAGATAGGAGCTTTGTCTGTGGAAGTTTATAGGAGACTGAGTGGGATTCCCGGAGACCTCCGAGGAGATGTTAGCAAGACAGATATAATCAGGCTTGCGGCACAGTATCATCAAGCTATTCAAAGTTTTCCTAAGGAGGTTATGCCAGATAAACATGAGAGTGAATATGATCAATCAGGGTGGCTTAGAGAAAGACTTGATGCGATTGAAGAGAGAGTTAGGCAAGATCCAAAAACAAAAATTGATCAAGTATTAGGAGACAACAGGAGATTGATAGTTTCAGCATATGATCTTCTGAAAGAAAACGTAACACCAAGAGAGGCAGAGCTTCCGATTCATTCAGATATGCACGCAGGAAATATAATTATTGAAGGAGACAAAGTTAAGTTAATTGATTTTGGAAGCGTGAGGCCAGGAACAAAATCAGGAGAATTGTGGACAGAATCACAAACTAGCCCGCGAAAACTAAGTGAGATTGTTGAGACATATAGAGAGATTGGAGAACTGAGTGATGAGGAGGTAGCACATATTAGGCCAGAAGGGATTTTTAGAAGACTTCACGGAATTCGATGGACATATGAAGATATGAGAGGGACTGATGAAAAAAAAACAAGTGGATTAGATTATATGATTCAAGGCTTAAAAAAATCAGTTAAACAGTTTGAAAATCAGTTGGCAGGATTGGAAAATTAGGATACAAATTATTGAAGGACTCTTTTTTTGCAATCTCAATTATTGTTGGCAAGGGCCACTAAGTCGATTAAATGCGACACTTATTCGGCTTCTTTCGCAAAGAAGTCTGCGGCCTTTTTTAATATTTAACGCTCCCTACGCAATTGTTCGTTTTGCTTGCGTAAGTGCGTTAATTCATCATGCGCACTTAGATTTAATACAGAATAATTTTGGCTCTATGTGATTAGTAGTGGGTAGTCGAATTTTAACTTACTCATATTCACCTCTAATGACATTATAAATTAGCCTTTAAATGTGTCCTGCTGTAATGCTTTATTAAATCATTACATGAACAAGGGGGCATCATCCATTGGATGCACTATGATCCTGCCGGAATTCATGAAGATGGCATGATCTTACACGATGAGTTTATCTATCAGAGTTTCAATTAACCTTCTGAAACCTGGGCCTCTGCAAATGTTGCCATCTGGTTATGCAGAGCACAGGCTGTGCGTAATAAAGGAATCGCAATGGCGGCACCGCTGCCTTCACCCAGACGCATATTAAGATCTAATAGAGGTGTGGCTTTTAACGCATTCAATATTAGCTGATGTCCTTGCTCCTGCGAACGGTGCGCATAGATTAGCCAGTGCTTGATATCGGGGTTGATATCTGTAGCGACTAATGCAGCGACGCTACAGATAAAGCCATCAACGAGTATCGGGAGTTGTTGTTGCGCTGCTGAAAGATAGGCCCCGGTTAAAGCCGCTATTTCAAAACCACCAAAGTTTTGTAAAACGGAGAGTGGTGTCTGATTAGTATTTTTATGCTTATCCAGGGCTTGCTGGATGATTTTTGTTTTGTGAACGATGCCTTTTTCATCTAATCCGGTACCTGCACCGGTTAATTTCGTAGCACTCATATCCAGTAAAGCACAGGCTATCGCTGTCGCACTGCTGGTGTTGGCAATGCCCATTTCACCGCCAATAAATATTTGACTATGATCTGTCAGTGCCCTTGTTATTGAATCTTTGCCCGCTAGTAATGCTTGTGATAATTGTATTTCAGTCATGGCAGGCTGAGTCAAGAAGCTAGCAGTTCCTAAGGCTATTTTTTGATGCATAATATCCAGTCCGGCTAATGAACTGGCAACACCAATATCAATAATTTCTAGATGCGCCTGGTATTGTTTTGCCAGGACACTGATCGCTGCCCCACCGTGGACAAAGTTTTTTACCATCTCGCCGGTTACCGCCTGAGGAAATGCAGACACACCGGTATCTGCAATACCATGATCGGCAGCAAAGATACTGATCCAAACCTTATCAACGCAAGGAGTTTCAGTTACTTGCAATGCTGCAAGTTGCACGGCCAGCTGCTCTAACTCTCCTAATGAGCCGGCTGGCTTTGTCAGCTGTTCCTGGCGCTTGATGGCTGCGAGCCGAAAGTGCTCATCAGGCTGAGGAATAGGATGGGTTAACCACTGCATATTAGTGTTTTAGTGCCTGTGGCAATCCCGCTGTTACTAAAGTCACGTGAGAGCAAACTTTTGCCAGTTGTTGGTGTAGTTTTCCTGCCTCATCAACAAAACGGCGGGACATTTTATCCATGGGTACTATGCCCATACCCACTTCATTACTGACCAAAGCAATATCGGTGTGTAAGTTGGGCAGTAGTTCCAGGAGTGCTTGCTTTTGCTGGAGGAAAATATCTTCCTGATAATTTCCCTCGGAATCAAAGAGTATATTGCTTAACCATAAGGTTAAACAATCCACCAGCAGATAGTTATTGCTGCTTGCATATTGCTTGATAATATCTGCAATTAGAATAGGTTCTTCAATAGTTTCCCAGTATCTGGGGCGTTCAGACTGGTGCTTGCTGATACGTTCTTGCATTTCATCATCACCTGCAGTTCCTGTTGCAATGTAAATAACCTGTTTATTACTCGCCTGGGCAAGTTGTTCGGCATATTGACTTTTACCCGAGCGGGCACCGCCTAATATAAGATGTTGCATGTCTTAATTATCCTTTAATCGTACTGCTAGTACATCACATTTCGCATGATGTAATACGCCGTTAGCGGTAGAGCCTAATAATAGCGCCAGCCCATGCCTCCCATGTGAGCCGAGTACAATCAGGTCGACATGTTGCTCTTCTGCTGTGGCTACAATTTCAAGTTTGGTACTACCCATTTCCAGAAATTGCCTGTCTTCAGGAATAGACAATTGCTTACCTAGCTCTGCCAGGCGTTTTTTAGCGGCATCCATCAGCTCCTCGTTTAAATCCATATCGAAAGGAATTACTGGGCCATAGGCTGCATCGGTGATTGGTAAATTATCGATGATATGAATAATGCTTAGTTTCGCTTGATATTTGCCCGCTAAATAGCGTGCTTTTTGGGCGATATAATCACCATGTTCAGAAAAATCGACAGCTAATAAAATATGTTGATAGTTATTCATATCAGATCCCCTAAGTAATTTAATGACTCTAATTTAACATTTTTTACAGAAGCGTGCATAAGCAGCCTGGATAATAAAGTCAGTTTTCTGTGTGAGACTTAAGCAACTGGGCTGACAGGAAATAACAGGCCCATAATTTGCGAGGCGAAAAACACATAAAGAAAAGCGATACCCAGGGCAAAAGAAAAGGGTTTGTTCAAGGTATGGCGAATGATATGCGCTGTCACCAGCCAGTTCCATAACATCAGAGCAAGCATAATAAATACTGCAGGCATATTACTAGCGTCTTGATGTAGCATGTTAAGAACAGGAATGGCAAGCAGACTGATCAACGCATCGGTACCAAGTAAAGTACTGGTGGTTTGCACGTAACGTGACATTTTTTTTGCAATGACTAGCATTAACGCAGTAAAGCTAAAAATAATGAGAAGTTCTGTTGCAACCTGTAGCAGGGCACTTAAACTATCAGTCGATACCTGTATAAGAAGATAGCTGATGAGTGCATAGACCACCGCAGTCAGACGCAGAAGTTGTGTCGAATGAGGTATTTGTTGTGGACCTTTGCTGAATAAACAGATATTGAACAGTAGTTTTAAATAGGCGTACATATTTTTATTTTTAGAAGGCTGCTAGCGATGGAAAAAAGGGATAAGGAAATTATACTATCTTTAGCCTTATAGGCCTGTTTAAGTAAAAAATTAACGACCGTTGTCTGTAAAATATCGCTAATGCAGTATAATTTAACAGAAATTTATCAGGGAAACATTATGCAAAAAATTACCGTATTACTGTTAGCTTTGTTTTTTGTTACAGAGGGTTATGCCGCACCGGCAAAACAGCCAACTATGGCGGTGTTGCCATTTCAACTAAGTCCGGTGATCGGCACTACTAATATCGGCGAAATAGCGATTACACGCACGGTGGCTGAGCGTGAATTTTCTAACCAGTTAATTCAATTTCTGGCAAAGTCCAGGAAGTTTAATATGCTGACCCGTACTCAGATCGACAAAGTCATTGCTGAGAACCGTCTAACTGAATCGTATTGGGCAGAGCTCGGACAGATTGAATCCATGGGTAAATTACTGGTTGCTGATTATCTGGTAACTGGCGTAATCAATAGGTTCGAAATCAGTGCAGTAAGTCAGAATATAGCTATAACTGGAGAAGTATTGCCAAGATTGGTGGCAACATTTAAGAGTCAATTCCAGGTTATTCAAAGCAGCACAGGGAAAATTGTATTAGCTGATCAGGTGATTAGTAGAATACGCTTTGACCAGTTGCGCAGGGAAATCCCATCCTCTGAAAGACGCTACTGGACGGCGGCTGATTATAAAGATCTATTATTTACCAAAGCGGCAACCGAAGTCGGAAATGCCATTCTTGCCGAAATCTATCCGATAAAGGTTATCAAAATTTCCAGCACAAAGGTGATATTAAACAGAGGCAAAGGCGTTGGGCTTGAAGTAGGCAAACAATGCAAGGTGGTTCATCAGGGAGAAGCCATGGTTGATGTAGATACTGGCGAGTCACTGGGTGGCTACGAAGAGCAAGTCGGTATTATCGAGGTGACGTCTGTAGAAGGAAAATTCAGTAAGGCAGAAATTATTTCCGGAGCAGGGCGCATTCAATATGGTGATATATGCAGATTATTAACTTCCGTGAATAAAGAGCAAGGTGCCGTTTATCCACGGGTTACGCCAGGTTGGTAGATAAACAAAAGCTGGCTAATATAATACGCAGATTTCTCTATCTGATAATTCACCGAGACTAAACTGATGGATAAATATGTGATTAAATTATCAGGGTTATCACTGGTGATAGTAATTAATACCTTGATGATGGGCTGCTCTTCAGTGATTGATGCCAGAAAACAGAAGCAGCCGTATATCGATACTTATTATTCAGGGAATGTAAGCCTTGCCGCAAAAGACTTCACTGAAAAAAGTGAGGGCCATATCGATACCGGTGATGAGTTGATGTGGACTTTAGAGGCGGGAACAGCTAATTACAGCGCCAGTGAATATCAATCGAGTATGCGGGAATTTGAGCGCTCTGAGGCGTTGATTCATGATTTTGACCGACGCGCGGTGATCAATGCCCGGGCTGCCGGTTCAGAAATCGGCTCCGCACTTACCAATCCCAATGCACTCCCTTATCAGGGTATGTACCTAGATAGAGTTATGCTCAATGCCTATAAGGCGCTAAATTATTTTACTTTGAATGACCCAGCAGGCGCGCAAGTTGAATTGCGTAGAATGCGCGAAGCTCAAAAGCAAGTGGTCAGAAAATTTTCCGATGAAATTCGTACCAGCCAGAAAGAAATAGATGCGCAAGTACAAAAGAATCAGCAACAAAGCCGATCTATGGGTAATCAAAATACCAACATATCCTTTGCTACCATTGTAAAAGTTCCCGCTGTTAATGAGGCGTATAGAGCCTCGGCTAGCAAAAGCAATAAACGCTATGGCAGTCTGGTCAATCCTTTTGTCAGTTATTTTTCCGCTCTGGGTTATCTAATAGACAATAATTATGCCGAAGCCTTGGTCGATTTTCGTAATCTGTATAGAATGAACCCGAACAATCAACTGGTTCAGAGAGATTATGTCAGCGCTGCCAATCGTATAGGCAGTGAAATACCCGCTCATCTAAAAGACCTGCGGCCATATGAGTACCCGTTGAATAATAAAATAGTCTATGTGATTTTATTTAATGGCCGTGCGCCTGCGTTGAAACAGGAAAAGTTTCAAATCATTCTGCCCTATGTAGGCTATACCGGGATAGCCTTTCCAAGGTACGAATATTTCCCTGCTTTATTACCCGGGCTAGATGTTGGTTACACTTATAATAAGAAAAAACTATCGGTTAGAACAGAACAGGTTGCAGATTTTGATGCCATTATGTCTCAGGAATATCATGATAAATTGCCGTCAATGATTACCCGGCTGGTTATTTCAACCCTGACCAAAGAGCTGGCTAGCTATGCAATTGTTGATGCGGCAAGACAATCAGGCAGCAGTGGAGCCGAGCTTGGTGCCTATGCGCTGACCGGGATTTATAAATTCATGTTTAATACCGCAGATACCCGGGGCTGGGAAACCTTGCCTAAAGAAGTACAGATAGCGCATGTCCCTATGCCTGATAATGGTCTATTAAAAATTAACGCCATAGGCTCTGCTGGGCAGAGTAAAAAGATAGCATTAAAAAAAGACACCAATATCGCACTTATTTATATTCGGGCTTTGTCGCCTAAAAATCTGATTTATAAAGTAATTGAATTACAATAGTAAAGTAAAAGACCTGAATTCAGGAGAAAAGGAAAGAAGATGAAAAAAATTTATATTATTAGCATAAGTTGTTTGCTCCTGATAGCTTGTCAGGCGACTGTCAATACCGTGGAAAATGAACAAAAAACCATACAGGTTGATGCCGTGGATATGGCTAAGGTTTCAACCGATGTATTTTTGAAAAATCGATTGGAAATTAGTGGCGTAAATAAAAAAGAGCTGGCGGATGGGTTGCTCAAAGTGCAAGTTACTGTACGCAATGTCAGAACCGGCTTCTGGGATCAGGTGTCGTCCTGGTATATGGGGGATAATCCTTATCAAATCGCCTATCGCTTCACCTGGCTGGATATTGATGGCATGGAAGTGACTACTGCCGCTAATACCTGGATTCCAATGACCGTGGTGCCAGGTGATACTGTTCGGCTACAGGCTATTTCTCCAAATCCGAGGTGTAAGGACTTTACCCTGAGTATTAGAGAAAATGACAGAGCAAGACGCTTTTAATATCCTTAAGATCAAGACTATAGGAAAAAAAATGAATAACAAAATTATTTCACTGATTGCTATTACGGGCATAGCTTTACTTCTAACAGCCTGTGGCCCATCAGTCAAACGTATCGATGCGACCGGGAATGAAGGTCTGGTGACGGTTGATGGTGTCGATTTTAAAGACTGGCAAATTGCTGCCGAAAAAGGGGTCAATTCACTACTGGAATCCGGTGTACTGAGTCGTGCAGACGGACGCAAAACAATCTTGATGATCAGTACGGTAAAAAATTCGACCTCCCAGCATATTAATACCCGGATTCTTACCGACAAAATCAGACAGGCAGTACTCCGCTCTGGCAAAGCACTGACGACAACTGCGGTTGGTGGTAATGGCCCAGATGATACGGCCAGTAAACAGGTGCGCAGACTAGAAGAAGACGATATGTTTAATCAGTCCACCGTACAAAAGCGTGGCACTGCGATAGCGCCAGACATGAGCCTTTCGGGTGAAATTGTGCAGCAGCAAAGGTCACAAGGCAGAATGCGCGAATCCTACTTTTTCTTTCATATGGCACTCACGGACCTGACAACAGGACTGGCACTCTGGGAAGAAAACGTGGAAATTGTAAAGCAAGGCAAAAAGCCGTTGATGGGCTGGTAAGTGACGCCGTAGATATTTTAGTAAACTTTCAGAAGTAAAAAAAGCTTCAGCTTTTTTCTAGCAATAGCTAAAGCTATTGCGCTCCTGTTTGTATGTTTGTACAAACAGGAACAATCAATCAACACTATAACCATCAATGAAGAACATCTTGAATAAAAGTCTTATCATCAATTTTCTTGCCGCACTGATTATTGCCGCAGGATACGTTTCGCCTGTTTATAGCGAGTTAATTAAAACCATAGGTTTTTTTGCCTTATCCGGTGCGCTGACTAACTGGATAGCGATTTATATGCTATTTGAAAAGGTCCCTTTTTTATATGGCTCAGGGATTATTCCAAATCGCTTTGAAGAGTTTAAAGACTCCATTAAGGAATTGATGATGCAGCAGTTTTTTACTGTAGAGAATGTAGAGCAATTTATAGAAACGGAAGAGCAGGAAGGTGAAAAGGTTTTAAATCTTGAGCCTCTATTAGCCGCGCTCGATTATGATCGAATTTTTGAGGGATTAATCTCGTCGATTATGGAATCATCTTTTGGTGCAATGTTGCAAATGATGGGTGGCGAGGAGGCACTGCTCCCGTTAAAAGAGCCTTTTATCGAAAAAATGCAAGTAACTTTAACCGAGATGGTTGAGTCCGATCGTTTTAAGCAGGCTTTAAAACAGGGTTTAAACGCACATAAGATAGGCGAAGATATTATTAGTAAGATTGAAACTGTGATTGATAAGCGTTTGGCAGAATTAACCCCGCAGCTAGTCAAAGAAATGGTGCAGAAAATTATCCGCGAACATCTAGGCTGGTTGGTTGTCTGGGGTGGTTTTTTTGGCGGAATAATGGGTGCTGCATTTTATTTCGCATAACTTATTGCAAATTACTGTTCTTGTAACTGCTTAATCGCCAGTATTTCAGCTTGAAATAAATTTAGCCTATCTTCTAGAATTGCCGACAGGTAAAAATTTAGGCCTTTATCTTTTTGCGCTAATGTTATTTGCAGAATAGCTGTATTAGGTTGGCCAATAGCATAAAAGTACTCAGCCATATAGCGATGCAAATTGACATTGTCCTTTAGATTGCCATAGGCTCGAGCACGTAAAAGGTAATACCTGGGGTGCTGCTGGTAACGATAGTCAATCAGGTTCAGATGTTGCAATGCCAGTCTAGGCTGATTGGATTTTAATAAAATCGAGATATATTCAAACTGATACTCTATATTTCCTGGGAACTGTTGTTGCAGTTTCAGATAGCGTTTTTTGGCAGTTTCAAAATCTTGTTGATTAACGGCAGCCTGGGCCAGTGCAGTTAAGTATTCTTGCTGCTTTGGATAGCGCTGGTGTAGGTTTTGAAAAATTTCCTCTGCCTTGTCAAATTGCTGTTTTTTTATAAAAGTAAGGCCCAATCCATATTGCATGGCTGCACGTTGCTCTGCAGTGCCCTGATTAACCTTGTTTGTGAAATAGACGACTAAGTCATTGAGTTTGGTATTTTCTGATCCAATACGTAATTTTGCTTTTATCAAACGATAGGTTTGTGAATCGGGTACCTGACGATACGGGTATTTTTCCGCTCGGCCCCGGGTGTCCGAGATCCGTGATGAAGTCACTGGGTGGGTGCGTAAAAATTCAGGTGCACCCTCTCCATAATAGCGACTGGCAAGCTGTAGTTTTTCAAAAAAAGCGGGCATGCTGAGAGGGTCAAATCCCGAGCGTTCCAGTATTCTTATGCCAATTCTATCGGCTTCTTGCTCGTTATCACGGGTGAAATCAATTTGCATTTGCAAGCTACCTGCTTGAATGGCTGATAGCGCCCCCAGACCTACTTCGGGAGCCTGAGTTGCGATAATAATTGCAGCAACCATAGCCGCCGCAGCGGGTAATGACATGCGGCTGCTAGCTTCGTAAGAGCGGTATATATGGCGTTGCGTAACGTGAGCAATTTCGTGAGCCACAACAGACGCGAGCTCACTCTCAGAATCGCTACTTAAAATAAGCCCCGAGTTGATGCCGATATATCCACCAGGACCTGCAAATGCGTTGATATCATCGGACAGCACAACAAAAAAATAGAAGTCCTGGGTTGGGGTATCGCTATTTGCAGCTAGCGTTTGGCCTAGTGTCTGTATATATTGCTGTACATCAGGGTCGTAACTGATTTCTAATTGCGAGCGTATACTGCGAAAGAACGAAGCACCTAATAATTTTTCCTGGGCAGGCGAAATCAGAGTGCCGGTAGAATCCCCCATGTCGGGTAGCTTAATTTCATCGGCTGCGCGCAGGCCACTGAATAAAAAGAAGTGTATAAACAGCGTAAAAAACAATGAATTCTTAATTAATTTCATCAAGTGTTATACTTTGCTCACGTCTATATAGAGGTTGAATCAATACCTTAAACGCACTATTGTACTGAATGTTAGACTATCTTTCCCATTTCTTGCTCGTTATTAATGAAATATTCCATCCAGATTAATTCCAGTCCTTACCAGTCCGGCAGTAGTGAGACTGCTTATCAATTTATTAAAAGTGCAGTAGAGATGGGGCATGAAATCACGCGGGTTTTCTTTTATCAGGAAGGGATTTATCATGCTTTTAGATATGCGACACCACCGGATGATGAAGTGCAGATAACAAAACGCTGGAGCACCTTGGCACAGGAATATGGTGTAGATCTGGTGGTGTGTATTTCAGCTGCGCAGCGTCGCGGTTTATTGGTAGAAAGCGAGGCAAAAAGACAGGGAAAACTAGACAATGATCTTGCTGATGGTTTTCGTATCGCAGGTTTGGGGCTATGGGTTGAAGGCCTGCTTCAGACAGACAGGTTTATTGAATTTAATTAGCTTAGGAACGTGTTCGCAATAATTTAAGCAATTGACATGCCTTTTTATCCGTCTTCTGTGTTGCAGAAACAGTTACGTAGCTAGCTAATGATACTTTCTGCTGCGAGTTCCAGCCAGATCATAACAGTGTATCACTCCTACGTATAGTTGATTAGAGTTAGTCATCTTTTAAAGAATGCACACTACTAATAAAAGCAGGGGCTGAGAAAATAATAAACTGTGTTTAAATTCGTTTTAAACTTGTTAAAGGATTATAAAAGTTGGCATCTATAGCGGCCAACTTGGCTTCTGGGTGCTTTGTTTCCATCACTTCTTTAAGAGCACCTTCAGCTGCCCTCTTAGTATAAATAATAATCAGATAACTTCCTGACTCTAGATCATCATGAAATAAGGTGGTTTTATTATTTTCTGTGGCAACGCCTGTTAGGCCACCTACCCAGGAACCAAATAAGGTAAAAAACAGGATAATGGCAAAATAAGCAATATTAGGTATGTCTGGGCCAAATAACTCAGTTGTATTAACCAATCCAGTGGCAATTAATCCGACTATAAAACCTGAAATTACACCAAAAATGCCAAAACGCAAAAGATCTAATTGCTCCAGGTAATTACTGGAGTGGATTTTTTCTTTTTTAAGTACCGCCTCATTATGACTGAGTACGTGGATAAACCAGTCATCTATACCTGCCTGATGTAAATCATCGGTAATTTTTTTGGTACTATCTAACGTGGGTGTGAGGTAATAAATACATTTCATGGTAATTCTCCAGTAAATAACAAATGTACACTGGCGGTTAAACTATTTCAATGAATACTCATTGTTAAGTTGTAGTATAGTCCAGTTTCTTACTTTTGAATTTGTTGAGGTACTATATGTCAATGCAGCGCTGTGCTGTACTAACACTGTCACTTAACAAAGTGACAGTGAGGCAATAGACCTAAGGCAGGTTAGTTCTCTGGCTAATGAGCCTATAAGAAGTGATATTCAGCGCCAATCCAAGCGTTGTTATTGCGCACATTGTACGACTCGTAACTAAACCTTCTGTTGCCATGCTGCCAGCCCACTTTGAGTACAGCTGCCTTAGTGACTTCGTATATAAGTTCCAGCTCACCCCCCGACTTCGACCTAAATGTTACTCATGTCGGGATCTGTCTGAACTGTAGGAGCGGGGAGATCGCGCAAGTGATCTCCTAGTGGGTCACCGAGAACGACTATGCTCTGGAAATATTCCAGTACGCGGGCATGCGAGACTTGGAGCGCCGGCCATTGTGGCCAATCCCAGGTGTCATTCATGAATGGCTGCATCTGATCATGACTGAGAACCGTGAGATGGTTCACGTCATGGGCAATGGCCACATTTTCAATCGATAGCCAGCCATGTGCCCGATCGTGCATCCAGCCGGCGTAGTGCGGCTCCATCTTGAGAGTGTTAATGAACGCATTGGTAAGGCCATTATGAGTCAGGTACTCAGCAAAACCCTCGTGGCCATATGTCGCGACCATGGCCATCACATCCTCGGCGGCCCCCAATCTAGCTGTTCGTTCGATATCAGCGACAACCTGAGGATCAAACAAATCATCGGCCATCCAACCAACCTTGGCGCCCTGCATCGCATACCAAAGACCGACTCCCATCTGATCATTGCCCCAGCTCTGCGTGTTGTTAGTTAGATTATTTGTAAAGGCCCACGCACCAACCTGATCTAGGGTTGCTGGAGCAAGACCAATGAACACCCGAAGATTGTTGTAAGCGAACAGCGCTTCCGTCGTAATAGCAGTCCTTCCACCCACAAGACCCTCGTGGTCAACGTGATCACTGCCATACGAAAGACCGAAGGTTGCCAAATCGATAAACTCGCTTGCCTCACCCGGATGCATATTTGGTTCCCCCACGGGGATGCCAGGATCGTCCGACACCGCAACCTCTGATTCTTGTGTCTTTTGAACCGTAGGAGCGGAGAGATCGTCCAAGTGATCTCCTAGTGGATCACCGAGCACGACTATACTCTGAAAATATTCCAGTACGCGGGCATGCGAGACTTGGAGCGCCGGCCATTGTGGCCAATCCCAGGTGTCATTCATGAATGGCTGCATCTGATCATGACTGAGAACCGTGAGATGGTTCACGT
>Ga0233446_1000215_pt1 | contig 71397 bp, 63 predicted proteins | sample SI_124_October20_4_FD_182780 | JGI IMG/M metagenome (GOLD analysis project Ga0233446, IMG submission 182780) | Seawater microbial communities from Saanich Inlet, British Columbia, Canada - SI_124_October2016_120_MG | ecosystem: Environmental > Aquatic > Marine > Inlet | place: Canada: British...
AAAAGCCCTTGAGAAAAAATCTCAAGGGTCTTTAAATTTACAAAAAGTTATATACGAACCTATTGACTTATCACTTTAAACAAAGTATTATTATAATATATATTTCCTATCAAAAAGACAAAATGAACGAAAAATATAAATTTCCCAGTAAGAACCCAATTAATAAACTTAAAAAAGAAATGGTTTCTCGCGACTTTAATAACATTACTATTAAAAGCTATCTTTACTATATAGAAGGTATTTTAAATTTTACAAACAAAAGCCCACGAGATATAGCCTCAAACGATATAATCACATATCTTGAAAAACTGGTCAAAGAAAAAAAATCTCGCTCAACCCTAAACACAGCCCACAGCGCTTTAAAATTTTATTTTGAAAATGTTTTACGACGCAACTTCTTTGCGCCTCACGGAAAAATCGGAAGAGCAAAATTAAAAAAGAAAATTCCCAAAATACCAACCAACAAGGATGCTCAAAAAATAATACAATCAAGCAAAGAAGAAAAATACAAACTAATCCTTGAGCTATTGTATAAAACTGGGATAAAAATATCTGAAGTCCTACCTCTTAAAAAATCTAATCTGGACTTAATAAATAAATCCATTAAAATAAAAGATAGAGCTATAAAAATACCGGAAGAAACTTTTGAAAAAATAAAAATATATATTGTTGACCTGCCTGATCAAGCCTTACTATTTAAGAATAGAAGCAAAAAGCAATTAAGTGAAAGATCTGTCCAAAAACACTTTTCAAACATATTAAAAGAAAATCACCTAAACAAAAGATTCACTCCAAACTCCCTACGTCATCTATTTGTTTTTAATTTAATAAAAGAGGGTAAAACATTAGATGAAGTAAAGGATATATTAGGACACAAATTTTCCGATGCCATAAGACTTTATTTTAAGACTTTTAGCAAAGAACCTCTAATAAGAAAACGAATAAAGAAAATGTTTCACGTGAAACATTAAATATCCCAAAATATCAACATACCTAGATAAGAAATGTTTCACGTGAAACATTTTCTACCTGTCATTCAAACAATACTTCTATCTTTAAATATTTGAATATAAAAACATGAAATCACCAACTTACGTAAAACAATCAATGGAAAAATTAGAAAAAGCTGGCTTTGAAGCTTATATCGTGGGTGGATGCGTGCGTGATTTATTAATGGACAATCCGCCAGCTGGCGGACCAAAGGACTGGGATATAACAACCAATGCGCTACCAGAGCAAATTCAAAAAATATTCCCAGAAAGTGTTTACGAAAATACCTTTGGAACGGTAGGGGTTAAAATAAAAAAGAAGGAAGAAACTATTGATATTCTAGAAATAACCACTTATCGAGTAGAGTCAAAATACACCGATAAAAGACACCCCGATAAAATAAAGTTTACTAACAAAATAGAACATGATCTTGGCAGAAGGGATTTTACGATAAATGCTATGGCTATGGACCTTAAAAACCTTAAAAAGAGGACCAAAATAGAAATAGTTGATCCATTCAAAGGCAAAGAAGATCTAAAAAAGAAAACAATAAAAGCAGTTGGCGATCCCGTTAAAAGATTTAACGAAGACGCCCTGCGAATGATTAGAGCTATTAGGTTTGCCGTTACCCTAGGCCTTACTATAGAAAGTAAAACCCTTAAAGCCATTCAAAAACACTCAAAATTAATCAAAAAAGTAGCTAATGAGAGAATAAAAGATGAGTTTATTAAAATTATTGCCTCAGATAATCCAGATGAGGGTATTCTTTTGATAAGAAAAGCTGCCTTATTAGCATATATTTTACCGGAACTAGAAAAAGGTGTCGGAGTTAACCAAAATAAGCATCATACCTATACTATCTTTAAACATCTCATATTAGCCCTAAAACACTGTCCAAGTAATGATTATAGGGTTAGATTAGCAGCGCTATTTCATGATATAGCTAAACCACAGACGAAGCGAGGCGAAGGTGAAAATGCTACTTTTTACAACCATGACTTAGTTGGCGCTAGAATTAGCACTAAAATAATGAAAAGGATGGCTTTTTCCAATGAGGATATAGAGAAAGTATCTCATTTAGTAAAAAATCACATGTTTTATTATAATGTAGACGAAGTATCTGAGGCCGGAGTAAGAAGACTGTTAAAAAAGGTAGGAAAAGAAAACATGAAAAACTTGATGGATGTACGTATAGCAGATCGTCTTGGTTCAGGGGTTCCGAAGGCAAAACCCTATAAATTAAGGCACCTAGAATATTTAATAGACAAAGTAGATAAAGATCCTATTTCTGTTAAAAACCTTAAAATAAGCGGGGAAACATTAATAAAAGAGCTAAAAATGGCTCCTGGGCCTAAGTTTGGAGCTATTCTAGACTGCTTATTAGCAGAAGCGATCGAAGATCCAAGGAAAAACACAAAAACTCAACTTAAATCACGAGCTAAAGAATTAGATAAAATAGATCTAAAAAAACTAAGAAAACAAGCTAAGGGCAAAATAGAAGAAAGAAAAGAGGAGGAAGACAAAGAAATAAAAAAGAAACATTGGGTAAAATGATTCTGTTTTTTAGCGGAATCATCCTGAGCCAAGGCGAAGGATATCCATCTTAATCACCTCACTTAATCAAAAACCAGCCAATAAGCTGGTTTTTGATTAACCCAAATTGTTTCACGTGAAACATTTTAAACCCTTTTAACTCTCCCACATGCTAAAAACCTATCAAAACCTAACCGTTGATTATTTAAAGTTATTTATAGAAAACTTTATAAAAGAACTCAAATCCCATTAAATAAGGCTTTTTAAACTGCATACTGCCACTAAATCATCGTAAATTGTACTAAAACTAATGTTTCACATGGAACATTAACTAAGCTAGCCAATAAAACTCAATTGTTTCACGTGAAACAATTTTAATCATTTTTCTTTAAGATTGTTTCACGTGAAACAATTTAAACTCAAACTCTTCAATGTTTCACGTGAAACATTTTAAAAAATAAAGGTTTTTAGTAATTAAAGTTATTTATAGAAAACTTTTAATCCAAAATGGGCTAACCACAAAGCCCAATTGTTTCACGTGAAACAATTATACACCTCAATTTACAAACAATGTTTCACGTGAAACAATTTTGAAGAAAATACATCAATAATGTTTCACAGCTGTTTCACAATGTTTCACGTGAAACAATTCATCTTCGCCCCAACAATGTTTCACGTGAAACAATTCAAGATTGCTTTTATAAAAAAGGCGACTTAAATCAAATATTAGATTATGGATATCCCGGCCTATTTTTTCAAACCAGAAATAGGTCTTAGTATGACACCAAAAACAATGTTTCACGTGAAACAATTTAATCATCCATATTCTGCATAAAACAATAAAAAAGGCCTATTCTGCGCATTCTTGTTTATTTGTAATTATTTCAAAAAACTTTGCCAAACATGTAAAAGCCTAATAAATAAAGCTTTTTAAGCTCATCCATGTCCAAAAAACCATCTAAGAAGCATCAAAAAGAATGTTTCACGTGAAACATTGTTAAAACTAACCACAACCCCCAGAATGTTTCACGTGAAACAATTTAACCATTTTTCCGCAAATTGTTTCACGTGAAACAATTTAAGACCTAGAAATAACTGTTTAACCACCCACAAAACACAAATAGGCCCAAGAACAGTAAAAGATCCCCTTGAATAGCGCATCCTAAGACAAAAAACTTAATATAAGAATTATTTACAAAAAAGTATAAATTAGACAATACATAAAGATAAGGTCTATAATACTACCAATAACCCATAAATCATCATCAAATGTTTCACGTGAAACAATTTATAATAACAAAACAATAAAAAAAGAATGTTTCACGTGAAACATTCTTTTTTTATGCTAAAAACTACTTTATATTGGTAAAATTTTGAAAACCTGCATAATCAGGGAGCTTTGTCGGTAAATTCCTAGTAAAATTAGTTCTCCTTAATATAACAGTATACCAGGGAGGAAAATTGCAATAATTATCAACCCTCTTGGTTATAGTATTTTTAGCCAGAAGATTATAACAAAAACGCTCATCAAGACCAGAAACAAAACTATATAAGAATCCTAAGCTAACAAAAGCAATGATAAAAGCAACAATAAATAGTCTTTTCATCTTATCAACCCATGGTGCTTTTTGTAAGCCATCCATTAAAAATGGTATTCCCATTAAAAACATAATTGTAACAAGAACTAATACCCAGTAATAAACTACATTAACAGAGTATCTATAAAGCCACAAAGAGAAAAAAATCGCAAAAAGAAAGTAAGTTTTAATAAAATGTGATCCCATAAATTTCGTATATATCTATATTATAGCACATAAAATGTTTCACGTGAAACATTAAAGCGTTATATATTGAATAGATACTATAACTATAGTAATTAAAAGGATAATATCAATAACTTTATGTGATAATTTAATATTAAATCGCTTTAAAATTTCCACTATATAAGAATGCCCTAAGTTTTCCATACTTATGATTGGAAAACCTCTTAATTTTTGCATTACTGTAGTTAATGGACATATTATGCCGATCCTCCTTGTATAAGGCATCATAAAAAGCCCCCATAAAAATTGAACCCCTGTAATAATCATTATAAACCAAAAATGAAAAGCTGTTTTACCTGGCCAAAGACAAGAAGGAATAAAAAATAAGCCAAACCACAAGATAATGATAATTAAATGAAGCCAATAGATAGATTCTATTAAAAAACTTGTTTTTTTCATAAGCAACGTAGAGCGAGCATAGTATAATAATTCATTTTCATACTACCGAGCCGAGGGGTCTTATATAAACTAACACTATATAGTCCTACTACATTCAAAACAACTACATCCCTACGAATTATACTCTCTATGTGGAATATATCTGTTTTTAAACGTTAGAACCATATAAACACTCTTTTCCCCAACTTATCCACATACTCTATCTCCTGAATTTAAGCTAAAAAAGAAATTATTTATATTTTCTAAAAGGAAATTACCTATACTTTACCCCTTGTTTAAAAGGAAAATATAATGAAGTTCGTATATAACTTTTTATTACTTTTAGATACCTTCTTTTTTCCCTTTTTATAAACACTCTTTTCCCCAACTTATCCACAATTATTCATCTTTACCAATAACTACGGTTTTAATCGCTTATTTAATGTAGTTTAAAGGGTTTTTCTTTGAACTGCCTACTCTTACCTCAAAATGTAAGTGTGATCCTGTTGACCAGCCAGTAGACCCCATTGCTCCGATAACATCTCCTCTATTAACAGCCTCTCCTGGCTGTACATATATTTTAGTCAAATGTGCATATAATGTAGTCAAGCTATTACCATGAGCAATAGTAACTCGCTTTCCATAACCTGTTGACCAGCCAGTTTTTCCAATAACACCGTCCTCTGCAGCATAAATAGGGGTTCCAACCTTACAGGCAATGTCCAGTCCGTGATGTCGCCAATGATAATATTGACTAATAGTATTACAGCTTGCTGGCCACAATAAATCAGTTGAACTTTTAATACTAGCTATAGCTACCGTTGTCTTTTGTTCTGTAGGCTCATATCTAGCTACCTGCGTTGTAGTTTTAACTGGAGTAGGGGCAACCGCCTTTCTTCCGCCAGGAATTATTAAATCCTGATCAATCTGCAAACTAGTCGCACTAGCGATCTTATTTAGCTTCATTATTTCTGACTCAGATACATCGTATTTATTAGCAATTTTACCGATTGTATCGTATTTTTTAACTTTATAAGTTATTCCTGTTGTTGGTAAAATTATTAATTCTTGACCTAATTTAATAAAACCATACTTATTCAAGCCATTTTCCCAAATAATTGTATTAGCCGTTACATTAAATCTTTTAGCTATACTATAAACTGTATCACCGCTTACAACTGTGTAATGCTCCGTTTCTGTTCTTTTCTTGGGACTTTCCTCTGTCTTAATCAGGCTAGGCCCCGTTGAAAGCCCTTCTCCACGTAAAATCAGCTCATCATCTAATTCTTCAGGTATATCTAGTTGCGGCTGATAAGATAAGCTATTTTTTCTTTCTTCGAAGTAATAACTATCTCTTTTTTGTGATCCTAACTTTTCTATATCAATAACCTCTCTAATAAGCTCTTCTTCCTCTCCAAAGTCGTTAAATTCACCAGATTTAATCAGTTTACTAGCTATACTCTTATCCTCAAACTTCATAAGTAATTCTGTTTTTTCCCTGGCATTAATATTAGAAGTAGCAACTAAAGTAGCTATCATAATAATAACCAAGTGGATAATATATCTGCTACCAAATAAATGTAAAAACTTATCTTTAATAAAATCGCTTTTAAAGTACCTCTTTATAACGCTATAAACCTTATAAAACCTAAGTATTATAAATTTACCGCCGTATTTGTATAAAAAATTTAATAAATATTTAGCCGGAAATATAATTGAAACAACAAAAAAAAGCGTTAAGGCTTTTCTAAGCCATCCCAACCCTTTTATCAATGAAAGCAATATTTTTACTGTTATTTTTTTTATTGAAATGCTGATATGGTTAACTTTGTAAACAAAGCATAATATCCTGTCGAATCAAACAACGACCTTCCTAATCCGGGAAATTATCTTCAAGTCCTGGTTTTAATATAAAATTTTAAATTTTGAGAAAATTTATTAATAAAAATTTTTTATCTATGCCTTAGTATAGACTAAAAATTTTTAAAAGAAATTTGCCAAAATATGGAATTTTAGAAAAAATCAGTACTTGAAGGTAGTTCCTATGCATAAAATCATACTCCTTGAAGAGCCTAATGTCAAGGTTTTTATATTTAAAAACCGCCTTGTAAACCAAGGCGGTGTCTTGAACTTTTTAAAAAACAATTTCTCGATAATTATACTTTTTCATTGTGGTTACAATCCATTCATTGTCACTTGGCGCAATAACAATCATTGAACGAAAATGGCTAGGCTGATCATAGCTGCGAAGACCATGAACATTTAAAAAATAACTGTTATCGTTTTTTCTTTTTTTTCTAAAAATACTATAAGCCGGCGGAGTCGACATCAAGATTCCACCTTTAGACCAAAGTCGATCAGTAAAAATTTCAAACATCCTAAAGGCCCGAGAGCCCTCAGAGTTTTTTACAAACCTCACATAAGGCAGCCAATGAATCCATTCTGTTATCTTCTCGCCGTTGGCCATAATAAAGCCAATAATGCTTTTATCTGTATAATATTCTGAGTGATATAAAATCCTAGCTGGTCCACCTGGTTGTTTATGGTGAACAAATTTCTGCGCTTGACCGTCTCCCATAAAAATCATACTGTCGCGAAAATTTTCCTGATAACCCTTTTTATTTTTATCCCCAAGGAAAGTGACAAAACGCTTAAAATCATTAAAAATATCTGCTCTTTTTTTAAGCTTTTTCCTCCTTGACCTAATTGATAGAAAAGTTATTTCATTTTCTTTTCTCAAAACTTTTCTTAGGGTTATTTGCGTATCATCTGAAAAATTATTCAAATCAACCCCATAAACGCCTGATTCACAGGCAATTGTCATATCACCAGTAATATAGTTGGCCAGAACAGAAAAAAGAACTTGCCCCTTATCTATACAAGACAACGATGTTGTTGGGCCAGTAACTTTTATAGGGTCTTCTCCTACCTTTTTCCAAAACTCAAACGGATCGAGATTTTTAAAAAGTTGTCTTACGGTAACTTCTTCGCATGTTTTTTTAGAACTTTTTTCTAACACACACTGTTTTAACATCTCATCAAGAAGCCTTAATATAAATTTCGATCTATCTGTTGGATCAGAAATAAAAATCAAAGGCCAGGCACTAAGGTCAGTACTATCGGGCAAATCCCTTAACGCATATTTATCGTTTTCTTCTGTTATTAAAACAGCGTCTTTGGAAAATTTTTCCAATGTCTCCTTTAAAAGAATTTCGGGAATAGCGTCTACCCCCTTAGTATCTTTTTTACCATAATAAACCCCGTTTAAAATTTCCTTCACTTCTGTTGCCAAAAAATGGCCGTAAACTTTTGCTATCGCCTTAACAGCAAATTCTAAATAACTTCTTTCAATTCCTTGCATAATTTTTATCCTCCTTATTGTAAAGTTCGCTAAAAGTTCCCTTTTATCTATTTTAAACAGCTTATTACAAAGAGATTACTGTGTCAATAAAAAAACCCTGGTCTTATAATAGACCAGGGTGGTAAAAATTTTTACAGATACTCAGATGCTGCTGCTGCCTGTTCAGATCTTAAGCTCTTCACCAGGGTTACGTGTCCAGAAAAAGGAAGATTCTTAAATCTTTCTGTTAAATTAGTAAGACCATTGCTACCAGCATCCATATATGGACTATCAATTTGATAAGGATCTCCCGTTAATACGGTTTTAGTTCTTTTTCCCACTCGACTTACAAAAGTCTTTACTTCGTGGGGGGTGGTATTTTGTCCTTCATCAAGAATAACAAAAGCGTCTTCAAATTCATCACCCCTTGTATAGGTAAGAGACTCCATCTCAATCATACCATCGTCAATTAATTTATCTATATAGGTATCTACTTTCTCCTTTCTTTTTGCTTGGGCCTCTACGCCTACCACTGGACCCTCTTTAGAGTTAAACATCATTTGAACTATCAACCCCAACTTACCATAAATCGGACTCATCCAATGGTCTAGTTTTTCCTCTTTATCTCCTGGCATATATCCAAGATCTTTACCCACTGGGATAAGCGGTCTAAAAACCTTGATTTTTTCATACCTCTTTCTGGTCACAACCTGGTCAAAGCCAGCTAATAAGGCTAAAAGAGTTTTTCCAGACCCTGGGCTACCCGATAAGGTAACATTACTGACGGCCTCATCTAAGAGCAATTCCATTGCAAATTGTTGTTCAGAATTTCTAGTTTTAAAACCAACTCCTAAGTTGCCCAAGGGCGACAATGGAAGTAGTTGTCCGTCTCGATATCTAGCCAAAGCTGACTGACTGCCATTCTTTAAAAGAAAAAATTGGTTGGGAAAAATCATCTCTTCACCAAAAATTTCATGCTTGTCTACAATAATTCTTTTTTCTTTATAAAATAAATCAATTTCTGAACCAGCTATAGGTAGATTAACTATTCCCGAATAAAATTCATCGGCTCTAACCTGATTTTTCTTGTACCCCTCACATTTAATGCCGCAAGCATCTGCCCGCAAACGAAAATTTATATCTTCGCTAATAGCCTCAATTTGCATATCTGGAAATTCTTTCTGCCACTCAACGGCGACTAAAATGATTCTGGCATCAGAATCTATTTCCATTCCAGCAGGAAGCAATGAAAGGTCATTTTGGTTAAAATCGACAAAAACAATTCCCCCAACGTCATCGGGTTGACCGTTTTTTAAAAAACCCTTACTACGCAAACTGTCTAGATACCTTATAACTGAACGTGTATTTCGCCCTTGTTCATCCATCCTATCTTTATGATTATCCAACTGATCTAAAACCTTAAGCGGAATTACTTTTATATTATCCCTAAGATTTTTTAATATTTCATAATTTTGCATCAACGCACTAGTGTCTAGAATGTATGCCTTTGCACCCATAGGTATGCTGTGTTTCCCCAGCAATTCTGTTCTGCTTTCTCTTCCTATTTCTTGTTTTTGTGGTGCCATTATTGGCCTCCTCTTTTCTGTTTCTTGTTTAAATTTTTAGCATCTGTTTTTTTATTTAAATTTTTTGTAAAGAACGCTCTTCACCTCCATTTTTAGCTTTTTAATAAGCTTTTGCTTATTATATTATAGTAGTTGTTTTGTTTTTTAAAGTCAATTTGCTTTTTAACAAAACCTTATGATATGATTAATTCAATAAAACATAAGATGTCATTCCCGCGAAGGCGGGAATCCCTTTTAAATTAATAACAGATTCCCGCCTTCGCGGGAATGACAATATATTTTTATGGATATTTTTCAAGTAGTTATTCTTCTATTGATAATAGGTGGCTTTGGGGCTGTTTTCTTTTTTTTAAATAAAACTTCAAAAGAGTTAACAAAAGAAAAAAAAGATGATCAAAGTCTTTTAATGCTACAAAATCAAATTAATGAAATTACTAAAACCCTAGACGGTCGACTTAATGAATCGTCAAAATTAATGCAAAGTCAATTTAACGAAAGCACTAAAGTTATAACCGATATTACCGAAAAATTAGTTCAACTAGACAACACCTCTAAACAAGTATTAAATTTAAAAGCGCCTTTGCAAAATCTTGAAGATATTTTAAAAAATCCAAAACACAGAGGGATTTTAGGAGAATATCAATTAGAGCTTGTTTTAAAGAATGTTTTACCGCCATCAACCTATAAAATGCAATACGATTTTGGCGATGGCGACATAGTAGACGCTGCCGTATTTGTGAAAGATAAAATTATCCCAATTGATTCAAAATTTTCTTTGGAAAACTATAATAGAATCGTAGCCGAGAAAGACCCTATTCAAAGAGAAAAATATGAAAAAGAATTTAAATTAGACTTGAAAAAAAGAATAGATGAAACCGCTAAATATATCAAGCCCGGAAAAGGAACAATGGACTTTGCCTTTATGTTTATTCCTGCCGAAGGAATTTATTATGACCTACTTGTAAATCAAGTTGGTGCCGTCAAGGTTAATACCAGAGACTTAATCGAATATGCCTTTACCGACAAACACGTTATTATAACCTCCCCAACTTCATTTTATGCTTATTTACAAATGGTTTTACAGGGATTAAATGCTTTAAAAATTGAAGAAACTGCTCAAGAAATTAAAAAAAGAGTTGAAATGTTAGGACGCCACATTAAAAGCTATGAAGACTATATGAAAAAAATGGGCGGATCCCTTAGTACAACTGTTAATCACTATAACAATGCTTCTAAAGAATTTAAAAAAGTCGACAAAGATGTAGTTAAAATTGCCGGTGGTAAATCAACTGTGGAAATGCAGGAAATAGATAGGCCAAAGGCAGCGGAATAACCATTGACTTTTTAGCACTTTTGTGCTATATTAATATATTATTTTAAGAACCTTAAATAAGGAGACAAGCAATGGCCTTTGGATTTAACAATAACAATCTTAAAGAAAGAAGCCCTTTTAGTTACACTAATACCACAACTGGTATGCTGCCCTACATAAAACAAGTGCCTCAAGACCCGGAACTAGCCGCTATGTATGGCTGCATAAGAAATGATAAAGGTGAATTTGTATTACCGCCAACTGACAAGGAGGAATAATAATGTATGAAGATGAAAAAACAAGAGAAGAACTTAAAAGATTGCAAAGTGTTCCTGACAACGAACTAACTGAGGACGAATTTAAATTTAAACACGGCCTTCTAACTGAATTAGAAATAAAAGGAGGAATTCCCCCTGCTCATTGTTAATTTAACTTTTTGCCCTAGGGGCAGAGCAAAACATGCTCTGCCCTTTTTTAATTGTATTTTTTTGTTATTATATAATTATGGAAAAGTCTTTAAAAAAATCTATTTTAAAAACAGTTACTTTTTTCAATTTGTTTGATTACCCTTTAACAGAATTAGAAATCTGGAAATTTTTATATTCCCCAAAAAAACAATATTCATTATCAGAAGTAAGAAGCGTCCTAAAATTAAACCCACCCAACATAGAAACTTATCAGGGATTTTATTTTTTAAAGGGCCAGCGCGAAATAATTGAGATTAAACACCTAAGATACAAAGAAAGTTTTATTAAATTTAAAAAAGCTAAACGGGTTGCTAAAATATTTTCCGTAATTCCTTTTATACAATTAATTGCTATCGGTAATTTCATTCCCGAAAATAACACTAAAAAAGAAAGCGATATAGACTTTTTTATAGTAACTAAAAAAAATAGAATTTGGGTAACTAGGGCTATTTGCGTAGCCTTAATTATAATTTTAAAATTAAGGCCAACTAAAAAAAATAAGAGAAATAAAATCTGCCTAACTTTTTACACCACTGATCAGGCTTTAAGTTTTAAAAACCTAATCCTGCCAAAAAATGAGGGGGTAGGGGATCTTTATTTATTTTATTGGATAGCGACCTTATACCCTCTATACAATATAGATAAAACTTATGAAAAATTTATTAAAGAAAACAGTTGGTTAAAAAATTATCTGCCAAATTTATTACCAGTTATTCCTAGCCAAAAAAGAAGAGTCGATTCAAAGTTTAAATGTTTTATATTACAAGTTTTTAATTTTAATTTTTGGGAAAAATTTACTAAAAAAATTCAATTAAAAATTTTGCCTAGCAATTTAAAAAATATGGCGAATTATGATACACGCGTTATATTAAATGATTCTATGCTAAAATTCCACGACCAAGATAGCCGTAAGGAATATCAAAATAAATTTATAACCACACTACAAAAATATGAAATTAAATAAAATAATTGAAAATCTATTTTATTTTTTTATTTTTTTATTGCCAATCCAAACAAGCTATATTGTCCGCGAAAGCTTTATTGGGGGGGGAAAATGGCAATATGGAACTATTCTTTTTTACCTCACGGACTTACTTTTAATCTTCCTTTTTATTCTTAGCATTTTATCTTTCAGAAAAAACCTGAGCTTTTCACTCAAAAGAAAAAGGTCTCCATTAATTGCTATAATTTTTTGGTTTATTCTATTTTCTTTTGCTTCTGTTTTTTGGTCTCCCGATAAAGAACTGGCTTTATACTCTTTTATAAAACTAATCTCGGCTATTGCTATATTTTTTATAGTTATAAATATAAAAATAAATTGGAAAAAAGTTTTTTTAGTTCTTTTGTTTTCAGCCTTAATTCAAAGCTCTTTAGGGTTATATCAATTTTTAAACCAAGATACCTTTAATAATTCATATTTAGGCCTAAGTGAATATAGCCCAGGGGAGCTGGGCGTTTCTGTTATTGAAACACCTGGTCGAAGATGGCTAAGGGCCTATGGCGGTTTTACCCATCCCAATATTTTAGGCGGTTATTTAGCTATAACCCTTTTAATGTCTCTTTATTTTTATTCAAAAAGAAAAATTCATAGTTTTAAAGATCTTTTATTAAATATTTTAATTTTAATTAGCCTTAATATTCTTTTTGCCGGGTTAATTGTTTCTTTTTCTCGAAGCGCTTGGCTTATTTTTATATTAAGTTTTATTTCTTTTTTTATTTTTTCTTTATTAAAAAAGAAAAAGTTAATTACTTTAAATTTAATAAAAATATTATCTTTATTTTTAATGATTAGTTTTCTTTTTTACAGCCTGGCTCCATATCTTTTTAAAACTCGCCTGGGCCTTATTAGTCGGCTAGAAACAAAGTCTATTGAAGAGAGAATTGACTACACAACTCAAGCCAAAAGCTTAATAAAAGATAATTTATTTTTTGGAACCGGAATCGGAAATTATACTCTAGCTAACCATGAAAAATTAAACAATAACCAGCCAGCTTGGTATTATCAGCCCGTTCATAATGTTTACCTTTTAATACTAGCCGAGCTTGGCTTAGTTGGATTAATTTTATTTTTATTTATTGCTGTTTATCCTTTTTTCATTTTTATAAAAAAGAAATTTTTTAATTTAAAAAATATTATTTTATTTTTATCTTTTTTATCGTTATTTATAATAATGCTATTTGACCATTATCTTTGGACTTCTCATTTTGGTCTTTTATTTTTTTGGCTGATACTTGGCTTATTTGTAAAGACAATTAATTCTATTGACAAAAATAATGCTTAATGTTTTAATATTTTTAATATCTTGATCTTTTTTAATAATTTCAAATAGGGGGAATTAATTATGGAGCCACATATCTCCAATCTTTCGCAGCTATTGTTATTGTCTTTTGTTATCGCTATTGTTATTGATTTTCTTTTTTTTCCAAAAAATGGTCTTTGGGATAAAGCTCTTGATAAGGCTCTTTATTCAGGAAAAGTCCTTTATTTTATTTTTGCATCATGTGGCGTCGGCACATTTGTTATGTTTTTTCCATTTATTCCTTTTTATATATATGTATATGGAAAAACTATTTCTAAAGAATTATTATATATTGTAGTATTTTATTTTATTATAATAAGAATATTTTCTATTATATGCACGCATATTATCGGTCATTCTTTAAAAATAAAATTTAGCCCTATTTTTTAAATTTTTTTCTAAGCCGTCCAATCCTATGGTCGGTTTTTTATTTTTATAAATATTGATAATGTGGTAAAATAATATTAATTATTTTAATTTATCTAAATATAAATTTCTTTTTATTGTTTTACTTTAAAGCAATAAGGGAGGGGAATAAATTTTATGAAAAAACATCCATTTGTTGTTTGGTTTAAAGATCTACGAATTAAAGACGTTCCTTTAGTTGGAGGGAAAAATGCATCGCTAGGAGAGATGTATAGTCAACTTACCAAAAAGGGGATTAATGTTCCTAATGGCTTTGCAGTTACTGCTTATGCTTATCATTATTTTTTAAAAAAAGCTGGTGTTAAGGATGACATTAAAGAAGCATTAAAAGGGCTTGATACAAAAAATATAGACAATCTATATTATAGGGGACATAAAGTAAGAGAGATTATTTTAAAGGCAAAACTTCCAAAAGAGCTCGAAAAAGAAATAATTAAAGCTTACAAAAAAATGAGCGCTCTTGATAAAGAGATGCGCAATGGAACAGACGTAGCTGTAAGAAGTTCTGCAACTGCCGAAGATTTACCAGACGCTTCCTTTGCCGGACAACAAGAAACATTTTTAAATATTAGAGGTGAAAAAGAATTGCTTATAGCTTGTAAAAAATGTTTTGCCTCTCTTTTTACCAATAGAGCTATTGTTTATAGGCAAGCTAAAAAGTTCGACCACTTTAAAGTAGGCTTATCTATCGGGATTCAAAAAATGGTAAGATCTGACCTATCTTCATCTGGTGTGATGTTTTCTATTGATACCGAAAGTGGATTTAAAGATGCCGTTTTAATTAACTCCATCTATGGCCTTGGTGAAAATATTGTTCAAGGAAAGGTTACCCCCGATGAGTTTCATGTCTTTAAACCGCTTCTTAAAAAGAACTTTCCAGCTATTTTATCAAGAAGTATTGGCAGCAAAGAGATAAAAATGGTTTACACTCATAATTCTAAAAACCCCGTTAAAGACGTTAAAGTCCCACAAAAAGACAGAAAAAATTTTAGCATCACCGATTTAGAGATTTTAACTTTAGCCAATTGGGCAATAAAAATTGAGGAACACTATAAAAAACCAATGGACATTGAATGGGCCAAAGACGGCCGAACTAAAAAACTTTATATTGTTCAAGCTAGGCCCGAAACCGTTCATTCACAAAAAAATGTTAACATATTAGAAGAATATAAATTACTAGAAAAAAAAGAACCTATTATATCTGGAGCTTCTGTTGGGGCAAGAATTGGATCGGGAAAAGTAAAGGTAATTATGGATGTTAATGATATTAAAAAATTTAAAAAAGGAGAAGTTTTGGTAACCGACATGACCGATCCAGACTGGGTTCCAATAATGAAAATAGCTTCTGCTATTGTAACTGATAAAGGAGGGAGAACCTGTCACGCCGCTATTATTTCTCGTGAACTTGGCATTCCCTGTATCGTTGGGACTGGCGGAGTAACTGAAGTATTAACCTCAGGTAAACCTGTAACCGTTTCTTGTGCTGAAGGGGAAAAGGGTCATGTCTATGGCGGAATATTAAAATATAAAATTCAGAGGCATAATTTAAAATCCCTAAAAAGACCAAAAACAAAAGTAATGATGAATATTGGCAATCCCGAAACTGCTTTTACAGAGTCTTTTATACCAAACGATGGGGTAGGATTAGCTCGTGAAGAATTTATTATAAATAGTTATATTAAAATTCATCCATTAGCTTTAATAAAATTTAATGAATTAAAAAGATTAGGCCGACTAACAAAATCAGAAGTAAAAGAAATTGAAGAAATAACCGAAGGTTATAAAGACAAAAAAAGGTTTTTTATCGATAAGCTGGCCGAAGGAGTCAGTATGATTGCAGCGGCTTTTTATCCAAAAGATGTCATTATTAGAATGTCTGATTTTAAATCTAATGAATACGCTAACTTAATCGGCGGACGCCTTTTTGAACCAGAAGAAGACAACCCTATGATTGGTTGGCGTGGAGCTTCTCGATACTACAGCAAAGAATACAAACCAGCTTTTGACCTTGAGTGCAAGGCTCTACAAAAAGCCAGAAAAACAATTGGCCTAAACAACATAAAACTAATGATTCCATTTTGCAGAACTATTGAAGAAGGACAAAAAGTTTTAGCTATAATGAAAAAGAATGGACTTATAAGAGGTAAAAATAATCTGGAAGTTTATGTAATGACGGAAATTCCATCTAATGTAATTTTATTAGAAGAGTTTGCCAAATTGTTTGATGGCTTTTCCATTGGTTCAAATGACTTAACTCAATTAACCCTAGGCGTTGATCGTGACAGTGCCTTAGTTAGTCATGTATATGATGAAAGAAATTTAGCGGTTAAAACCTTAGTAAAACTAGCTATTGATAAAGCTAAAAAACATAAAAAGAAAATTGGTATTTGTGGCCAGGCACCAAGTGACTTTCCTGACTTCGCCACCTTCTTAGTTGATAATTATATAGATAGCATTTCCCTAAATCCTGACACCGTAATTAAAACAACTGTAGAAATTAACAAAAGAGAAAAGATGAGGAAAAGAAAGAAATAAAAAAATTAACCAATTAAAAAACCGTCTTACTTAGGGCGGTTTTTTGATTGACAATAATGGTGAAATATGATATACTTTTATATTAAATAAGCACCTTAAAGGAGAAAAAAATATAAGGAGAAATGCCATGGCGGAAAAAGAAGAAACATTAAGCGTCGGATACACGTGTACCAGCTGCGGTCACGCAGACACCACTGACTTTAATGAAAGTGAAATCCAAGTCGGCAAAGGATTTTGTTGCCCTAACTGTAATGCTGTTTTGTGGGCTTGTTCGAATGGAACATGCATCCACTACAACAAGTGCGCCGAAGAGATGTTGCACAAAAAAGAATCCCAAAAAACAAAACATTAGCCTCTCTCCACTGTGGGCCCTGTTGCAAAAAAACGCAATGGGGCTCTTTTCTTTTTTAATTGGAAAATGATATAATAATTAATATGAATTTTAATTTTTTACACAACTACAATCCCGATCCTGTTATTTTTTCAATTGGCCCAATAGAAATTTATTGGTATGGCTTTTTAATGAGCGCTGCTATGTTAATTGGTATTTTACTTGGCCAAAAATTAGCAAAAAAATATAACATAGACAAAGAAAAAATTTTTGATCTGGGTGTTTATTTAATTGTTTTTGGCTTATTAGGCGCTAGAATTTATTATCTTTTTCTAGAATATAATTATTTCCTAAAAAATCCTTTGGCAATTTTTAAGGTTTGGGAAGGAGGCCTTGCTATTCATGGAGCAATCATCGGCGGACTGCTGGCAGGATATCTTTATACTAAAAAACATAAAATTAACTTCTTTTTAACTGCTGATATTATAGCAGTTTCTCTGGCCTTGGGCCAAGCAATCGGCCGATGGGGGAATTATTTTAATGGGGAACTTTATGGAAGTCCAACGGACAGGCCCTGGGGGATACCAATAAAAACTTTTTATGAAGGTTATCAAAAATATGGTAACGCTAGTTATTTTCATCCTGCCTTTTTATATGAATCTCTATTAAATTTATTTAATTTTTTCTTTCTTTTATTTTTACACAAAAAAAGACTCTCTATAATGAAAGAGTCTCAAAAGGGAGTGGATTGGATTCACCTAGAAGGGGATAAATTACAACGCCTTTTTTTAAAAAAAGGAAATATTTTTCTTATCTATTTATTAAATTATTCTATTATAAGATTTACACTAGAGTTTATTCGAATTGACGAAACTGCTATGATTTTTGGATTCAGGTCCCCACAACTCCTTAGCGTCTTGCTTTTTATTTTTATCGTGTTAGTCTTAAGAATAAGGATTATAAAAAATCCTCAACCTATTATTTAGCAGGTCTGTTGCATAATAAGTTACCCCGTATCAGGTACGGGATAAACTCCACGAAATTTACAGATTTTAGAACAAAATGTTTACATAAATTTTTTAGCCTATCTATAAGATAAGTTAAAAAATTTTAAAACATCTTTGTTTAAAATATGAAAATTGCGGTAGTAAATTATTATACAATAGACCTATAAATTACCATGCTTGTCGTGTCTACCAGATAGTTTAATTATTTTCTCCATATCATCATTTGGAGAAATTTTATTTACTTGTCTCTTATCGCACTTTACACATTTGTGTTTTATAAGAATCTTTTCTCTTTTTCTTATAATAATCTCTACAGGCTTCATTAGTCCTCGACAGCCTGCTTTTCTGTCCCCTGGAAGATCCAGATCTACATGCTTACTCCAAAGACACGCGGGACAGTGATTTATATAACCGCCTCCAATAAACTTTTTACTACAATTTTCGCAAGTTATTTCTTCTTTTGTTGGTTTTATAAAGTGTTTTGCCATATTTTTATTTACCCTTTTTAAGGGTTTTTTTATTTTACAAGTATTTACAAATACATTATTATTAAAGCATAATATTTCATAAATACAAATTTTATTATATATGCCAATTCCTCAACTTAAGAAAAAAAATATTTCTAAGTCTTCAGTTAGAGTTATCGTACCAAAAAATGCCTCTAATTGGAAGAAAAAATCCATAAGAAAAAGAAGGAAAAATAAAAAAAAGAGCTTTTTAAAAAGACTTATTTTTTGGTTTTTTATTTTAACTATTACTTCTTTGTTTTTAGGGGGCGTGGCCGTTGGTGGAACTATTTTATGGTTATCAAAAGATCTTCCTAAGCCAGATAAACTTATAGAAAGAAAAGTTCCCTTATCTACAAAAATTTTTGACAGAACTGGAGAAAATGTTTTATACGAAATTCATGGCGAAGAAAAAAGAACTTTTATTCCCCTAGAAGAGATTCCCCCTTATGCTGTTCAAGCTATTATATCCATAGAAGATAAAAACTTTTTTGAGCATAAGGGAATTTCTCTTTGGGGTATTTTTAGAGGGGTAATAATAGAAAAATTAAAAGGAAACCCTGCTCAAGGAGGATCAACCCTAACTCAACAACTAATTAAAAATGCTATTTTAACTAGCGAAAGAAAAATATCTAGAAAAATTAAAGAGTGGATTTTAGCTTGGCGCATTGAAAAACAATTTTCTAAAGAAGAAATTTTACAACTTTATTTTAATGAAATCCCTTATGGCTCAACTGCTTATGGAATAGAGGCTGCTAGTAATTTATATTTTGATAAATCCGCCAAAGACCTAACTGTTGCTGAATCAGCTATCTTAGCTTCCTTGCCACAGGCTCCAACTTATTATTCTCCTTATGGCTCACATAAGGATAAGCTTATTGGCAGACAACAATATGTATTGGGATTAATGAAAGACCAAGGATATATCGATGAACAACAATATAATGATGCTATAGCCGAAGAGCTAGTTTTTAAAAGAAGAAGGGAAAATATTATAGCACCTCACTTTGTAATGTACATTAAAGAACTTTTAACTTCTCGCTATGGAGAAAAAATGGTTGAACAAGGTGGTCTACAAGTAAAAACAACGCTAGATACCTATAAACAAGAAAAAGCTGAAGAGGCAATTGAAAAACATGTAGAACAAAATGAAAAAACTTATAATGCTAAAAATGCAGCCTTAGTGTCTCTTGATACTAAAACTGGTCAAATTTTAGCCATGGTTGGCTCTAGAGATTATTTTGATATAGAAAACGATGGTAATGTTAATGTGTCTATTAGATTGCGCCAACCTGGATCATCTTTAAAGCCTCTTGTTTATGCAGCTTCATTTACCCTAGGTTACACGCCCGACACTATTTTATATGATACAGAAACTAATTTTGGCGTACAAGGGTCTAAAGAATATATTCCTCATAACTATGACGATATTTTTAGAGGGCCCGTTTCTATTCGTAGTGCCCTTGCTGGATCTTTAAATGTACCCTCTGTTAAAGCTCTTTATTTAACTGGTATTGATAATGTTATAAAATATGCCGAAAAAATGGGCTACACCTCACTAAGTGATAAAAACCGTTTTGGCCTATCTTTAGTTTTAGGTGGTGGAGAAGTAAGGCTTCTTGAGCATGTTGGCGCTTATAGTGTTTTTGCTCGCGATGGAAATTATAGCCCTATTACAGGAATTTTAGAAATAAAAGATTCTACTGGAAAAGTTATTGAAGAATTTAAGAAAAAAGAAACTCAGGTTATGGATAGTGAGTCTATAAGATTATTAAACAATGTTTTATCAGATAATAATGCCCGGGCCTATGCTTTTGGTGAAAACAACTATCTAAACCTTGGGGATCGCCCTGTGGCAGCTAAAACAGGAACTACAAACGATTATAAAGATGCTTGGACCATTGGCTATACCCCATCACTTGTAACTGGTGTCTGGGTTGGTAATAATAACGGGGAAGAAATGAAGCGTGGGGCTGGTGGCTCTACTGTTGCTGGTCCAATTTGGCATGATTATATGGAAACTGTTTTAGGTAAAGCTGGAGCTGGTTCTCCAATTGAAAACTTCCAAGCCCCAAAAGAAATAGACAAAGAAAAATATGCCGATCGAACTATTTTAATTGGTGAAATTGCCGGAGAAGAAACATTAAAAATAGATAAATTTTCTGGCAAACTAGCGACTGAATTTACACCAGAAGAAGCAATAGAAGAAAAAACATTCAAACAGCTCCACAGTGTTTTACATTATATAAATAAAAAAGACCCCCTTGGACCATTACCAGAAGACCCCACAAAAGACTCACAATATATTGCCTGGGAAAAAGCAATTAAAAATTGGCTAAAAGAAGAACAAGCGTCTGAAGATGAAAACGAACAAATAACTATAGAGTTACCACCCGTAGAATATGACGATGTTCATATTCCAGAAAACAAACCTTCTATTAATATTTTAAATGTTAAAAAAAATCAATTAATTAATACTGAGGAATTTTTTATCGATGTCGAGGCTTCCGCTCCTAGGGGAATAAGTAAGATTGAGTACTGGGTTAGCGGAAATTTAGTTTACACTTCGACACAGGCCCCCTACGACCTTAGATGGATAGTTGATATGCCTAATGGAAGTCACAATTTAATAGCTAAAGCATTTGATGATGTTTTAAACAAAACCGAAACATCTATTCCTGTTCAAATTAATATAATTGACAAACCTCTTCAGGTTATTTGGCTTACCCCATATAATAATCAAAATATTTATGAAGAAAATTTTCCCCTACCACTCTCTTTTGTATTATCTAGAATTAGTCGAATTAAAAAAATAGACGTTTTTTACAGAGAAATTGGAGGTGACTCTAAATTAATTACCTCAATAATAAAGCCTGGTTCAAAAAACTTAACTGTAACCTGGGGAACTCCTCTCAATTCAGGATCATATAATATCTATACTGTTATAACGGATATTTATAACAATAAAACTACTGGTAATGGAATAACAATAAAAATTCAATAAGAAATCTTTTTGGATTTTTTATTTGTGAATTTTATTAACTAATTAATAAATAATATGAATAAAATTTTAACCATATCAATATTATTAATTACACTAATAATTATTTCTGGTTGCAATAGTAATAAAATTGACCCAAATTGTTATAAAGTGGTAAATAAAGCCCATAATTATTGTAAAATATTTTCAAAAGATTTTTGTAATAATCAATCATTTTCATTCAAGCCTAATTATAATATTAATTGTATATGGCAAGAAAAAATTTTAATGTGTGGAGCGGTTTCTGTTTGCCAATAATTTCAAACAGTGTTAAGGTTTTTTAAAAATTTATATTAAAAATAAAAACCTGGAAATTTTCCAGGTTTTTTTAATTTTAAAATATGCAATCTAAAATCTAAAATTATATTATTCCATCCTTATCGGCATTATTATATAAATATATTTATCTTTTTTTATCGGCTTTAAAATACAGGGGACATCCTTGTTTATAATCCCTATTTCTATTTCTTCACTTTCTATATTTTGCAATCCGTCTAATAAATATTTGTAATTTATTTTTATCTCATTTTTATCACCTTCTATTTTAATATCCACCTTGGATAAGTTCTCGCCCGTTTCTGCACTAGAAGAAAAAACTGTTAATTCCTTTTCTTTGTTTAAAAAGTCTAACTTTACACTATTTATACCTGTTTTGGTAAAAATACTACTTGTTTTTACCACATTTAATAAATCTTTTTTATTTACAATAACTTTCGTATTATAGTTATCTGGTATTATTTCATGGTATTCTGGATAATTACCTTCTATTAATCTAGAGATAAGTTCTATGCTATCCTCTGTTCCCATTTTAGTATCAGGAAAGCTAAATAAAATTTGATTATCCTCTGATAAATATATTTTTACTTTTTTACTTTCTTTTTCATCAATAGAATCATCTTTTATTAAATTTATAATTTTTAAAACTTCATGTAAAGTTCTGTTTGGTATTATTATTTTCTTATCTTCATCACTAGCAACATCAATAGATGTTTTTTTCTCTGCTAGCCTATAACTATCCGTTCCAGCAACGGTAAGCTCTTTTTCCTTTGCATTAAAATAAAAAAAGGCTCCACTGATCTCTGGTCTTGTGCTAGACGAACTTATTGTAAAAATAATACTAGAAATTGCATCTTTTAAGTCTTTTATTTTTATAGAATAAAAGTTTCCTCTTTTTATTTCCGGAATAGAAGGAAATTCGTCAGCCAAAGTTCCTTTTATTCTTGTCTTATTTCCAGAAGTTAATATTTGAATTTCTTTTTCCTTTAATTCAACCTCTACCTGTTCTTTGTTTAACAAATTAACATAATCATAAAAAAGTTTTGCTGGAATAGTAAATTCTCCGCTTTCCTCAACTTTTCCCCTTATAATACAATTAATACCTATTTCTAAGTTTGTTGTAGTTAGAGTTATTTTCCCTTTTTCTGCTTTTATAAAAACATTATTTAAAATAGGAAGATTAGGATTTTTCCCCGCTATACCATTTACAATAGATAGCCCTTGATTTAAGTTTTCTTGAGTACAAATTATCTTCATATGTTATCTATTAATAGTATTATTATTATATATATATTTAAATAATAGTAATAATAATAGGGTGGATAAGTGTATTAAAAAGCTCAAACACCGCTTAGTTAAGGAGTTTTGTTTGTGTAAAAAGGTGTTAGTTTAAGGTTAATATAGTTGGGGATTAGTTTTGTGGATAAGTGTGTTTTTTAAAAAGGCCTTTTTATTAACAATTTATCCCAGGGATATCAACCGAGATATCCATAAAAAAACAAATATTTATCAACAACTTATCAACAGGATATAAACAGCCCTATATTAAACATTGTTATATAATTTTTGTCTGATTATTTCAATATCTTCTCTAAAAGAATCATCGTCTTTTATTTGCTTTTCTATTTTTAAACAAGCATGTATTGCTGTTGTGTGATCTCTTCCTCCTAATTCTTGACCAATAACAGGGTAGGATCTTTTCATTTCCTCTCGCATTAAATACATCGTTATCTGCCTTGGTACAACAAAATTCTTTTTTCTACAGGCACTGATTAATTCTTTTTCAGTTATATTAAAAAAATCAGTTATTGTTTTGAATAATGTCTTTATACCAATGGAACTACTATAGGGGTTTCTTTTTAGGTTTGATAATATTTGTTTAATGCTTTCAACAGTAGGAGTAGAGTTATTTATTTGATGATAAGCTATAATTTTATTTAAAGCCCCCTCAAGCTCACGAACATTGCTTTTTATATTTGTTGTTATAAATTCTATAACCTCCATATCTATCGGAAAGTTTTTTTCTTGAGCTTTGTATTGTAAAATAGCACTTCTTGTTTCAAGGTCTGGAGCAGATACATCAGCAATCATCCCCCATTCAAATCGAGAAATTAATCTATCTTCTAAGGTGGCAATTGATTTAGGAGGCCTATCAGAAGAAAGAACTATTTGTTTATTTTCTTGGTGAAGCTCATTAAAGGTATGGAAAAAAGCTTCTTGAGTTTGCTCTTTTCCGCTTAAAAACTGTATATCATCAACTAATAAAACGTCTATTTTTCGATATTTTTCCTTAAAAAAAGCGGTTTTATTTAAAGAAACTGATTGAATAAAATCATTAACAAATTTTTCACAAGGTGTGTATAAAACTTTTTTTTCTGGATATCTTTTTATAATTTCATTCCCTATAGCTTGCATTAAATGGGTTTTTCCTAGACCAACATTGCCATAAATAAACAAAGGATTATATGTTTCTCCGGGTTTTTCAACTATGGCCCTTGAAGCTGCTTGGGCTAATTCATTACCCTTTCCTATTATAAAATTTTCAAAAGTATATTTAGAATTAATTCCCCCACTAAAAAGATTGCTATTTGATTGCTGTATGGTTTTTTGAATAATAGCCTCTTTTTTTTCTTTAACAACAGGTTCGGGCGCTTCAGTTATTATAGTATAGGTAATTTTTATATGTGGATTTTCTGTAATATTTTGAAGAGCTTTGGAAATTAAGGAGTGATATTTTCTTTCAAACCAACTTTTTGTAAAGGCATTTGGAACAGAGATAATAACTAAATTATCTTCATGTGAATGAATATGGGTCCTTTTAAACCAAGTAGTAAAATTTGGTTTACTTATAAGAAGCTCCATCTCTCCTAAGATGGCTTGCCAAAGTTCTTTTTTATCCATATTTAAATCTATTTAATGAGTAGAAAAAAATAAAATGTGTTTTTAGTATAAATATATTTTTATTTTAATGCAAGTTTTTACACATATAAAAATATATGTGGATATTATGTGGAAAAAAGAAATATTTATTTTATTTTTTTAATTTGATTTATTTAGAAAAATAATCTATAATTTTAGTATAATTAAGATTTAAATGTGTGAACACCATACTGTAAAATCGCACTCTATAAATTATTCAAAATAAGACCTATTTGTTTTTCGTGAAAAAATTTTTTACAGTAGCTATGGCTACGGCTCAAAATTTTTCTCACTTCAAAATCACATAGCTCATATTTTAATTAATTTCTTAGCGCAATTTTACAGTATGATGTTCACTGAGATTAGTATATGAAAAGTATATTCAAGAATTTTTTTATTATATTGGCGGTAATTTTAGTAGTAGCAGGATTTATTAGTTTATATTCTGAGCCTCAGCAAAAACCAGAAGAAATAAATATAGGTCGTTTAGTGGAAGAGGTTAACAATGAGGAGGTAAAAGAAATTATTATAAAAGGAGATACCTTAGAGATAGAGTTATTTAATGGAACAAAACAGGAAACAAAAAAAGAAGTAGGAGAATCTCTCTCAACTTTGTTTAAAAACCTAGACGTTTCTCCGGAAAAAACAAGTAAGGTTAATATTGAAGTGCAAAAAGACACAGGAGCTTCTTTTTGGATGGCTAATATTTTACCATTTTTAATACCACTTCTTTTTATAGGACTTTTTATTTTTTTTATGATGAGACAGGTTCAGGGGATGAATCAAAAGGCAATGACTTTTGGAAAAAGTAAAGCTCGAGAAACAAAGGAAAAAGATCAAAAAATAACCTTTAAAGATGTAGCGGGGGTTAAAGAGGCTAAAGAAGAATTATTTGAAATAGTTGAGTTTTTAATGGACACCAAAAAATTTACTGACATGGGGGCTAAAATTCCTAAAGGTGTTTTACTTTTAGGTTCACCAGGAGTAGGAAAGACCCTTTTAGCTCGTGCTGTTGCTGGTGAGGCGGGAGTTCCCTTTTTTCATATTTCTGGATCTGAGTTTGTGGAGATGTTTGTTGGGGTTGGAGCTTCAAGGGTTAGGGATTTATTTACTAAGGCTAAGAAAAGTGCGCCGGCAATTTTATTTATAGACGAAATAGATGCAGTTGGAAGAAAGCGTGGCTCAGGGCTTGGCGGGTCTCATGATGAAAGGGAACAAACGCTAAATCAAATTTTAGTAGAAATGGATGGATTTGAACCACATGCTAGTGTAATAGTATTAGCTGCCACAAATAGACCAGACGTTTTAGATCCAGCATTGCTTAGGCCGGGAAGATTTGATAGAAGGGTAATTTTAGATTTACCAGATATAAACGATAGAGAGGCTATTTTAAAGGTTCACGCTAGAAAAAAACCTTTAGCCGAAGATATTACACTCAGAGAGGTGGCCGAGCGAACGCCTGGATTTTCTGGGGCCGACCTAGAAAATTTATTAAATGAAGCGGCAATTTTAGCGGTAAGAAGAAATAAAAAAAAGGTAGAAAAAATAGATATTTTAGACAGCGTAGATAAAGTTTTATTAGGCCCTGAAAGAAAAAGCCATATACTAGGAAAGAAAGAAAAAGAAATCACAGCTTATCATGAAGCAGGCCACGCCTTGGTAGCTAAAATGCTTCCTAATACGGATCAAGTCCATAAAGTTTCTATAATTGCCAGGGGCAAAGCCGCTGGATACACATTAAAGCTCCCTAGTGAGGATAAAAAATTTAACACTAGGGCAAGGTTTATTGACGAGATGGCAACCCTTCTTGCTGGTTATGTAGCAGAAAAAATATATTTTAACGATATAACTACAGGGGCTACTAGTGATTTAAAACAAGCTACTAATATAGCTAAAAGATTAGTAATGGAATTTGGAATGGCAGAAAAACTTCCGCCAAGAACTTATGGAGAAAGGGAAGAAATGATTTTTTTAGGCAAGGAAATTCATGAGCAAAAAGATTATAGCGAAAAAATTGCCGAAGAAATAGATGGTGAAGTTGCTAACTTTATAAAAAATGCCGAGAAAACAGCAGAGAAAGTTATTAAAGATAATAAAGACAAAATGAAGGAAGTAGTAGAGTTGTTAATAAAAAAAGAAATAATAGAAAAAGAAGAATTTAATAATATATTTAAAAAATAGATTTAACCCACAATAATCTGTATAGCAAAACTATAAAAAGGTAGCACGGATTATTAAGTGGTAAATCTAATAAATAAAATTTTTTATTAAGAAGATTAATGTTAAAATAATCTACTTAAGTTAAAAAAATTTAAGGAGGAACTTATGTTAAATAAAGATGATTTTTATTTTCAAACGCTTATAAATTCTTGGAAGGCCGTTTGGAATAATAAGATTTTATGGTTTTTTGCTTTATTTTCTTTGTTTTTAGGCGGTGGGCAATGGAATAGTTTTTTGTCTGCTAATTTTTCTAATTTTTTTAAAGAAGATGGAATAGCTTATAATTTATATCAAATTATTTTTTCAGGGAATGCCCTTGAGAATTTTATAAATAGAGTTAGCCAAGAGCCGGTTGTTTTTTTAGTTCTACTTCTAATTTTATTTTTATTAACATTTGTTTTTTTACTTTTTGTTTATATAAGCGTTGTTTTTCAAGGGGGGCTTATTTATTCTATTTTTAAAATAAATTTAAAACAAAAAATAAATATTCATAATAGTTTAACTGTGGGTAAAAATAATTTTTGGCAAGTATTAAGCTTGAATATAATGATGAAATTTGTTATTTGGGGTTTTTCTTTCTTATTGGCCTTCTTTAGTTTAATGTCCTTTTTAAAAGACTCCACTGGGGCTGTATTGATTTTTTCTTTTTCTTCTATTTTTATTATCTTGTTTTTATTTTTACTATCTTTTATTTTTAGATACGCTCTTTCTTATATTGTTTTAAAAGGGAGGGACAGTATGTCAGCTATAAAAGAAGCTTTTAATTTATTTTTTAAAAATTGGATTATTAATTTAGAGGTAGCGGCATTTTTGTTTGTTATTAATTATATATTTTTATTTTTTGCTATTTGGTCAATAAAAATTATAATGATACCAATTTCTTCTATTGGGACATTTAGTTTATATTTATCAAGTGGTGTAAGTTTTGGATTTTATTTTATTTTTATACCTATCTTAATTAGTTTATTTATTTTAACATTTTTTACAGTTCTTTCAGCTTATAATTATTGTGTTTGGGTGGCGCTTTTTATGAGATTAACGGGAAACAAAAAAGTATCTAGTTTAACAAAATATATGTTTTTAAAACTAAAAAGAAAATAAGCTATGGCTAGCAACGGAATTATTAATAAAGGAAAAAAAATAAATATAGCAAGCGAGGAAACTTTAGGTAAGTTTGATGATAAGATAAGAGAAATTGGCATCAATGAAAAAGAAAAAAATACGCAAGCAAAGGCAGATGAGATAAAGGTCCCTTATATGGACTTATCATCTTTTCCAGTTTCTCAAGATGCTTTAGCTCTTATCCCATTAGGTGAGGTTAAAAAACATGGGATAGTGTGTTTTTTTTATGGAGAAAAAAGCTTGAGATTAGGAGTGCTAAGCCCAGAAAACAAAGAAGCCCAAAAACAAATAGAGATTATAAAAGACAGATTTTATAATAAAGATATCGAAATTTATTTAATTTCTGAAAATAGCTATAAGACTATTTTAAAGGCTTATGAGGCATTACCATTAATAAAAGAGGTTAGAGGAGGGGTTCAGATAACAGAGGAAGATATTAAAAAATTTGAAAATATTAAAGATTTTAAAGAAATCGGGGAGCAGGTTCAAAGAGTCTCTGTGACAGACGTTTTAGTTTTACTTATGAGCGCGGCAATAAATATTGATGCCACAGATATTCATATTGAAGCTGGAAAAGAAACTATTAAAATACGTTATAGAATAGATGGAATTTTGCATGATGTAACAAAATTGTCTAGCGATAAGTGGGAAGATTTTATATCTAGAATTAAATTAATTTCAGGACTAAAGCTTAATGTATCTGATGAGCCGCAGGATGGTAGGTTTGTAATTGCTATTGGTGAAAAGGAGGATATTGATGTGAGAGTTTCGACACTACCTACGGCCTATGGTGAGAGTGTCGCCATTAGGTTGTTAATGTTTTCGCGAGTCGCTGTTTCCTTAGAAGAGCTTGGCCTTAGTGAATATAATTTTAAGGCAATTGACAAAGCCTCTAATATGCCTAATGGAATGATCTTAAATACCGGACCAACGGGATCTGGTAAAACAAGCACTTTATATGCTATTTTAACAAGATTAAATAAAGAAGATACAAAAATAGTAACTATTGAGGACCCTATTGAGTATCATTTGGATGGAATAAATCAAAGTCAAACCAATGAAGAGGCTGGGTATAATTTTGCTGCGGCTTTAAAATCTTTTGTAAGACAAGATCCCGATGTTATTATGGTCGGAGAAATTCGTGATTTTGCAACAGTGGATACAGCTATTCAGTCTGCTCTTACTGGTCATCTTGTTTTAAGTACAATCCATACTAACAGTGCAGCTGGATCTATTCCAAGATTAATTTCTATTGGGGCAAAAAACTTTCTTTTGGCCCCAGCAATAAATATAATGATCGGACAGCGCCTTGTAAGACGTATTTGTCCTAATTGTAAACAAGAGAAAGAATTATCTGATGACGATAAAATTAGGATTAAAAAAGAATTCGAAAAAGCAGGAGATGAAGTAAGAAAAAAAATAAATTTAGAAAATATTGACAGTATTGATTTTTATGCAGGTAAAGGCTGTGATAGGTGTAGTGGAATTGGCTATAAGGGGAGAATTGCTATTTTTGAAATAATTGAATTTACTGAAAAAATAAGAAAAGAAATTATTGCTAATGAAGCAATCTCGGAGGGCCGCATTCAGGACATGGCTACAGAAGATGGAATGTCGACGATGGCTCAGGACGGTATTTTAAAAGCAATGGATGGAATTACCTCATTAGAAGAGATCTTTAGAGTAACAAAATAAGAAAACTAATATTTATTATTTAATTTTTATGAACCACTTTATCCTTTCGGTATAGTAATATATATTATCCTTTCGGTTTCTTTTTTGCCAATTTTAAAATCTATAAAAACAGTATTTTTTGGAAGAAAATTTTTTATTTTATCGGCCCACTCTATAATAGTGAGAGTTTCTGGAGATTTAAAATAATTATTAATACCGAGATCTTTTAATTCATCAAAGTTTTGTAGGCGATAGGCGTCTATGTGACACAAATATTTATACCTATTTTTTTTATTAACAGGTATATTATAAACGCGCATTATATTAAAAGTAGGGCTTAAAATAGTTTCTTTTATTTTTAAAGATTTGCCCAAGCCCTTAGTGAAAGTTGTTTTTCCACTGCCTAGGTTTCCTGTTAATGCAAAAACGTTATTATTAAAATCATTTAATAATATTTTTGCTAAAGCTAAGGTTTCTTTCTCATTTTTTGTTGTATGTTTTTTCATAAGTGGTCGTTGTGCGAGTGAAATAATAGAAAAATTTTATTATTTCCGAGCCGAGGAGTTTATATAGGTTAACATCACGTGAACTTTTCACATTATAAATAAATTCATATATCATTTTGTGCTCTTGGCGCAGGGAAATATATTAATTTATTTTACAACAATTTTTTAAATAAATAAATATTAAACTTAGACTTGTTGTATAATAAGTCTATAATAAAAAAATATGTCTTTTTCTTCAAAGGCTCAACTAAATATATCGGCGATGTCAGTTATTAAGGTTGTTTTAGTTTTACTTAGTGTGTATGTTCTCTATTTAATAGTGGATATTATAGCGATGCTCTTTATTGCTTTTGTTCTATTTTCTGCTATTAACCCTGTTGTTGATAGATTGCATAAATATCACATTCCAAGACCACTTGGAGTGGTGATGATTTATTTAATTTTATTTATTATTATTACTTCAATTTTTGCAGTTTTAACTCCACATATAGCTGAGCAGGCAAGTGGCTTAATTAGAGCTATACCAGAGTACATAGAAAGAACGGTTTCTAGTTTTTCACAGTTTAAATTATATGGTGAGCAATATGGAATGATGGAAAACATTCAAGAGAGTATCTCATTTTTGCAAGATAGCGTTGGTCAAGGAGCAAAAGGGGTCTTTTCTTTTATCGCTAGTATTTTTGGTGGAGTTGCTTCATTTTTTATTATTTTAGTCATGACCTTTTACTTAGTGGCTGAGAAAAAAACTATCAGTCAATTCTTAAATGAAAACCTACCAAGTACGCAGAGAAAAAAAGTTATGACTATAATAGAAGATGTTCAGCATGGATTAGGTGGTTGGGCCAGAGCTCAGCTTATGCTATCTTTTGCTGTTTTTGTTTTAGTTTTTATTTTATTAACTTTTGTAGACTTGGCGTTTAGTTTTGTGAATATTGAATATATTCTAGTTTTAGCGTTAATTGCTGGATTAACAGAGTTTATTCCTTACTTAGGGCCAATTATGGGAGCTGTTCCAGCGGTTTTAATTACTTTATTTGACTCGCCTCTTACGGCAGTTATTGTAGTTATTGTTTATTTTATAGTCCAAGAAATTGAAAATATTATTTTAGTCCCACAAGTAATGAGGAAGGCTGTTGGTATTAATCCTATAATTAGTATTACAGCTTTAATGTCCGGCTTTAGAATAGGTGGTATCTTTGGGGCAATTATGGCCATTCCATTAGTTGTAGCCATTAGCGTAATCTTTAATAGCTTATATGTAAAGAAATAGCCTTGTTGAACAATAAAGTGCGTAACGAAATTTTTAGGTTTTAAGAAAATTTCTGTATAAAATTTTTTTGCTTATGCCTTAGTATAGGCCAGGAATTTTTATAGGAAATTTGCCAAAATATGAAAATTGCAGTAGCGATTTATTGTATAATGAGGCTAATGATAAAGAAATGATTTCATTTTTAAAAGGAAAAATTTTAGATAAAGATGCAAAAGGAATAATTTTGCTTGTTGGTGATATTGGGTATAAAATTATTTTAGGATCTAGGTATTTAGAAAAAATAAAGGAAATAGAAGATGTAGAAATATATATTCATCATCAACAAAGAGAGGACTCTGTTAAGTTGTATGGTTTTGAACACAAAAGTAAGTTAGATTTTTTTAATGAATTAATTTCTATTTCGGGCGTTGGACCAAAAACGGCATTACTTTTATTAGATTTACTTGGGGTACAGGAGGTGCAAGGTGCAATAGCAAATAAAAGGCCTGATATTTTAGCTAGAGCCCCAGGCCTTGGTAAAAAAACAGCCGAGAGGATTATTGTAGAGATGAAAAATAAGTTTTTAGCTTTTGCCGATGAAAATGAGGAAAGCGGTATGTATGGCGATGAAATGAATGATGTTGTAAACGCATTAACAGGTCTTGGGTATATGATAAATGACGCTAGAAAAGTTATTAAAGAGATTCCATCTGAAGTTCAAGGCGTGGACAATAAAATAAAGGAAGCATTAAAAATTATAGGAAGGAATAAATAATATGGACATCCCACTATGGATAAAATTTTAATATTTTTTAAAAAAATAATACCAAAATCAATTTTTAAGTTTTTTCAGCCTTATTACCATAAAATACTTAGTTATTTGGCTGATTTTTTTTATTGTAAGCCTAGTAATAAGTTAATAGTTATTGGAGTTACTGGTACAAATGGAAAAAGCTCTACAGCTCATTTAATTTCTAAGAGTCTAGAGGCCAAAGGAGATAAAACAGGCGAAACTTCAACGGTCTTTTTTAAGATTGGGGACAAGGAGTGGCTTAATGATAAAAAAATGACAATGCTTGGTCGATTTGACTTGCAAAAGATGTTAAAAAAAATGGTTAAGGCTGGGTGTAAATATGCAGTAATAGAAACTTCATCTGAGGGCATAAGGCAGTCTAGACATTTAGGGATTAACTATGACACAGTAGTTTTTACAAATCTAACCCCGGAACATATTGAGTCTCATGGAGGTTTTGATAATTATAAGAAGGCTAAATTAGAATTATTTAAACATCTAGAAAGGTCTAAAAGAAAAAAAATAGATGGTAAAAAAATCAATAAAACAATAGTTGTTAACTTAGACGATGAGCATGCAGAAGATTTTTTAAATTTTAAAGTTGACAACAAAATAGGAATTACCACCAAAGACAATGAGGGTGATTTGGTGGACAGTATTTTAAAAGCAGAAAAGATAGATTTAAAAAATAATGGGACCAGCTTTGAGGTTGATAATGAAAAAATAAAGCTAAAGCTAATAGGTGGGTTTAATGTTTATAATGCACTTTTAGCTATCGGGGTTGGGATTCAGCAAGGGTTTAATATAAAAGAATTAAAAGGAGAATTAGAAAAAATAAAAGGAATTGAAGGGAGAATGGAAAATATTAAAGAGGGCCAAGATTTTCAAGTGATTGTTGATTACGCGCCAGAGCCTGAGTCATTGCGCCAAGCTTATGCTACGGTTTTAAAAACTAAAAAAGAGGGAAATAAGGTTATTCACGTATTAGGATCTTGTGGTGGCGGCAGGGATGTAGCGCGTCGATCAATTTTAGGGGCTATGGCGGGTAAAAATGCTGACTATGTAATAGTAGCCAATGAAGACCCTTATGATGACGATCCCATGGAGATTATAAATAATGTTGCAGATGGAGCTATTAAAGAGGGTAAAATTTTAGATAAAAATTTATTTAAAATATTAGATCGTCGAGAAGCTATTAATAAAGCATTGACATTGGCTCAGGAAAATGACATAGTATTAATTACTGGAAAGGGCAGCGAACAGGTAATGTGCTTGGAGGATGGTAAAAAAACGCCCTGGGATGACAGAATGGTCGTCAAAGAAGAATTAAAAAATATTAATAAATAAAAATATGCTAACATATAATTATAAATGCGAAGACCGTGGCGCAGAGTTTGAAATTAAAGCTACTTTAGAGGAAAAAGAAAAGGAAAATATAGAAAAGTTTAAATGTTTAAGTTGTGGTTCAATAAAAATAAAACAACAAATAACAGGGGCAAATTTTATTTCAAAGAGTGATAGTCATGGCGGTTGTGCTGGTGGTTGTTGTGGGGGGATGTGTGGTTAATTAAAAAATAATATTAATTGGATAAAGGGGGGGGCTGATGAAAAGGGACCATGTAAAAAGCTGCGAAATTATTTTAACCTGTAAATGTGGTGCTAAGATAAAAATACCGACAAAATTAGAAGAGGATGGGCTTAAAATATTATATGTTAGAGCGATTGAAGAAAGAGTTACATGCCCTAGATGCAGGGAGCCAAGAACAGTGCACGGTATGACTGGGTATGATAATTTATTTAGAGTTTATGAACTTTAGTTTGGTAATTAAAAAGCCCGAGACCTTTTGGTCCCGGGCATTATTATTTGGAAATTATTTTTTAAACTTAGTTTTTTGAACAAAAGCTATTAATTCTTTTATTGTTGGATGCTTGCCATCCGGACTCGACATATAATAAGCTGCAACCGCATTAGAAAGAGTTAATTTTAATTCTTGATTAAGACCTAGGAGTTCACCAAATATATTGCCAGAGTTCCAACTATCACCAGCGCCTGTAAATCTTTTAGGTTTAATTTTAAAAACAGGGACTTGTGAAGATGAGTCGTTAGCGGAAATTATTTTAGAATATTTAGAGGTATGGAGTTGTATGTCGGTTGCCTTTTTTAAATTATTAAGACCGCCAAATTTTTTTATTTCTCCTTCGTTAACACTTAAAAGATCAACTAATTTTTTTGATAAAATGTTTTTTATTAGTTTTTTTATCTCACCACGTTCGTCTTTTTTTGAGGAAGAGTCTCCTGGGTCAAAAAAAGTTTTAGTATTATTTTTTTTAGCTAAAGTGAAAACTTTCTTTACTAAATCTGTGCCCTTATCGTTTAATCCCCAGTCCGAAATATAAACTAGGTCAGAGTTTTTTATTATTTTTTCGTCTTCAGATTTTATAGTATCGCTATCAAAATTAACAGTGGAACCAGGATCACTTATCATTATATTTGTTTCTTTTAGTTCTATTGCCGTTGTGATAGCAAGAGTACCATTTGTTTTAATTAGCGATAAATTAACAGGAGTATTTTTGAAAAAATCTTTTAATAAACGGAGGCCTTGTTTATTTGTTTTACTTATTAAATAGGTTTTAATGCCCAGACTAGATAAGGCAGAGGCAACGTTAGCGGCCTTTCCACCACGAACCATGTTGTGGTTAGCCCTTATATTTCCTCCGCCCCGAGATTTAATTTTTTTAAGATCTTTTGAAAAAGAGTTAAACCCTTTGTTGTAGTTAATAAAACTATCGATACAAAAGTGAGGCATTACAACTACTTTAAATTTTTTAGTTTGAGCGTTTTTTATTTTTTTAATTAACTCTATTTTTAAATTTTCCATATTTTATTTAATTTATCTTTACTGTTTATTAATAAATTCATATAGTTGATTTCTAAATTAATCATTTTTGAGTCGTTTTTCCTTAGCCATTCGGACAACCAGGCAAATCGCAGGGCTATAACCATGTCCACTAGACTTTTCCAGCTTTTATCTGTAATAAAATTATTAGCTTTTAATATTCTTATAAAATCTTTTGTAGATCCATCTATTAGTGCAATGGGGTCTTCTATGCCTAAACAACCAACCATATTAGCTACATCATATCCTTCAGTTTTATAGCCTAAAAATTCCCAATCAATAACAGTTTTAATTTTTTTGTCACCCCAAATGATATTTAATGAATGGTAATCACCATGACAAATAGCAATAGGCAACCGATCATGTGTGATAAAAAAGTTGTTATTTAAATAATCAATAATAGGTGTTATTTTTTTATAAACATCTTTATTATGAGTTTTTATACTACTTGTCAGTTCATGGACATAATCTGTCAAAGAAAAAGAGCTATCCTTTTTAAAGCCAGGCATATTTAGGCTTTTTTCTTTTAAATTAATTAAAAAATTTGCCGCAACCCCTCCTCGCCAGCTATCAAAAAGATAACTGGGTCTATCTAGACCTATTCCTTTGATAAAAGGAATAAGCTGCCAATATTTATCACTAAAAAATTCAATAAAATTATTATTTTTACTTTTAAGATAGGATGTTGTGTTAAGGCCTTTATCATTTAAAAAAGACAAAGATTCAGCAATAAGTTTTTTACGCTCAAAAAGATTTTTGTTTAGATTTTCTAATACAAATAAATTATTATTACGATCTTCAATAACCGTCCTAAAATCAGTTCGTTCAGGGCTTCCAGTAATATTAATATTTTCATGAATATTTTTTAGATCGATGCCCCAAAGACTTAAAAGTTGTTTAAAATTTTCTATCATATTAATTATTATAGCTTAATAACTAAAAAGGGCCAAATGAAAAATCCGCAAAAAATGCGGATATTTTGGTGGACCTGAGGAGACTTGAACTCCTGACCTCCACGATGCCATCGTGGCGCTCTACCAACTAAGCTACAGGCCCATATATTATTCAATGACCTCGATTATACTTTTAATCTCATAAAAAAGATCGTTGGAAAAATAATTAATACGACAAACTCCTTTGTAATCTAGTTTTTTGGAGGGCTTGCCGATTGTTCTTGGGTCTATACGTGTTTTGTAAAACTTTTTTAAAGGAACGGCTGTTATTTTTGACCAAAAAAGTTCTAATTTTTTAGTATTTTGGTCAGCCCTGCATTGAACTGTACATCTAAACTTGTTTTCATCTATATTATAACAATGCCTTAATAAATTTAAATATATTTTTATTATAATCGGATTAGAATTTCCGAAAGTAAGCCCGTTTCCATCTTTGTTTCCTTCTCCCAAATAAAGCATTGCCAAAGCTATTTTTGCAGTGTCTTTATTATCTATTTTAGTTGATAAGTGTGAAATTCTTTTTTTAACCTCCTTGAGATAAGCTACCCTTTTCTTTTTGTTTGTTTCTAAGGCTGCTTTACGGCCTTTTGCAGCATTTTTAGAAATTTTTTGTTTTACTCTAATTTTTTGGGATTTTGAAAGTTTTATATTTTTACACCAGTGAGATAGCGTACTTTTAGGTATTGGAATCTTTAAAATTTCTCGTATTTCACCATACGTTTGCCCACCCTTTCTTAATTCAATTGTTTTTTCTTTTAAAAAGTGGTATTTTGATTTCATTCTTTAATTGTACCATAGAGCTTATTCATGTGCAATAAAAGTGAACCCGTATTTTTAAATATGCGGCTTAAAATGCTAAATATTTCTTCCATTTTTTATATAATTCCCGCGTAGCAAATAATTCATCGACGTTATATTTGGCTATATCTAAGTATTTTTTATTTTTAAATAATTCTTGCACATCACCACCGCTTACGCCTTTGGATTTAGGACTCTTTATATTAAAAGCATTACACCATAGGTGTAAATTTTTACGACCCCTCATTAAACCCAAGAACGTTAGATGATCAAGTAAGTCTATATGATTAACTTCATAGTGTTTTGCGTATCTATATGGTAATAAATTGACACTTGGTCTAATTCCATGAATGGCACTGCGAACCATTAAAAATGGAACATCAAATCCTCGGCCATTAAAACTTATTAGTTGATCTGTTTTTTTGGCTATTTCCCAAAATTTCTTAAGCATTTCTTTTTCGTCCATGGCTTTATATTTTATTCCCTCTTCGTCATTCACCTTGTCTTTTTTGTCTAGGTCTTGATAATAGACAGCTCCTCTATCTTCCTCGGCCTCTAGTAGTCCAATAGCAACAATTTCTCCTGTTAAAGGAGAAAGTCCCATCCCTTTTTTTAGGTCTTCTAGGGCAATATTAAAATCCTCTTCATTTTTAGAGTCTTTTTTAATCCAGCTAGTTAGGTTGTCTTGAGTTACCTCGTTTAGCTCATTAAAATCTTCGCCAATTGTTTCAATGTCAAAAATTAATCTTTGCATATGGTCTAATTTTAGGGTAAATAATGATTAGTGTCAATCTATCTTTGGTCTATATTGAAGTGCTTCGGCAATATGATTAGACTTAATATTTTCTTCTTCGCTTAAGTCTGCAATAGTTCGAGAAAGCTTTAATATTCTAAAGTAAGATCTTGCTGACAAGTGAAATTGCTTAATAGCATCTTTTAATAAATTAAGAGATTCGTTGTCTGTTTTGCAAAATTCTTCAACTTGCTTAGAGTTCATTTCTGAGTTGGTAAAAATATTTAAGCCTTTAAATCTTTTCTTTTGCATATCACGGGCTTTTTGTACGCGAGACCTAATATCTTCGGATGATTCTCCTTTTATCTCAGCTGTTAATTTATCTATCTCAACTTTAGCTACTTCAATGTGCATATCAATTCTGTCTAAGAGTGGGCCAGAGATGCGACGCTCGTATTTTATTATTTGACTTGGAGAGCAAACACACTCTTTGTCTGGATCGCTGGCATATCCACATGGACAAGGGTTCTGAGCGGCAACTAATATAAATTTAGCTGGAAAATCAAGACTATTAGCTGCTCGTGAAACCGTGACGACGCCGTCTTCTAGTGGCTGTCTTAGACTTTCTAGGACTTGGCGATTAAATTCCGGGAATTCATCTAAAAATAAAATTCCACGATGAGCTAGGCTAATTTCTCCAGGTTTTGGCCAGGCACCACCTCCAATTAAAGCCACTGCTGACGATGTATGATGGGGGCTGCGAAAAGACCGAGTTTTCATTAGAGGTTTGTTCTTTTTTAATTTCCCAGAAACGCTATAAATTTTAGTTGTTTCTAAAATTTCCTCAATTGTCATTTTTGGTAAAATTGATGGCAGGGTTCTAGCTAATAAAGTTTTTCCAGAGCCAGGAGGCCCGCCTAGTAAAATATTATGAGCACCAGCAGCTACTATTTCTATGGCTCTCTTGGCAAACTCTTGGCCCTTAACATCAGCCATGTCATAAATATATTTTTCTTGATGGTTTAAAAAACCGCTTTCTGCCTTATAAGGAGTGATACATTCTAGATTTGTTAAATGTTTTATCAAGTGATTTAAATTTTCTATTGGTATTATTTCGATTCCGTTGATCAAACTAGCCTCTTGGGCATTTGCTTTTGGTAGATAGATTGTTTTAAATCCTTTTTCTTTGGCCATTATCATTATGGGCAAAACCCCACCGACAGTTCGGAGTGATCCATCTAAAGAAAGTTCGCCAATAAAAAGAGACCTTGAAAAATCGTTTTTTTGTTTAAAGTTTTTACCCTCAGCTAATAATATACTAATTGCTATTGGCAGATCGTAAGAAGGACCTTCTTTTTTAATGTCAGCTGGGGCTAGATTAATAACCACCCTTGTTTGTGGAAAGGGCAGGGAGCTGTTTTTAATTGCTGAGCGAACTCTTTCACGAGACTCTTGAATGGCTGTGTCGGGCAATCCCACTATAATAAAATTACCAAGGCCGCCCGAGATATCAGCTTCAACTTCTATTAGTTCGCTATGTAGCCCAATTGGAGCAGCAGAAAATATTTTTGAAGGCATAGTTTTCAAGTGGTTATTTTTATGCTATAATTATTTTTGTTAAACCTATATTAATAGGCAAGGAGGAAAATATGAAAAATTTAAAACCAAGTAAAAATCAAATTGTAATTTTATTAATGTTTTCACTGATGGTATCTGTGTTGTCGGTCTATACAGATACAGTTAATTTTAGTGAGATAGGCTCTGTTGGCGGGATGCCAGTAAAAAATGCAGCGATATTTACTTTAGCTAGCTTTGCGGTCTTGTTATTGCTTGAGGTAGTTTTTGATTTAAATAATGAAAAGAAAATAGAGCAGTTAGGGAAAGAAATCGAAGATATAAAAAATAATTTAAAATAAATAAACAAGTTTATATATATGTTAATATCATATGATCTTGTGCCATTTAATATAAATATATTTTTATAAATCGTCCTGTGTTTCAAAAGCAAGAGTATATATTATTAAGTAAGACACCCCAAGAGTAATGTATATGTCAGCTAAGTTGAAGGTTGTAAAAAGGGGGATATTGATAAAATCTATAACATAACCAAGGGTTAAGCGATCTATAATATTAGAAAGAGCTCCGGCTAAAATTACAGTTAAAATAAAAGTATTTAGAGGCTTTTTTTGTTGATAGCTTTTAATTAAAAGTACTACAACAAAAACAACAGCAAGGGCAATTGATAAATAGAGTAGTAAGTACGGAACTTTTATGCTCATCGCTAAGTCATAGTTTTTATTAAGCTTTACATTAATAATATTAAAAATAGAAAAATCCCGAAAGATGTCGGGATTTTTTAATATAAAATGTTTTGATAATTGGTCAGCTACAATTAAGAATAAAGCAAAAATATTTAAAGACAATATTTTTAAAGACCTATTCATTTTTAAGCTTCTCCTTTAAGTCTTTTTTTACAAGGAATACAAGCAGAAGATATTGGTCTAATTTTTATCCTTTCCTTGCTAATGGGTTTATCACAGTATTTGCAAATACCATAGATTCCTTTTTTCATTCTTTCTAGGGAACTTTCTATATCACGAAGAGTATCTTCTAGCGATTTTCCTAATGATAAATTATCAGTGAAAGTCGCTATCTCGTTAGCGTTTTCATCATTTTTATCACCATATTCAGGAAATATTGCTTTATGAGCTTCGTGTTCGTATTTATCTTCTTTGGTAAATTTATTTAACTCAGCTCGAATAGCATCTCGCCTTCCTTCAAGTGATTTTTTAATTTCATTTTCTTCTTTTTTTGTTAAAAGTGTTTTTTTTACAGTCATATTTTTACGGATTGTCTTTTGCGGAACAAAAAACAGGATCTATCTATATAGTTATTTACGAAATTATTATAGCAATATTCTCCTTAAATGTAAAGGGTTTTTTACAGAATATATTAGCAAGAGTGCTTTCGTTGGCGAAATTTTTAGATTTTGAAATAAATTTTTCAAAAATTTTTATTAGCCTACCCTTAGGTAAGATAAAAAAATTTTGGGGAAATTTAGCCAAAATATAAAAATTGTAGCAGAAATGATCCTTGTTAATATGTTCTAAATATAAAAGAGGCGCAAACTAGCGCCCCTTTAATATATATAATAAATTTATGGGCTGTTGCGCCTCTCGGCTCCTCAAACTTCAATAAGCTTCCCCAGAGTTGGAGAAATTTATTAGAATTTGTTTTAAAGAGCTGAAGCGCATCGCCCGATCTTACAATGCAATTTTTAACTTTCCTACCATTCTTATGGTAAATCTCTTATATTTTAAAGATTTGCCTTTTTTAATGATATTTGTTTTTATTTTTTTTGAGTTAAGGACGGGTTCTTAACTCATTCGAAGAGTAGAAAAGCGGGGAATAAGTATAATTAAGCTTTATTTTATGCTCAACCCTCCCTTTTCTACGACTTCTTGGTAAGTAAAGTACATTTCTAATTTCTATAACTGTATTATAGCATAATTTTATGCTTTTGTCAATGGGGGATATTTGGCTTATTTAAGCTAATAAAGAGGTGTTTGTGGATAAGAAGGTAAAAAACAGTAAAAACTTATCCACATGCTTATCCACAGGTAGCATAAAAAAGCCTTATTTTTAGCTAAAATAACACTTTTTTATTTTTTTATCATGCTTTGACTAATAAAAGCTATAATGATATTCTTTTAATGATACAAAAAAGACCTTTAAATCCATATAAACCGCTTAATCTCAGATATTTTTATAAAAATATTACCCTCAGGAGGAAAAAATGCAGGTAAATGGTAAGAAAAATATGTTTGATATGGGTGATTCCGAGATGAACCTTTATAAATTTCGTAATATGCAAAAAGTTATTAGACATAATGGGGGTCTAGTGTTTGTTAGTCAAGGTAAAACAAGGATAGTTGACGGAAAATCAGTTGAAGTGTCGGAAACAGAAGAGGAGAGAAGTAAAAAGGCTAAGCATGCAGAAGTATTTATGGCTCATATGGTTAAGATATATGGAGAACTCCCCAAATAAAAAGCTACAAGGAAGCAGAACTTGCTTCCTTTTTAAATTAAAAAACTACCGATTTAATCGGTAGTTTTTGTATAAAATAATTAGTTTTTAGTCTTAAACTTCAATAATAACTGGTAGCACCATCGGCCTTCTTTCAGTCTTTTGGTACAAGAAATCACCCATTTTATCCCTAAGTTCGTTACGAACATAACCCCAATCAACAGTCTTTTGACCCTTTTTTTGGTTTACTATTTGTATTACTTTTTTTCTGGCCTGTTCAACTAATTCCCTAGACTCTTTCATGTATATAAAGCCTCTAGAAATAATATCTGGATTTTGAATAATTTTACCAGTTTTCTTGTTTACGGTCACAATTACGGTAAACATGCCGTCTTTACTCATTACTTGCCTGTCGCGAATAACTATTTGTCCAACATCTCCAATTCCTAAACCATCTATAAAAATATAGTCCGTTTTAGCTTTTTTGTTTAAAATTTTAGGTTTTTTACCTTTAGACTCAAGAACAGATCCGTTATCTAATATAAAAATCTTCTTTTTGTCAAAACCAGTCTGCATAGCAAGCTTAGCTGCTTCTTTAAGGAAATAATGATTAGCGTAAACCGGTAGATAGTAATCAGGCTTAACTTGTTTTATAACCTCTTTAATATCTTCTGCATTACAGTGACCACTAGTGTGTACGTCCATAATGCCAGTATGTACTACATAATCACTTTTTCTGTATAGCCCATCTTTTACTCTTTGAATAGTTCTTTCATTTCCAGGAATAACAGAAGAAGAAAAGATTACGGTATCATCTTTGTTTATTTTAATATGTCTGTGTTTGTCGTTAATAATTCTAGAAAGAACAGCATTACTTTCTCCTTGAGCTCCGGTACAAACTATAATTATCTTATTATCAGGATATTTATGCACATCTTTAATATCAATCAATGTTCCTTTGTGAATTTTTATATATCCGAGTTCTTGGGATATTTTCATATTCATTTTCATGCTATATCCATCTAAGGCCACCTTTTTACCGGTTTTTTGTGCATGATCTATAATTTGTGCGATTCGTCTAATTTGAGATGAAAAGGTTCCAATGATAACCTTTTTTGGTGCATCGTCAATAAGTTTGTTGATATTTTTGTACATCTCTTTTTCGGGAGTAGGGGTTCCATAGTCGGTAGCGCCTAAGCTCTCTAACATTAAAAATGTCGGTCGAGGTAATTTAGCTAGATTAGCATAAGACATTATTCTGTTCCCTTGGTCATCTCTTTCTAATGTCCAATCACCAGGATGGATAACGGTTCCTTCAGGGGTACTCAGGGTAACTCCCACAGCATCCATAATGGAATGTTCTACATCAAAAAATCCTACGGTAAAAGCCCCTAGTTGCATTTTTTGTTCCACGGATTTAATAATGGCTATATTTAGAAGTTTTGATGAACCAGGCTCTTTGTCTTCTAGTCTATGTTTGACAATCGCCATAGTAAAATCTCGTCCAACAACAAGTGGATAGCCTAATTGTTTTAGTAATATTTGGGCAGCTCCAACGTGGTCAAGGTGTCCATGACTAAAAATAACGCCCCTGATATTCTTCTCTTTTCCTTTTAAGTAAGAAATATCAGGAACAATATAATCTATTCCCGGCATGTCTTCTTCTGGAAATTGCATTCCCATGTCCAGGATTATAATATCTTCTCCATATTCAAAGACGGTCATATTACGGCCAACTTCTTCTTGTCCGCCTAGTGGAATTATTCTTAATCCACCCTTGCTAAATGTTTTTAGCTTTGTTTTAGTGTTGTAATGATTAGGCTGTACTTGTTTGTTAGTCTTTGGCTTTGCTTTAGTTTTTTGAGGTCTTTGTGTTTGTTTATTGGTATTTGGTTTATAGTTCTTTGTGTATGTTTTGCCTGTCTTTGGATTTGTGTGTTGTTTTTGGTTCGTTAAAACAGAGTCGTAATTATCAAGCGTTTTTGGCTTGGGCTCAACTCTTTGATTTAAAGGCGGTTTTTGAATTGTCTGCCTTTGAGGTCTTTGTGTCCTTCTTCTGTTTGAGAATGAAGAAGATTGTTTTTTTTCTATCATAGATAAGTGTTTGAGATAACGATGAATCGTAAATAATTTATTTTTTATCGATATCTTCTTTATTTAAGCCTCTCCATTAGGCTTAAGCATAATTTAAAAAACAATTAATAGACTTCTTCGGAAAGTACTCTAGATAGAATTTTCAAAATTTAAGTAGAAATATTTTTTCTGAAATAAACCGTATCCCTACGGTGTTTAAAGAAAAATTATTTACGCCAAATTTTGGGAATTATGGCCTAGAAAGACTTTTCAAAGATGTCTAATATCTTTTAAATTATATTAAAATTAAATTTGTATTAGTTTTTATATTAAATAAATAGTTTTTTGTAATAATATATTTATTTAATATTAAGCTGTGGGGATAGAGAGACTTGAACTCTCACGAGGAAACCCTCACAAGCCCCTCAAGCTTGCGCGTCTACCAATTCCGCCATATCCCCGGAGTTAAGGTGTAAAATTGTTGAGCAAAATTATCGACTTGCTCATTTATTATATATCTCTCTCTGTACCAAGAGCACAGCGTGACTTATGGAAATAGATTCATTTTAATGCAGTAAGCCTATGTAATATTAATCTATATAAGACTCCCTGCCCGCAGTGCTACAGCGTTGCAGGCGGGCTCGGCTCGGAAATAGAAAAATGTTCATTTTTCTATTTCACTCGCCCTACGTCGCTTATAGATTTTAGTACAAGAAAAAATATGCAGATAACTTGGAATGGACAATCGTGTTTTACAATAAAAAGTAAAACATCAACCGGAGAAGAATCCGTTGTTTTAATCAATCCTTTTGACGAAAAACAGGCCGGAATAAAAATATTAAAATCTAAAGCTAATATTGTTTTATTTGGCAATAAAAACTCTAAAGTAGACACAAAAAAAGTTGACGATAACTTTTTTTTAATAGACAAGCCTGGCGAATTTGAAATCAGGGGTATTTTTATAAATGGTATAGCTGATAAATGGATTAAAAAAGGCCCAAAACAAAATATTTTCTTTTTTTTAGAAATTGAGGGTGTTAAAATTCTTCATTTAGGAGAAATATCTCATGCCCTAGATAATGGCTCCTTGGATAAACTTTCTGGAATCGATGTTTTAATGATACCTGTTGGCGGCGGAGATAATATTAATACAGAAAAAGCCATAGAAATAATAAATGAAATAGAGCCACGAATGATAATTCCGATGAATTTTAAAATCCCTGGCTTAAAAGAAAAACTCAACCCTGTCGATAAGTTTGCCAAAGAAATGGGAATTAATCCAAAAGAACAAACGGACAGATTAAAAATAGATAAAAGAAATTTACCACAAGATAATACAGAAATTATAATAATGAGCAAAAGATAAGCATGGACAAGGAGATAAAAAAGAAAAAAATATTATGGATAAGCGTTGGGATCATTAGCACAACCATTTTTATTTTTTGGATTTATATTTTTTCTCATAATGCTCAGAGCATATTAAACAACAAACAAGCTGATTCCATAATTAATATACCTGAAATAAAAGAAAATTTTAATGATATTAATGAAGAACTAACAAAAGTACAAAAAACTATAGATAGTACAATAAAAGAAAAATCGCCTCCGGAAAAAGATGCTGAAACAATAAAAAAAGAAATAGAAGAAAATTTAAAAAAACAACTGGATCAATCAACTTCAACGAATATATATACCCCTGCGCCAAAAGCACAGAGCGATTAAGAAGTTGCTGTTGAATATAATAAAATCGCATAATACTTACCTATATAAACTCCCTGCCCGAAATGCTACGCATAACGTTGCAGGCGGACTCGGCTTGGCAATATGAAAATATAATAATATAAACTCCTCGGCTCGGAAATACTCAAACTTTCAGTTTGATATTTCACTCGCCCTACGTCGCTTATAAATTTTCATACTACGCTCGCCCTACGTCGCTTATAACAAACTAAAAAAATCGCTTAACAAAGCGATTTTTTTAACTATGGCTAGAGTAATTTTTACTTGCCAAAACCAAAAAAACATGATAGATTATATATAAGAAATACATTTATTTTTCTATTAAAAAACGGTAAACGTTTTTTATTTTTTTGAGTTAAATTTAAGTAAATTTTATGGCAAAAAATAATAAAAAAGAATCTGCAGAAGAAAATATTCAACCAATAAATGAAGAGAGAATTGAAGATCTGTCAATTACTGAAGAAATGAAAACATCTTATCTGGATTATGCTATGAGCGTAATTGTCTCTCGTGCTCTTCCAGATGCAAGAGACGGCCTAAAACCTGTTCATCGTAGAATACTTTATGCTATGTGGGGGCTTGGTCTAAGACCTAGCGCTAAATTTAGAAAATCAGCTACCGTAGTCGGTGAAGTTTTAGGTAAATATCACCCTCACGGCGATGCTGCTGTATATGAAAGCATGGTGAGAATGGCTCAAGATTTTTCCCTTCGATATCCTTTAGTTAATGGCCAAGGCAACTTTGGTTCAATGGATGGGGACCGAGCTGCTGCAATGCGTTATACCGAAGCTAAAATGGCACGTATTTCTGAGGAAATTCTTTTTGATATTGATAAAGATACCGTTGATTTTATCCCCAACTATGATGGCAGTCAAAAAGAACCTAGAATATTACCATCAAAACTACCACTCCTTCTCTTAAATGGAACACTGGGAATCGCTGTTGGTATGGCCACAAACATTCCGCCACATAATTTAGGAGAACTAATTGATGCTATAAATTATTTAATAGACAGGCCAAAGGCAGAAATAGACGAACTGCTTGAATTCGTAAAAGGACCAGATTTTCCTACTGGTGGAATAATTTATAATAAAAAAGACATTAGAGAAGCTTATATTACTGGACGAGGTCGAGTTGTTATGAGGGCCAAAACCGAAATTATTGAAGCTAAAAATAACCGATTTAAAATAATCATTACCGAAATTCCTTATCAAGTAAACAAGGCTGTTTTAATAGAAAAAATAGCTGAGCTAGTAAAAACTAAAAAAATAGAAAGTATTAATGATCTAAGAGATGAGTCCAAAGGATTAGATGACTTAAGGATAGTAATAGGATTAAAGAAAGATGCTTATCCTAAAAAAGTTTTAAATAAACTTTTTAAAGCTACCCAACTTCAATCTAATTTTAATTTTAACATGCTTGCCTTAGTTAATGGCATTCAACCAAAAACATTAACCTTAAAAACAGCCCTGGAAGAATATATAGAACACCGAAGAGTAGTAACAAAAAGAAGATGCGAATACGAACTACAAAAAGCTAAAGATAGAGCTCATATTTTAGAGGGCTTAAAAATGGCTCTTGATAAAATTAGTGCCGTAATTCAAGTTATTAGATCCTCAAAAGACAAGGAGGTTGCAAAAAATAATTTGATAAAAAAATTCAAACTATCAGAAAGACAATCAATTGCAATATTAGAAATGAAATTGCAAAATCTTGCTAATCTTGAAAAGCTAAAAATAGAAACGGAGTTAAAAGAAAAGAAAAAGATAATCAAAGAATTAGAGAGAATACTAGCTTCTAAAAAATTAATGTTTGGCATAGTTAAGGATGAATTAAAAGAACTAAGAGAGAAATACTCTGACGATCGAAAAACTAAAGTAATAGCTGGAGCTGTAGGAGAATTTTCAGCCGAAGATCTTGTCCCTAATGAACCAACTATAATTACCATAACCCGAGACGGCTACATAAAGAGAGTTTCTCCAGATAATTTTAAATCTCAATCAAGAGGTGGAAAAGGAATAATTGGATTAGCTACCAAGGAAGAGGATTTAGTAGAACATTTTTTTGCTACTACAACTCATGCTAATTTACTGTTTTTCACAACCAAAGGAAGAGTTTTTCAATTAAAAGCCTATGATATCCATCAATCATCCAGACAATCAAAAGGTCAAGCCATAGTTAACTTTCTACAGTTAGCACCAAATGAATCTGTTAGCTCCGTTTTACCACTAGATGATCTTGGCGATTGTAAATATCTAGTAATGCAAACTAAAAAAGGGCTAATCAAGAAAGTCTCTTTAGAAGATTTTAGCAACGTTAGAAGAAGTGGATTAATCGCTATAAAATTAAAATCTGATGATATTTTAGAATGGGTAAAACCATCTACTGGTGACGACCGTATAATAATTGCCACTTCTCTTGGCCAATCTATAAAATTCAAAGAAGGTGATATCCGCGCTATGGGAAGGGCTGCTAGCGGAGTTAGGGGAATTAGACTTAAAAAAGATGACTTTGTAGTAGGCATGGAAGTAATTGACAAATCTGTAACAGAAAAAAATCTTCAAGTATTAGTTTTAGGTGAAACTGGTTTCGGAAAAAGAACAAGCCTAAAGGAATACAGGGCTCAATCAAGAGGCGGCAGCGGGATTAAAACGGCAAAAATAACTAAAAAAACTGGTCAACTAGTTGCCATGAGAGTAATTAATGCTAAAGACCTAGAAGAAGATATTATTATAATCTCAGAAAAAGGACAAGTAATAAGACTACCTCTAAAATCTGTAAATGTGCTCGGTCGATCAACTCAAGGAGTAGGTTTAATGAAATTTAAAAATCCCCTAGATAAAGTTGCTAATGTTACCTTTATCTAAAAAAATTATCCCATATTAGATCTAATGAGCAAAAAGACTTGATTTTTTTATTTATTGTGCTAATATAATTATCAAGTTTAAAATTAATTATATAATCTAGTTTATGTCTGTACCAAAGAAAAGAAGAACAAAATCATCTATAGGAAAAAGACAATCTCATGATTCTTTGAAAAAAATAAAAGTTTCTAAGTGTTCTAAGTGTGGTGACCCTATCTTATCTCATACTGCTTGTAAAAATTGTGGAACATATAAAGGTAAGCAAGTCTTAAAGATTAAAACTACAGCCACAAAGAAAGCATCTTCATCTGAAGAAAAAAAAGAAACTAAAAAATAAAATTTTGTTAATTTAAAAATAAGCACCTTATGTCTAACCGTCATCTTGGCAGAACAGTTGCCATGCAAACTTTATACCAGTTAGATTTTCGACACTCTTTCCAGGAAGATTACAAAAAAATAGAGTCTCGAATAAAAAAAATCGAAGAGCTAACTAAAAAAAATATTGCAGAGTTTGCCCCTGGAACAAGTGAAGCCGATTTTATTATGAATATTGTTAAAGGTGTTGCAAATAATTTACCTAAAATAGACAAAACAATAACAAAATATGCCCCTGAATGGCCACTTGAACAAATAACTAATATAGATAGAAATGTTCTGCGAATTGGGGTCTATGAAATTGTATATGATTCAGAGATTCCAGAAAAAGTAGCTATTAACGAGGCCATAGAACTAGCTAAAACGTTTGGTGGAGAATCTTCAGGAAAGTTTGTAAACGGTGTTTTAGGAAGTGTTTATAAAAGTATACAAAAGTAGTAAATAGACTTACAAAGCTTCCTTTTAGCTTGTTTTTAAGGGAGTTTTATCTTTATATATATTAATATATAAAAGCCGACATAGCTCATCCGCCAGCTGGCGGAGGTAGAGCAAAACACTCGCCCGCCAGTCGCCTTGTGCCGAGATAGCTCAGCTGGTAGAGCGCATCCATGGTAAGGATGAGGTCACGGGTTCAAATCCCGTTCTCGGCTCCAGACGTTTGGCAGGCGGGGCGCTTCCATAGTAAGGAAGAGGTCAGCAGTTTCCGCCTCGGCTTCGCCGTTAGGCGAGACGGGCAAATCCGCCTGTCGGCTCCATAAGACATCTTATATAATATGCCACCCTAGCTCAGTTGGTTAGAGCAACTGTTTTGTAAACAGTAGGTCATCGGTTCGAATCCGATGGGTGGCTCCACAATGCAAAACATGTAACTTACAACATGTAGCGCAATTAAAAATTAAAACTGATAATTTGTAGATTTTGTATCTAATCACTACAAACTATAAACTACTCACTAAAGTTATGTCTCAGGATAATTTGATAAAGCTTGAATGCACAGAGTGTCATAAAGTTAATTATCATTCACACAAAAATAAAAAAGTTATCAAAGAAAGATTAGAACTAAAAAAGTTTTGTAAATTTTGTAAAAAACATACTCCTCACAAAGAAACCAAATAAAAGATGCCTAAAGAAAAAAATATAAAACATTTAGGGATAATAATGGACGGTAACAGACGTTGGGCAAAAGAAATAATGCTTCCCACATTGGAAGGCCATAAAAAAGGTTATGAAAAAATAAAGGAGGTTGGTAAATGGTGCTTAGAAGAAGGCATAGACGTTTTAACGGTCTATGCTTTTTCTACTGAAAATTGGAACAGATCAAAAGAAGAAGTTGGTTATTTAATGAAACTCTTAAAAAGAGCTGTTACTAAAGATATTGATTATTTTTTAAAAGAAGACATAAAACTACGAATTATCGGCAGAAAAAATGAACTATCCAAAGACCTACAAGAAGCTATAAAAAATGCTGAGGAAAAAACAAATAACTGTAGTGCTGGTCTATTAAATATTGCTATTAACTATGGCGGTCGAGCAGAAATTATAGATGCAATAAAAAATATTATAAAACAAGAAACACCATCAGAAGAAGTTACCGATGAATTAATATCAAATAATATTTACACCGCCGGCCTTCCTGACGCTGACTTAATTATCAGAACGTCTGGGGAGCAAAGATTATCAGGGTTCCTTCTTTGGCAATCATATTACAGTGAATTATATTTTCCAAAAGTTAACTGGCCAGGATTTTCCAGGGAAGACTTAAATGAGGCAATTGACTGGTTTACAGGAAGAAACCGAAGATTTGGTGGAGATAAAAACAAATAGACATCAAGGTCCCTTCGCCCGCCCGCATCGCTACGCGAGCAAGCTCACTTGCGAAGCGTTGCGGGCGGGTCTAGAATAATTGCTATGTTTTACACTTACGTTCTCAAAAGTAAAAAAGACAACAAATTATACGTTGGGTGTACGGGAGATTTAAAAAATAGATTAAAAGAACATAATAACGGACAAGCAAAATCAACGTGTAATCGATTACCATTGGAACTAGTTTATTATGAAGCTTGTTTAAATAAAGAAAGTGCCTTAAAAAGAGAAAAACAATTAAAAACTGGATCTGGAAGAAGATATTTAAAAAATAGATTAAAATAATTATGGTCCCTTCGTCTAGTGGTTAGGACACAAGGTTCTCATCCTTGAAACAGGGGTTCGATTCCCCTAGGGACTACAGATTCAACCAAAAAGACCTTATTTTAATAAGGTCTTTTTATTATACTGTGATTTTTAGAGGAATCGAACAAGGGGGTGGTGGGGGAAATATCCCCCACATTTATGAGGAGGTCATTTGGGAACCCGCCCGCCTGCAACGCTGTAGCAACTGCGGGCAGGAAGGTTTCCAAAAGAGGAACGATAGTGACGACGTGATACTTTCCCCTAGGGACTACATACAAATAAAGATCTGATAAATTTTATCGGGTCTTTATTTATTACTTTGACAATTATTCAAAAAATAAATATAATAACCCTATATTAACTATTAATCAAATCATATATGTCATACGACGTAATTATAGTTGGCGCAGGGCCAGCGGCCTATACAGCCTCAATATATGCCTCTAGGTATAAACTAAAAAATTTAATAATAGGAAAAGAACCTGGCGGACAAATAAATGAAGCTCACTTAATAGAAAATTATCCTGGGTTTTCCAGCATTACCGGAGCTGAATTAATGGAAAAATTCAAAGAGCATGTAGAAAAATTTAAACCCGATTTAAGTTTTTCTGAAGTTAAAGAAATTAAGAAAGAAAAAGATGGGACGTTTACGGTAACCGATGAAGCAGGAAAAACTTACACTTCAAAATCTGTAATTTTAGCCACGGGAATGACTTACAGAAAACTAGAAATACCTGGCGAAGAAGATTTTACCGGTAAAGGAGTTTCTTTTTGTTTTGTCTGCGATGGAATATTTTTTAGAGATAAAACGGTTGCAGTAATAGGTGGTGGAGATAGCGCTGCTATGGGCGCATCTTATTTAGCTAGTATTGGGAAAAAGGTTTATTTAATCTTTAGAAAAGATAAATTAACAGCTGAACCATTTTGGAAAGATAAAATAAAAAATCACAAAAACGTAGAACTTATTCCAAATACAAATATAAAAGAAATAAAGGGAGACCAATTTGTAAAAGAGGTTGTTCTTGATAAATCTTACAATGGTAAAGAGTCTATAAAAGTTCAAGGCGTATTTGTTGAAATAGGATCTCTTCCAAGCCTAACCCTAGCTAAAGCGCTAGGCGTTGAAGTTGACGAAAGGGGTTATATTAAAATAAAAGAAGATCAGTCTACTAATATTGAAGGTGTTTTTGCGGCTGGAGATATAACAAATGGATCAAATAAATTTAGACAAGTTGTAGTGGCATCAGCCGAAGGATCGATAGCTGCCAGCGCAACCTTTAAATTTTTACAGAAAAAATAAGATCAATAATACTAAATAAAAAAACAACCCTTTTAAAGGGGTTGTTTTTTTATTTTAAATTTTTTACAAACATTCTTTATTGGGGCATACCTCTGTATCCCCTTTGCCATAAACTAGCAAACCTTTACACTTATCACATATTTTTCCCGTTGGCTTACTCCACAAGGCAAAATCACATTTAGGATATTGGTCACAAGCATAAAAAATCCTTCCTTTTTTTGTCTTTTTTTCTACTATTTCTCCCTTTTTACAACCTGGACATTTTACACCTGTTCCTTTTTTAACTGATTTTATATTTTTACACTCTGGATAACCGCTACAAGCTAAAAATTTTCCAAACCTACCCATTTTCATCACCATTGGTAGTCCACACTTATCACACTTTTCCTTGATCTTTTCTTCTTCCTCTGGTTTACCAGTCTCTTCATTTATTTGTTTAGTATTTTTACACTCCGGATAACCGCTACAAGCTAAAAATTTTCCAAACCTACCTAGCTTAATAATCATTGACGATCCACATTTTTCGCAAATTTCATCGGTTTTTTCTTCTATTCCAAGATCTTCTTTTTTAACTTCTTTTTCTTTATGTTTAAGATTATCCTTAAAGGGATTATAAAAATCCCCTATCATTTTTTGCCAATTTTCTTTGCCTTCGGCGATTTTATCAAAATCATCTTCTATTTTAGCCGTAAATGCATAGTCAACAATTTGTGAAAAATGCTTAGTTAATAAATCGGTAACCAAAAAAGCTACATCTTTCGGTTTTAGATTCCTACCATCTCTCTCAACATAGCCTCTCATTAAAACAGTGTTAATAGTTGGGGCATAAGTTGAAGGCCTTCCAATGCCATATTTTTCAAGAGTTTTTACTAAAGTTGCATCATTATATCTAGCTGGCGGTTGGGTAAAGTGTTGTTCTGGGCTTAACTCCAATAAATTAGCTTTCTCATCTTTTTTAAGGTCCGGCAGTTGATTTTCTTTTATCTTGTCTGGATATATTTTTAAATAACCATCAAAAATAACTATATTACCGTGAGCAGAAAAAAGATATTTATTGTCATCAGTTATAATTTTTACAGTTGTGCTGTCCATCACCCCTTCTGCCATCTGAGTTGCCACAGCTCTGCGCCAGATTAAATCATAAAGCCTAAACTGATCTTTATTTAAATAATTTTTTATCCCCTCAGGAAACAAATTAACTTCAGTAGGCCTAATTGCCTCATGAGCTTCCTGGGCTAATTTTTGTTTAGTTTTATAAAAACGAGGTGAACTAAGCGTATATTTATCGCCATATTTAGTTTTAATGAAATCCTTTGACTCACTTAAAAACTTTTGACTCAAATTAACGCTGTCGGTTCTCATGTAAGTTATTAAACCTGTAGTATGCCCCTCTCCCACATCAAGCCCTTCATATAATTGCTGAGCAATCATCATTGTTTTTCTTGAAGAAAATCCCAACTTATTATTTGCCTCTTGTTGTAAGGTTGATGTTATAAATGGAGCTAAAGGATTCTTCTTTACTTCACGCCTTGAGATATCTTCAATTGAATATTTTTTCTTTTTCAAATCCTTAACTATTTCTTGAATTTGATCTTCTTTTTTTAGATCAAACTTATCTAGTTTTTTATTATCTACTTTAGACAACTTACCTTGAAATATTTTTTCCTTATCTTTTTCTCCAGAAAAATCAGCTTCAATTGTCCAATACTCATCAGATTTAAAAGCCTTAATTTCTCTTTCACGTTCTACAATTAACCTAACCGTAACTGACTGCACCCTTCCAGCCGAAAGGCCCCTTACCACCTTCTTCCATAAAAAAGGGGACAACTCATAACCCACAAGCCTATCTAAAACTCTCCTAGCCTGTTGAGCGTCAACAAGATTTAAATTTATCTTTCTAGGTTTTTCTAAAGCCTTTTTAATAGCGTCTTTAGTAATTTCATGAAAAACTATTCTTTCCGCCTTTTTATCATCTATTTTTAACGCCTTAGTTAAATGCCAAGCAATTGCTTCCCCTTCTCGGTCTTCATCGGGCGCAAGTATAATTTTATCACATTTTTGGGCTAAACTTTTCAACTCACTAACTGTTTTTTTAGCTTTAGTTGGAATAACATATTTGGGTTCAAAATTACCTTCAACATCAACGCCCATCGTTGACTTAGGCAAATCTCTAATATGGCCAAAAGAGGAAGTAACTTTATACTTATTTCCCAAAAATTTACTTATTGTTTTAGCTTTAGTCGGCGACTCTACTATTATTAAATCCATATCAAAATTATAATTAAATATTATTTAAGTTTTCCTTCAAGTAATTCTCTTACTGTTTGTGGCTCAGCCTTCCCCCTTGTCTCTTTCATAATTTGACCCACTAAAAATTGAATTGCATTAAGTTTACCGCTCTTATATTCTTCAACTGCTCTTGGATTGCTGTTAATTGCTTTTTCGATAACCGCCCCCAGCTCCCCTTCATCACTAATTTGATCAAAGTCACCTTCTTCTAAAATATCAGATGGATCACGCCCCTCTTTAAACATAATTTCTAAAATCTTTTGAGCTGAAGTGGTGTTTATTTTACTTTGATAAATCAAAGTTAAAAATTCTGCAAAATTTTCTGGAGTTATCTCTAATTCATTAATAGAAGTGTTATTTGCCCTCATTAGACCACCTAACTTACTAATAATCCAACCAGAAACTATTTTAACTATTTTCTTTCTATTATTTGTCCAAATTTCATTTTGATCACCCTCCATCTCCGGCAAAGTCTCTAACCAGGCTCTCATTTCTGATACAACCTTTTCTGTATAACTAGCTAAATTTCTGTCACCAACAATAAAGTTAGCGTCTTGAGTGCCAAACCTATATTCCTCTATAAATCTTTTTTCCTTTTCTTGTGGCAACTCTGGCAATTCACCTTTTAATCTTTCCCTTACTTCAACTAAATTAAGTGGTGGCAAGTCTGGCTCTGGAAAATATCTATAATCATGAGCGGATTCTTTAAATCTTTGATGATAAGTTTTACCTGCTGAATCATTCCAACCTCTAGTTTCTTGATGTAGAGCTTCTCCCTCCTCTAAAGCTTTAGTCTGTCTTTTTATTTCATAGTTAACAGCTCTTTCCATTGCCTTAAAAGAGTTGATATTTTTTAATTCAATTTTTGGATTTAATTTATATCCATCTACTGGCTTGATTTCATCTTTATCATTAAACCACATGCCTTTCTCCTGAAGAGAAATATTAGCCTCACACCTCATTTGTCCTTTTTCCATATCAGCATCTGATACATCTAAATATCTTAAAATTTTTTGATACTCTTGGCAAAATTTCTTAGCCTCATCAGCGCTTGTAATATCTGGTGCTGTCACAAGCTCCATAAGCGGTGTTCCAGCCCTATTATAGTCTACAAGACTATAGTTAGCTCCTTGTGGATGTAAAAGCTTCCCAGTGTCTTCTTCCAAATGAATTCTAACTATTTTTATTTTATTGCCGTTTACCCCCAAGTAACCATTTTCTGAGATCGGTTTATCATACTGAGAAATTTGATAACCTTTTGGTAGGTCTGGGTAAAAATAATTTTTTCTATCAAATTTAGTTTCCGAAGCAATCTCACAATTCAAAGCAAGCCCCGTTAAAACAGTCCATTCAATAGCTTGTTTATTTATAACTGGCAAAGTTCCCGGTTGAGCAGTACAAACTTCACAAATCGTTGTATTCGGTGGTTGATTTTCTCCATCATTAGAGGAATCACAAAACATTTTTGATTTAGTTTTTAGCTGGGCATGAATTTCCATCCCAATAATAACATCGTATTTCATATTTTTTATTTAAAAACAAAAGGGTTGTCTATATTTAAAAATAATATAAACTCCTCGACTCAAAAATAAAAATATAAAAAAATTTATTTTTATACTTTACTCGTTCTACGTCGCCTATAAAACCCTTTAAAAACAGCTTAACATAGGAAAAAATCCTTGGCAAGCTGCTATAATTATATGCCCTCACTATAACTATTATCCTCATTAACCTCAAAAATATTCTTATTTCCACCCATTAAATTTTTAGCGGCATATAAACCGGTTAAGGTAGAATGATCCATATTATTATATCTAAACATGCCCGATCTTCCTATTGTTTGAAGATTTTTAAAATTACTTAAATAATTTAATATTATTTTTAAATTATCTTTATGACCTGGCCCGTAAACAGGGTAAGCATCAGCCACCCTCACCGCCTTACCGTCTATTATCTGATTTTTCTTAGCAAGACCAACTTTAACTAATTCTTTTCTGGCCAAATCAATTAAATCTTCATTGCTTTTATTCCAAAGATCATCTCCCTCCCAACAAACATATTCAATCCCTAAGATAGTTTTATTACTATCTTTTACCATATAAGGGCTCCAATTTTTAAAGTTTTGAATTCTAATCATTTTTACCTCCGGTTCATGGATATAAATCCAGTTATCTGGAAATAGATCTTTTTCATCAATAACTAAGGCTACAATAATGAAAGATCTAAACTTCAGACTTCTAGCTGCTTTAATAACATCCTTTGGTGGTTTTGGAAAAAACTTAAAAATTAACTTATTTATTGGCAATGTAGAGATAAAATTATCTCCAGTTACTTCTTCCTTTTTACCTTCTTCTTTTTTTACAGAAATAGTTATTATTTTATTGTTATTATGCCTTATTTTGTCTACATAGCTATTTAACAATATTTTTCCTTTTTTTTGCCCAATCCTCTCTGCCATTTTTTCATACATCATCCCTGGCCCATTTTTTGGATAGTTAAACTTCTTTATCAAAGTCTTAGCTTCCCCATGCTTTATTTTAAATAAAGAATCTTTCACTGCTCTAGTTAGCGATAAATCCTTTATTCTTTGCACAGCCCAATCTGAGCTTAAATCTTTAGTGCTAATACCCCAAAGTTTTTCCGTATAGCTTTTAAAAAAGGTATTAAATAATTTTTTGCCAAACCTATTAATTATCCACTCTTCAAAACTGTTTTCTTTTTGTTTTATGATTAGATTTTTTATTTTAATACTTAAAAAACTAAAACCGACCGACACCGAACTTATTATCCCTAGATTTTTTAAAGCATTACCCATATTTAAAGGGTAATTAAAAAGCTTTTTATTATAATAAATTCTCGACAACCTCGGCCTCTCTAAAAAATCATCTTTTAATGTCTTTTGCCAAAAACTTTCAATGTCTTTATGTTTAGTAAAAAACCTATGGCCCCCTATATCAAAAAAATTCCCTTTGTATTCTTCGGTCCTACTTATTCCACCTACTCTTTTACCTCTTTCTATAATTACTACCTTTTTATTGTTTTTAGATAGCTCATGACCTGCTGATAAACCCGCAGGACCAGCTCCTAAAATTATTATTTTAGACATTTTTAGTTTTTTCTTCCTTATTTTTATAAATAAAAAATAGATTTCTAATATAAATTAAAATTCCCATTGACTGCCCCAAAATAAAGACTGGATCTTTAATATGTATTGCATAAACAAAAAGACCTACTCCTCCAACTAAACTTAAAAACCAAAACTGGGTTGGGATAACGCTTTTTTTAGCTTTTTCAGATGCTATCCATTGAACAAAAAAACGTAAAAAAAATACGAATTGAGATAAAAAGCCTAAAGCTATCCAAAAATTTAAATTCATAAAATATTATATAGCCCTGCACCAAGGTAACGGGACGGTTAATGAAAATATACTTATCTTAAATATAATAAGATCACATGACATTAATTTATATAAGCTCCTCGGCTCGGTCCGATGCCACATCGAACGCTCACTCTACGTCGCTTATATCTCAGAATAATATAAGACTCCTCGGCTCAATGATATGAAAATAAATTTTCATATCACACTCACTCTACGTCGCTTATAAATTATTTTTTTTATTTTTTATTTTTTTTACCATTATCAAGTCTTTTAATGCCTTTCCTAGTCTATTTTTTATATTATATTTAGTCTCACCATGAACCCTTGGATAATGCCTCACTTCTACTTGTCTTACTTTAAAATTATGTATTAAAAATAAATCCGGCATAAATCTATGCATACCATCAAAAAATTCCATATTATTAATACATTTTTTTTTAAAAACTTTAAATCCGCAAGCGGAGTCAATTATATTACCTCTTAAAACAATTCTTCTAACTCTATTAGCTATGATTGATGAGATTCTCTTGCTATATGAATCATTTCTATTTTTTCTATAACCACAAACCATATCAAATTCTTTTAAATTTTCAATCATCATAGGTATCTCTTCTGGATCCGTCTGAAAGTCAGCATCTTTAGTTAAAATTAAATCACCCTCCGCCCTTTTAACTCCTTCCCATACAGCAAACGATTGGCCCATTCTTTTTTTTAAATTTATAACTCTTAAAGTTTTAATTTCTTTTATTAAATTTATTAAAACTAATTCTGTATTGTCTATACTACCATCATTAACAACAATAATTTCATGACTTAAAAACACCCTATTTTTTACTGCATGATAAATTTTTGGAATCAGAATTTCCAAGTTTTTATCTTCATTGTAAGCTGGCAAAATTATAGATATTATACTTTCTTGATTCATAATTTTAAATAAAAAAAGGTTGTAAAATATTAATTATTGCCAAAATACCAAAATGAGCAATTATTAAGAAGGGTATTAAATAATTCTTTTTATAATTATATTTATATAATATAAAATAATATAAAAATAAATATAAAAATGATAATATATAAAAAGTCTTAAAAATTAAACTATCTAAATTATAACCTATAATAAAAGGTGAAAATAAAATAAATGTAATTATCAAACCTATTTTTAAAAATTTGTCATCTTTATAATTATAAAAATCATACAAAAGTTTAGCTACTAATATCGACAAAAATGGATAAAAATTAATTGCGTATCTGCTCCAATTTTGAGCCTTTATAGAAATAAATAAATACAATGAAAAAATTATTAAAATTATAGAAAATAACTTCTTATCTTTTTTTTGCCAACCAATTTTAATTGAATAAACTAGAGAAAATATAACAAATATACTCCAAGGGAAAAACCCCTTAAAAACGGTCCATAAATAAAAATTCCAATCATGGGGCCTTTCTCCCTCAGAAAAAAGACTATATTGAAATTTTTCATACATTATCACAGAGGCTAATCTCGCCTTATTTAGAAACTCTTCTTGCCACTGGTGCCTTTTAAGGTTTTCTAAATAAATTTCTCCGCTCAAAGAATACTGCAACCCCACCCAAGACAAAACAATAAATAAAAATAAAAGAACCCCGAATATATATCTTAATAATATTTTTTTATTTTTTATTTTATTGAAATTAAGATAAAAATATAGAACAGTAAATAAAGCCAGCAAAGGAACAGCTATATTAACCGACCTAGTAAGACCCGCTATTGCCAGAGAAATAAAAGAAAAAAACAAAAATCTTGGATTCCCCGTCCCCTTAAATAATAAATAAATAGCTAAAATAGTAAAAAATAAAAATATAGTATCAACTGCCACCACCCGCGCACCATCGATATGTATAAACTGAAAAGCTGTAGAAAGTATAAAAATAGAAAATAATCCTATTTTTTTACCAAAAATATCCCTTGCTAAAAAATATGTTATTAATATAATTCCAAATCCCAAAAAAGCAGGCCAAAACCTCACAACAAACTTAGAAAAACCAAACACTTTAGCGGTTGCTGCTGTTAACAAAAAATATGTGGGGCCCTTCATATAATAATTCATTATAGATCCTAAATTAGGAACAGTTAAAGTTTTCCAGTTATTAGTTTCAATTACTTGCTGTACTACGGTCGAATAACGATACTCATGATAATTTAAATAATTATAATGCATTGGGCTTTTTAAATGACTATTTTTAACTTTAGTCCATTCTAGCTGTTGTGGTAAAGCATTATTACGATACTCTTCACGATAATGACCTAAATCAGCTTTTCCTAAATTAAAAAAAATTAGAAAAAAAGAAAATCCAAATAATATAAATAAAATTATGTTATTTTTTTTATTTTTTAATAAATTCATTTGATTTTTTATTAAAAATATCTGATTTTATTATACAAGGAATATTATATTCCCTGGATGTTATTGCCATATGAGATAATTCATTCCCCTCTTTTAAAACTATTCCTTTGAATTTAGGGATATAAGTAATCCAGTCTGATGGAAAAATATTAATCACTAAATATTTTCCAAAATATTTTTCAGGATCTTCACCTTCTATATAATAATTTAGGTTTTCAAAATTATTTATTCCTGGAACTATAATGATTTCTTTTTTATGTTTATCTTGAAAACCGAATGGATAATTTTTACCTGAAATTTTTAAATAATTACTACTTATTTTAATATCATCATCGACAACTATTTGTGGATTTTCTCCTTTTATTACCCCCTCCCAATTATTAGCCTGAAAAATTTCTTCCCCATGCTTTTTTATTAATTCATTCTTTTTCTTAACTAAAGATTTTAAAAATCTTTCTTTCCAAAAAACCTTACTCTTTAGCCAAAATTGAATCTTTTTGTTTAAATATTTTTCATTTCCATTAATTTCTTTTTTAAAATATTGATATTTTTCTTTAATTTCATATCGGTCTAAATCACTAAATCTTATACTAGACAGCTCATAGGGATAGTCCGCTAAATAATAATATTTTTTTAAAAAATTATCTAAATCCATATTGTTTAAACTTATTGGTCTTGGTTCTTCGGCATTACAAAATTGTTCTGTATTCTTTAATCTCTCAATAAATTCTCCTTTCTTATATTTTTTCTTTTCCTGTTCTAAAAAAAATTGCAAATAAATACCAGAAAGAAAAAACCAAGCAAAAGTATTTTCAATTGTTTTTTCTTTTTTTTGTTGTTCCAGGTTCTCTTTTTTTATTAATTGTTCTCCTGATAAAAATAAAACTGTTCTTTTAAAATTATTCCATTTTCCTTCTTTTCTTAAAAAAACTTTTTTTTCTTGGAAAAAATTAAAATATGTTCGTCCGCCAATATCTTCTAATAATGAATAGTTATTATCTAAAAATTTATCGATAACTTTTGCCCTCTTTAATAAGTCTTTTAGTCCAACTATGTTTAGTAAATAATTATATAAACTTAAAGAAAGTGGTGTTAAATCACCCAAGGCCTCTACAAAACCATTCTTACCCCAAAGTTGATTATTAAAACTCGTATCAAATTTATTTTTTAACCTCTTTTTTTCTGCTGATAAAATTTTCTCGTCTTTATTTCTGGTTATTGGCCTTATTTGATAAAATCTTACGTCTTTATCCTTAATACTAAATTCAATATCAGCCCCCATTGGAAAATTTTGAGATGTTTTTTTGATTATTTTTTTTAAATATAATTTAGTTTCTTTGTTTAAAAAATTATCATCATTCCAATAATTTTTTTTCTTGTCATAAATTATTTTTTTGTCAGATGATAATCCATCAGTAATTGCATGATCAGAGCGTGATAGGGCAATTATTGACTGATCTTTGTCATAATAGTCTTCTGTAAATAAAACCCCCGAATAATCAGAATTAAAATATTCTTGAATAAATATAAAAAATTCTCCCAAATTATTATCCTCAACTTTTTTCTTATTATTATTCCAAAAATATTTAATTTTTTCTACACCTAAATCATCTAATAAAATTTCTTTAGAGCTCTCAAAAAAACCGGCCCTAGACCTGTCCTCTAAGTCTTCGCTAAAACTAGCACTTCTTATAATTATACTTTTAATGTTTTGGTTTCTAAATTCTTCTTTTATTCTTTCTAATTCTTGATCGATGTTTTTATATTTTCCCGAGTCAACAACAATAAAAAAAGGAACATTAGCCCCAACCCTCTGTAATAAATAAAGATTTTTAATTTTACTTGGTAATTTTTCCATATAAATAGCTCTTAAACAGAATTCCCCTCAAATTCAATCTCTGAATCCTTTTCAAATTCAATAAATTGATTAAAAACTATAAAAAATTTATTATCATCAAGATTATAATCTCTTTCTAGCCTTAAAAGTAATAGATTGGCATAAAAAAGCTCGCTATACCTATCTGGCAAAATTACTATATTAAATCCTTTTTTATCTAAAATCCTACTCAAGGCTTCTTGATACTCACCTATCGTCATATGACCAATTTTCAAATGAATACTGCCTTGAATATGTTTTTTTTCGTAATAAGAAATATGGCGTCCGTCAATAATTAAAACATCTTCATTCTTATTAATCATTTTTATTATATCTTCTGCTTGTGTTTGGTATTTAGTTTGATACTTTTTATCAAAAATTTCATAATCAGCAAATACTGGGCCTGTTAATTTAATATATTCACTTTCATTAACATTATTTAATGATTCTATGCCCGCAATTAAATATTTTATATTTATTCTATCAAGCTCTTTGGCTTTTAAAAGCCCTCTTCCTCCATCATGACACACTAATATAAAAGTTCCCTTATTAAAATCACCCTCAGATAAATTAAATATTTTTTTTATTCCTTCAATTGTTATATCCATTACTCTATAGTGTTTAGCACCCTCGATATGACCAACATTATATTCTTCTACCTCTCTAACATCTATAAATTTAATATTTTCCCCTGATTCGATCTTTTCTACAACTTCACCATAAGCAATGCCATAGCCCCTATTTTCTGTTGTTCTGTTTCCATGCTTATCTCGATAATAACCGTTTTCAACTACATAGTCTTCGTTGAAAAAAGCGGGGTCTGTTATATCCCCAAACAAATACGAATCATTAGCTTGCACTTCGCGACCTTGAGGAAAAAGATAAGAATCATCATACAATGGTTTATAGAATTTGTAATAGAAAAAAACACCAACAACGCTTGCCAATATTATATTTTGAATTAAAATAAAAATTATTATTTTTTTATGTACTCTAAATTTAATTTTAATAAATTTAAAAAAAAGAACAAAAGGAGCTAAGGCTACTGCTACCCCGCCCGCTACTACCATCCAAATTGAAGACAAGCCCTGAACAAAAAACTCAGGGGGAAGAAAGGCATTAACTTTTTTTGAAAAAAATATAAAATATAAAATTAACAATATATTAAAAAAATTTTGTTTTTTTGCCATATTTAATTCTTTATAAATAAATTAACCGCCATATAAAGTCTTGCGTTTAATATCCACACTATCTTCTTTTAATTTTTTAATTTTTTTCAATAAAATATTTTTAAACTCTTCTTTTTCTTCTATGTCTAAATCAATTAAGTTATCTTTCTCCATTGGGTCTTTTGATAAATTATAAAATTCATCTTTTTTTTCTAAATTATAAATATATTTATAATTTTTATTTTGAAGACTAAACTTTTCCCCTTTTAATATATTTTTAATATCAAAAATATTGTCTGAAAATAAATTACCCTTAACACGTTTTCCTATGGGTGATTTTGTAGGATTTACCCCGGCCGGATAACCAGTCCAAGAAAAACTATAATCTTTAATCTGACTTGCATCATCATGTAAAATTAACGGCAATAATGTTGAACCTTGAATTTGTTTTCTTTGTTTCTCTAATGAGAATCCTATCAAGTCAGCTATTGTAGGTAAAATATCGATGTTTTCTACTACGCTATCAAATATTTTTGGTTCCACAGAAAAAGAATATGGAAAACGAAATATAATGGGAGTTTGAACTTGTTCATTATAAAGCCTGCTGGGATGAAGATAAAAATCATGACTCCCAAGACCCTCTCCATGATCAATGGTTATAATCCAAAGAGTTTTCTCATTTAACCCCTTTTCCTCGAAATAATTATATAGTTTTTCTATTTCATTATCTGTGGCCAAAATTTCTGTGTCATATTCATTTATTGTTCTTATCATAGTTTCTTCACTTGGATCAATATAAATATTTTTATTTATCCCTTGTTTATTGGTCCATAAATCAATAAAATATTCTTTATTTTCTTTATCTAATTTAAATTTTTCAACATAATCAGATGATGCCCTGTCAGGAAAAGGAAAATGAGGCCCCCAAAAATGAACCCAAAGAAAAAAATTACTATTTACAGATTCGCTATTTATCCAATCAATTGATTTATTTGTAATCTCTTTTGCAAACTCCGGCCTATCTGCGCTACATTCCGGAGAAGTAAACATATCAAATCCTTGTGTAAGATTACTTTTCTGAAAATATCCTGGCATACTCACGAAAGCTCCTGTTTTAAAGTTTTTTTCTTTAAACAATTCGGCCATTGTTATAAAAGAATCATCTAGTACATCGAATGTATCGGCCACCTTATGCTGAACTGCGTAAAGAGAAGTAAATATTGAAGCCATAGTTGGATTTGTCATAGGAATATCATTAAATGCATTCCTAAAAACAACATTTTCCCTGACTAATCTATCTATAAAAGGAGAGGTGTTTCTTGGATAACCCATAAAACCAAGATGGTCAGCGCGCAGGGTGTCAATGGTAATAAAAACAACATTTTCTATTTTATCATCATAAAAAGACTGCCTGCCTTGAAACAAGTCATTACTTTCATTAAAATTATCTGAAAAAATAGCTAATTGTGGCTTATCTTTACTGCTAATAAAAACAATAAATAAACATATTAATAATAAAATTATAAACAATAATTGTTTTTTCATATAATAAGATAATTAAAATTTATCTGGGGTTATTCTTCTGATTTCTATATCACTACTTCCCATTTCAAGTTTTTCTTTTTTTTCTAAAAGCAATTTTTTTAAAAGATTTTTATCTTCTATATCTAGATTAATCAAATTATTATTTTCCAATGGATCCTTAAGTAAATCATAAAACTCATTTTCTTTTTTCAGATTATAAATATACTTATACTTTTTATTTTGAATACTAAATTTTTCACCAGTACCCGAACTGCTCTTAATAATTTCCCCTATAGGCGATTTAAACCTTTTTCCACCTTTAATATTACCGGACCAAGAAAAAACATTTTTATCACTTTTACTTTTACTATTAGTTAGTATTTTAGACAAGAAAGAATCCCCTTGTTTTTCTTTTTTTTGATCATTCAATGAAAATCCTATTATTTCCGCTAATGTGGGTAGAATATCAATATTTTCAACAACATCCTCAATAATTTTTGGTTCAGCTAAAAAAGAACTTGGAAAAGCAAAGATAATAGGGGTGAGCAACTGTTCTTCATAAAGCATTCCCACATGCTCATAAAAATTATGGCTCCCAAGACCCTCTCCGTGGTCGATAGTTATAATCCAAAGAGTTTTCTCATTTAACCCACTTTCCTCGAAATAATTATATAATCTTTCTATTTCCCTGTCCACAACTAAAATCTCAGTATCGTATGAATTTAATACGTCTATCATAATATCCTTACTTGGTTCCATATATATCTCTTTATTTATTCCTTGTTCTTTTGTCCAAAAATCAATAAATTTATCCTCTTTTTCCTTGCTTAATTGAAATTTTTTTACATAATCTGAGCTAGTGCGATCCTGATAAGGAAAATGCGGCTCCCAAAAATGAGCCCAAAGAAAATTATTATCACTGTTATTATTAGCTATCGATCCTATTAATAGATTAACAATTTCCTTTGATATTTCTGATTTATTTTCTGGACCCATAAAAACATCAAATCCTTGATCAAGATTACTACGACTAAAATAATCCGGTATAGCAACAAAGGCGTTTGTTTTAAAATTTTTTTCTTTAAAAAATTCAGCCATTGTTATAAAAGAGTCATCTAATATTTCATAATTATTAGTTAATTTATGCTGATTAGCATAAAGCGATGTAAACATTGAAGCGTGAGATGGGTTTGTCGACGAAATAACTGTATAAGCGTTTTTAAAAAGAAAGCTTTCTTTGGCGAGTTTATCTAAAAAAGGCGAAGTGTTCCTCGGATAACCCATAAAACCAAGATGATCGGCCCGTAGGGTGTCAATGGTAATAAAAATAACGTTTTTTATTTCATTATCTACGTACTGCTTAATTTTTTCTCCTAAAATAACCTTTTCTTTTGTTTCCGTCGGTTCTATATTTTCTTGTTTTAACGTAATTTCCCCTGTTTGGCTTTTAATATCAATATTTAAAAAAAAATACAAAGACAAAAATAATATAATAATTAAAAATATATGCTTTCTTTGTAATTTATATGTTTGTCTTTTTTCTTTATTTATCATTTTAAAACAATTGTTCAACAAACAATCTCTTTATTTTTTTATGTCAAAATTCTGTAACATGTTAATTATTATCCCCAGAAACACTTATTTTCATTGGATTTTTAACGCAATACTGATGATATTACAGATGTTTGCAGTATACTGAAGATATGGACCAAAGTCTAGAGTTTAAAATTCAAAAATGACAATTAATCCTCTTCTTTAAAAAAAATAAACAAAAATAGGTCTAAAATACTTTTTAACCCCTATTAATATAATAATCTAAATAAAGAATAATTATTTTCTTATATTTTTTATTTTTTTATTTTTAAAAATGTTCAGATGATTTATCGCTACGATAAACGGCAAAAATACAAGTAAATTCAACAGAGTTTCAATAGGAATTCTTAATCGAACAGTTGCTCTATGAGGATAAGAAAAAGAAGATATCATAAGTAAAATCGAAAAAGTGCTTACTAGGATAATAGTAAGTGCTACACACTCCTTTTCCATTTTTTTTCTAAAAAAATATATCCATAAAATAATAGCTGATAAAAATCCTAATATTTTTAATTTATTTATATAATCAAAAATCCGATTTACCCATATGTAAAATGAACTTTTTTCTATATTGATGGCTGGTCGTGAAAAAAATAGCCTGTCTTCTAATAATCTTTGTGGTAATGCTTTTATAGATCTTATCCCAAACTCAAAATATCTACCCTTTAAAAAATAAGAATTTATCTTTTTAAGACCCACTGAATCATAATTTTCTATATTTTTCGCCAAAAGAGCAGTAAACACATAAGGATGCTTTATGGGCATTAATTTCTCGTCTATTCCCGCATGATAAAATTTTATAATATCTTTAATAATCACCGGGCTATCTTTTTTCGTAATATAAGAATCAATATAATTGTACTGGAGAATTTTACCCATTATATTTATATCTAAAATATCTGTAAAAATGAATCTTTTATAGCGATAATAATTCAAGCCCATATAAGACATGACAAAGAACATACTCACTACGATACCTAAAATTAAAATTTTAATCGGTGGCCAAATAGGCCTTTTATTTTTATTAAAAATAACTAAAAATATTTTTGATAGGTATAATAGTGCGGGCAAAATTATAAATGTGGGCTTGAGAAAAATCAATAAAGCATCAAAAACTAATAGAACAATTAAAAGTTTCCGGGAATTTAATTTTTTAAAGTGTTCTATGTGTAAATAAAGGGATACTAGAATTAACACAATAGACAATCCCTCCGTAAGCAATACTGAATAATAAGTTATAATCTGATAATCAAGTGCAAAAAAAATACTAAACACAAAGGCAACCGATTTCTTTTTTGTAAATTGTAATATTATAAGATAAAGGAGCACTGGAACAAATGCCCCTAAGATAGATTGAGTAAAAAGGGCCAACTTTATATTATTTGGCAAAAAAAATGACAAAAAAAGGGGATAAGCTGGCGCACGCTTTAAAGTATTGGGGGGAGAAAACTTTTTTATCTCTATTGCCGTCTCAAGATAAGAAAAAGAATCACATCGAACATAAGAAAATTTTTTCTGTTCGGAATAATTAGTATTATTTTGATAATAATTTAAGGCTGGAGACTTTGGCGGTTTAACCATAAAAGGGTTATCCGACTGATCATCTATAAATTCCCAACTTAAAAATAAAAAATTTACGGCTAAAGAGAACAAAAAAAGTAATATCAAAAGAATCTTCTTGTTTTTTAAAAAACTCATTAATTGTTCTGTTTTTAAAAATTAAAGCCCATTATTCTTTTTAAAATTTCTTCCTCAAAAATATTTTTTATTTTAACCAACTTATTATCTTTAATAATATTTTCAGATTCTTTGTTATCTATCTTTAGACTATAAAGCTCATTTTGGTCTTTATCTGCTTTATTATATATATACTTATATTCCTCGTCTTGCAAACTAACAAGGTTTATTGTCGGATGTATTGAATATGCTTCTTTTTTCAATCTTTCACCTCTTCCATTAATAAGCCCCATTAGAGATTCCCCCTCAACAGGAACTGGGTCATCCTTTAAAGAAAACTCTACTATATCAGCAACTGTAGGAAGAATATCAATATTTTCAACAACATCATTAATTATTTTATTATCTTCTTTTTTTGTATTATGAATAATAAGAGGGGTCAATAGTTGTTCATTATAAACATTCTTTAGATTATCATAATGATTATGACTACCTAGACCCAAACCATGGTCTGAAGTTATAAGCCAAATATTTTCCTGATTTTCATATTTTTCACCTATATATTCGTATAAATATTTAATTTGTTCATCAATATACTGAACTGCCCCATCATATCTATTAATAACACTTAAGCCATAATAATACGGACCAACTATACTTTTATTAGGTAAAAAATTATTAGAATTTAATAACCCGTCTTGATTATTAAACACACCTTTTAATAATGCCAGGTTTATCCCTTGCTCTTTTTTCCAAAAATTTATTAGTTCAATATCTGATATTTTATCGTTCTTGTTTTTTTTATAATTAGGGGCCGTTGATAGCATTTTTTTATGAGGATCATTAAGGTGTATCCAAAGAAAAAAACTATTACTACCAGATTTATTTTCGAGCCATAAAATAGCTCTTGACACCGTTTTTTTAGCATTCCTAAATTCTTTATTTTTATTTATAGACATTTTCTCGTAATCACCTTCATCCATTATATCTTTATTGTCATCACTGTTTTTATTATAAATGTCGAAGCCCTGTTCTAAATTACAACCTACTAAGCGAGAGGAACTAACAAAGGCGCCTGTAATATATCCTTGTTCTTTTAAATATTCGGGCAATGTAATAAACCTGTCGTTTAATTTTTCACTATTGTTAATAATATTAATCTGCTCTGGATACAAAGAGGTCAGAATAGAAGCGTGGGCCGGCGCAGTTATCGGCTCTGTTGTAAACATGTTTTTAAAAACAACTCCTTTTGCTGCTAGCTTATCTATAAATGGAGTGGTGTTCCTAGGATACCCCATATAACCCAGATGATCAGCTCTTAAAGTATCAATTGTAATTAATATAATATTTTTTTTCTCTTCATTAAACAACTCCTTATAATCACTACTTACAAAAATCCTTTCTTTATCGTCTAGAACTTGATCGTTATCTAAAATAAACGAAACTAAAAAAGCGCCAGCCATTAAAACCGGGCCGATAAAAACATATAATTTTATTTTTTTATTCATACATTATTTCCCTCACTTATTTCATCTTAACTGGAATCCGCCACTTCATATATTATTCCTTCGGACATATAATTACTTTTCCACTCCTCATCAATAATATTATTTTTAATAATTTTTCGAGTGAAAATTACATCTAAACCATCAAACAACCCGCCTTCACGGGTTTTTTTATCATATGCCTTCAAATTCAATTTCAGGATCATCCTTAAATTGATCAAGCTGGTTAAAAACTATATTAAATCTATTGTCATTAAGTCCGTAATCTCTTTCTAGTCTTAAAAATAAAAGAGTTGCATGAAATAGTTCCCCATATCTATTGCAGTATATTATTAGTTCTGAGCCCTTTTTTTCTAAAATTTTATTTAGACTTTGATTATATTCTTCTGTTGTCATTCTGCCAATGTTTAACTGAATACTTCCTTGTATGTGCCCCTTATCATAGTACTCTTTATGTCGTCCGTCAATTAATAAAATATCTTCATTATTTTTTATTTTTTTTATCGCCTCTGAAGCCTTCATTTGGTATTTTGTCTGATACTTTTCATCAAAAATTTTATAATCGGCAAAAACTGGTCCCGTCAATTTAATTAAATCACCATTATAACCATTAAGAACTTCTATTCCACCATAAATATACTTTATATTACCCATATTAAACTCCTCGGCTTTTACTAACCCCCTGCCCCCATCATGACAAATCAAAACAAAAACCCCATCACCAAACCCTTCCTCGCTCAAATTAAAAATTTCTTTTATTTTATCTAGAGTTAAATCCATCCCCCTATAATGCTTAGACCCATCGACATGTCCAGCGTTATATTCTTCAATTTCTCTAACATCAATAAAATAAATTTTTTCATTCTTTTTAATTTTTTCTTCTATTTCCCTTATAGACAAGGCAAATTTTTCATTTATTTCATTTATATCGTTGTACAAATCTCTATAAGCTCCTTCTTTTATTATATAATTATCGTTAAACTCTGACGGATCTAATTCACCCATCATATTAACCTGCATCCCATGTCCTTGAGGGAAAAGATAAGAATCTTCATATAATGGTTTATAAAATTTATAATAGAAAAAAATCCCGACAATACCTGCTAATAATATATTTTGGATCAAAATATAAATTATTATTTTTTTATGTGTTCTAAATTTAACTTTAATAAATTTAAAAAAGACAATAAAGGGGGCCAGCGCTACTGCCACCCCTCCTGCTATTACCATCCAAATTGAAGACAAACCTTGAACAAAAAATTCTGGCGGAAGAAAGGCATTGGCCGTCCTAGTCCCTAATAATAAAATTATTGTGATAAATATAAGTAATCTCATGTATTTAAATTAGTTAAATTAGTACTTGCGCATTTTGCAAAAATTTTCCTTAATAATAAGTATAGATTCCGGATCAGGTCCGGAATGACATTAAAGTACGTAAATTATATAGTTATTAAATTTATTTTTTTTATCAATTCCTCTATATACCTTTTTTGATTTCCTACATTATTCACCTCCTCCTCTGTAATAAAATTTTTAATATCTTCACCTTCCTCCATATTATATTTTTTAGTTTTTAGCCCCACATTTTCCATTTTTATATGGTATGGTTTTTTAAGAATAAGATCATCTAAAACATTTTTAATTTCGCTATTTTTTATATACAAACTATTATTATATTTATTTAAAAAATCATTATCCAAGCCAAGTTTTTTAAACGTGTCGTAATTATTACCCCCTA
>Ga0233446_1000220_pt1 | contig 70761 bp, 69 predicted proteins | sample SI_124_October20_4_FD_182780 | JGI IMG/M metagenome (GOLD analysis project Ga0233446, IMG submission 182780) | Seawater microbial communities from Saanich Inlet, British Columbia, Canada - SI_124_October2016_120_MG | ecosystem: Environmental > Aquatic > Marine > Inlet | place: Canada: British...
CATCTTCTCGTCTTCCACATGGGACTATGCCTGATTGAGCATAAGTCATGTCGGAGATGAATATAGTACCGACAACTATTAGTATGATTAAGATTGTTAAATGTTTCTTCATTAGGATATTGTATCACAAAAAATAAATATTATTATAAATATTATTTTTTAATTTTAATGGTTCCTTTATTTATATATTTTTTACCATTATTTAAATGGGTAGTTATTTTATATGCGCACGTACCATTGGGAAATTTATTTCCATTATTATCTTTTCCATTCCAAGTAATCTCACTTCGATTGAAGTAAGTCTTTTTATACTTCATATGACTAGCGTTAATATGATATATGTCTAACTCTATTTTACTTATGACCTGAGCCCCTGGTTTGCAATTAGCCCATGCGCAACCATCTGCTCCACAAAAGATTCCTGAACATTTGAACTTACAATACCAAGAGCTTTGCGCTCTAAAGGTAGTAGAATTACTAAATGTAGTTAATGAAGGAACCATGGATAATCTAGATTCTGATATTACAGAAGAGTCCTTAGAGTCTCTTCCTCGGCAAGAACCTTCTGTTGCGATTGTTCCTTGCGGGCATGTTATTTCTCCACTTTTACCTAATCCCCAACCAATATGATCTCCCTCGCAAGATGAAGATGAATTGCTTTTATTTTTACCACACGTCCAATTAGAACTTGGGTTGCAGGGTAACCAATTAGAAGCGGGCGTGGTGTTATTATTTTGACATAATGAATTGTCCCATCCAGACTTAGTGCACTTAGATTTGGAACATGTTTTTTTGATGTCTCCAAGAGAATAAGAACATCCTCCTGCACCACAAGATCTTTGATAATAACAAATATTACCTGTGGTCTTATATTCAGAACAAGCGCTAGATTTACAATTTGTTGATTTAAAGAATACATCCCATCCCGAGCCCTCACAGGTTATATTACAATCATAAAGACAAATATTATTAGCAAGACCAAGGGCATAATTTATGGGTTGTTCGCTATCAATGCTATGTTTACACCCGTAATTACAAGAATGACAATCGTTGTTCTTTATCCAGCTCGAGTTAAGTTCCTTTCCATCACACTTAGTGTCAGCTCCACAATCCTTTTCACACTTTAGAGGAGTTTTGCATTGGTCTGTATGATTTTTATTACAATCAGGGCAATCGGTGCCCACCTTTATTATTATCGGTTGTCCTTCTTGAGCATTACCCTCATTATCTACGCACCTGGCTAAAGTGGTATACGAGCCTCTTTTTGTGAATGTGTAATCTATGGATGCCATGCAGTTCCGGCAAGAAGATTGCGATAGATTCATATATTTCACGGCAGTGCCATTAACCTTTAGGGCACAGGTTAATATTTTTCCATTGTCGGAAACATCTACAGATAATCGTTGTTTAACGTTTAATTTTGCGGAAGTAGGAGATATTTTACTTATAGATATGCCAGAATGAATATCGGGGATTTCCTCTTCTTCCTCCTCCTCTTCTTCGTCATTATTATCATCGTCGACTATTGGTTTCGGCATAACTTCTATCTCTTTAGTTTCGCTAAACCCTATATTTCCTGCTTCGTCCCAACAGCGGAATTGAACATTATGGACGCCCAAATTGTTAAAGACGATGCCCGCCGCGGTACTGTAAGTGGTACTGTTATTTAATTTAGAAAAATTAGCGATTATTTCTTCCTCATCATCGATCATTGTGTGCGAAATATTTAATATACATCCCCCAATTTTTCCATCTTCATAAACATAAGTGCTTACGGGAAATTGATATTCTCTGCTAGCCCACGTAGGGTGTTGTAGATTCCCAAACTTTGGAGGACTTGTATCTTGTGTAATTTCAGATGATTTACATTGAAAATTTTCATCGTAAATATTAAGGTCAGGGTCGGAATCATCACAGTCTTTATATTCCTGACAGAGAATAGAACAAGAATGAGGTCGTTGTTTAGATATTCCCCAATAACAATAACCGTCATTATCGTTATCAGTACATTGTATCTTAGCTTCCGAAGATTCGCCGACTAGACTAAGCGGAGTTCCAACGGTTTGCACGGTGCCTATAATAGCCCCCATTATTCGCATATAACCATCTTCTCCCCAATTTTCACCCCAGCTATTTTTAAATATCCATATGACATTTGATGATGATGGGTCAGTTTCGTAGCCCACTAAAGTCATAGCATGGTGCATGCTTGTAACGGAGGTAGATAGAGGGCCATTATTGATTAATAGAGTTTTTATTTCCTTGTCGCTTGGAGAATAGTAGGTTTTTCCTGATCCCAGAGAATATAATCTACGCGCCTTACTTTCATAGTCTGCCTCACAACCCAGTATCTGCTCCATATATCGGTAATAGATATCTTTTTCAAGCCCCTTGTCTTCGAAATAACTCATCGCGTCCACCATATAGCCTCCATCCTCACAATTATGTGTTCCAGTACTACAAGACAATATTTCTTGTTCAGATAGATCGAGGTTAAGTGCAGGATTATTAAAATATATTTTTACGGCGCTTTCTATTGCTCCCACAGTACCAAATATCCAACAACTGCCACATCCGCCTTGATTTTTAACAGAGGTTAACCAATTTTTCCCGTGCGTGTTTCTCCAATCGAAATTATTAGGGAGATTGGATATGTTTTTAGCATTATAAGAAGTATCAGAAGTTTTAGTTTCGAATATCCCGCTTTTATAATACTCAATTCCTTGGGAGTTGAAACTAGCATTTGTTTCATCAACAATAGTTCCAAATAGTTTTTTCTTTTTCGAGTAACTTAGGCTTGATACTGTAGTTTCCTCAGCCGTCCACCCAAGCTCATTATCTTTAATATACTTTTGTACTTTAGCTAGTTTGGTGTCGTGTTGAACTTTTTTAGTACTAGCCGCATAAGACTTAATGCCAACTTTAATGTCTAAATCATCTTTGTCTTCTAATAAGGACACATCAGTTACCTTCATTGTTGCTTTATGCAATTCTACATCAACGGACTTAGGCATTAGTCCATCCAATACACATGTTTCTACACATTGTTTCTCAAATGAAAAAGAACCACTATCGAATGGTCCCGATGCTTCGTATACCAAATACTCATTTCCTTTTTTGTCCGATAATATTATTCTCGCATAGCCATCTGGCTCTTTAATATTAACTGTTCCTGACGCGAACATAGAATAGAGAGGATTAGTATTAAACTGATATATCTGAGAGCTAGTATTTATTACTTTGTTTTTAACAATATTAATAGTTTTAGCTGCTTTAATAAGCGGAGGGTTAAATGCAACTGGCCCTAATGCCGGCGCAGGAATTACTGGTGCCGGAACTGCTGGCACCACCGGAGCCATAACTAATGGAGATCCAGTAGAGGCCATTGGTACATCACACTTAATCTCAAAGAAGCCCTTATCCCACCAATTGAGATATATATCTTTAGTCCAAGTATTTAAACCTATGGATTGTAGGAATATACCTACAATTGTATATGCTCCATATACAATAACTATTCCTATCAATGCGGATGTGATTATCTTTTTAGATTTAGTTACAGCTTGAGGGTTTCCTGCTGCCAGGATAAAACCACCTCCTCCGAGAACTAACATTAATAAGAAGATAGGTGGAGTTAAATTAAATATTAAAAAATCTACAGTGTTGTCTACTAATATGAAGAAGTGACATATAGTACAGTCTGCTGTCTCGTCTGGACTCGCTATTACAGCACCCGAGCTATCATGTTTTACTACATCTTCTCGTCTTCCACATGGGACTATGCCTGATTGAGCATAAGTCATGTCGGAGATGAATATAGTACCGACAACTATTAGTATGATTAAGATTGTTAAATGTTTCTTCATTAGGATATTGTATCATTAGGGTTTTTAAAATAAAAGGAGCCCCAAGCGCGAAGAAGCAGCGCTTGGGGTCATGGGATTCTCCTGCGTAGAACTTGTCCTGATATGGCACAGAAGGCCACAGCGAGGAATAAAGTTCCGAATGCAAGCCATTGGCCTGCCAGCCAGAGAATGGGTGTGGTTATCATGCATGCTGACGATAGTCCGCACATATAGAATGCGAAAGCGCCAGCTTTTGACGGTAATGCTCTAGGATCAGTATACCGCGTATACTTGGGGAGCATTTTGTCAAATGTGTCCAACCACAATTTAGTGAAGGGAAATCCGATGATCTGTACGATAAAAGTAACTAGCCTTCGGCCAAGACCGTAAGGATTAGCTTTCATAAAGCCCTTTATTCCCTTGATGCCTTTTGCGGGATTTTTAGGCTTTACTCGCAAAGACCAACGTACTACTCGATCGTAGTAATGCATATTAACCTCCTTGGCAATGTTCTATTGATTGTCTCTCTCGAAGACATGTTGTAGGAAGAGCCCAAACTCTTCTGCCATATGTTGTAATTCTTCGATCGGGAGAGATTGATTTTGAGGAATGATTCTTAGTCCTCCGCTGGGTCTAATAACCCAGAAGTTTGTGTTGTCCGAGCCATCTCCCAGCTTTGGCCTATTTTGCATACCCACCAGATGAGATACTTGTTCAGCCTCTTGATAGGGTACATCTACCCAAGGGTAAGGATGTTTCCGTTTCAAGTGTCCTTCACAAGAGCCATCAGTAGTGATGCCGTTTGCCATTAAGCCAATCACTAGTTCTTTGATACCTGGATCAACTGGTTTTCCCAGCTCATCTCGTATCGCCTCAACTTCTTCTCGGATTGTATTTAAGTTTTTCATAATCACTCTCCTATACTTATATTATACCATTGAATATAGTATATTGTCAAGACAAGATAAAGACTCCCCCATTAGGGGAGTCTATATATATGTGCCCCTGGAAGGGCTCGAACCCTCAACCTCTTGTTCCGAAGACAAGCACTCTATCCAATTGAGCTACAGGGGCACTTTCATGCTAACAATTTAATTGAAAATCTACAATATATAAAGTAGTATTAAAGAATATGAGGATACCCAAACCAGTTAAAGATGTTCTAGAAACTTTGGAAAAGAATAATTTCCAATCTTTTATAGTTGGAGGCTGTGTGAGGGATATTTTCACTAATAAAAAACCAAAAGATTGGGATGTTACTACCAATGCTACGCCAGATCAGATAATAAAATTATTTAAAAAAACATATTCATTAAATAGGTTTGGTACGGTTACTATTCTAACAGGTTCTAAAATACCTTCCTTAAAAGAAGTTGAAGTGACTACGTTTAGAACTGAACAAAACTATTCTGACAATAGACATCCCGACAAAGTTGAATGGGCGGAGACAATAGAAGAAGATCTTTCTAGAAGAGATTTTACTAGCAACGCTATTGCTGTGAATTCTCAGCAAGAAATTATTGATCCTTTCGATGGGAAAAAAGATATAGATAGAAAGCTTTTAAAAGCCGTAGGTGACGCAGATGAAAGATTCAAGGAAGATGCCCTGCGTCTAATGCGCGCTGTTCGTTTTGCCAGCACTATAGGTTTTGAAATTGAAGGAAAAACAAAAAAAGCAATTATTAAAAATGCTAAACTTTTAAAAAACATTTCTAAGGAAAGAATCAGAGATGAATTTTTAAAAATTATTATGTCTGACATTCCTAGTAAGGGAATAGAGATGTTAAGAGAGTTAGGATTACTAGAGTATGTTTTACCTGAACTATTAGAAGGTTATAAAGTAGGTCAGAATAAACATCATGTGTTTGATGTGTACGAGCATTCTGTTAAGGCCTTAGATTATGCGGCCCAACAAAAGTTTAATATATATGTAAGGGTGGCTGCTCTATTACACGACATTGGCAAGCCAAGATCTAAAGACGGCGAAGGAGAAGACTCTACTTTTTATAACCATGAAATCATCGGAGCCAAGATGACACGAAAGATTTTAAATGATTTGAAATTCGCTAAAAAAGATGCAGAAAAGATTATCAAATTAGTTAGGTATCATTTGTTTTATTATAATGTAGACGAGGTTCATGAAAGTTCTGTAAGAAGGTTGCTGAGTAATGTTGGTCAAGAGAACTTTGATGAACTGGTAGAGGTAAGAATGTCAGATAGAATCGGTTCCGGATGTCCTAAGGCGCTCCCCTACAAATTGAGACACTTCCAATATGTAGCCGACAAGGTTAGTCAGGATGTAATCAGCGTAAATAAATTAAAAATTGGAGGCCAGGATGTTATGGGAATTTTAAAAGTTCAGCCAGGCCCAATTCTTGGAAAGGTTTTGAATATTCTTTTGGGTGAAGTATTGGATGATCCGAGAAAAAATACAAAGAAATATCTAAAGCCACGAGTGAAAGAATTAGGAGGGTTGGAAGAAAAAGAATTAGATAAATTATTTAACGAAGCTAAAGAAAAAAAGGATCAAATCGTTTCTAAAAGAGATGAGATGACTAAAAAGAAATACTGGGTTACCTAAGGGCCATTAGCTCATTTGGCAGAGTGCTACTTTCGCATAGTAGAGGTGGCTGGTTCGACTCCAGCATGGTCCACTTATGTCTGGAAATCATATTAATATAGTTAAATTTTTAGTTGATTTAATAAATCAATTTTCTTATAGAAAATGGATTACTATTAAAGGTCTATTGAGCTGGTCTATCTATTTGATATTCATCATATTTATAATAAATACTTTTATAATTAATATAGGATCGAGCCTTTTAAAAATATTAATTTGTGCGATAATGTTACATTTTATTTTCTGGTTATGTTCTAGGAATATATTTATATTCACCTCTCGAAAAAAGATAATAGCTGTAGCAGATTGTATCCTAAACGATAAGATAGATGCTGGAAAAAATGTTATTAAAATCATAGACCAGATATTGATAAATAATAATCTAAAAAAATATTTTAAAATTGTTATATTACCTAATGATATAAAGTTCACAGAAAAAAAGTTTGCAGAAAAATATGTTTTAGACAGCAATATACAGCTGTTAATATGGGGAGATGTTATAGAGAATAACACAGAGACTTCTTTTGACTTATTAAAATATACATGCCGGCATCAAGGGTTTAGCAATGAAAATCACAAAAGATTTTTTAGAGAAGAAGTTAGTCGAGTTTCTTTAAAATATGAAAATAGCATGAGGGTTCAAAAGACAGGGACGACCGATTCGCTATATATTACCGCTGATAATATATTTGAAAATATAATGTTTATTATCGGATTGTGTTTTCAAATTATGCCGAGACATCTTAAAGGGAGAGATGATTATTTCTATAAGTATAGAGCTCTAGATATTTTTACTGAATTGCTGAATCGTTTAAGTAAAGAGAAAAGGCTAGACAAGGCAAGACTTTCGCTTATAGACAGAAGTAGTATGTATTTATATACATTATATAGGTTTCTATGTTCGTACGAGAATAATCCCGAGAAAAGATTTGTTTTAGCTAAAGAAGCCATAAGACATGATTTTAATAAAAATAATTTTGTTGTAAATGCTAATTTAGCGTCGGGTTATTGGAGAGACAATAATCTAATAATGGCTCGTAAATATGCAAAAAGAACATGGGAGATTAAACCGAGGCATACTGTCTCAAGATTGAATAAGGGGTTTATTTATTTCTTAGATTCTCTCAAAAAGAGAGGTCTTAAGGAATACAAAATGGCGTATGAATCAGCTGAAAGGGCAGAAGACATGTCTCCCATTTTTGAAGAGATAGATTTTTTAATTCAAGAAATTTCTAGTCAAAATCTCGGAAAACAATTTCTTTTAGTAGTTGGATGGCTCAACTATTGGACTGGGAACAAGGAGGTTGGAAAAGAAGACTTGATGCGGTTTCTAGAATGGGACAAAGATAAAAACGATAAAGAGTATAAATCTTTAGAACAGTATATAAATAATATATAATAATAAATGAAAAAACTTTTAGTATTTATAATTTTAATAATTTGCATATTAATAGTAGTCTATATGCCATACAAAAAAACTACTATATTAAAGTATGATGATTTTGTGTTTGAGACAGAGATTCGTGACACTATAAAAGGAAGACGAATAGGACTAATGAACCACGAGTCATTAGAAAGGAATCAAGCGATGTTGTTTGTGTTTAAAGAAGCTGATAAACATGGTTTTTGGATGAAGAACATGAAGTTCCCTATTGATATCTTATGGTTAGATGAAGATTATAAAATAGTTGATATAAAAAATGATATTCCACCGTGTGTTACTCAAGAATGTATTATGTATTATCCAAGTAAAGAAGCAAAATATGTTCTAGAAATATATCCTAACCTGACAAACGAATTAAACATGAGTACTGATCAGGCTATTGAGCTAAATAACTCTTGACGTGTTAACCGAAAGAGTTAAGGTGAAGACGCGTCAATAATCTGCCCAAGGAGGCGATCATGACTACGGTAATCGTAGTAAGCTATGGACTATCTGAAGACGTACTTACCTGGAGGAACACGAGAGTATGAATTACCTCTCGGTCGAATGTCTCTAGAGCGCATGCAATCTATCCAACGGCGATTCGAAGAATTGCTTAGTGATAGAAATCAGATAGTTTCAAAAGATGAAGACGCGTAGCAGCCCGTAGGCTGCTATATAGGCTCCGCGATGTCGGGGCCTATTGTCTTGACAAGGAAGCATTGTTTTTATAACATAAAAACAAGAATGATACGGTCCAGTTAAGTGGGCCCTTTTTTCTAGAAATTATTAATATAAACTTATGGAAGATTTAAAAGCCTTAGTAACTGCTGTCGCTCAAATAGCAGAAGAAAAAGGAATTGAAAAGGAAGCAATCTTAGAGGTTATTGAAGTAGCCTTAGCTGCTGCCTTAAAAAAAGATACCGATCGTAAAGGTGAAAATATTCAGGCTAAACTAGACACCAAAACAGGAACTGTAGAGTTTTGGCAGGTTTTAGATATCGTAGATGATTCAATGATTTACTCAGAAGATGAATTGGAAGACATGAAAGAATCGGAAGAAGAAATCCCAGAAGAAGAAAGAAAGGTTAGATTTAACCCTAAAAAGCATATATTGATAGAAGAAGCTATTCAAAGAGATAAAAACGCTGCAGCCGGAGAAGAATTAAGACTCTCTGTAAAGGCAGAAGGTACTTATGGAAGAATCGCTGCTCAAACAGCAAAGCAGGTTATTTTACAAAGATTAAAAGAGGTAGAAAGAAATTCTGTTTTAGAAGAATACAAGGATAAAGAAGGAGAAATTATATCAGGAACAGTGCAAAGAATTGAAGGAAGAAATATTTTCTTTGATATTGGAAAGACTTTAGGAATATTGCTTCCCCTAGAGCAGATCCCCGGAGAACATTATAGAATTGGAGATAGATATAGATTAATTTTAAAATCTATTGAACCAAGTCCAAGAGGGCCTTCTATTCTGTTGTCTAGGGCTTATCCTAAATTTGTTACTAAGCTTTTCGAAATAGAAGTTCCCGAAGTATCAGCTGGTCAGGTTGAAGTAAAAAGCATTGCTAGAGAAGCTGGTTATAGAACTAAATTAGCTGTTGTAGCCAATGAAGATGGAATTGATCCTATCGGAGCAATGGTAGGACAAAGAGGAACTAGGGTAATGGCAGTAATTAATAGTTTAAATGGGGAAAAGATAGATATTATCTTGTGGGATGAGGACCCAGAGCAGTTTATTATTAACGCTCTCTCCCCCGCAAAGATTACAGAGGTTAAGGTAATGGATAAAGAAGAAGCAATAGCAGTTGTTCCAGAAGACCAATTATCTTTAGCTATTGGTAAGGGTGGTCAGAACGTAAGACTAGCTGCTCGATTAACTGGCTGGAAAATAGACATTCAAGCTGAGGGTGCTTCTGCTCCAATTCCAGAAGAAGAATTAGAGAAGGTAGAAGTTGAAGAGGTTGAAGAACCTAAAGAAGTTATTGAAAAGATAGAGGTTATAACCGAAGAAGAATCAGCTAAAGAAGAAATAACTGAAGAGCCCACAGAAGAACAAAAAGAAGAGCCAAAGAAAAAGAAAGTGAAGGTTAAAAAAGAAGCTAAAAAGAAAAAATAATTAAAAAAACACATGAATTACTTATTAATATCTTTAATAATCGGCATCCTAGATTTAGGGTTTGTCGGATATCTTATTTATAGATTAAAAAAATCTAGTTCAGGAGGAGATAAGATTCAAGAAATAGCAAAAGCTATTCAAGAAGGAGCAAAAACTTTCTTAAAAAGAGAGTTTAAAGTAATGGCTATCATATTAGTTCTGATCGCTCTAGGATTAGGACTATTAAATAAAGGAATAAATGCACCAATCATCTTTTTATTGGGTGCAATTGTTTCTAGTTTAGCTGGATATATTGGCATGATGGTCTCTACTATAGCTAATGTTAAAACAACTAGTGCTGCTGAAAAAGGATTTGCAGAATCTTTTAGGGTGGCAATCTGGGGAGGACAAGTAATGGGATTTTTAGTAGTAGGATTAGGACTATTGGGAGTATTAGCCATATGGCAAATATTCGGAGATGTTTCTCTATTAATTAACTACGCATTAGGAGCTTCATTAGTCGCTCTATTTATGAGAGTGGGTGGAGGAATATTTACAAAGTCTGCAGACGTTGGAGCAGATTTAGTTGGAAAAGTTGAAAAAGGAATTCCAGAAGATGATCCAAGAAACCCTGCAGTGATTGCAGATCAGGTTGGAGATAACGTGGGAGATATCGCTGGTATGGGAGCTGACTTATTTGAATCATATGTATCAACCATTATTGCTGCAATGGTAATAGGAGTTGTTGCTTTTGATACGGTTGGATTAGTATTCCCTATTATATTGGCAGCTATCGGAATCCTATCTTCATTAATAGGAACATTATTTGTAAAAGTATTTAAGAGTTCATCTAATTTTGCTGATCAAACTAAGAGTGTCAGAAAAGCAATGGAAAGAGGTGTATTAATTGCTAATGCATTAATGATTGGTGGAGCATATGTATTAACTTCTATTATGTTCCAAGATTTGAAACTATTCTGGGCAATAGTAATCGGACTATTAGCAGGATGGATTATTGGAAAGGCTACAGAGTATTATACAGATGAAAAGAAGAAGCCTACCCTAACAATTGCTAAGGCAGGTCAATCAGGATCACCGAATGTATTAATAGAAGGATTGATCGTTGGAATGAAGAGTACCGTTATTCCTGTATTAGCAGTGGGAGCCACAGTAGTATTTGCCTATCAACTAGGTGGACTATATGGTATTGCTTTGGCTGGTTTAGGAATATTGGGAGTATTAGGAATTAATCTATCTACTGATTGTTATGGTCCTATTGCTGATAATGCAGCAGGGATTGCAGAAATGGGTGGATTAGAATCAGAGGTTAGACAAAAAGTAGAAGCATTAGATGCTGTTGGTAATAGTACCGCTGCGATTGGAAAAGGATTTGCGATCGGTGCAGCTGCTTTAGCAGGGCTTGCATGGCTTGCTACTTATTCTCAAGCCATTGGTATAAATATTGAGGAAGGAGGAATTAATTTATTAGATCCAAGGCTATTAGCAGCACTATTTATTGGATCAATGCTACCATTCTTATTCTCTGCCTTAACAATGAAGGGTGTGAGTAAGGGAGCATTAGAAATTGTAAAAGAAGTAAGAAGACAATTTAAAGAGAAATTGGGATTAATGGATGGAACTGAGAAGGCTGATTACAAGGCATGTGTAGATATTGCAACCAAGTCAGCATTGAGAGAAATGATTGTTCCTTCAATTATTATAATCCTTTCTCCTATAGTAGTCGGATTACTCTTAGGAAAAGAAGCTGTGGCAGGAATGCTTGTCGGAGCATTAAGCACAGGTTTTGTAATGGCCTTATTCATGGCCAATTCAGGAGCTGCTTGGGATAATGCTAAGAAATATATTGAAGCTGGTAATCTTGGAGGAAAGGGATCAGATGCTCATAAGGCAGCAGTTGTTGGAGATACTGTTGGAGATCCGTTCAAAGACACATCAGGACCTTCATTGAATATCTTAATAAAACTTCTTAGTGTTGTTGCGTTAATATCATTAGCTATATTTGCATAAATATGAAAGTAGAAAAAAAAGAAATAAACGAGACAGAATTAGAATTGACTATTACAGTTGATTTTGAAGACTTAAAAAAACATATAGATAAAGCTCTAGAAGAAGCCACTAAGGATCTTGAGATTAAGGGCTTCCGAAAAGGGCAAGCTCCTAAAGACATGGTTGAGTCTCATGTTGGAAAAGAAGCTTTATTACACTCAGCTGCTGAAAAAGCTATCCAGGAATTTTATCCTAAGGCAATAGAAGGAATGGAACCTATCGGAATGCCAGAGATTAACATTACGAAAATCGCTGACAATAATCCTTTAGAGTTTAAAGCAAAAGTTTATCTTCTTCCAGAGTTTACAATCGGAGAATATAAATTAGATAAGGTTAAAAAGAATGAAATCAAAATTGAACAGAAAGACGTTGATGAAGCTTTTGAGAATTTAGAAAAAAATAAAGATAAATTACCAAAAGAGCAACTCGAACAGTTAGATTTTAGTAAGCCAGAGACTATAAAGGAGATTATCAAGCAACAGATGGAGCGCGATAGAACTCATCAAGAGAAACAAAGAGTTAGAACAGATGCTTTAGGAGAAATTCTAAAGACTTGTGATATAAAAGTTCCAGCTAATCTGATTACAATTGAACTTTATAGAACAATAGAAGATTTAAAAAAGAATGTTGATCAGTTCTTAAAGATTTCTTTTGAAGCCTATCTAGAACAGGTTAAGAAATCAGAAGAACAATTAAGAGACGATCTTAAACCCGAAGTAGAAGGAAAGATAAAGCGCACTCTCCTATTGAAAGAGTTACAGAAAAAAGAAAACATTACGGTAACTGACGAAGAGTTAAAGAAAGAGATAGATATCTTTTTAGCTAATTTCCCTGGAGATAAAGAGAAATTAGACATGAAAGAAGTCGATGGGTATATAAGAGAGAGATTAGAGCAGGAGAAGACACTACAATATGTAGAAGATCAGATTAAATAGGACTTTTAAACAAAATATCGCCGTTGAGGCGATTTTTTGTTACAATAAAATCATAGAGGAGGTTGATGATGTCTCGATTAAAACGATTAACACATCAAAGAATAGAGACTCATATGTCTCTAGTTCCTGCGCGAGGATTTTTCCTCATATTATTTATCGCTACAGTAGCTCTTTTAACTCTATTCTCTTCTTTTGGGGGAAATATCCTTGATCGAGGACAAAGAATAGAACAACGTCCATGGTATTATGCCATGAAACTTCCGTGAATAGGAGGAACTTACCATGACAGGACCCGGTGATATACCTGACGGTGTAAAGGTCGGAGTTATGGCCGCACTAGGATTTATTCTAGTGATAGCGCTGTTTCTCTGTAGTGGCCCTTCTTCCTAGGAAGGATCGTATTCCCTGAGAGTCGCTTCCTGCGACTCTCTTTCATTTGTCGGCGGTTCCATTGAAAAACCCCAAAAACAATGCTAATATCACATATAATCATTAAACAAAACATATGAATCTCATTCCTACAGTTATAGAAAAGAGCGGACAACGAGAGAGAGCATATGACATCTATTCAAGACTATTAGAAGATAGAATAATTTTTCTTGCAGGCCCCGTAAATGATGTAATGGCAAACTCTATTATTGCTCAGATTCTTTTTTTGGCATCCAAGGATCCTAAAAAAGAAATCAGATTATATATTAACAGTCCAGGTGGATCAGTTACCTCTGGAATGGCGATATATGACACCATGCAATATGTAGACTGCCCTATTTCAACTGTTTGTATTGGGTTAGCAGCTTCTATGGGAGCAGTTCTTTTGGCATCAGGCGCTCCTGGAAAAAGATATGCTCTACCTAATAGTGAGATAATGCTTCATCAAGTTGCAGGAGGCTTCCAAGGAGAAGCAGCAGCTATTAAAGTTACTGCTGATCAGATTTTAAAAATCCAAGCTAAGCTAGCTCAAATTTTAGCCGATCACACAGGACAGAAATTAGATGTTATAAAACGCGATACTGATAGAGATTTTTATCTATCAGCGCAAGACGCTCAAAAATATGGACTTATTGATTCTGTGATAGAATCAAAGAAATAGTTTACAAAAGCCCTTTATTTTGTTAAATTTAGGGTATCAATAATTAACCCAACAAACACATGATTGATTTAGCTTTGCTAATCACAGGGTTTGTCGGGATTGTAGTAGGTAGCTTCCTAGGTTATTTGACTAGACAGTCCATCGCTAAAAAGCAGATTGGCAGTTTAGAAATCAAGATCAAGAAAAAAATTCAAGTAACCAGAGAAGAAGTAGAACGGCTTTTAACTGAAGCTAAAGAAAACGCTTCTAAAATTATTAGTAAAGCTCGAGGCGAAGAAGATCAACGAAGAAACGAGCTTAATAAAACAGAAAAGTTCCTTCTAAAAAGAGAATCAAGTTTGCAAGAGAAAATCGCAGAGATAGACGACAAGGAAAAGAAAGTTTTTTCTAAGTTTGAAGAAGTTCAAACTGCTAAGATAAAACTTGATGGTATGATTGATCGAGAAATAGTGAAGCTAGAGACAATAGCTGAACTAAGAAAAGACGATGCAAAAAAAGAGCTATTAGATCGAGTTGAGAAAACCATGGAACGCGACATCATGGAAAGAATGATGAAGCTTGAAAGAGATGGCGAAGATCAATTCAGAGACAAAGCAAAAGAGATTCTTACCTTAACAATCCAACGATTTGCCCTATCACAGGCACAAGACATGACGACAACGACTGTTCCCCTTCCAAACGATAAGATCAAGGGAAGAATTATAGGGAAAGAAGGCAGAAACATAAAAGCCTTTGAAAAAATTACAGGAGTTGAAGTATTGGTGGACGAAACACCCGAAGTAATTACGATTTCAGGATTCAATCCGCTAAGAAGACACATTGCTAAGGTGGCAATGGAGAAATTAATAGCAGACGGTAGAATTCAACCCTCAAGAATAGAAGAGGTGGTTGAGAAGGCAGAAGAAGAAATTGCTGAGCAAGTCAGGAAGGCTGGTCAAACAGCAGTATTTGAAACAGGAGTTCTAGATTTAGATACAAAGATCATAGAACTTTTAGGAAGATTGAGATTTAGAACAAGTTATGGCCAAAATGTTTTATTGCATTCTATAGAAGTATCCATTTTATCAGGCATGTTAGCCGAAGAAATTGGACTAGACTCTAAGGTTGCAAGGAAGGCAGGATTATTGCACGATATTGGAAAAGCACTTGACCATCAGGTCCAAGGGTCTCATACTGATATCGGAGTGAAAGTTCTTGAAAAATTTAACGTAGAGCAAGAAGTGATCGTGGCAATGAAGTCACATCACGAAGAATATCCATATCAATCTCTAGAAGGTCATATCGTACAAGCGGCAGATCAAATCTCTGGTGCTAGACCAGGAGCTAGAAAGGATACTTTAGAACACTACGTAAAGAGATTGGAAGAATTAGAAGCAATCGCTACTAATTTCGAAGGAGTAAACAAGGCTTATGCGATACAAGCTGGTCGTGAATTAAGGGTGTTTGTTAACCCAACAGACATCGATGATGTCTCGGCTCAAAGATTGGCAAGAGATGTTGCAAATCGTATCTCAGAAGAGCTAAAATACCCCGGAGAGATAAAAGTGGTTGTAATTAGAGAGAAAAGAGTGATAGAATACGCTAAATAACAATTAAATCAAAAGTCGACCAATTAATCCTTTGATAAAAAAAATGACAAAACAAGATTTAATCGAAGCAGTCGCAGAAAAAGCAGGGCTTTCAAAAGCTGTTGCTGGCGAATGTTTAAACACAATCATCGATGAAATCGGAAAGAGTTTAGCAAAGGGTGGCGAAGTAGTATTAACTGGTTTCGGTAAATTCTCAACAAGCAAGAGAAAGGCTAGAACTGGTAGAAATCCTCAAACAGGAGCTGCTATCAAAATCGCTGCTTCCACTGTGCCTAAGTTTAAGGCCGGTAAAGCTCTTAAAGATATGGTTAAATAGATTTTCAAAAACAAAAGACCACCTCACGGTGGTTTTTTGTTTGACAAATATCCTTATTTTTAATAGTTTAAATTTAAGAGGTGATAGAGTTGTCACGTAAAACAACGAAGTTATGGGTATGGAGCGCTATAATTGCTCTAGTAATAGCACTGATCGTCGGAGCAATACTGTCGCGCAGTGATCAAGATCGGCTGGATGTCAAGCGTCAGCGATTACACACAGCTAGTCAATCCCTGATAATCTTAGCCGAAACCAACGAAGGTATTCCTTTGTCGGCGGAAGAAGATGAAACTGGTTCTTCACACGATCTCGCTATAGCTATATATACTCTATACGATAGCTCTCCCCTCCAGTTAGTTGGAGAGATCGTTCTGGTTCAGGATATTGAGCTTTCAAAGAATTATGGCTCAGAAATTCTTTACATTGTAGAGAATTATCCCGGAAGCATTGATCAGGCGTTAGATCGTGATTCAAGCGAATTTTCACGGAAGTCTCCGGGAGTCCAGATAGGAATCGATGCAGAGAATGTACCAAACAGTATATTCGAGGACGCAAGAATTATGCGTAATCTAATGTATTGGATGATCGGTGCATTTCTAGTATTCTTCATCATGTTGCGTTTAATGGTGAAGCCTATTCGCTAATTGGTTATCCAATTTATCCTCCCCTTGTACTATATAAGGGGAGGGTTTGTCTTTTTTAAAAAAAAACAAAAGACCACCTCATGGTGGTTTTTTGTTGCTCTATGAGCGGGTGAGCGGGATCGAACCGCCGTCCTATCCTTGGAAGGGATATATAATAGCCACTATACGACACCCGCGTCGGGGCACCCAGACTCGAACTGGGACTAAATCCTCCCAAAGGACTCGTGCTACCAATTGCACTATGCCCCGACGTATATAATGATTATACACACTTTCTAAGACTTTTCAATATTTTCATGTTAAAATATTCTAATGAATTCATTTAATCTTTTTAAAACTTGTAAGAGGAAATACAATGTACCTCTTTGGCAATGCCCACAATTCATGTTTGTAATGATGGGAATTGTTATTATGGCTAGTAGTTTATTCTTTTATGCATTAGGTCAAAGATATCTAATCCAACCCGAAGTACTTGCATTAATAGTAATGTTAATAGCTACAGTGTTACTGGTCATTGCTTTTGTAGTGACAAGGAGTTTTGAGGGGCTAGCGGAGACCAACAAGGTAAAAGACGAGTTTATTAATATTGTATCTCATCAATTACGCAGTCCCCTAACAAGTTTAAGGTGGGCTAGTCAGTTCTTGAGCAAACATAAGGAAAATAATCTAGATCCAAATACCTGTATAGAGTATTTTGATCTTATAAAAGAGAATAGCATTAGAATGGAGAAGTTGATTGATGATTTATTGATAATAACCAGACTTAATGACCAGAAAGTAGATAAGCGTAAGGCCAATTTTTCATTGTCTGACTTAGTACATGAAGTAGTAAAGGAGTACGAAACAGTTGCCAATCGATTTAATATTAAAATCAAAGTAGATCAAGAGGATATTCCCCTTGTTTATTCTAATGAATATTTAATAAGGATAGTTTTAAGGAATTTAATTGATAATGCTTTAAGCTATAGTCTTGAAAATTCAGAAATTAAAATTAATTTCAAGAACAAGGGAAAGAAATTGGGTATTACCATCACGGATCATGGTGTCGGAATACCAAAAGATGTTAAAAAGAGAATTTTTGAGAAATTCTTTAGAGCTAAGAATGTTATTCATAAAAAAGTTCATGGAACAGGCTTAGGATTGTATATTTGTAAATTAATAATGAATACATTAAAGGAAAAGATATGGTTTACTTCAAAGGAAGGAGAATCAACTACGTTTGGTTTTTCATTATCAATAAATAATTAATTTAAAACATGAAAAAGATACTATTTATAGAAGATGATAACGCGATACAAAAGACCTTGGGAGAGGGATTGAGAAATAAGGGATACGACGTTGTTTCAGCAACTGATGGAGAAGAGGGATTAGAGTTTTCTAAGGATGCCAATGCAGACTTAGTCATATTAGATCTTATTTTACCTAAAATGCATGGATTAAAAGTTCTAGAAAATATGAGAAAAGAGCCTGCTACAGCAGAGACTCCAGTAATCATCTTAACTAATCTAGAAAATATTAATGAAGTGGAACAAGCTCTAGAATTTGGAGCCACTACTTATCTAGTAAAGGCTAATTATAGTCTCGAAGAGGTATTAAATAAAATAGAACAATCATTAGGTGAATAATCTATGAAGCTAGACGCAAACAGACTGAAGGCGTTTATCCTCGATACTGATCTTGTTAATAAAAAAGATTTTGACAAGGCGTTGAGGATGTCTAAAAAAACCAAGAAACCATTGGAAGAAGTTTTAGTTGATCATCGATTAATTACGCATGATGATTTAGCTAGGTTAAAGGCATATATCACAGGGATTCCTTTTATTAATTTAGAAAAATCAATAATTCCACAAGAGGTTTTAGATATTATTCCCGAACCGTTAGCCCGATCGAACAATATTGTTCCGTTTAAAAAAGAAAAGAAGTCTTTAGAGGTAGCGATGCTAGATCCTCAAGATTTACAGACAATAGATTTTATTAAAAAGAAATCTAATTTAAAAATATTACCAAGACTGACCACGCCAGAAGGAATTAAAAATGTTTTGTCTCAGTACAGAAAAACGCTGAAAGCAGAGTTTCAAGATTTTATAGCCAAAGAATCAGAAGACGTTAGGTCTATTAAGGTCAAGAAGGGAGAGGAAGACCCTAAAGATCTTGAAAAGGTAGCCGAAGAGATGCCAGTGATTCGAATTGTTGATACATTACTTAAGCACGCTGTGTTAGACAGGTCTTCAGATATCCATATTGAGCCAAATGAAAAAGAAGTTATTGTTCGATATAGAATTGACGGGATACTTCATGACGCGATGACACTCCCCCGACAAATTGCTCCGGGGATTGTTGCAAGAATAAAAGTTTTATCAGACCTTAAGCTAGACGAGCATCGTCTACCACAAGATGGTAGATTTAAATTTGATAACGATGGAGATAAATATTCAATAAGAGTCTCCTGTCTACCTGTTTTGAATGGAGAGAAAATAGTAATGAGATTATTATCTGAAAATGCCAAGGGATTCTCTTTAGATGAATTAGGTCTTAGGGGAGAAGCTCTAGAATCAATAGAAGGATCGATTAGAAGGCCAACGGGGATGATATTAGTAACTGGACCTACTGGATCTGGAAAAACAACAACTCTTTATTCAATATTGGAAATTCTAAACACTCCAGAAGTCAATATCTCTACGATTGAAGATCCTATTGAATATCAAATACCTAGAATCAATCAAACACAAGTTCGACCAAAGATCGGATTAACATTTGCTAATGGTTTACGTTCTTTATTAAGGCAAGATCCAGATATTATCATGGTTGGAGAGATTAGAGATAAAGAAACTGCAGCCCTAGCAATAAATGCCGCACTAACTGGTCATTTAGTGTTGTCTACATTGCATACTAATGATGCGGCCGGAGCAATTCCAAGACTAATTGATATGAAAGTAGAACCATTTTTATTGGCCTCTACATTAAACGTAGTTTTAGCTCAAAGGCTAGTAAGAAAACTATGTGATGGAAAGAAAGAGGTTAAGTTAACTGCCGCTACGATGAAAAAACTTCTTAAAAATTGTGATGCTGACAACCTTTTAAAGATTTTAAAAGAAGAAAAGATTACAAAGACAAAACAAAGCATTGATCAGGTAAAATTCTTTCAATCAGAAAAGACAAAGACTTGCCCTGAAGGATTTAAGGGTAGGATGGGAATTTATGAGGTGTTGCCTATTACAGAAACCATTAAAGAATTGATAGCAGGAGGAGCTTTCTCAGATCAAATAAAAGATCAGGCAGTGAAGGAAGGAATGAGGACAATGGTAGAGGACGGTTTGTTGAAAGCAGCTCAGGGAGCCACTACAATTGAAGAAGTATTAAGAGTAGTAATGGAATAATATGCCTAAATTTTCATATGTCGCCACATCAAGCGACGGAACTCAAAAGAAAAGCCAAAGACAAGCTAAAGATGAAAAAGATTTGGCAAAGATATTAAAAGCGGAGGGGTTTTTTCTTATCTCAGCGCAAATATCTAAAAATACTACAAACAAGAAGAAAATTTCTTTAGAAATTAAAAAAGTTAAGCTTGCTGAAAAGCTAATGATGACAAGAAATCTTCAAGTTATGATTAGCGCAGGTGTTCCTCTTCCTAGAGCATTGGAAACATTATCTCTTCAGACGAATAATAAGTATTTTAAATCTGTATTGGGAGGAATTAAGGAGCAGGTTATAAAGGGATCTTCTTTATCAGAATCTTTTGCGAAATATCCTAGAGTTTTTCCAGAAATATATTCTAGTATGGTAGAGGTTGGAGAAAAAACTGGAAACATGGAAGATATTTTAGATATATTGGCCCTACAATTAGAAAGAACTTACAATTTAAGATCAAAAGTTAAGGGAGCCATGATATATCCAGCGGTAATTTTAAGTGCCATGGTTTTAATTGGAGTTATAATGCTGATTAAGGTTGTCCCTCAGTTGAATGAGACTTTTGTTGATCTTAATCTTGAGTTACCGGCAGTTACAACCTTTATCGTTAATTTGGGATTATCTTTAGAAAAATATTGGTACATTGTTGTCTTGGTATTATTAGCAATCCCTAGTTTATTTGGATATTTAATGAGACAAAAATCATTTAAGAACTATATTGATGGATTATTGTTAAAGATGCCGTTTGTAAAAGGGATAGTTAAGAAAATAAATATAGCTTATAGTTCCATGGCGCTAAGCGCATTAATAAAGGGTGGAGTTCCTATAGTGAATGGTCTTCAAATCTCTTCGGGAGCTGTAAGTAACAATAGATATAAAGAAGCCTTACTTAGTTCTTCGGGATTTGTAGAAAAAGGAGAAAAGATGTCACAGGTTTTTGAGAAAAATAAGAAACTATTCCCTGAATTGTTTATACAAATGATAAAAGTGGGAGAAGAGACCGGAGAGACATCAAATATGTTACTTAAGTTAGCAGATTTTTATGAAGATCAAGTAAGTAATATCACTAAAAATTTATCATCAATTATTGAGCCAATATTATTATTAATTATTGGTGGCGTGGTTGGATTTTTCGCCATCGCGATGGTTCAACCTATTTATTCTATAATGAGCGGATTGTGATAAAAGCAAAACACAACGCAGGATTCTCTTTAGTGGAGGCATTGGTGTCCATCTTTTTAATATCAATAGTTTTTTTAGGTATCTTTGGAGGGTTTCAATTGTCAGTTAAGATTTCTTCTCATACAAAAGCAAAGATGCAGGGTGTTTATTTAGCTAACCAAACGCTAGAAGAGATCAGAAATATTCCATATGCTAATATTGCCACTAATCAAACCACTAATACTATTAATGGAATCGAATATACTCTCCAAACGCTAGTAGAATCATTTGATGATTGTGCGGATGGAACCATCGAAGGATTAGATTGTGATAATCAGCCCGTTATAATTGATACAGCTCCAGACGACTATAAAAAAGTAAAAGTTATTGTGACTTGGGTAGATAATTTCGGAGGTGAATTAGTGATAAGCTCCTATGTATCTTCCAGTAAGATGGAAACGGGTGAGGATAAAGGAGCTATTAGAATAAATTTAGTTAATAGCTCGGGTCAGCCCGTAGCAATATCATCAGGAGATCAATTAGCTCCTTGCTCTAGCGATTCAATTAACATTATAAATGATAACTATTTTTATAATCAGTGCTTCGGAGCAGATGATGGAAGTAGATTATTAATAGTTGATGAATCGATAAGTCCCGATGATTATAAATTGACTATTAATAAAGAAGGATATTCGAAAGAAGAGACATTTGCCTCGGGAGACATTTATGGTGGCGTAGAAATAAGTGTACCTGACAGGAAAAACCCAACCATTAACGAAGGAGAGTTATATCCCATTACTTTTATTACAGACGAGACTAGTGATTTAAGTATTGTCACTGCCCTACCCTGGAATGGCGATGATTTTTTTGATACTTTTTTAAATAGCAGCAATATATTGACTATTAACAATCTAACAGTATCCGATGGAGCCGTTGGATTGTCAGAAATTAGTCCAATCTTTTATAATTCATTAGGATATTTAGAGTCAGTAGAGATTATTCCAGGCGTTATGACTGAATGGTATGAATTACGATTCAATGATCAAGAGGATATTGATACGGGAATTAATTATCAAGTATATTCTGAGGCAGGAATTATTCCAGATGTAGATTTGCCCGGGAATAGTTCTGGTTTTGATTCTAGTCCTATAGATATATCATCATTAAATATTGTCACATACCCCAAGATTAAAATACGGGGTAATTTTTCTACTAGCGATACTTCAAAAACACCATTACTATATGATTGGCAAGCGCTATGGAAAAACGGATCAGCAATAGCGTTATCAGGAGTTAATTTTGATGTAAGAGGAAGCACAACAGTTGGAATAGATAGTGCAGAAGATCCTATTTATAAGTATTCTGATAATTTAACAACAAATGGATCAGGAATTTTGAACTTTACGGACCTAGATACGGATAATTATTACTTTTCTGGTTTTTCTCGATATGGAAACCCTCTTGATTTAGATATTGGTCTAAGCCCAATGCCTCTTACTCTATTGGCCGGAGAATCGGCTAATACAACCCTATATATTGAGGCTGAAAATTCATTATTAGCTAAAGTTTATGATAGTGAGACCTTATTGCCATTATTTGGATCTGAGCTTAATTTAACTAAAACGGGTTATGACGAGACTTTAACTACAAACGAGCTAGGAGAGGCCGTTTTTGTCCCTCTAGATACAGGCTCAGGCTATAATTTAAACATACAATTACCTGATTACTACGAACAAGATATTGCCGTAACAATATCTGGCGATAATCTACAAAATATTTATTTGGAAAGATATGAATAGAGGATTTACTATAGTTGAGATGCTAGTCGCAATATTTATTTTTGCTGTGATTACCACTGCCCTGTTTTCTATTATTCCCACGCTTTATCGAGCGGATCGCTATGCTCTACAGCAGACAGCGGCGATAGATGAAGCAAGACGAGGAATGAAAACAATGTTAAGAGAGTTAAGAGAAGCTAGCCCAGGACAAGATGGTTCCCATATGATTGAGCTAGCAATGCCAAATGAATTAATATTTTATTCAGACATTGATCAGGACGATAAAACAGAAAGAATAAGATATTACCTAGGAGAAGGTTCTCATATGTCTATAACAGATGAATGTGTGGTTTATAATAGTGGAGGGGGTTGTTGGGTAACAATGGATAATTATTATCAAGGAGAGGCTTCTAACTTTTTATTAACTGTTAGGGTTGAAGGAGACTTAGGGTCTGGATCAGAATGTATTTCTTTATATGTAGACAATCATCTTGTGGGAAGGCCATGTTATGGATCGGGATTATGTAGTGATTGTGCTGGTCAATGGTCAGACGTAATTTTATATGATGTTAATGATTATGCACAAGATAATCACTTGAGATTGCTTTCTGACGCACGATCTAATGTTCACAATCACTGTGATTGGCGATTCCCTCAGCATGCTGCTATTACAGAATTTACATTAACGTGGGATCAAACAATTCCTGGAGCCGATCGTGAATTTAAAAAAGGAATTATTGATCCAACCGATGACGATATTCCAGAATATAATGAAGACGATGAAAGAACTTCTAGTATTTCTAATTATATCCAAAATGCCATTAACAGTCCTCAAAAGAGTGTATTCTATTATTACGATGAGGAGGGTAATGAAATAGCTGATCCTCAGAATAATCTAGAACAAATTAGTCTTATAAAGTTAAAGCTAATAGTTAATGTTAATATAGAAGAAAGTCCTAAGGACTATTATTTAGAAAGTAAGGTAAAATTAAGATCACTAATATTAAATGATGAATAATAAGGGTTTTACAATTACATATATCCTTATTTTTGGATCTATTTTTATGGCCCTATTAGCGGGCTTGCTCGGGTTGGTTCTTAACCAATTTAAAATGGCTAAGTTTGAGTTAGCATATGAACAATCATTGCACGTTGCAGAGGCGGGATTAAATAGATATAGGTGGTATTTAATAAATAACTCCGATGATATTGCAAATGGAGTGGAAATTGGATGTCCGCCATCAGATTGCTTGGACTGCAATGAGTGTGAATATGAAGTTAGTTTACCAGGGCTAGGATCTGTCGGTCGTTATAGTCTTGAAATAGAAGAGGAGAGATCGTGTGATGTCACTACTTCCATTATTGCAACAGTAACAGCATGGACCTTAGATTATCCGAATATCGATAGAAGGTTGAGAGTTAATTATATTAAACCCACAGTAGCTGAATATTCATATATTATAAATGATAATGTTTGGGCAGGTTCAGATAGGGTTATATTGGGTCCATATCATTCTAATGGAGGGATTAGAATGGATGGTGAAAATAATTCTTTAGTTACATCTGAGCAAGACGAATGGATTTGTACGAGCTCATTTGGTTGTTCATTGTGCCCTGCTGGAGATTGTTACTATACAGGAGGATGTAGGTGTCCTGGAGTATTTACGACTGCCAATGGACAGGAAGATTTATTTAGAACAGGAGTTGGCCATTTCGATTTTGAAGGAATTACAGTTGATCTAGGAACAGTTAAGAATTTAACTTTGAATGAAGGAAAGGGCTTATATTTACCGCCTTCAAACGAAGAAGGATATCATGTTATAATTAATGACAGACAAGTGTCAGTTAGGACTGTTGAAGATACTAATAGAATTAGAGCTTATAATAGTGATGATGGCTATTTTTATGAATATTCTATTATAGATGATGAAAGCAATGTTACTAATTATAACTTAGGTGAGTGTGGTTTAGTTTTTGCAGAAGATCAAGTATGGATTGAAGGTGATATTGACGGAAATATTACTTTCGCTGTTGGCGATCTAATAACTCCTGGGCTGGATAAGGGAGTCTGGTTGTTAGATGGCCTCACATATAATGATGATGATTCAGGATTGGTATTAATATCGCAAGACGACGTATTAATTTCTCCTGATGGACCAGATTATATGAACTTGAATGGAATAATAATAGCTCAGAATGGAAGATTTGGAGTCAATCACTATACAAGTAGTAATTATAAGAAGGAATTATTAACGATTAATGGTACAATTGTTAGTAATGGGCGGGTTGGAACTAAGTGGAGTTCGGGTAGTGTCTGGATTTCGGGATTTAGAGAAAGAAGAAGCATTTATAATCCTGATATGAGTTATAGTCCCCCTCCATTTTTACCAACAATATCTGAACAGTTCGAATTTAAGGGCTGGGAAGAATTATTACAAAATGAACTTTGATTTCTTAAAACTAAAGCCCGAAATATTTGGATTAGATATATCCGATAGGTCTTTAAAGTTAGTTAAGGTAAACAGTAAGAAAGATATAGTTATTTTTAATGAAATTGCCATAGAAGATTCTATAATTGAGAAAGGAGAAGTCCAAGACGTTGATACACTTGCTCAAAAAATAAAAGAATTAATTAGCAAGACATCGGGTCTCAAAACAAAACATGTTGTAGTCTCCCTTCCAGAAGAAAAATCATTTATTAGAGTAATGCAATTGCCAAAAATGCCAATTCAGGAAACTAAAAAGGCAGTTTTATTTGAGGCAGAGAACTATATCCCTTTTTCAATAGAAAATGTTTATTTTGATTCTCAAATTTTAAAAAATATTACTAGCAAAAAACACACAGAAGTTTTATTAGCAGCACTTCCTAAAACAACTGTTGACCCATATGTTGAGGCATGTAAGTTGGCTAACTTAATACCAGTTTCTTTTGAAACAGAGTCTCAAGCTACCGCACGTGCAGTTATAGGAGGAGGAAGAACCAAGGATCCAATTTTTATTGTAGATATTGGTGCTACATGTTCTAATTTTAGTGTTTTTCAGGGAGATGGTTTAAGATTTGCTTCTTTTATTCCCTTTTCAACCATTGAATATACGCAAGCGATTGCAGACGCCATGAAAGTTAATTTTAAGAAAGCAGAAGAGCTGAAAAAACGTCATGGATTAGAAAACATAGATGGAGTTGGAAGTAAGGTGTTTAAAGCACTACTTAATCCTGTTTCTGATTTTGTAAATCACCTTTCTAAACATATTGATTATTATCAGAGTAATTCTAAACAGAAAATAACAGGTCCAAAATTAATTTTGTGTGGAGGTGGAGCAAATTTAAAAGGATTAGATAGTTATTTAAGTGACAAGATGTCTGTCCAGGCAATTAAATCTGATCCCCTAGTTAATTTAAATAAGAGCAAGATCCCTGAAAAACAATTATTAACATACACAACTGCCATCGGATTGGCCTTAAGGGGAAATGATTAACCTATTACCACCATTAGAAAAAGCTAAACGAAGACAAGAGATGACACTGAAGATTGTCTGGAATATTGGTATTGTTTTATTCGCTTCTTTTATAGCATTTATGTTTATGATTTTAAGCGTAAAATTTTATTTAGATAATCAGATTATTATACAAAAAGCACTTATAGATTATGAGAAAGAAAGAAGCACACAGGTCCAAGAACTTAAGGGACGAGTTAATAATATAAACAATACGTTAAACGAATTAAATATATTTTACGAGGATCAATTTTTGTCTACTGAATTATTAGAACAGATAGAGACATATATACCTGGGGGGATTTATTTAGATACTTATCTATATCAATCCAAACAATCATTAGTTTCAATATCTGGTTATAGCAATAAGGTAGAGACAGTATATCAGTTAAGAGAAAATCTACGAGAAGTAGAATTATTTAATGATATTCAATTAACAATATCAGACTGGTTGCAAACAGAAGCTATTAATTTTCGTGTGACATTCAATTTAGACAATGAATTATAAGACACAACTATATTTATCAATATTCACGATAGTGATTGCTATTATCGGTGTATTTTTCTTTGCTATATGCCCTATTGTCTCTAGCATAAAGGACAACTCCTACGAACTGTTAAACGATAGACGTGAATTAGCCTCAATTGAATATTTAACTAAGAGTTTTGAAGACTTTGAAAAGAATTTTATATTATACAAAGAAGGATTAGAAGAGATGGAGGGTCTATTAAGTAATGAATCGTTAATTGATCCAGAGATTCCAATAGAATTTATCAATTTCTTCAAAGAACAGTCTAGCGCCCTAGATCTAAATTTGAGAATTCTACCGATTCAGGATCCCATCATACAAGAAGAGTATTGGAACTCCTTAAAGTTTCGAATTACAGGCATAGGAAGAGTCGACCATATGAGAAGTTTTATAGAAAAGATAGAAAATAGTAAATGGTTACTTGGCATTAATGAAATCTCCATTAATATTTACAAGGAAGACTTAGAAAACCCCACCAGAGATTATGTGGCAATTAATATTGTGATAAAAATCTATGCGCAAGATTAATTTAAAGAAATACAAAAAACATTTTATTAATCTTAGCGAATCAGTTGCTAAGAAATCGTTTATTTCTTTTATGATCTTGTTTTTATTATTTATTTTCATTGCTGGTATTATATTTTATTCATATGGATATTTGATAGTTAAAAAAGAGGTAGATATACACGTGAAACAGATACAAATAAACGATAAATCCTATAATCAATTCTTAGGACATTACGTAGAAAGAAAAACAAAGTTTAATTTATCAGAAACGAAACATTATAGTAATCCATTTAAACCTTGATTTTCGGAGATCATGTGTTAGTATTTTTAGTATTCGCTCTCGTAGCTTAATGGATATAGCGACTCCCTTCTAAGGAGTAGGTTGCAGGTTCGAATCCTGCCGAGAGCACCATGGTGGCTATAGCTCAATTGGCTAGAGTGTCTCTTTGTGGAAGAGAAGGTTGGGAGTTCGAGTCTCCTTAGCCACCCACGTACAGAAGCCCTTGTTTTGCAAGGGTTTTTGGGTTTTTAATTAAAAAATTATATTATAGATTTTACTAAAACTCTTTATTTCGGAGGAACTTTAGGTTAGTATTAAATTATGGAAAATAATACGATAAATGAATTACAAAAAAAGATTCATCAGACTGCAAAGGATCATGGATGGTGGAATGATGATAGAGATATAGGCACAATTCTTATGTTGATTGTAACAGAGGTTGCTGAAGCCATGGAAGCTCATAGGGAGAACAAGCAATCAAGTGAGAATATCCCCCAATTTAGTGGAGTAGAAGAAGAATTAGCAGATATTATTATTCGAGTTTTAGATTTTGCAGGTCATAAAGGATATGATATGGAGAAAATTCTACAAGCGAAGATGGAATATAATGATACTAGGCCTTATAGGCACGGAGGAAAGATAGCATGACGTTCTTTCGTGGTTTAATGGGGAAAATAATTCATTCCTATTTTTCAAATCGCACATTATGCGGTTTTTTTTATTGCTGATAGGCACGAATAGCACATAGCTGTAATCTAAGACCACGCATATGCTCTCTATCTAACAAAATAGTTATAATAACGTTTCGCCTCTCACCCACGTATAAAAGCCCTTGTTTTGCAAGGGTTTTTGGTTCATAATTAAGTAATTAATTTAGGTTTATGAATAAGAAATCCATCATTTTATTAATTCTCTCGCTTCTATTTTTAGCAGGGGCAATCCTTTATAAGACTACGCCGTGCGAGAAAGTGATAGTGGCAGATAATAGTGAATTAACCATAGCAGATTATAGAATTTATTTTAGCAGAGGAGATAGTTATTTATGGAGCATGGAAGCAGATGGTAGTAATATTAAAAGAACAAAATTACCAGGGGCTAACTGGTCCGAGGATGGCCGTTATATAGTCGTGCGGGACAAGGGTATAATTTATTTATATGATTCTAATACTCAGCAGTCAAAAGAAATAGCCAAAACATATTCTGATATGTCGTATGATCTTTATTTCAATAAAAGCTCTACAAGATTGGCTGTGTTAAGTGATTGCTCTTCAATCTATTGCAGGAACAAGCATGGAGATGATGGAAATCTATGGCTTTTTGATATGAATGGAAAAGAATTAGAACACGTTAATATTGCTGAAGATGATTTGGACAAAGTTTATAATGGACCTACCAACACTCATAGTGCAATGGAACAATCATTGATAGTAGATCATTTCCCAGATTCTTTTAAGGATGGATGTGCTCGTTTCTATGGTGATTTATCATGGACCGTAGTGGCTGAAATGTTCCAAAAAAAATATAGTGAGACACCAGAACTAGCTGGAATTTTTTATAATGGAAAGAAGATAGCTCCTTGTGCGCCGACTAATTTTAAAGGATCTAGTGGATGTATGTTTGATGCAAGAAATATATTGCCTGATGGCAAGATAGTGCTCAAAGGGCCCAAATATAATAACTGTGGGTTTTCGTCTTCGTATATCTATATATATGACCCTATAGCAGATTCTTTATATCGGCTTACAAGTGGTTATGGAGCTATTTGGAAGTATAAGACAGAGGCTAATTAATAGGGTCGGATAATTTCTTTTGAATAATAAGATTTTCTATCTATTTAACATAAACACCAATAGACCTTATCTTCTCCCTAACACTACTTATATACTCTCTATCTGACAAAATAGTTACAACAGTGTTTCGGGACCCACTTAAGTACAAAAACCCTCATCAAGAGGTATTTTCGTTAAATAAGGTTGTTTTTACATGTCAAAACTGTTAATATTTTAGAAAGAAGTCCCCGTAGTTTAACTGGATAAAACAGTTCACTCCTAACGAATAGCTGGGAGTTCGAGTCTTCCCGGGGACACCAGGGGCCCATGGCGCAGCTGGCTAGCGCGCTTCTATGGCATAGAAGAGGTCGCGAGTTCGAATCTCGCTGGGTCCACCCATTAATATATAAAAATATGGACAAAAAAGAACAACTTTTAAATAGAGGAATAGAAAAGATCATTGATTTAGATAATCTTAAGAAAGAACTTGATTCTGGAAAGAAGCTAAGGGTTAAATTAGGTATTGATCCTACTGGAGATAAGATTCATATTGGTAGGGCTACTCAATTATGGAAATTAAGACTATTCCAAGACTTAGGACACAAGGTAGTTTTAATTATTGGAGATTTTACAGCCCTAGTGGGAGATCCATCTGATAAACCAGATGGCAGAACTGGATTAACTCAAGAAGAAATTAAAAACAATATGAAAGCTTACTTAAAACAAGTAGGCAAGATATTGGACTTAAAGAAAATAGAAGTTAGATATAATAGTGAGTGGTTTTCAAAGATGGAATTAACAGATTTTCTAAGTTTAGCTAGTAATTTCTCAGTACAACAATTGGTTCAAAGAAGAAACTTTAAAGAAAGATGGGAATCCCAAAAACCAATTACCTTAAAAGAGATAACATATCCCCTATTGCAGGGTTATGATTCAGTAGCCGTGAAATCAGATATCGAATTAGGAGGTAATGATCAGTTGTTTAATCTAAATTCTGGTCGTGACGTACAAAAACTATTTGGGCAAAGGCCACAAGACATAATGACATTAAAAATGCTTGATGGATTAGACGGTAGAAAGATGTCTACTTCTTGGGGCAACGTTGTAAATATTACTGATGAACCAAATGATATGTTTGGTAAGCTTATGTCTATGAAAGACGACATGATCGATAGCTATTTTGAGTTATGTACTCAATTGAGTGATGAAGAAATTAATAAATTAAAGAAAGAATTTACTAATCCAAGAGATTTGAAGGCTGTTTTGTCCAAGGAAATTATTTCCTTGTATCATGATAAAGAAGAAGCAGAAAAAGCTGAGCAAGAATTTGAAAAAGTTTTCAAAGATAAAGATACTCCAACAGATATTAGAGAATTCTTTTGTCCTAAAGACAGTTATTCTATATTAGAAATACTTCCTCACTTAGATTTAGCTAAATCTAAAGGAGAAGCCAAGAGATTAGTTCAGCAAGGAGGTGTAAAGATAGAAAATGTTGTTATAAATGATATTCATTTCGAGGTGACTGTGAAAGAAGGATTGATTTTACAAGTTGGTAAAAGAAATTTTGCAAAATTAACTAAGAAGTCTTAAGAAATAGGCGGGATGCCAGAGCGGACGAATGGGGTGGTCTCGAAAACCATTGTTCTCTTGAGAACCGAAGGTTCGAATCCTTCTCCCGCCGCTTTTTCCTTGATAAATCAAGGACTTTAATGTATGATCAAAAGTACTTTATGTCAGACAAACTAGAAAAAAGAGCTCCAATAGTTGTTATATTAGGCCATGTAGACCATGGCAAGTCTTCTTTATTGGAAGCGATCAAAGACTTTAGAATTACCCCTAAAGAATCAGGAGGAATAACTCAGCACATCGGTGCTTATGAGGTAGAACATGAAGGTAAGAAGATTACCTTTATTGATACGCCTGGTCATGAAGCTTTTTCATGTATGCGATCTAGGGGAGCTAATGTAGCAGATATAGCAATTTTAGTTGTGGCAGCTGAAGAGAGCATTAAGCCTCAGACTAAAGAAGCTATCCAATGTGTTAAGACATCTAAAATTCCTATGATTTTGGCTATTAATAAGATGGATAAGCCAGAAGCTAATCCTCAAAAAGTGAAAAATGATTTATTGCAAGAAGAAATTATTGTTGAAGATTTAGGAGGAGAAGTTCCTGTAGTAGAAACATCTGCTATTAAGAAAACAGGAATAAAAGAATTACTAGAATTGATATTATTAGTGTCAGAGGTTAATGATTTTAATGCTGATTTTTCATCCCCCGCTCAAGGAGTGATTATAGAATCACATTTAGATCCCAAAAGAGGAGTGACTGCTACAGTATTGGTTAAGAATGGAACATTAAATACACAAAGTATCATTGCTACAACTAGTGCATTTGGAAAAGTTAAGGTAATGGAAGATTTTAATGGATTGAATATTAAAGAGGCAGAAGCATCTAAGCCAGTTATTGTTCTTGGTTTTGAAAAGCTGCCGTATGTTGGAGAGGAATTTATAGAATGTAAAGATTCCGAAGAAGCAAAGGCTTGTATGGCTATAAAAAAAGAAAGAGAAGCATTTGATAGGGGCGCAGATAATAAAATTTTAAATATTATATTAAGAACAGATGTGGTCGGTAGTTTAGAAGCACTAACTGGAATGATAGAGGCTCTACCTAGTGGTGATATTAGGGCTCAAATTATTAAGTCAGGAGCTGGTCCTATAACCGAAGAAGATGTACAAACAGCCATTACTTCAGGTGCACATATATTAGGATTTAAATCTAAACCTAACACACTAGCTGATAAGCTAGCAGATCAAAGAAAGATAGAGATAAAAACGTATGATATTATTTACGAGCTAATCGATCATCTTAAATTACTAATGAAAGCAGAAATGGTAGATGAAATAGAGAGAAGAGACTTGGGAAAGTTGAAAATATTAAAAATATTTAGAACTGAGAAAGGAAAACAGATTATTGGTGGCAGAATTACTCAAGGAGAAGTAATAAAAGATAGTAAAATAGAAATATTTAGAGGTGAAGAGAAAATTGGAGATGGTATTATTGTCGGACCTATACAAAAAGAGAGAAAAACAATAGAGAAAGGGCAGGTTGATGATGAAATTGGAATGCTCTATAAGGGGCAGGCTGAAGTTCAAGAGGGAGACACTCTCCTTTTCTATATCGAAGAAAAAAAACACATTGAGTTATGAATGAAAAGAGCGAAAAGATAGAAAGGCTGAACGAGATACTTAAAAGAGCGGTCTCAGAAGTGATTTTAACTGAAAAAGATTTTCCGAATACGATCTTAATTACAGTTACTAGAGCTGATACGAGTCCAGATTTGAGTCAGGTTAAAATCTATGTTAGTGTAATGCCAGACTCAAAAAAGAAGGAGGTAATGGACGGTTTGAATAAAAATATATATCATATTCAACAAGTATTGAATAGTAAGATGAAATTAAGGAGAGTCCCTAAAATAATATTACGCGAAGAGAAATTAGTAAGACAAGCAGCGCGAGTAGAAGAACTTTTACATAACGATTAACGGCGCGGTAGCCAAGTGGCTTAAGGCAAGGGTCTGCAAAACCCTTATACGTGGGTTCGATTCCCACCCGCGCCTTGGTTAACGTGCCTGGGTGGTGGAATTGGTATACACGCAACACTTAAAATGTTGTGAGCTTTGCTCATGTGGGTTCGACTCCCACTCCAGGCACTGGGCGGTTAGCTCAGTTGGTAGAGCATCTCATTGACATTGAGGAGGTCACAGGTTCAAATCCTGTATCGCCCACCATGCCGCGGTAGCTCAGGGGTAGAGCACTTCTCTGAAAAAGAAGGGGTCGTCAGTTCAAATCTGACCCGCGGCACATAAGGGAAGAGTAATTATAATGAAAATTTGCGGGAGTAGCTCAATTGGTAGAGCGTCTCGTTGCCAACGAGAAGGTTCGCGGGTTCGACCCCCGTCTCCCGCTCCAAATAGGTCATTTTCCCTTGACAAAACCTATGTAAATATGATATTATATAGGTAGTTTCGAAAAACAATATAAATATATGAATATAAGATTAGATCGAATTATAGAGATCTTTTTTATTTGGATAGCTATAATTTTAATAACATTTTCAACCACTAACCTCTTTGGTGTCGCCTTCGGTGAAACCAATAATGAAGGTCAGATAGATGAGTTGATTATTACTGGAGACAATAGTGTAACACCTGTCGTGGAGCACTTTTTCCCAGGAATAATTAAACAAGATAACAGTAACACTATTGATGTTGCTATGACTGCTTATTCATCTTCTGTAGATGAAACTGATGATGATCCGTTCATTACAGCTTCAGGAGAGTGGGTAAGAGATGGTATTGTAGCAGCTAACTTCCTACCATTTGGTACGGAGATTAAAATTCCAGAACTATATGGTAATAAAGTATTTATAGTTAAGGATAGAATGCACCCAAGAAAGAAGTATCAAGTAGATATTTGGTTCCCATCCAAACAAGAAGCTATCGAGTTTGGTGCTCACTATACATATATTGAGGTAATGGAAAAATAAACTTAATTTAAGAAACAAAAGACCACCGAAAGGTGGTTTTTTGTTATGTGCCCAAGGAGGGACTCGAACCCTCATGCTCTAGGAGCCACGGCCCTCAACCGTGTGTGTATACCAATTCCACCACCTGGGCGTTATTGGTCCTCTTTTTTATCTTCTTTGGTATCTTTTTCAACCACTTTTGGAGTTTCTTCTTTCACTTCTTCGACAGCTTCTGCTGTAGTAGTCTCCTTAGTTGGAGATTCTTCTTTAACTTCCTCTTTTTTATCTTCTTTGGTATCTTTTTCAACCACTTCTGGAGTTTCTTCTTTCACTTCTTCGACAGCTTCTGCTGTAGTAGTCTCTTTAACTGGAGCTTCGGCAGGAGTTTCTTCTTTTTTCTCTTCCCATTGTTCTGGTTGTTCATTTTTATCGAAGAACTTAATGGTTTTTAATCTAGCTCTCTTTCCAGTAGCCTTTCTTAAGAAGTATAGTTTAGCTCTTCTAACCTTACTTCTCTTTACTAGCTCAATTTTCTTAATTAATGGAGAATTTATTGGATATATTTTTTCTACACCAACTCCGTCAACTACTTTTCTGACGGTGATAGTAGATCCAATTTCTTTTCCATGTTTTCTGGCTAATACCAATCCTTCGAAAACTTGAATTCTTTCTTTTGTTTCTCCTTTAGAGTTTTTTTCTCTTAGAATTTGGTGTACTTTGACTGTATCACCAGGTCTTATTTCAATTTTCATAAATTTTCTAAATATTTTTTTAATTCTTCTGGTAGCTCAGACGTAAATGTTTTTTCATCTCCATCAAGCATCTTTATAGTTATCTGTTTAGCATGTAAAAAGTGTCTTTGCAAGGTAGATTGTTGGTTCCTAAATGAATAAAATCGGTCACCTACGATAGGAAAACCAAGGTGAGCCATGTGAACTCTTATTTGATGCTTTCTCCCTGTTTTAGGTGATGCTTCAACCAATGTGTGCTCTTTGTACCTACGAACTACTCTCCATGCTGTTTTGGCCGGCCTAGGGCCTGTTTTCTTAGACTCTGGTCCAAGCAAACTGAATACTTTTTGTTTTATACCTTCTCGTCCTATAAGAGTATCTATTATTCCTTCGTTTTCGTCTATAATTCCATTAACTAAAGCAATGTAAGTTTTTCTAACAGTTCTTTCTTGAAATTGCTTTTGAAAGAAATTTAATGCGTTTTCGTTCTTAGCAATTAAAAGTAATCCAGAAGTATCTTTATCAATTCTATGTATTAAACCATTCCTTGGTAAAGCAAAAGATGTTTCAATCTCTGAAACATCAATTCCTGCATTTTTATCTATGACTAATAGATATTGATCTTCGTAGATCTTGTTCATGGTGGGCGATATAGGGCTCGAACCCATGACCTCCTCGGTGTAAACGAGGCGCTCTAGCCAACTGAGCTAATCGCCCGATAAATTAACTATTATCATCGTTAAAGAATAAAGTCAATTTGTGTGCGCGTGCCTGGATTTGAACCAGGGACCGTCCGGATATAAGCCGGATGCTCTGCCGCTGAGCTACACGCGCGTTTTACCCATCAAAGATTCTATCTCCTCTCTTTCAATAGTTTCTTTTTCTATTAAAACATGAGTTACCTTTTCTAGTAAAGCTTTTTTAGCCTTTAAAATCTTTGTTGCTTGTTTTTTACCATCTTTGATAATTTTTTCAACCTCTTGATCGATTAGTTCAGCAACTTTTTCAGAGTAATTAGCTACTTCCTGTGACGTGCCAGCCAAAAATTGTAATTCATTCCTTTCTCCAAATACAATTGGGCCTAATTTTTTACTCATGCCAAAATCTTTAACCATTCTCTTAGCAATACGAGTTGCTCTTTGAAGATCATTGCTTGCTCCGGTAGTTACTTCTTTATATTTTAATTCCTCAGCTACATACCCACCCAATAGCATAGCTATGTCTCCAATAAATTCTGTCTTCGTCTTCATTTTCTTTTCTTCTTTAGGAGATTTCAAAGTATATCCAGCAGCCATTCCTCGAGAAATAATAGATATCTTTCTAACAGGCTCTCCTCCCTTTATAAAACTACCAACAATAGCATGTCCGGTTTCATGATAAGCAGAAATTTCTTTTTCTCTCTCATTTAAGATATTACTTTTTCTTTCAGGTCCAAGTAAAACTTTTTCAATAGACTCTAATAACTCTGCTTGCGTAACTGTTTTCTTATTTCTTCGAGCGGCTAGTATAGCAGCTTCGTTCATCAGGTTTTCTAGATCTGCTCCTGAGAAACCAGGAGTTCTTTCTGCAACTTCTCGTAGGTCAATAATTTGATCTAATGGTTTGTTTTGAGAATGAATTTTTAGAATTGATTCTCTGTCTTCAATGCCTGGTAAGTCTAGGACGATTCTTCTATCGAATCTTCCTGGTCTCAATAGAGCCTGATCTAAAATGTCAGGTCTATTGGTAGCTGCGATCACAATTGTTTTAGAGTCTCTATCAAAACCATCCATCTCAACTAATATTTGATTAAGTGTTTGTTCTCTTTCATCGTGACCTCCACCGAAGCCAGCACCCCTAGCTCTTCCAATAGCGTCTAGTTCGTCTATAAAAATGATAGCTCTTTTATGTTTCTTTGCTTCTTGGAATAGCGATCTTACTCTTCCACTACCAACACCAACGAACATTTCGATAAATTCAGATCCGGCCACAGAGAAGAAGGGAACATGACTTTCTCCAGCCACTGCTCGAGCCAATAATGTTTTACCACAACCAGGAGGTCCTAGTAATAATACTCCCCGAGGAATTTTAGCTCCCATGTCCAAGAATTTTTTAGGGGTTTTTAAGAATTCCACGACTTCTTCTAGCTCTTCTTTGGCTTCTTTTAGTCCAGCCACATTTTTGAAAGTTATTTTTTCTTTTGGATGGCCTTCAGCACCAAAAACTTTTGCTTTACTCTTAGAAAAATTGAAGGGTTGCATCACTCCTTTTTTGCTTTGTTTGCTGAACATCCAAATTATCCATATAAAAAAGAATAATGGAAGTACAATAGCTAATATAGAAAAGATTTCTCCTATTCCAGGTTGCTCGTCTTTAGTAACAATATTAGCTTTCGCAATTTTTTCTTGGTCTACTCCATAGTTTGCTAATGTCTGACTGAAAGAACTCTCAGTTTCTTTTCTGGTGGTTAATATAGAGTCATCTTCCAGAGTAATTTTGATAATATTTCCAGTGATTCTAGTTTCTCTCACTTGCTCGGCATTAATTAACTCTACCAACCTTCCCAGAGACACTTCGTCAGCAGAATCATTAATAGGAGATACTAAAGAGAACACAACTGACATTGCTACGAATATCAAAATAATAACTAAAAGATTTTTTAGTAAACTTGTTGATGCTTTTTTCATAAGTTATGAGAGTTTAGGTTTAAGACCCATTCTATGATTCTCTGAATCTAGAGCAGTGATTTCAAATTGATATTTGTTATCTTTTTTTAGAGAATCAGGATTTTGTAGTTCAGATAAGTGTACAAGACCCCTTATCTTTGGAGATATTTCAATAAATGCTCCGAGTTGATTAATCTTAACAACGGTACCATCAACTATATCTCCTTTTTTGAATTCAGTTTCAATATTTTTCCAAGGATCTTCTTTTAGAGCCTTTAGAGAGAGTGAAACTCGTCCATCTTTTGATATGTCTGATACTTTGGCCTCTACGATGTCGTTAACCTTAACAACTTCTGATACGCTATCAATTAATTGCCAGTCTAATTCAGAAATATGTATTAATCCTTCGGCTTGTAGTCCTTGTTCTTCCCCTTCGTCATTAACAGGGAACTTTATAAAGGCTCCAAAGTCTGCAATTCCCGTAATCTTACCCTTTACGATATCAGCTACCTTATAATTATCTAATAAATCGTTAACCTCTTTAGATGTAACTGCTTTCTCTGAGAAAATTAGTTTATTCTCTTGGCTAGAAACATCAATAATCTTAACTTTCAATGATTTGCCAACTAGTTCTTGTAAATGTTTTAGAATTTCAGCAGCGTCTCCGTCTTTAACCCTAGGGTAATTAGCAATAGACAACTGACTTAAAGGTAAGAATCCCTTAATCCTTTGATATTCAGCTAATAAGCCTCCTTTATTGGCTCCTTCAATAGTAATGCTAACAGTTTCATTTGTTGTTGCTGAATCTTTCAATGAATCCCAGCTACCTTCTTTTTGAGCATCTCTTAAGGAAAGCTCGATAAAACCTTCTTCTTGGTCTACAGCAATAATTTTTGCTTTAATTTGGTCTCCGCTATTTAGTTTTCTTAATATATCTTTAGCAGCATAATATTCTTTTCCAAAGATAATGCCGGTTCCGATGGCTTCAAGGTCAACATAAACAGCATAGCGACCACTACCTATAATATTACCTTCAATTGTTTGTCCAGCCTTAGGCAAATCCACCTCAATAGGATTCGGAATTACTGGCTTTATATTTTCTTCATCAGTTGTATTTTTCATATGCCTAAATTAACATATATTTGTCTAATTGACAATATATTTAACTAAAATCAAGATTGCCATATGAGTAGGATAGAAAATATAAAATAAATATTTATTAGTTTTTAAGATAGGAACTTTTATTCTATCGACAAATAATAATAATGGTAAAAATAATATGTTAAATAATTGAATCATTACTCCGCTAGAAAAATAGTTGTTTTTTATGAATCGTAATATGTTTTCGTATGCATTATATTCAATCATAGCGTGGATAATAACATATATTGTATTATAGAACGATAGAAATACATATGAGATGGCTAGTTGATAAAAATTATTTTTAAACATATATAGAAGCAACACCAATAACACGCCAAATATTCCATAAGATACCTTAAATATTCCTCCAGTGATGATAGTTATAACCTCAGGAATAAGAATTAATAATATTAAGAGGAAGTACTTTTTCTTTTCATATAACTTGATTGCAGCCATGCCCAACAGTAGCGTGAATATGATATTTAATTGGAAGGGATGAAATTCTAACCCTCTATTGAAAAGAGTAAATGGTATTTGAGATATAACAGCTAAAATAAATAGCTTTAGTGCATACTTTTTAAGGTTAGAAGAAAAAATGTAACCTAAACTTATTTGATAAGTAAATATTGGGAGAGCCAATCGTCCTATTATGCGGAATATGATTATGTCAGGGAAAAACATCAATCCGACATGGTCTATAAGCATTGCTATAATAGCAATTAGTTTCAAAAATTCGCTTTGTTGTTTATTTGGAATCATATTTTTTTCATGATATCATGGCGTTGAAATAAGTTAAAATAAGTGATAAAATAAAAATATGGATATATATTGGCACGGACAGTCTTGCTTTGAAATTAAAACTCCTTCAAATCAAGCTGAAAAAAAGAAAATAGTTATCGATCCGTATACAAAAGATTATGGATTAAGACTGCCTAAACTAGAGGCAGATCTTTTACTAATAACACATGATCATAAAGATCATAATAATGTTAAGGGAGTTGATGGTACGCCTTTTGTAATAAAAGGAGCTGGAGAATATGAAATTAAGAGTATATTTATTCATGGAATTCCTGCTAGTCATGGCGAGGACCTAGGTGAAACTAATATATATACTATAGAAGTTGAAGGGATAAGAGTTTGTCATTTGGGAGATGTCGGTCAACAATTGACTGACGATCAAGTAGAAAAGATCGGAGATGTAGATATTTTAATGGTTCCGATAGGGGGACAATATACTGTTGATGGCGAAGGAGCTCAGAAGATTATTAAACAGATAGAGCCAAAGGTAGTTATTCCGATGCATTATGATATTCCGGGATTAAAATTAGAAAAGAAGTTAGATGATGTCAAAGGATTTTTAAAAACAATGGGTTATGACAATATTACTCCCGAATCTAGTTTTAAGGTTAAAAAGGGAGGATTACCTCCTGAAATGAAAATCGTTGTTTTAAAGCCATAAATGGAATCGTTAAAAAAAATACAAAAGTTACCCGAGAAACAAAGAGTTTTAATTTTTTGGACCGTTATGTCGACCGTTGGATTAATTCTTTTAGTAATTTTTATCTTAATAACTATTAATAAACTTTAAATTCGTATGAAGAAAGAGGAAGAATCTCAAATTGGATATATAAAAGATAGGGCCATTAGTGACGAAATGCAAGATAGTTATATTGACTATGCTATGAGTGTTATCGTGGCTAGAGCATTGCCAGACGTAAGGGATGGATTAAAACCAGTACATAGAAGAATTCTATATGCTATGCATGAAGAAGGATTAAGTGCGAGCGCTAAATTCAGGAAGTCAGCTACGGTAGTGGGTTCTACTCTTGGTAGATATCATCCGCATGGAGATGTGGCTGTTTATGATTCTTTGGTGCGAATGGCACAGGATTTTTCTTTGAGACTTCCCTTGGTACATGGCCAAGGTAACTTTGGTAGTATAGATAATGATCCAGCTGCTGCTCAACGTTATACTGAATGTAAATTAAGCAAGGTAGGGCAAGTAATGCTCCAAGATATTTCTAAAGATACAGTAGATTTTGTTGATAATTATGATGCTTCAAGAAAAGAACCAACTGTTTTACCGTCGCCATTACCACAACTACTATTAAATGGGTCATTAGGTATTGCTGTTGGAATGGCAACCAGTATTCCTCCTCATAATTTAGGAGAGCTATGTGATGCATGCATTCATCTGGTGGATAAGCCTCATGCCACTACCGAAGATTTATTTAAATTTATAAAAGGACCTGATTTTCCAACTGGTGGAATTATATACGATCAAAAAGAGATTATAACAGCCTACTCTCAAGGAAGAGGGCCAGTTTTAATTCGGGGCAGGGCAGAAATTGAAGAGCAAAAGAATGATACCTGGAGTATTATTATCACAGAAATTCCATATCAGGTTAATAAGGCTAGTCTGGTTAGTCAGATTGCTAAATTAATTCAAGAAAAAAAGATAGTAGGGGTTAAAGACGCTAGAGATGAATCAGATAGAGATGGAATCAGAATAGTTTTAGATCTTAAGAAGGGAGCATTTCCTCAAAAGATATTAAATAGAATATATAAATCTACGGATTTACAAAAAAAGTTTCATTTAAATGTATTAGCGCTAGTAGACGGGATACAACCAAGAGTTTTATCCTTACCAGAATGTTTAAACTATTATTTAGACCATAGAGGAGTGGTAGTTCTTAGAAGGAGTAAGTATGAATTACAAAGAGCCAAAGATAGGGCACATATATTAGAAGGATTAGCTAAATGTTTAAGTAAAATTGATCAAGTTATTGAGATCATTAAAAAATCTAAGGATAGAAGCGATGCTAGAAAGAACTTGATGACTAAATTCAAGCTAACAGAGATTCAAGCAGAGGCAGTCTTAGAAACAAAACTAGCTGCTCTTGCTAAGTTAGAGAAAGAAAAGATAGAGAATGAACTTAAGGCCCTAGAGATTAAGATTAAAGAGCTAGAATCAATTATTAACAGCAAAGCAAAAGTTAAGAGCATTATTAAGAAAGAATTACAGGATGCTAAAGATACTTATAGCGACGAAAGAAGAACAAAAGTTTATGTCAAAAAATTAGACGATATATCTGAAGAAGATTTAGTTCAGGAAGAAGAAGCATTGATCACTCTTACTAATAAGGGATATATCAAGAGAGTAAATGCTGACACTTATAAGGCCCAAAAGCGTGGAGGCAAGGGCATAACCGGTATTAAAACTCAGGATGATGACTTTGTAGAACATTTCTTGGTCGCCAATACATTAGATAGACTATTGTTCTTTACAGATTCAGGAAAAGTATTCATGATGCCTGCCTATGATGTTCCTCAAGGCACTAGAATTTCTAAAGGAAGAGCTTTAGTTAACTTTTTGGAGATAAATCAGGAGGAAAAAGTTCTTGCTGTTCTACCTCTTAGCAAGAAAGATACTGAAACAAAATATTTAGTAATGGCCACTAAAGACGGAGTAATTAAGAAGACAGAATTAGATGACTATAAGAATATCAGGAGTTCGGGATTAATCGCTATCAAGCTTAAGAAAGGAGATTCATTGAAATCTGTTAGAAAAACAAATGGAAAATCAGAAATAATTCTTGTTACTAAGCACGCACAGTCTATAAGATTTAAGGAAAAAGATATTAGACCAATGCAACGAAACGCATCGGGCAACAAGGGAATCAAGATTAAGAGCGAAGATGAATTGATTACCATGGATGTTATTAATAAAGAACAAGAAAAGGATTACCTCTTGGTGATTACAGAGAATGGATATGGCAAGAAGACCAAATTAACTAATTATAAATCTCAAAGTAGAGCTGGCAGTGGTATTAAAACTGCCAACATAACTACGCGTACTGGAGATATTGTTCACTCCAGAATTGTTAAAGGAGATGAAGATTTAATGATTATTTCTCAGAAAGGAATTATTATTAGGACGGAAGTTAAAAGTGTCTCTACTCTAGGTAGATCTACTCAAGGAGTTCGTGCGATGAAATTAGATAAAGGCGATAAGGTCAAATCATTAATTAAAATTTAACATTATGGTTACGTTCTTGGATCCCGATAAAATTATTGAACAAATAGACCTAGGCAATGATTTTAATGCTGCTGAATTCGGTTCGGGTTCAGGGGGGTTCACTCTGGCCTTGGCCCATAAGATAAGGCAAGGATTAATCTATGCTTGCGATATTCAAGAAGAACCATTGTCGGCATTAGTGGGAAGGGCTAATTCACTTGGGTTACATAACATAAAGACGATTAAATGTAATTTAGAAGAGCCCAAGGGATCTACCCTTCCAGACGAAAGCATGGATTTAATCTTAATCATGAATACGCTTTTTCAATCTGACCAAAAGGCAAGGATTTTGAAAGAAGCTATGAGGGTTATAAAGGGAACAGGACAGATTGTGATCGTAGATTGGAAGCCTGGATCAGGTTTTGGACCTGAAGGAGAACGAGTTTCTTCTGAGGAAATAAAAAAGATATTTATTAGAACGGGGCATACTCTTAAAAAAGAATTAGAAGCAGGAACTTATCATTGGGGAGCTGTATATGCAAAAAAATAGTATTATTTTTTTAGTGTTATTAGGGTTGTTTTTAAGTTTGAACATATACGCTCTTCCACCTCAAAGATATAATCCCAACACTATGATTAGTCCTGATCGGATTAGGATAGATCCTGGAGAGTCAGTCAATTTTAATGTTCATTCTGATCACAATCTTCCAGCCCCAGTCTATGGCTGTGGACCTACTACGGGTAAGTTAGATTATTTTATAGTGGATTTTGGTGATGGTAAAAGCTCCACTGGCCCATGTTCTACTTTTAGTTTTCCTCATTGTTTTTGCGAAACGACCATTAATCACCAGTTTACTTCCGTTGGATCATATACAGTTTCCATAACGGGTTGTGCCAATGGATCGAATCCGCCTTGTGATTATCCCGGAGGAACAACTACTGTTTGGGTTGGTATAGATCCTCCGATTGATTGTGATCGCACTTGTAATCAAGTATGTGCGTCAGCATGTAGTGGTGTGAATGAGGATCCCGATTGCGGCTGTTTGTCGGGGAATTCATGTTGTCCTGCTGGTTGTGACATTAATAGTGATAATGATTGTCAGGGAGGTAACTCTGAATATAATAACCCTATTCTGTCTAACAATATCGTAGAATTTATTTGGCATAGCCTATATCTTTTATTTGGATTTGTTTTAGCTCTATCAATACTATTTATGTTGATCGGAGCATACATCATAGTTGCTTCTGGGGGCAATATGGCGAGAACGACCAAAGGAAAAAAGATAATAACACTTACATTAATAGGATTTGCCATATCTCTTATAGGTCGTGGCATAATGGCACTTATATTAACAGTAATGAAGGATTAGTTTATGAAATTTAATCAAAGAATAAGTAGAATACTAATATTAGGGGCCATAATAGGTTCTTTTTTTATAACATCATGTATATGGGCGTATGTTCCTGAGCGTGTAAAGATTTTAGATTCTTCATTTATCGTAGGTGAAAATAGCACCATAAGGGTCAATACGGATCATTACATGGGAAGTATGTCTTATTGGTGCGTAGAAATCGACTATGGTGATGGTTCGCCTAAAGAGAAAGGTACTTGTGCGCCATTTTCTAGAGATTTAGACTGTGATGTATTGTTTGATCATACATATACTAACGATCAGCCATATACTGTTAATGCTACTTCGTGCGATTGCGGTGCCCTATCTGATTGTTTGAGTGCAAGTAGATCATTAAATCCAGTAGCTCCGCCCAGATGCGGCGATGGCAACACAGACAGTCATGAGGAATGTGATGACGGAAACAATGTTTCCGGGGATGGTTGTGACAGTAATTGTTATACTGAGAGTGGACCAGCTGGACCTGCTATTCCCATAGGCGATAATAATCCGTTAAATGTTAGTACATTCGGAGAATTAATATTTAGCATAATGAATGTTATCTTCTATGCTGGAATGATATTATGTCCCTTGTCTATAATAGGGGGCGGAGTGTTGATGTTGATGTCTGCTAGTCCTAATAGTATAATAAATGGGAAGAAAATAATTCTTTACAGCAGTGTAATTTTTGGAATAATTATTATACTTAAAATCATGGCATATTTTTTTAAGGGAGACCTAACATTTATATGAAAAAAGCAATAATAATAACTACAATTTTAATTTTATTGATCTCAGTCAATTGTTATGCTCTTAGAGATCCTCTGAGGCCCTCAGGAACAACAGGACAAATACAATCATTAGATCATGTCATAGAAAAGCTATTATCTTGGTTATGGCCACTATCAGCTGTAATAGCGATTTTGATGATTCTAGTAGGAGCATATTTAATGGTCGTGGGAGGTGCCAGTCCTCAACAGGTTTCATTAGGAAGAAAAACAGTGTTATTCGCATTAATAGGTTTTGCTATTGTGACAATATCGAAGGGAATCGTATCAATAGTTACCACAACGGTTAGTCAAACTCCATTTTTAGAATTGCTTCCTACTATTATCACGTGGGTATTTGGTTTCTTGTTGGCAACGGGAGTATTAATGCTTATAGTAGCAGCGTATTTATTTGCGACTGCAGGAGGAAATCCAACTCAAGTTGGGCAAGCACGAAAAATATTAACTTATACATTAATAGGACTAGCGGTTGCTCTAACCACTAGAGGATTATTATATATAGTAATATCTATATTGGGATTTTAAGATAATGAAAAATAAAATTATAATAATATTAATACTTCTGTTGGGAATTTCTTTTGGAGGAGAAGTTTTTGCTGATTGCCCAGTACCGTATTGGGAGTCGGGAGATATGTGCTGTAAACCTGCGAAGTATGTTGAAGATCCAATATCTATTGCTGGTGGTAGCTATGAGTGTAGTGGTGGTTTAACAACTGAATATTTAATTGGACCTAATTGTTGTTATAGGCCAACAACAAGTGGATTACCGGGTTTTACAAAGGGATCTTTTCAAAATGCGGAGTTAGATAATGTATCTCACACGACAGTAGCACTGGGAGAAAGTATTTCCGGATCAGTCAGTGGAGAGGTTACTTGTTATAAAAATGATAAAAAAATAGCTGACATAGAAGTAAATTTTGGCGATGGCAATACAGTAATAATAGGAGAGTGTGCGTGTATAGCATCACCAGATATTTATTTGTCAGAGACAGTAAGTTGTTCTGCAGAATTTACATACACATATCAAGCCGTAAATAAATATCAATTAAGAGTTGGCTCTGGCATGGCAACCGAGATATCTGTAGTAGAGAAAAAAACAGTTGTGGCTAAAAAGGTTAAAAATCCTTTTGATCCAGGAGAAATATCAACGTTGTCTGAAGCTATTGAAAAGGTGTCAGATATAATACTTTATATTCTAAGCGGAATAGCAGTCGCCTTTATAATTCTAGGAGGCGTGACAATTATGACTGCTTCTGGACAACCTAACAAGATAGCACAAGGCAAGCAAATAATTACCATAACGTTGATTGGGTTGGTGGTCATATTAACTGCGAAGGGAATATTAGATCTAGTAATGAATATTTTAAATAATTGATGTGGATAGATTGCTTGCAAAGTATAGGGTTAGCCTATAAAATGATATAATTCAATAATAATAAAAGGTCGCTTAAGAAAAGAACGAAAAAAAATGACAAAAAAGATTTTAGGGTTAAGTATGGTAGTGGCTATGTTGAGCATGGTAAGTATTCCTGCATTCGCAACGATTACCATACCTGAAACAATCGTAACTGCTGTTTCAATTCCAACTTATACTAGTACACAAGCCTTAGAGCTAATCCCAACTATTATTACTTGGGCATTCGGCTTCTTATTGGCAATTGTAGTGTTAATGCTAATAGCATCAGCCTATTTATTTGTTACTGGTGGAGGAAATCCAGACCAAATTGGTCAGGCAAGGAAGATGTTAATGTTTGCATTAATCGGTCTAGCCGTTGCATTGGTTGCTAGAGGATTGATCTACATCATGATAGAAATATTGGGAGTGTAATAACTTTTGCAAAACAAAACCACATCCTTGAAAATGTGGTTTTGTTTTGCTATATTACATATACGCCGAAGTGGTGAAACTGGCAAACACACTAGCTTTAGGAGCTAGCGCCCTTACGGGCTTGTGGGTTCGACTCCCTCCTTCGGCACTAGAGACTTAAAACATCGTATTGATGCTCGAAATATTTTAGATCGAGATCGTTGGCTTCAGCTTGTTTAAATAATTGATCAAGTATTTTTTGATTATTTAATTGCCTTGCTAGATTAATAGAGTAGAGGTAGGACACACCAAATCCAGGCTCTAATTTCATTAGCAGATTAGAGTAACCTAATGCTTCGGTAGGTTTATTTAGGGCCATTTTGACTTTAATCAATTGGAGATAGGCCATTGGATTTGTAGGTGACAAGATAATCGCTTGCTCAAGAATTCTTTCAGCGTCACTTGCAAAGGAATAGTCATTATTCAAATAGCCGTACGCATTATACATGGTTCCTAGATTGAGGTAATTATAGTAATCTAGTGGATTAGACTCTATCGCTTTTTGGATTTCTATGGACCAGAATAGCATGCCTCTTTTATTAATATCAAAGTCTTGGTTTTGATTTTCTAAGAAATTCGTTAATGGGTATGATTCAATATGCCCACGATCAATGCCAGAAGATTTATAAAGGTTTTTTTCTAAGATCGCCATGCTTGAATTGTCTAAGCTAGATATATTATGAACAGACCAAAGAAGTTTGTTTTTATATAGCGGTAATAATGTGGTATATGTGATATTGAATAATAATATTATGATTAATAATATTAATAACGGGAGTGATTTTCTTTTTTCAGAGTGATTTTTTGGTTTATGTTGATCTATTAAAGAAGCTATCCAGGCTAATAAAAATATAAACATTACATAGCTTACTAAAGTATCAAATACGCTTAAATTTATTAGGAAATGTATTATTAATATTGTGCTTGCAATGGTGGCAAAATTATAAGAAATTATCTTTTTGGTTCGAGAGATTATTAAAGAAGCTATCGAGGAAATTATTATAAATAAATATGACAATAATCCAAGAATCCCTGTTTCAATGAGGGTATCATATATTACATTGTGAGCTCGATCGAAACTAATTTCTCCTGTTAGTATTAAAGAAGGATTATGATACAGGTTGCTAGATATTGCGAGATTTTCTAGTCCCCAGCCCAATACAGGACGCTCTAGGAATGCCTCCCATGCTTGTTGCCAGACAATAATTCTAGCGCCGTTAGTGAATCCGCTAAATTTATTTTGGATCCAACTATCAGGGCAGTGAAGGAGTATAGCTGTAATCAATATAGTAATTAAAAATAATCCTAATGCTATTCGTGATATTGTTTTTATCTTTTTGTTGCGGTGTTTGTTTAGTGAAAACAACATTATTGCTATTAGTCCTATTGTAAAGGCCATTATGCCTGCCCTGCCATCACTAGCTAATAGAGTTGGTATCAATATGAATAGACCCATTATAGATACGATCCGATATTTGTTATTGGGTTGGGCATTTTTATGTTTAATGTAGGAGTACAGCGCGAAAAATATATTAAATATTAAATAACTTGCCAGGAAGGAGCTGTTGCCTACGAAAGATCCCTTATAAAAGAGAGGGGTATTTTCTATGTTAAAAAGGTTTAACCAAAAAAGAATTGATCCAATTAGAGCGACGAGCACACTAAATGTGGAATACTTTATCCAGTCTTGTTTTTTAATAATTGAAGACGAAACAATAAAGAATCCTATTAAATGTATCCACATTAAGGTTCCGCCCATTCTGATGAACGAAGACCAAAAACTATTGACTGGATTGATGCTAAATATTGTAGAGAGAGTTATAACTAGAAAATATGATAATACAGAAATACTAACAATATTGTTTTTGGGACGATAGCTTTTGGTTGAAAAGACAAGATATATCCAGGTTAAGAACATTACTTGGACCGTTGAATAGAACAACAAGGCCTTGCTGACTGTAAAGGTGAAATATGTTTTAGAGCTAAAAAATAGTGGAACTAATAAAATAATTAAAAAACACGCCTTAATGATGTTAAGACATGTCTTCTCGATTTTAGAGTTATCCATCATCCTACTTATCGCTTATTTTGATCTTTTGAGATGAAGATTTTTCTTCTTTTGGTATTCGTAAAGTCAGGATACCATTTTTTACTACAGCTTTTGCCTGAGAGATCTTTACTTTTTGTGGTAGTAATATTTTTTTTGAAAAATTACCCCAATAGCACTCTTTTAATATATAGTTTTTTGCATCAATTTGCTCTGTAGATTGTCGCTGGCCTTTTATAATAAGCATATCTCCGTCAATAGAAATATCTAAATCTTTAGATTCGATACCGCCGATGGCTGACTGAACAACTATTTCATCATCGGTTTCGTATGCATCAATCGATAACTCCCCCTCGTGAACGAACGGCACGAATTCTTCTTTAGTTATCGGTTGTTTTTTTTGTTTCTTTTTGAACATGTTTTTTAAGGTTAGATATGTATTTAAATTCTAACAATACTACGACAAATAATCCAATTAACAGAGTTAATAAGATCGCGGACTTGGGCCAACCCTCCATGACTAAGGCTAAGTTAAAGAATCCATGGAAAAATAAAGATATTAATATTCCAATAGCTACCAATCTTCTGCGTAGATGTTTTCTGTGGAATGACAATCCTAAGAAAAAACCTATATTAGCAGAACATAGAGCATGTAGTATGGTCGCTCCCACGAATCTCCCACTTAGAGCCATAAGTGTTTGCTCAATAAGGTAGGGTTGTTTTAATGCAAAGAGGGTGAGAATATTTTCAAATGCTGCAAATCCTAATCCAGCTATTATCATGTAGATCATGGCATCGATAGGTTCGTCAAAGCACTTATCTCTTAATATTCTTAGTCTAATGACCATATACTTTACTAGCTCTTCGGTTAGAGCAACTCCTACTAGAAAGTATATTGCTAAAAATAGACTGGTACTCAATTCAAGCGTTTGGAGAAAGCCGACGAAGCCCCATTCAATAAGAGCGGCAGGTACAGTAACTGCCATTCCATATATAAATACTTTTATTACCATTTCATTCGGCTCAGGTTTTTTGTCTTTCCTCAGATAAAATAATAACCAGATGAAGCTGGGAATTAAACCGAGTATTATAAATAATGGATATTGTATCATGTTACTATTTTAACCTAAGATTTGGATTTGCGCTAATTCTCTTTTTATAGTTCTTATTCAAGCACGCTGTTAATGCAATCATAGCAGCGTTATCGGTACAGAATTTAGGTTGGGCAACCATAAATTTAATATTATTTTTATTAGATTCCTGCTTAAATTGTTTTCGTAATTCTTGATTAGCTGCTACCCCTCCACCAATAAAAATAGTTTTAACTTTATAATCCTTAGCAGCTTTAATAGTTTTTTTAATTAATACATCAATGATAGCTTGCTGAGCTTCTTTAGCCATTGATTGTCTAAAATCTTTTGTGATCTTATTGTTTTTGGCCGCATACAGTGCAGCTGTCTTTAATCCAGAAAAACTAAAATCATAATCTTTAGTATAGATCATGGGTCTAGGCAATGTTATTAATTGTTTTTTAGATTTTTTAGCTTCTTTAGAAATAGCAGGTCCTCCTGGGTAGGGCAATCCAATAATTCTAGCTATTTTATCAAATGCTTCTCCCGCAGCGTCATCTCTTGTTTCTCCCAGTACCTTATATTTTTTAATATTTTCAACTAATACTAGTTGGGTGTGACCTCCACTTACAATTAATCCTATAACTGGAAATTTCTGTTTCTTATTTTCCAATAAAACAGATAATAGATGCGCTTCGATATGATTTACAGCAATAATCGGAATATTCCATATCTTTGAAATTGCTTTAGTGAAGTTTATCCCAGTCCATAAGGTGGGATCGAGGCCAGGCCCAACAGTGACAGCAATAGCATCTATGTCAGGCTTTTTATAACTGCTTAAAAACTCTTTTAAATTATCAAATAATACTTGTTCTCGTATTAGAATTCGTTTTAAATCTTTTTTATTAATATCATTTCTTTGCTTCTCTAATAGATCAGCTTTTTTGAGAGTTTCCCTTAGGACGGGAACGAGATTCTTCTGATGTTCTCGTCTAGCAAGAGAAGGATATACGCCACCATACTCCTGATGGAGTTTTATTTGACTAGAAATAGTGTTTGATACAATTTCAAAGGGCTTGCAATTGGCAAGAGCTATACATGTATCGTCACAACTAGTATCAATAGCTAGTATCTTCATTAGGTTAAGATAGCAATACTCTTGAAAAAAAACAATATCTTGCTATAATGGCTTTACTTTTTGGCGCCATCGTCTAACGGTTAGGACACCAGGTTTTCAACCTGGTAATCGGGGTTCGATTCCCCGTGGCGCTGCTGATTATTCTAAGTGTATATTGTCCTGAAACGTCTTAAGGCGTTTTTTAAGTTCAGGATAAGAATTTATTATAGGTAAAATAGTTTTTGCTGCTTGTCTGGTTTTCTCAACTAGAGAAAAATCATCTAAAGCATGCATAGCAAAGTCGGGAAGGCCCCATTGTTTAGTTCCTAGGAATTGTCCTGGGCCCCTAAACTTCAAATCTCGCTCAGCAAGCTCTAATCCGTTGTCTATATTCTCCATTGCTTTCAATCTCGCATAAACAGTTTTGCTTCCAGAGTTAAAAAATAGAAGAAAATGCGATTGATCGCCGGCCCTTCCAATTCTTCCTCTGAATTGATGTAATTGACTTAATCCGAAACGTTCCGCTCCTTCAATTATCATGAGTGTTGCATTGGGAATATCGATACCAACCTCAATTACAGACGTAGAAACTAAAATATCAGCTTTCTTTTTAGAAAACTCTTTCATTATTTTATTTTTTTCTGTTGAAGAAAGCTTTCCGTGCATCATGAGTAATTTAAATTGAGGAAAAATGTCTTTTTGTAGGCGTTCAAATTCTTGTTCTACTCCCTTCACGTCAGACCAACCAGATTTATCTTTTTCGCTGGTTTCTTTTTCCTCAATTCTAGGACAAATAACAAAAACTTGTTTACCTTTTTTAATTTCTCCCTCAACTAACTTGTAAGCTTCGGCTCTTTCCTTATTTTTTACTATTCTAGTTTCTACCTTCCTCTTTCCCATGGGCATTTCATCTATAAGAGAGAGGTCTAGGTCGCCATAAACAGTTAAGGCGAGAGTCCTAGGGATAGGCGTAGCTGTCATAGAGAGAAGGTGTGGTATAGCAGTTTGTTTCTGGCATAATTTAGCTCTTTGTTTTACTCCAAATCTATGTTGTTCATCTACAATTACTAATCCTAGTTTATTAAACTTAACTTTATCTTGAATAAGACTATGTGTGCCAACCAATATATTTATTTTCCCTTCTTTGGTGTCTTCTAATAATTTCTTTCTTGAAATTTCGATTACTTGGTTTTTTAATTTCTTGGAAATAAATTTATCTGTTTTGGAAGTAAGCAATCCTATATTTACATTAAACCCATGTAGGAATTTTCCTAAGGTTTCGAAATGCTGTTTAGATAATATTTCAGTTGGAGCCATAAAAGCAACCTGATGATCCGCGTCAGCCGTATTAAGTGCCGCTAGGGCAGCAACTAATGTTTTTCCACTACCTACATCTCCTTGTAGTAGACGCGTCATTGGATGAGCCTTCTCTGTATCTTTTAAAATTTGCCAAGCACACTTTCTTTGAGAGTCTGTCAGCTTAAATGGTAGTGACTCAGTGAACTTTTGCATCTTTTTTATATTGATAGGTATAGGAGTTGATTCTAATTTAGAAATTGAATATTTTTGATTCAATACAAATAGCTCTAATAGAAACAACTCTTCAAATTCAAATCGCTTTTTCGCTTTTTCAGATAGTTTTTTGTTCGAAGGAAAATGTATTTCTTGAATAGCAGTATTAATGTCTAATAAATCATTTTCTTCTATAATTTCTTGAGGAAGAATTTCTGTAAATTGATTTTCAAATTCATTTAATAATGGTTTTATAATATATCTCAACCATCTCGATGTTAGTCCACGCGTTTCGGTATAGGTCGGAACAATTCTTCCAACATGAACAAGTTCTGTTTTAGTTGTTTGATGAATTGGATTGGAAATGTAGATTCCATTCTTTCCCGAAGAAACCTTTCCAGCCAAAAAAACAGAATCTCCCTTATGTAGAGATTCCACTAAATATGGTTGGTTAAACCAGGTGACCAAAATAGTTCCTGTAGAGTCTTTCACGGAGGCCTTGGTTAGGGCAACACGTCGTCGGTAGGTAACTTCATTATCTATTGATTCAATAACTGCCTTTATGCAAACAGTTTCATTTATCTTTAAATCTTTTATCTTTTTTGTTTTAGAATAGTCATCATGCTTATTTGGCAAATACAAAAGAAGATCATTTATTGTCCTGATCCCCAGTTTTTCTAAGCGTTTCACATATACAGGTCCTACCTTAGGAATTTGACCCACTGAGTCTGATAATTTCATGTGTCCCCGGCAGGAGTCGAACCTACAACCTTCTGATCCGCAATCAGACGTTCTATCCATTGAACTACGGGGACGTAAGCTCAAATTAACACGATTTAAGGCCAATTTCAATTGACTTAACATCATAATTCATTAGAATAGAGAATGTGGGAGGAGTCGGATAACGGTTATTCCAACACCCTGCTAAGGTGTGACTCTTCGGAGTCCTGTGGGTTCGAATCCCACCTCCTCCGCATAAGTAATTTTATTAGAATAATGGACTTAAAAGAATATCAGAAACTTTGTAAATCAACTGCTAATACATACGAAGATAAAGAAAAGGAAATCTTTACTTGGGGTTTAGGATTGATAGGTGAAGCAGGAGATGCTATTGGCTGTATAAAGAAGACTTATTCTCAAGGAGAAGATCAGGTTCAGGGGATTAGAGAAAATTTAGGAGACATTATGTGGTACATCGCCATGATCTGCAACTACTATGATTGGGATATGAATGATGTGTTAAAAGAGAACGTTGATAAACTTAAAAAGAGATATCCAAATGGCTTTACCGAGGAGAATGCTCGAAGAGGAGGAACTAGAGTAGATTGGATGGAAAAATAAATAGTATACATGGAGAGGTCGGATAACGGCTATTCCAGCAGTCTTGAAAACTGCCGTCCTTTTTGGACTTGCGAGTTCGAATCTCGCCCTCTCCGCCAAGATTTATTTAACTACTACTCCCCATACTTTCTCAGCGTCTAATTTCTTAGCAATTTCGAAAAATCTTTCGCTTTCAAATGCACATCCGACAATTAAAACGTTGTTTCCAGATTCCCTAATGGGAATTTTAAATTCTTTGGAAACATATTTTGCAATTTCTAAATCTAAAGGATAGATTACAAAATCTTTTAAATTTATTTCCTTGTCTAATAATTTAAAATGGGAAATTATAATATTAGCTAGGTCTTCAGCAACATCTTTATAGTTTTTATACAGGGCAATTAAGCTTTGGACTAATTTATCATCATACCCGACGGCAACATAGAGTCTTTTTAGTTCGTCAAATTCAAAATACTCAGGCTTTTTAATAAGCGCTATTGTAGCCCCGCAGTCTTCACACAGGTAGGTGCCCATCTTATTACAATTTATGCATTTCTTAGGCCAAATACAATCTTTAATAGTTTTCCACATTATTCTTTAAGAATACAATGGAAAAACATCAAGACAAAGTGTATAATTAGGGCACAATGGGAATATTTAGTAAAACAAGTATTGGGGTAGATATAGGAACCTCATCTATTAAGATAATAGAATTGGAAAAAGGAAAAAATATTAACCTAACGAACTACGGTGTGTTAGGTGCGGATTATTTTCACGGAAGAGATATTAGGGTGCGAGAAAAAGGTAGTCTATCAATTGATGAGCCTAAAATTAGTCAGGCCATTAATTCTATTCTTAAGGAAGCACAAATAAAAACTAAGCAAGCATATTTTTCTATTCCCGATTTCGCGTCTTTCTTTACAAGTTTCGAGTTACCTCAAATGCCAGAGAATGAAATCCCAGAAGCTGTTAAATACGAGGCCCCCAGAAGAATACCTTTGCCAATATCTGATGTTGTATTAGATTGGCAACTGATAAAAGGAGGACCATCTAAAGATGGCAAGATCCCGTTGAGAGTTTTACTGGTAGCTGTCCCTAATGATGTTATTGAACAATATCAAAGAGTTGCTCAGGCTGCTGGCTTAAAGATACAAGCCCTAGAGGCAGAAGTATTCGCAGTCATGAGATCATTAGTAAAGTATCAGGACAAGACAGGAGTTGTTTGCCTGATAGATATCGGAGAAAGGAGTACAACTATTAATATTGTATCTCAAGGAATATTAAAAATATCACATAGCTTTGACATCTCAGGAGAAGATTTTAATAGAGTATTATCTGAAGCGTTAAGCGTAGATATTAAGAAAGCAGAAATCATTAAGAGAATGTACGGAATTACTCCAGAACATAAGTCTTTACAGAATTTAGTTAAGCCGTTAGCCAGTGCTATCGTCGAGAAAACGAAAAGCATCTTTGACGAGATTTATTTACAAGACAAAGAGAGAGTCGGAAAAATTATTCTAAGTGGAGGCGGAGCTATTCTTCCTGGCTTCATAGATTATTTTCATGACTCCCTCGATATACCAATGGAAATTGCAAATCCATTTTTAGATATTAATTATCATCCTACATTAGAAACAGCATTAAAGAGGTTGTCGCCAAGTTTTACTATTGCAGTAGGAATGGCACAACGAGGATTATAGTATGGTTCAAGTAATACCAAAAACAACAAGAGCTCCAGGAGATTCTTTTAGAAGGATTGTTCCGTGGTTTAGTTTAATTTTAGTGGTAGTGGTTATTGGATTGTATTTTTGGTTTGAGCATCAATTCACCATAGCAGAAGAAACTTATAAGGTAGTGTCAGATGAGTTAAGGGCAGCAGAGAAGGAATCAGATAAGGCCCTAGAGACTAGAATTAAATTATTTAAAGAAAGATCAGAAGATTTATTTAAAATATTAGAGAAAAGACTATTAACGTCAGTGGTGTTTGATTTTATAGAGGCCAATATTCACCCCGATGTTTATTTCACAGATTTAACATTTAATCAAAATTCTAAAACGTTAGAATTGTCTGGATCAGCATTAGATTATAATAGTCTTGGTGCACAAATGGCTGTTTTGGATAATGATAACTTTATAACAAATATAAAACTTAATAGAGTGAGTCTTAATTCTGAGGGTAATATAGATTTTAGTTTTGAAATTGAACTAGTTAAATGAAATATTCAACTACCATAATTTTAATAAGCGTAACTGTAACATTGTTGATAGGGGGTATTTTATTAGTTCCTACGCTTATCAAATTTGTAGAAAAGAAAACTGATATTGCTGGAATAAGAGCTCAGATTGAAAACCAAAATGATTTTTTAGCTCAACTAAAAGCAACAGAAGCTAAATTAATCGAGAATGATGAGATTGTTGCAAAAATTGAGAATGCACTACCGTTAGGTCCAGATGCCGCCTCCCTGTTAGATTTTTTAGACGAATCTGCGGAACGTAATGGAGTTAATCTTGAACAAATAATTTGGTTAGATAAAAATACCGCCACTGAAAGCAGAGTTGAGGACTATATAATGAGCATTAGTTTTAGCGGTTCATATTATTCCTTTATAAATTTTATAAATGATGTTGAAAAGAGTTCCAGAATAATAGACATTAATCAAATAGAATTTTCCGCAGGGCATGAGGCCGGCCTTCCAATAGAATTTAAATTATATTTAAAGATACACTCTTACAAACAATAATATGGCAATCCTTTTCCAAAATCCTAAAAAGAATACCATGTATATAATTACATTCCTTTTTATTGTTGTGATGAGTTTATTTTCATGGTTTGTATTTCGAAGGATCTCTCTAAAAGGGTTTGATGATATTATTGAGGAGAGTGTAGTTGAAAAACAAGAGGGCATAAAGATTGATTTCTCTGCTATAGAAACAAAATTTTTAGATGAGTTAGAAGTATTTAGTCCAATTATACCCACCACAGAAGGTTATGGTCGAGATAATCCGTTCGAACCCAAAGAGCCGGAAGAGGCAGAGGAAGAATAAGTGAAAACATTTTTGTAAAATTTATTAGCTCCACTGAAAGGTGGTTCTCTTATTAATATGGCATTACTCAACAGATTAATCAAAGCAGGTCTCGTAAGTAAGGTTCTGGCTGAAGAGATAGAAAAAGAAGCCAAGAAAGTTGGAGTGAAGGTAGAAGAATTATTACTAGACAAACATCTAATTGCTGAATTAGATCTTTTTGAGCAAAAAGCTAAGGAGTTGAATATTAGTTTCATTAAAGAGGCACCCGAAAGAATAGAGCCAGATGTTTTAGAATCCATTCCTCAAGATTCTGTAGAACATTATCAGATGGTTCCTATTATCAAGAAAGACAATAATCTTGAGGTTGCTATGGTTTATCCGGGAGACTTAAAAGCCCAGGAAGCACTAAACTTTTTAGCTAGACAAAAAGGCTTTACTTATAGAGTATCTCTTATTTCTCCTTCAGTATTTAAAATAATTTTAAAACAATATCAAACGCTAGGAAAAGAAGTTAAGAGTGCGCTAAGAGAGCTAGAGATTCAGTTAAGGCCTGACCAAAAAGATGGAACTCCTGCTCTAATAGAAAAAGGAGGAGAAGCCCCTATCAGCAAGACTGTAGCTGTTATTTTAAGGCATGCAGTAGAAGGGGGCGCTTCTGATATTCACATTGAACCTCTAAAAACTCAAACTAGAGTTAGATTTCGATTGGATGGTATATTACATCCCAGCTTATTATTACCCCAAGAGATTCATAATTCTATAGTTGCTCGTATTAAAATTATTTCAAAGCTTAAAATAGATGAAACTAGAATCCCTCAAGACGGAAGATTCTCCGTTGGTATGGGTGGACAGATTATTGATTTTAGAGTTTCTACATTTCCTACCACTCTAGGAGAGAAAGTGGTAATGAGAGTTTTAAATCCTAACCAGAAACTTGGCGATTTCCAAGAACTTGGATTAACAGGCAGAAATCTGACTATAATAAAAGAAGCGATTAAAAAGCCCTATGGGATGATTTTATCCACCGGTCCTACCGGTTCCGGTAAGACTACTAGTCTTTACGTAACCCTAGATAGCATTAATAAAGATGGGGTTAATATAGTGACGTTAGAAGATCCAGTAGAATACTTTATTGAAGGAGTTAGTCAATCGCAGATTAAACCCGAAATAGGCTATAGTTTTGCTGATGGACTAAGACATGTTTTAAGACAGGATCCAGACGTTATTATGGTTGGTGAGATTAGGGACGCTGAAGCCGCAGAATTGGCTACACACGCCTCTTTAACGGGTCATATAGTATTATCTACTATCCACACTAATAATGCCTTAGGAGTTATTCCCCGACTTATTGACTTAGGGGTAAGATCATTTTTAATACCATCAAGTATTAATATCATGATTGCCCAGAGGCTTGTTAGAAAATTGTGTGGCGAATGTAAAAAAGAGATTACTCCTCCTGATAAAATTAAGAAATTAATATTAGACGAATTGAGAACTATGCCCGGAGTTCCTAAGATCGACATGAATTTTTCTATATATGAACCAGGCGGATGTTCTAAATGTGGAGGCACGGGATATTCAGGAAGAATTGGTGTTTTCGAAATATTGGAAATGACCCCAGAGCTTGGGGACATTATATTGTCTGGATTAACCGAGAAAAATGTTTTAGTAGAGGCTAAAAGACAAGGGATGGTGAACATGAGGCAAGACGGAATGCTTAAGGTTGTCAAGGGAATTACATCTATAGAAGAAATATTAAGAGTTACCTCTAACAATGGCTAGTAAGGATTACAAAAAACAATTTGATAATCTGTTAATGCTGGCTGTGAAAAATAATGCCTCTGATTTGCATTTAGGTGCAGGCAGAAAACCAATACTACGAATAGATAGTGTATTGAAAGAAATCGAAGGAGATATTTTAAAACAAGAAGAAATTTTAGCGATACTACAGGAAATACTCACGACAGAACAATATTCTAAATTTAATGCAGAGAGAGATATAGATTTTTCTTATGGATTAAAGACTACGGGAAGATTTCGGTGTAATGCATATTTTCAATTAGGAAAAGTAAGCTGTGCAATCCGTTTTATTCCCCAAAAGATAATGTCATTAGAGAATCTTAATTTACCGCCTGTACTAAATTTATTTTGTCAGGCTCATCAAGGATTCGTACTAGTTACTGGCCCATCAGGACATGGAAAATCCACTACACTCGCAGCATTGATAGATGAAATAAATCATACAAGACAAGAACATATTATTACTATAGAAGATCCTATAGAGTATGTGTTTGCTAATGACAAATCAGTGATTGATCAAAGAGAGGTGTTATTAGATACTCAGACCTTTGATAAAGCCTTAAGAGCAACATTTAGGCAGGATCCTAATGTTATAATGGTTGGAGAAATGAGAGACGCTGAGACTATTGCAACAGCGATTACTGCTGCTGAAACTGGCCATTTAGTATTTGCTACACTACACACAAACTCTGCAGCACAAACAATACATAGAATAGTAGATAGCTTTGAAGGAGCCCAACAGAAGCAAATAAGAGCCCAATTAGCAGCCTCATTACTTGGCATAGTTTCACAAAGACTGATACCATGTATAAAAGGGGGTACTATTCCCGCATGTGAAATAATATTTAACAATGCAGCTATATCTCATTTAATTAGAGATAATAAAATTCATGAAATGTCATCAGTCATTGAAACATCTATGGACCAGGGGATGATAACCTTAAATAAATCATTGGCTAAGTTAGTTAAAGATAAGGAGATAAAAAAAGATATAGCGTTAAAATATTCATTAAATACAGAAGGACTTAAAACAATACTAAGATAATGGAATTTAAATATCAAACAAGGACACAGGACGGGCTATTACAGGCTGGAGTTATTGATGCCCCGTCTAAACAAGAAGCAATCTCTATATTGCAAAGAGAGAGCCTTTTTGTGACTCGTATTGATAAGGCCGAGCGGCAAGCGATATATTTGCGAGATTTAGAGTTTCTCCAGAGAGCAAATAGAAAAGATGTCATGATTTTTTCTCGACAGCTATCAATAATGCTTAAGTCAGGAGTTGGATTAGTAGAATCTCTAGAGGGCATAGTTATACAGATGACGAAACCTAAATTCCAAGAACAACTTATTGCGATATCAAAAGACGTGGAAGGAGGAACGTATTTTTCTGAGGCCTTAGCTAAATATCCAAAGATTTTTAATAACTTATTTATTAATATTGTTAAATCTGGAGAAGCATCAGGTAAATTATCAGATAGCTTAAATTACTTGGCTACGCATCTTGAAAGAGAATATAAGCTTATTAATAAAGTAAAAAGCGGAATGGCCTATCCAGCTTTAGTGTTGGTAGTCTTCTTAGCAATCGGATTTTTAGGAATATTTTTAGTTCTCCCAACCTTTGAAGAAACATTAACATCTTTGAATCTAGAAATACCTACACTGACTAGGATCGTGTTATCGCTAGGATTAGGATTTAGAAAATGGTGGTGGGCACATATGATTTTTACTGTCTTAGTTATTGGAGGATTGTGGAAATATTTTTCAACAGTCGAAGGAAAGGAAGTTTTTGGTAGAATATCTGTTAAACTACCGATTGTGGGTAGTCTCGTTAAGCACACGCAGATCGCTAGGTTCACAGAAAATTTATCAACCCTAATATTATCGGGATTACCGATTACGCAAGCTCTCGATATTGCTAGTGGAGCTATTTCGAACGCTGTTTATAAAAACATTACCAAAGAAACGCACGAAGGCGTTAGGCGAGGAGAGCCTATGAGTTCTATATTATCTAAATATCCAAAGCTAATGCCTGGATTAGTCACACAAATGATTAGAGTAGGAGAAAGAGCGGGAGCGCTTGATGTTACATTAGAAAATGTAGCATCGTTCTACAACGACGAGGTTAATAGAAAGATAGATTCAGTAGTGTCTATTATAGAGCCAATCTTAATAGTTGTTTTGGCAGGACTGATAGGGATATTAATGGTATCTATAATTATTCCAGTTTATCAAGGAATATCGAATTTCTCATTCTAAATAGTTATTAACATTGTTTTAAAGTGATTTATACAATAAAATTAAGTAAACAATAACAAAAGGTCGTGTTAATCAAAAATACAATAAAATGAAGAATAAAGGTTTTACATTAATCGAACTATTAGTAGTTATTGCTATTATAGGCATCTTGGCTGCTATAGTGTTAGTATCATTAAGAGGTGCTCCTGCTAGAGCAAATGATGCTAGAATTAAGTCTGATATTAATCAGGCTAGAACTCAAGCTGAGTTAATTTGGGCTGATAATTCATCTTATGCTGATCTATGTGCCGTAACATTAAATGAGAATGCTGACGGATATGAAGCCAAACTTGCTGCTCTCGAGAATGATATAATTGAGAGACAAGGTGGCGAAATAGGAACTGATGATGCAATTATGACTTGTTATGCAACTAGAGATGATTATTGCATGAGTGTCCAGTTAACAGCCGATGATTTAGAATATTTCTGTGTTGATAGCGCCGGCAACGTAAAAGACGATGCTGACAATACTGTTTGTGGTGGTGAAGGAGCTGGTGAGATAGATTGTATTTAATAAAAAATTGTGAATACTAAAAGCATAAATAGAGGATTTACTCTTATAGAGTTGTTAATGGTTGTTGCTATTATTATTATTTTAGCAACTATTGTTATAATTTCTGTAAGAGAAGCTACAGATAGAGCTAAGAACACTAAGATAGTTACAGAAATGATCCAGATCAGGAAATTAGCAGAAGACATGTATCTTCAGGAGAATAATGGGTATGATAGTTTATGTTCAGGTGAAACTCTGAATGATAGCTATAGTACTCAGATACAAACACTTCGTATAGATATTTCTACATACTCTGGAGCGGATCCAACTTGCTACTCATCGCAAACAAGTTATTGCGCAAGTTCGGAATTATTTGATGGAGATTGGTTCTGTGTAGACGACGAAGGAGTTCCAGAAAAAGTTGATACAGGAAATCCTTGTTCAGACTTTGATTCTACTTGCAAATAGATTGAAGTAAATTTGATTTGAACTACAAAGCCTCCTTCGCCGGAGGCTTTGTATCATAAATATGGTAATAATATTTTTTATATTAGGTCTAATAGTAGGTTCATTTCTTAATTGCACCGCACTAAGGTTGATTGAGAAGGAGCAGTTTATATCTGGGAAATCAAAATGTCCTAAATGTAGTCACAAATTAGGGATTTTAGACTTGATCCCAGTGTTTAGTTTTATATTTTTAAAAGGAAAGTGTAGATATTGTAAGTCTAAAATATCAACACAATACATGCTGACAGAAATTGCTACGGGAATATTATTTTCATTAATTTATTTATATTTAAATAACATAATTTTCTGGTTATTTATTATTTCGGTGTTTATAATAATTTTTATTATAGATTTAAAAACATTTATTATTCCAGACAAGATATTAATACCCACTATATTGATATCAATGTTTTATGTTATTTTATTCCAAGGAGACATCATCAATAGGCTGATCGGGGCTGGAGTGTGGTTTTTATTCTTTTTAGGCATTAATGTTATCTCAAAGGGCAAATGGATGGGCTTTGGAGACGTAAAATTGGCCATACTGCTCGGTTTTCTAATAAGTTGGCCCAATATACTCATGGCGATGTTTTTAAGCTTCTTTTTAGGTGCTATAATAGGCGTAGGGCTTATATTAATTAAGAAGAAGGGAATGAAAACAGAGGTTCCTTTTGCTCCATTTTTAATAACCGGCACAGTCATTACTTTATTTTTAGGAGACATATTAATTAATTGGTATTTGTCGTTAATATTATGAATGAAAAAGGAGTAACTCTAGTAGAATTTTTAATGGTTACGGTGATAATTGGGATTTTGCTTGGAACAATATTTGCGGGCTATAGAGGGCAAAATAAAGAATTAGTTTTACAAAGAGTAGCGAGTAAAATGGTGGCTGATATAGAAAAGACCAGAGAGATGTCTATGTCTGCTCAAGCCGACAATGGGAGCTATTCCGCAGGTGGCTATGGAATACATTTTCGTAATACATGGAGTAATAGATATGCTGTTTTTGCCGATATAGATTCTAATCGGAGGAGGCGTAATAATGGAGATGAAGATGTAAATACTATTTATATGGAAGAGAATATATTAATAACTAGCCTTAATCCTTCTAATCAATTAGACGTTGTATTCGTTCCTCCATCACCCGATGTGTATATAGAAGGGGTCGAAGGAGAATCTATAATAAGAATTGCCATTGATACAAACCCGTCTAAATTCAAAGAGATTGTTATTAATAATATTGGTTTAATATATGTACGATAACAAAGGTTTTACATTAGTAGAGTTTTTAATAACCATTTCCGTGGTTAGCGTTGGAATAGTAGGGGCATTAATATCAATCCAGCAAGGGATAGTCGCTATTGATTACGCAGAAAACAAACTAACTGGCGCAATGTTAGCGCAAGAAGGAGTAGAAATAATAAAAAATATTAGAGATACCAATCTTATAGAAAATAATTATGTCGTGGCTACGGCATGGGACGAAGGGTTAGGTGTAGGGGATTTTGAAGTAGGATATAATAACTTAACTTTAGTGCAACCCGCATGTAGTCCTTCATGTGACTACGATAGCAGTCAGTTAAGATTTTTACGACTATCTAATGGAGAACATTATAATTATTCTTCTGGGCCGAATACCGCATTTAAGAGGAAGATAAGCATTACGCAGATTGGTTCAGAGCAATACGATGTTGATGTGGTTGTATATTGGAGAAAACGAGGAGGAGGTAATTACGAAATAATATTAAAACAATATTTATATGCTTGGTGGTAATAAAGGTTTTACATTGGTTGAGTTACTGGTTGTTGCCGGGCTTTTTGGTGGCCTTATGACATTAGTTACAGGTATTTTTATAGCCAGCCTTAATGTTGAGAGGAATATTTTAATGACCAAGAAAGTGCTGGGAGAAATAAGCTATTCGGCTGAATATATGACGAGAGCATTGAGAATGGCAGAGAAAGATCATACCGGGCTTTGTATAAATGCCGGTAATACATATGAGTTGACTGGTAGAAGAGGACTGAAATTTATCAATTCCTTACAGGACTATGATTGCCAGGAATTCTTTCTGGAAAATGACCAGATAAAGACAGACATAGAAGGGGTTACGAGCGACTTAACTTCTGGCGGAATAACTGTAAGTAACTTAGATTTTTATATTTCGGGAGCTAGTGGATCAGATAGCTCACAGCCATTTACAACGTTTTATATAGAATCGTTTACCAACAAGAGCTCAATCATTAAAGTACAAACTAGTGTTTCACAAAGAAACCCAGATATAAGATGAAAGAAAGAGGAGCAACATTATATTTTGCAATACTCATAATGTCTATATTAATGGCAGCAGTTTTTAGCCTTGGTAGTTTGGTATTAATACAAATACAGACCATAAAAGGAATGGGAAACTCTATCATCGCTTACTATGCGGCTGATACAGGCGCAGAAAGGGTGCTAGATGAGCTTTATGGAGGGGTATTTATAGATCACTATGGCCCAATTGATTTAGATGGGAGTGATTATTTTTATGAAGTATGGGTTACTCGCCCAGTAGGTGGCGCGTTAACCGCTTTGCCAGAAGATATCGATTGCACTTCAGAGTATTATTGTATAAAATCAGTAGGCACATATAATAATACAAGAAGAGCTGTGGAGGTAAGTGGATGATAAAAAATGAAGCATATAATAGAATAGATAAATTAAAAGAGGTGATAAATTATCACCGTTATTTATATCATGTAGAAGATAAGCAGGAGATATCAGATCCTGCTTTTGATTCTTTAAAGGCAGAACTACGAAGATTAGAGAATGAATTTCCAGAGCTTAGAACTCCAGATTCTCCAACTCAGAGAGTAGGAGGTAAGCCCTTAGATGGCTTTGTGAAGGTTAAACACCACAAGCCCATGCTTTCTATAGAAGATATCTTTACAGAAGAAGAGTTGATTCAATGGGAGGCCTATCTACAGAAATTAAGGCCTGGATTTGAATTTGAGTATTTTTGCGAGTCAAAGATAGATGGTTTTGCTATAAGTTTAGTTTATGAGTCCGGAATATTAACCACAGCTACAACTAGAGGTGATGGCTCTGTCGGAGAGGATGTCACACAAAATGTTAAGACAATTGGAAGCATACCATTAAAATTATCATTTCAGAAAGAGATTTCTGAGGATTTAAAGAATATAGTGGCAAACATCATAGAAAACGGAAGATTTGAGATAAGAGGAGAGATTTATATGGATAAAGACGAATTTAATAGAATAAACAGTCTTAGGGAGAAAAAATACTCAAATCCAAGAAATTTAGCAGCTGGTTCTATAAGACAGCTTGATCCTAGTGTGGCTGGCTCCAGAAAATTGAAGTTTTTAGCCTATGATATTGCAACCGATATACTTTCCGATAACCAACCGATACCCCATTTCATGGTACATAGGGTACTTTTAGCCTTAGGATTTAGAACTGAGCTCGGTAAACTGTGCAGTAACATGCAAGAGATAGTTAGGTATTGGGAGAAGATAGAACAGAACAGAGAAAATAAGCCATTTTTAATGGATGGTATGGTTGTTTTAGTAAATAATACTAAAATTTATCAAGAATTGGGCTTTGCAGGCAAAAGTCCCCGTGGAATACGTGCTTTTAAGTTTAAAGCTAAGCAAGCGACTACTAAAATAGAAGATATCATAATTCAGGTAGGCAGAACGGGTGCTGTCACTCCTGTTGCGGTATTATCTCCCGTTAATATTGATGGGGCTAAGATTACTCGAGCTACACTACATAATGAAGACGAAATTAAAAGATTGGGTGTCAAAATTAATGACACTGTTATTATTGAGAGAGCAGGAGATGTAATTCCTGCGATTGATAGAGTGTTGGTTGAATTGCGCGTTGGAGAAGAAAGAGACTTTATATTTCCTAAACAGTGTCCTTATTGTAGTTACGATTTAACCAGGAAGGAAGGCGATGCTATATGGAGATGTCCTAATAAGGATTGTCCTCCGCGACAAAAGGGTGGTTTATCTCACTTTGTGTCAAGAAAAGGATTCAATATTGAAGGACTGGGACCTAAAATAATAGGACAGCTCATAAGTCATGGTCTAATCATGACTCCAGCCGATTTATTTAAGTTAAAAATAGAAGATCTAGATTCTTTGGAAAGATTTGGCAAAAAATCAGCCACTAATTTGGTCGAGGAAGTCAAGAATAGTAAAGAAATTGAGTTTAATAAGTTTATTTATTCGTTAGGTATTCGGCATGTGGGAGAGGAAACAGCGATTGATTTATCTAATCGATTTAAAGATATAAGTTCCCTAATAAGAGTTAATTTAAGTGATTTAGATGGAGTAGAGGATGTTGGAGAGATTAGTGGAGCCAGTATTTATAATTGGTTCAAGAGTGAAGCCAATATAAGATTTTTAAATGATCTATTGAGTCAAGGGATTAAAATTATATATCCTAATCAATTAGACACTAGATTTAATGGCATGAGCTTCATAGTCACGGGGTCTTTAAAAACAATGTCTCGTGACCAAGCTTATGATAAGATAAGGAAATGTGGGGGGAATGTAACCTCATCGATCTCTAAAAAAACTCATTATCTTATAAGTGGAGGTAAGCCTGGCAGTAAGCTAGATAAGGCGAATAAGCTAGGGGTAAGGGTAATTGACGAAAATGAATTTATAAAACTATGTTCATAATAGACCACTTAAAACGTTTTGATTGGATATTGCTGATATCAGTTTTTTTAATTGTGGGCATTGGACTATTATCAATATATAGTTCTTCTAGGCTCGGGATCATAAGTTTTCAAAAACAGGTAGCCTTTTTAATAATAGGCTTTATTGTTATGACTGGAATATCATTTTGGGATTACAGGAACTTTAAAAATAATCCTTACCTTGTTTTGGGTCTTTATGTATTGGCAATATTAGGATTAGTTGGATTGTTTTTCTTCGGTGACTTAATTAGGGGAGTTAAGAGTTGGTATAGAGTAGGGCCCATATCAATTTCTCCAGTAGAATTCACTAAAATAATATTACTTATATTGTTGGCTAAATATTTTTCGATAAGACATGTCGAAATGTATAAGTTCAGACATATTGTCGTCTCTGGATTGTACGTTGCATTACCATTTATCTTGGTTTATTTACAACCCGACCTAGGATCAGCATTAATTCTTGGATTATTGTGGGTAGGAATTTTATTTTTATCCGGCATTAAGATTAAACATTTTTTAATACTTCTTTTGTGTGCAATCTTATTATTTATGTTTGCATGGAATTTCTTGTTAAAAGACTATCAAAAAGAAAGAATAATTAGCTTTGTAGTGCCGACATATGACCCCTTAGAAGTGGGTTGGAGTCAGAATCAGGCAAAAATAGCCCTAGGTAATGGAGGTTTATTTGGTAAGGGCGTAAGATCTGGTTCGCAAACTCAACTAAGATTTTTACCAGAGCCTCAAACAGACTTTATTTTTGCTGCTATAGGAGAAGAGTTTGGATTTATTACCATTGGAGCATTATTATTTCTATTTTCTATAGTTGGCTATAGGATTACACTATTAGCTCGTAGAGCAATTGATAATTTTTCTAGAATATTCATACTTGGCCTTGGAATCATTCTCTTGTCACAACTATTTATCAATATTGGCACTAATATCGGATATTTGCCTGTAATAGGCGTTCAGCTCCCATTAGTAAGCTATGGAGGTGGTTTTTTACTATCATTTTTTATAGGGTTGGGCATATTGCAAAACATTAAGATTAATCAACGGGAACTATCATAAAATAAGGGTTTTTTATCCACATAGAAGTCCTTGACCAAGGGCTTTTTGAGTGGGAAAATACAAGTAGTTTATTATCAGATACGGACCAATAGCGTATCGGATACCTTATGAAAGACCTTAACGATCAAAAAGAATACATATCGTTAGCTAACGCAGCTAAAAATAGTCCTTATTCTCAGGAGTATTTAAGTTTGAGAGCTCGCCAAGGTAAGCTAAAATCTGTTAAATTAGGTAGAAATTGGGCGACCAAAAAAGAATGGGTAGATGAGTATGTTGATAGTATGGAAAATAGTGGAGATTACCTGTCTTTATTAGATGCATCAAAAAATTCTCCTTATTCTCAGGAGTATTTAAGTTTGAGAGCTCGCCAAGGCAAACTAAGAGCTGTTAAGCAAGGGAAGAAATGGTTAACTAAACCAGAATGGGTGGCTGAATATGTTTCTTCAATGGATGACTATAGAGAGGAAATTATAAAGAAACCAACTCAAGAACAAGAGCTAGTTAAAGAGGTTAGAGAATTTATAAAAGATAAGGAAACTGATCCGGTTGTTGCGCCAACTAAATATAGCTTTGCTTTGACAGTTATAATGGCGTTGTTAGTGTTATGTTCCTCATGTATTATTACCGCCGGTGGCATAGGCAATGTAATAGATGATTTTAAAGAGGCTCATTCAGAGTTAGTAGACTCTTTTGCTAGCGGATTGAATACTATATCGTCTCGAATCAATAATGGAGAATCGGGATTAAGTCTAGTATATGAGTTAAGTGATTATAATATTGATCCTACCTTCCTTGGTTATAATAATACAGTGTTTGAAGAGACTGCTAGTGTATTCGGTAGCTATTTTGATTGGTTGGGTGATGGATTTAAGGATTTATTTACAAAAGAGAAGGAAGACGAACCTATAGTTGAAAAGGTTATAACTGAGCCCAAGGAAGTTGAAAAAATCATAGTTTCGGAACCACAAAAAGAAATTATCATAAAGGAGATCATCAAAGAGGTTCAACAAGTCACTGTACCTAAAGAAATAGTTACGACTAGAGTCAATACAATTGATTCTAAGAAGATAAAAGAATTTGAAAATAGTATTAAGGCTATTCAAAAACAAATTACTAACCTAGGCAGTGAGATAAAAGACATTGATACTGGTGGATCTGCTGTATATGTGACTAATCAAGGATTACAAATGGGAGGTAATGCAAGCTTTGCGTCTCTCGGTGTTTCAGGAATATCTTCAGCTGTTAATTTTAATGTTGGGGATAGTACTGTGCTGGGAACAGATTCGGGAGATGTGTTTACGGTCTATGCTACATCGGGGTTTGAAGCGCCAGTAAGTATTAACAGCTCTCTTAGTGTGGGCAGTGGATCAGAATTAACAATTGATGCTAGCGGAAATATTTCAGGCACTAATTTAACACTATCAGGAACTACTTCATTGAATGGAGTAGAATATGTGTGGCCATCTGCGGATGGAAGCAACAGTCAAGTGCTTAGTACTGATGGTTCAGGAAATTTATCATGGGAGGATGGAAGTGGTGGTACAGATTGGACTCTAGCCTCACAAGGAACAATACACGCTACCAATTACACAGATACAAACACTCAACTAACAGAAGAACAAGTAGAAGACTTCGCAGGAGGAATGCTGGGTGGAACAGAGACTCTTATTACTGTTACTTACCAAGACACTACGGGTGATATTGATTTTGTAGTTAACAACGACCTAACAGCATATGATTGGTCGAGTGTTACATTAGATAGTTTAGATAATCAAACAGCATACAGATTGTTTTATTCAGACTCAGCTGGCGACGTTACAGAGTTAGCTCTAGGAACATCAGGACAGTATCTTAAATCACAAGGAGCTGCTGCTGTACCAACTTGGGACACACCATCAGGTGGAGGCACAGGAGACGTCACAGCAGTAGGTGACTGTGTAGGTGACGCATGTTTCACGGCAGATGGTACAGGAACAAGCCTATACTTCGAAGGATCAACAGCAGACACAGTAGAAACAATTTTAACAGCAGTAGATCCAACTACTTCAGACAAGACAATTACATTACCTAATGCAACTGGATATGTTGTCTTAGATGGAACAGTTGTTACAGATGTAGAAGGAACAGGATTGTCTATTGGTTCGGGAGTACTTAATTGGTCAGGATCAGGCATAGCTGGTCATGATCTATTTAGTGATTTTGTAGCCGCCGAACACGTTGACTGGGCTGGTGCTTCTGCAGGAACAATACACGCTACCAATTACACAGATACGAATACTACATATACGGGTGGAAACAACTTAACACTAGATGGTACTACGTTTAATGTAGATGATTCATTTATTAAATTAACAGGAGATACTACAGGAGCTCTTTCAGAAGATTTAAATATTGATGCTAACACGTTTGTTATTGATTACGATACAAATAGGGTGGGTATTGGTACGGCAACCCCTAGTGCCATGTTAAGCATAAATTCTTCGGGTTCTAACGCTACAATCAATAACCCTACTTCAGGACAGGGGGTTATTCTATCAGCTGCTGGTGGTTCTACTACTGGTCAATTAAGAATTGTTGCCAATGATTCAGCCTGGCAAGATAATGTTTCAACTGCATATTTTCAAATTCGTACTTTAGCTAATAATAATGCAACTTTTATGGGCGGTACCTATGGAGCAGACGCACCACTTAATAGGCTTCAGTTTGATTCTGAATATACGACGATTACTAATAATGCTTATACAGATACTCCGATTGCAACCGCTATGTTTGAGGTAGTAAATGATACGGCTGCTAGAGATATTATGCAAATAGTTGGTGCAAATTCTCAATCTGGAGACTATTTTCAGATCACTAGCAATGGCGGTAGTGACGGAAATTTATTAACAGTGGATAATAACGGTAATGTTGGCATTGGGACAGTTTCTCCGTCAGCTCTTTTATCAGTAGGTGCAACTCCAGGATCTCAATTCCTTGTTAATACTGCTGGGACAGTAACCGGTGGTGTATGGTCAGCAACAGATGTTGGACTAACAGCTGGTGGAACAGGAGCTTCTTTAACAGATCCTAATGCAGATAGAATATTCTTTTGGGATGATTCAGCCGGAGCTAGTACATGGTTAACAGTT
>Ga0233446_1000223_pt1 | contig 69985 bp, 67 predicted proteins | sample SI_124_October20_4_FD_182780 | JGI IMG/M metagenome (GOLD analysis project Ga0233446, IMG submission 182780) | Seawater microbial communities from Saanich Inlet, British Columbia, Canada - SI_124_October2016_120_MG | ecosystem: Environmental > Aquatic > Marine > Inlet | place: Canada: British...
ATGCCAGGCCTCATGGAGCTAAGAAAACGGTATGGAGACTCCAAGCCACTTGCTGGTGCCCGAGTCGCAGGTTGTATCCATATGACCATCCAGACGGCTGTCTTAATCGAGACCCTTACTGATTTGGGAGCTGAAGTGCGCTGGTCCAGCTGCAATATTTATTCAACCCAGGATCATGCCGCAGCAGCTATCGCTGTTACAGGAGTTCCTGTATTCGCCTGGAAGGGTGAGACAGAAGAAGAATACTGGTGGTGTATAGATCAGACCCTGGACTTTGATGGTAAAGGCCCCAACTTACTCTTAGATGATGGTGGTGATCTGACTCAGGTCATCCTGGAACAACATCCTGAGATGCATGCTGAGATCAAGGGTGTCTCTGAAGAGACCACCACTGGTGTTCACCGTCTTTATCAGTTGATGGAAGAGGGTGGCTTACCTTTCCCTGCTATCAATGTGAATGACTCTGTTACCAAATCTAAATTTGATAATAAGTATGGGTGTAGAGAATCTCTGGCTGACGGTATCAAACGTGGTACCGATATCATGCTGGCAGGTAAAAAGATCATCGTTGCTGGTTATGGTGATGTTGGTAAGGGCTCTGCCCAGTCCATGGCTGGATATGGGGCTCAAGTCTTCGTGACTGAAATCGATCCCATCTGTGCCCTACAGGCCGCTATGGAAGGCTTTTCTGTGGTTACCATGGAAGAGGCTGCCAGCTTTGGTGATATCTTTGTTACCACTACGGGCTGTAAGGATGTGATCCGCGGTGAGCACATGAGCAAAATGAAGGATAATGCTATTCTGGCCAATATTGGTCACTTTGATCATGAGATTGATGTGAACTGGCTGGAGACTACTCCTGGTATCATTGAGACCAATATCAAACCTCAGGTTGATAAATTTGAGTTCCCTGATGGCAAATCAATCGTATTGCTTTCCAGAGGTCGTCTTGTGAATCTGGGTAATGCCACAGGTCACTCATCCTTTGTGATGTCCACTTCGTTTACCAATCAGGTGCTAGCTCAGATGGCGCTGTATGAAGGTAGTGTTGCGGATGGTGTTCAGGTACTTTCCAAGGAACTTGATGAAGAAGTAGCCAGACTGCATATTGCTCATCTTGATGTCAAACTGACCAAACTATCTGATGATCAGGCAGACTATTTAGGCATCTCTGCCAAAGGTCCTTTCAAACCGGAACATTACAGGTATTAGAAAAGGATTATACCTATCAAATTTCATAAACTTAAAGGACGGTCAGCAGGATTAGTACTGGCCATATTGTGGGGCATTCTTGTTCTGCAATGTGATTTTGGACTTCCCACCAAGGTGGTATTGCCAACCTGGCAAATGACTCTGACCATTCCCTTAGTTTCTGAAAATTACCCATTTGATGGTTTGCTCGCATCTGATACCACAGGGACCATTCAGGTTTATGGTGATTCTGTAGATACAGATGGTGACGGGATCATGGATATTTTGCTTCCGGATACTCTGGCTGATTATCCAGGTGGTCTGTATATCACACTTGAGAATGATTTACCACCAATAACACTTCCCGACGATATGTTTGTCATTCCTGGTCAGGATCCTATGGCCCTGGGCGTCGGTCCAATTAATATCGGATCACTCCTACCTGCGGTCCTGGATTCAGGAATTCACATAGGACCGGTGGAAACAGTCATAAATATGACTGATATGGGATTTGACTATCCCCCCTACACGAACGATACAATTCCTGCATCAACATGTGGTGATCCCAATGCAAGACGTTCTGTGACGGTGAATTTTACTTTTGGTGATGCTGATACGAATATGAATTTTGACCAAGATGTAATGTTACCTGGCTATGTTCATGCAATTGAAGTGAGTGTGGCCAGCCCAACTGATCTGGGTGGATGTACTGCCTGCGGTACTATTCCTGAAACATTTATATGTGATGATACTCTTTTTGTCCCAGCAATTCCAGCTGGTGCTGAGATCGTGATTCCTGAGACAATCCTCCCGGGAATCAGGGAAGCTTATGCTTTGCTTCCAGATCCTGCAACCCTACCACCAGATGTCCCCATTGAAAGTTTTGAGTCAGTTAAGATTCTTACTGGGTCAATCTCTTCGACTATCAATAGTCAACTACCCTTAACCTCTTCTGATCTTGGACTACTTGTCTACACAAAAAGTGCTGCTGGTAGGCTTGACACACTTCATAATCACCTCTTCGATAGCATTTCCGAGTATATGCGAGCTGGCGAGGATAGTGTCAAAATATCCTCACTTGATGGTATAACTTTATTTGACAGTCTCATTTTTGAATTTGGTGGCACTATTAATGGAAATAATGGTGATACCTTAGAATTCCCAATGGGTGTGAACCCCTTCTTCCACTATAATTTTTCCCTGGATATTGATGGTTTCGAGAGTTTCCAGATAAATATGCGCGACACCACCATGGCTATATATCAGGATATGAACACTTCATCACCAGATGCAGCTTTCAGTGTTCAGATTGTTAAAGCGACTTTTAAAGATAATGTGGATCATGCTGATACCAATCGTCTGAGTATCTCCCTTGAAAATCAAATGGGTCTGGATATTGATGTTTTGCGTATCAAACTCAGAAACTTTTATGCTCATCAAGACAGTTTGGACGCCGGAGGCTATGAAGTTATAACCTTTGCATTGCCTGATGGGCAAACGAGAGATACTGTTGTCGTATTAGATGGTCATATACTAAGTAATCTTACGGGGGATGATACACCTCTAGATTCATTGCTCATTGAGACTGAAATACAATTTAGCTCAGATGGAGGTCCAACCACCATCCCTTATCCACCACCAGATGAAATGGCCATCGATGTTAATGTTCTGATGACTTCACTGAGAATCGAGGATCTGGTTGGACTCTTTGATATCAATTTTGGATTAAGTGATCAAGAACAACCACTGAGTTTACCAGGACTTGTTGGTGGAATCACATTTGGAGAGGCTATCCTTGCCATCACTATGGAGAATGAGTTTGGTGTTTCACCGGGCTTAGGTTTAGAAGTGAAGGGCTTCAGAGATGGCGACAGTGTTGTCGTGGCGCTTGATCCGGATTCAGTAAATTTTCAATCAGGATCGCCAGATTTACCAGTATCTACAGAGATTCGCATAAGTCGTGAATATGTGCGACGAACCGTGGCTGGTGATGCAACCATTGTTCAACACTTCCCTGCAGATAATAACATTGTCAATTTAATGGCTATGATGCCTGATATCGTTTCGGTGGGCGGCGATGCCAGCATTTCACCTAATGGACTTACATCGATTACCGCGGGGGCCGAGATATCAGGAACCTGGCGCTTTGAAATTCCATTTTATCTGTCCATTGCTACAGGTGGAGTTGAATTTATGCCTCCAACATTTTCTAAAATGGCTGCATTGGATTCCAGTACTATCAGACAATTAGTGGGAGCTAATGGTGTTCCAGATGATTCTGATATGCTGCTTAGTTCCACCATTAACACCATCATTTTTAGTGATATTGGACTTGGCTTCGGGTTGGAAATTCTGGTCTCCGATATTCAATATTTCCCATTCTATAGCTCCCTCGAAAACCGAGTGCTGGTTTCGGCTGACCTGGATGATGATGGCTCGGCAGATACACTTGATTTGAACCTGGATACCCTCATTATGCATCCACTGGTGAAGACACTTCAGCTTGAAATTCCCGCAGGTATCGCTGATCCAAGTACAGGTCTGGTGATTCCGGGTATGGAAGGTTCAGGCCAGTTTAGTTATTCAGCAGATTTCAATTTGACCGATATGGAGGGTGATTCCACCTATGGCACCCTCAAACACAAGAAATATGCATTTCTCGATACCTTTATGTTGGCTCGATCTGATTCAGGATTTGCAGATGTTGCTTCCGCGCTGGCTTTTGTGGAGTTGGATGCGCCTACCGTCCCAGATTCTCTCTATAACTTGACCTTAAATAGTAGTGGCACTGAATTATGGCTTATTCAAGATGTGACAGCCTATGGTGAGCTGGGTTGGCTTGTGGAGTCCAAAGATCATTACATCGCTACAAAGTTTATCCTGGAAGAGACCCCTAATCCTGCCCTGCTACCCTTCTCTGCTGGAATTGACGTTACCGCATTTATGCAATTCATATTGAATTCTGGTCCCATGTTTAGCAGCGCTGAAGAGGACACCACGCAATGAGAAGGTTTATCCACATACTCATTGGCATGTTGGTGCTGGTAGCTTCTGGATTCGGACAGGCGCACATCGATGCTAGAGGACTAGGGCTTTGCAATGCATATACGGTATCTTCAAGGGGCATCTCTGCCATTGGATATAACCCTGCCAACCTGGGATATACTGAGGATCTAACGTTTAGTGCTGATCTCCTGGATTTCAAAATTACAGCCTTCAACAATTTTATGTCTCTTGCTCTGTTCAACCAATATTTCTCAGGTGATAAGGATGGCAATCCTTTTGATCTTGAAGAGAAAATGTTAGGCAGCAATAGAACACATAAAGAATTTCTACTTTCTGAAATTTCAGAAGATGGGTTCGCATTTGGTCTGGGAGTAAGTGTTCCCATTCCAATATTGAATGTTTCGCTTGGAAATTATGCCTTCACATCTGGTGTTGAGTATTACATGCAGAATTCGTTACCCTATGGCTTATTTGAAATGGTCATGGAAGGCAATCAGATAGGTAGATCGTTTGATTTATCTCTCCGGCAGGATGTTCTCATGGTGACCAACTTTGGTTTTTCTTTTGCCATCCCCTTTGAGAAATATAATATTGGAGCCACCTTTAAATATTTAGCCGGGATTGGCTTTGCCGGTGTGGATTCTTCGGGTGGTGCCTTCAGTACAAACCCCACAGGGCTTGAGTCTGATGGTTTTTATCGATATACCCGGGCAATTGGTGGAAATGGTCTGGCTGTTGATCTAGGTTTTAACACTCGCAAAATCAACAATTGGCAGTTTGGCTTCGCCATTAATAATGTGATTGGATTCATCAATTGGGGTAACGATAAGAATTTCATAGCCAAGAATATTGGGCTCATAGAAGGTCTCGTTCCTATACGTGATCTGCTGCAGATTTCTAGCGACAGCACAACCTTCTCAGCCAGCACCTTATACGCTATGGAGATGGAGGGCGTGAATGTGACTGGTGCTCTTGCTGATACCGATAGCCTCTTCAAGTTTGACGAGACAAACGTTCCCAAGCCAGATAGCATACGTATGAATTATCCGGCCATGTTTCGTCTCGGGGGCAGTTACCAGTACAAGAATGACTTTATCATCATGGCAGATTTATCTGCCGGCTTAGATGACTATTACTTCGCTGATCGATCCTGGAGATTGGCCCTCGCAGCTGAGTGGATCCGCTTTGGTATGGTTCCCATCAGGTCTGGTATGGCCTTTGGTGGACCCTATGGGAGGGAAGCATCAATCGGTGCCGGAGTTCACCTGATCTGGTTTGATGCAGACCTAGCTCTGAAATTATTAGGGGGGATGTCTTTCGCCAATGCTGAGGGCATTGAATTTGGGATCAGTTTTCAGTTTAAGAGGTAAGTTTCTCAATGCAGAGTGAGAGCATCTGCGGACTTCAAAAAAAATCTATTTTTTAGCTGTTTGAAAAAACAGCCATCCCCCTGCAATAAAGAGAACTACATTTCCAAACCAGACAGCGAAAGCTGGATGAAGTGAACTGTTATAGCCTATTTTTTGTCCTCCGATAAGGAGAATATAGTAGACAAACAGAGCTATCACGCTCTTGCCCACACCCACAGCCAGATTCTCTCTCGTCCCCTGAAGGGCAAAACTAATTCCCAGAAAAATTACAATAAATCCAGTCATCACAAATGCTAGTTTAAAGTGAAAATCCACTACCCAGCGGTGAGGGTTTAGCCCCAGAAGTTTTTTCTTCTCAATAAAATCTACAAGTTGAAAAACATTCATTTCGTTGGGTCTAATCTGCTCTTTGACGATATCGGCTGGTGTTAAGGTGATAGGTAGCTCATCGCTGAGACTCATCTCCGAAAACAATAATTTTCCAGCAGCATCAAAGCGGCGATTCAAGCCTTCTGCTTTATTCCATGTTTGCAAAGAATCAACCCATTCCAGCCTTGCATAATCCCATCGCTCCGTAATCCCGGAGTCCTGATAGGCCAGGATAGAAACATCCCTGCATTTATTGTTGGGGACGTCGTAGGATTTGATGACCATAATATTGCCATTTACATCCTGACGAACGACTTCCTTCATTTTCCTGGGACTTTTCTTCGGTTTTAAAATGTTACGAGTAATCTCTTTCTGCTGATGATTGAAAGGCATGACCACCAGATTTTGAAAGATAAACTGAAATATGGTGAAGAATAGACCGAGCAGGAGTAAGGGACGTGCAATACGGAGCATACTTATCCCTGAAGCACGCATGGCTGCAATTTCATAGTTCTTGTTGAGGGTGCCGAGTGAAAAGACCGTGGCCAGAAGCATACTCATGGGAAGGGCCATATCAATAAAGTAGGGCAAGCTATAACCATAATACACCAACATGAGATTAGCCCCAGCTCCAGCATCTACAAAATTGTCAATCTTTTCAACAAAATCAGCAATGGTGAAAATACCCACAAGACCAATAAGGACGGTCCACATGGTAGAAAAAAAGGCTCGGATCAGATATCGATCTATGAGAGAAATTAAACCCAAAAGTGATCGCTAATTAGCGCTCCTGAACAAATATGGTTTCAATACGTGTTGCAGTTGAAGAAGAGATAACATAGCGGTGTGTTTCTGTTAAAAACTGTTCATTCTTTTGAGGGATATGCCCCAGGCTCTCAATGAGGAATCCAGCCAATGTTTCGTATTCACCAGGGGGAATGGCAAAATCATATTGCTCATTCAGAAGATCTATCTCAGCATTTCCTTTGATGAGCAGCCCCTTATCAAGTTGCTGGACTGCTGAATCATCTTCATCAAAGGCATCTGTAAATTCACCAAATAGCTCTTCAGATAAATCTTCCATAGTGACAAGACCCGCAGTGCCACCATATTCATCAATCACGATTGCAATGGATAGACTCTTGGTCTGCATTTCACCCAGCAATTCATCTGCAGCTTTGGTTTCCGGGACAAAATAAACCTCCCGCATAACTTCGCGGAGCTCAGTGGCTCCCCTGAAAATATCATGGAGGAAAACAATACCTTTGATATCATCGGTAGTATCTTCATATACTGGGAGTTTGGAATATCCAGACTCCAGAAAGGCTGATTCAACTTCTCCCATACTACTATCAATGGAAATTGAAGTCATATCGGGGCGAGGCGTCATCACTTCGCTGATTGAGGTGTTTTTAAAGGTGAATATACGGGCAATGGTTTGACGCTCATGGACATCTACTCCACTCTCCTCCCGGGGATCATTGAATAGGAGATGCAGCTCCTCAGAGTCCAGATTGGTCTGACTCTCAACGTCATCACTTCTCAGGATTATTTGCCGATAAAGACGGAGTAGGATGGTCAGGGGATAGAGAATCACCTCAAATATTTTGACAAAGCGCCCAAAAAATAACATGGAAGCGTTAGGAAATTCGCGAAAGAGAGTTTTAGGTATAATTTCACCAAATATGAGAACACTCACGGAAATGATCAGCAAAATGATCCACTCATTGGGGATAACCTTGATCAGCATCACCGTTGAAAAGGAAGTAGTCAGAATGTTGGCAATATTATTCCCAACCAGTGTGGCTGTGAGAAACTGTTCCGGGTTTTGACTGGCCTTCAGGGCTGATTTGGCACCGCGCACCTCACGCCTTTGCCAGACCTCAAGTTGAAGTCGGTTTGAAGAGAGTAATGCAATTTCTGCTCCGGCAAAAATGAAGCTGAGAATAAGGCCAATGACGGCGAGAATAATCTCGATCATTGTTTGGAGCTATTGTCTGGATTGTTGGTACTCATTATCACGTTCAACATACAAATAATATAATTCGATTCAAGCTTGAACCATAGGTTGGTCTTTGGCATTACCAACATCTTGAAACAGCAAGATGTGTTGGAAAAATGATCATTCTGCCTCCAACATCGTATCCATTATTTGCCAGATACTCAAAATTCGAGTTTCATCAGGCTTCAACACGATTATCCTATAAGCCTATGGTATTCTCAACCAGATACTCAGCCTGCGAATCTCAACTTACCCATTGCTGGAAAGAACTCCAGAGTTCCCATCAGAAGAAAATGTTTCTCCTGGGAGTCATTGTGACAGCTACGACGCTAAATGATCAGGTCATGTTAAATGTGTGGATACAACGATGCATAGGTGTTTTGGATGAGGAGGCTATTGAAGAGGCTATCCTGCAGACACTGCTTTTTGCCGGATTTCCAAAAACTATCGAGGCTCTCAAGCAATTGAGAATCCATTTTCCAGTAAAGCATGCTACCAAACACGTGGGCAATCATAAGCGAGCCGGTGAAGAGACCAGTCAAATCATCTATGGTAAATATCATTCAAAACTGAAAAAAACTATGGATGAGTTGCACCCGGATTTAACAAGATGGATGATTGAAGATGGTTATGGTCGCGTCCTATCCCGTTCTGGGCTTTCCCTTCAGGAGCGGGAAATATCAGTTCTGGCTTCTTTGATGACATCAGGTATGGTCAATCAGTTTCGAGCTCATGTGCGGGGTGCTTTCTTTGCTGGCGTATCCCGGGTTGATATCATTTGGTTTACAAACATCTTTCAATGTATAATTGCCGCCGAGTTGAGAGCCGCCTTCAATCAGGTAACGCAAGAGATGTTGAAGACATGAGTGACAGCCAGAGCCAGAATAGGCAGGATACTATTATAAGTTTTATAGGGTGGGAGCATGAAGATAATGACATTGAAATTAGGCAACCTTTTAACAGAGCAACGCAACCCAGAGAGTATGAAGCTGGATTCGTCTTCGATTCGTGAAATCCTTGAAATCATTAACCACGAAGACCATATCATCGCTGGCCAGGTCGCTGAGCAAATGGATGATATTACTCAGGCAACAGAACTGGTAGACCATGCTTTCCAGAATGATGGGCGCCTGATCTATGTGGGGGCAGGGACTTCAGGACGACTTGGAGTATTAGATGCCTCTGAAATTCCACCCACTTTCAATGCCAGCCCTGATAGAGTTCAAGGCTTCATAGCAGGTGGCGACACTGCCTTGCGCACTGCTGTGGAAGGAGCGGAAGATTTCCCAGAAGATGGCCGAAAACTTATTGCTGATCTTGCGGTCACGGAAAATGACGTCATCATGGGTATTGCCACAAGTGGAGTCACCCCATACGTGCTAGGTGCCCTGGAACGTGGACGAGAATTGGGAGCAGCTACAGTATTTTTCACCTGTGCAGACAGAAACCACATCGATATTGATGTTGACGTTCTGATCTCTGTGCCGGTGGGACCAGAAGTGATCACGGGATCAACTCGCATGAAATCAGGAACGGCTACTAAGCTGGTCCTCAATATGATTACCACCACAGCCATGGTTAAGAGGGGTAAAGTCTACGAGAATCTCATGGTAGATTTAAAGGCTACAAATATCAAATTGGAAGATAGAGCTCGACGTATTGTTTCAACTATCACCTCTTGCAGTTATGAAGAAGCAACTGATCTGCTCGTCAAATCAGAAAACTATGTCAAGGTGGCTCTGGTTATGCATAAAAGCCATGCATCCGCAGATGAAAGCCGACTATATTTGGATAGATTTGATGGCAACGTACGCCAGGCTGTTGATGAACTTGAAAAAACACAGACCCCAAATAAATAGTGGTCTTAGGAGAATATATACATGAATGTAAATGATTTTATTTTTAGAGAGTATGATATACGTGGAGAAGTATCAGTCGATTTTCCTGAGGAAGTCGTTGTTGCTCTGGGACGTGCCTTCGCATCAATCGTAAAGCGTCGTGGTGGAAAGAAAATTACTCTCTCTGGAGATGTGAGGCTCACAACCCCGCAATTAAAAGAATATTTTAAAGCGGGCGCACTATCTACTGGGATTGATGTCATGGATATTGGCATTCTGCCTACACCAGGGAATTATTTTAGTGTATTTCATTTTGATGATGTGGATGGTGCCTGTCAGATAACAGGCTCTCATAACCCACCAGAGTTTAATGGATTCAAATTGACCTTTAATCAGCTTGCCTTTTTTGGTCAGGATATCCAGGACATGCTTACCCTCATAAAAAATGATGATTTTGAGGCGGGCAAAGGTACTGCTTCAGACTATGATCTATTACCAGAGTATATGGATACAGTCGTCAAGGGTATTGATCTCAAGCGACCCATGCGCATAGTCGTCGATTCAGGAAATGCAGCAGGTGCACTTTGCGCACCTGAAGTTTATGAGAGAATGGGGTGTGAAGTCACCGCGCTGTATTGCGATGTTGATGGAACCTTCCCTAACCATCATCCTGATCCAACGGTTCCCGCCAATCTGAAAGATATCCAGGATGAGGTGAAGCGTGGAGGCTATGATGTCGGTATTGCTTTCGATGGTGACGCTGATCGTCTAGGAGTGATTGATGAAAAAGGCCAGGTTGTCTGGGCTGACTATCAGATGATCCTTTTTGCGCAGGATGTGATCAAATCAAAAGATGATAACATTATTTTTGATGTGAAATGCTCACAGGCACTTGAGGAAAAAATTCTTGAGTTCGGTGGAACTCCTGTTATGTACAAAACGGGTCACTCACATATCAAATCTCATATGAAAACACTCAACTCACCGTTCTCTGGGGAGATGAGCGGTCACCTCTTCTTTGCCGATAGATATTATGGTTTCGATGATGCCATTTACAATGGTGGTCGCATGCTGGAACTTCTTTCTAAGAGTAATCGACCTCTTTCTGAGATGGTGGATGAACTTCCCAAATACTATTCAACACCTGAGATCAGATTGACATGTAATTCAGACTCTGAGAAATTTGAAATTGCAGAAAAAGCAGCCAATTATTTCAAAGAGAACTATGATTGCATCGATGTGGATGGGGTGCGTATTCGATTTGGAGATGGATGGGGTCTGGTGAGAGCATCAAATACACAGCCTGTCCTGGTGGTAAGATTTGAAGCAAAAACATCTGAGCGTATGGAAGAGATTCAAACTTTAGTTATGAATAAAATCGGGGAGTTTGGCGAGGTTCGCCTTGACGAGGGACATTGAGCAACGCAAGCGAGATCATCTTGTTCTTGCTCAAAATGATGCTTTAAACTTTTCGATCTCTGCAGGATTTGATCGCTGGAGATTCATTCATAATGCGCTCCCTGAAATAAACCTCAATGAGATAGATACAGGTACAACATTTTTGGGTAAGGAACTCCAGTTTCCCCTCCTGATCAGCTCAATGAGCGGCGGGATTGAGGAGAGTTTTAACTTTAATGCGAACCTGGCAACAGCGGCTGAATCTGTGGGCTGTGCTCTGGGTTTGGGCAGCGTTCGAGCAGGACTTGAAAATGAACAGGCTCGTGACAGCTTTTTAATTGCCAGGGAAAAGGCACCAACAGCCATCATTATGGCTAATCTGGGAATTGCCCAGATTATGGATTCTCAATCTATGGACAGGGTTGCAACATTTTGCGGTGACTTACAGGCAAATGCGCTGATTATTCATTTGAATTCCCTCCAAGAGGCTTTTCAGCCTGAAGGGGATACTCAGTTCAAGGGTGCGTTGAATGCCATTAAGACATGGGTGCGTGAATTTCCGCTGCCCCTAATCGTCAAAGAGGTGGGACAGGGTCTTTCCATTGAAGTGATTCAGAAACTTCAGGAAGCAGGCATAAAGATTATTGATATTGCAGGAGCTGGGGGTAGCAACTGGATATCCATTGAACGTGAGCGTTTATCAGAAGATCAATCCATATTGAAACAAACAGCCCATGAATTTGCTAACTGGGGTGAGCCAACTGCTGAAGTATTGGAAACCCTGGGTACCGATATGTGTGTCATTGCCAGTGGTGGATTAAAACGACCTCTCGATCTGCCTAAAGCGCTTGCTCTGGGCGCTAATATGGGCGGTATTGCAGGTGCATTGTTGAAACAGGCCATGGCTACCGATACCGGTCAGCTCATCGAACAATTGCTTGTCTGGAAGAAAACTTTGAAAATGGCTATGTTTGGCGTTGGAGTCAGCATGATTGATGAATTGATTGGGAATCGCCATCTTTTGCACAAAATTGACTGATCATTGGACATCTAGAAGGTATCATGAAGGGAAATATGGATATTAATGTAAAAGCTAGAATTGAAGCATGGCGGATAGCCATATCCCAACATCTCCACAATCCAAGTTTCAATACTGATCCAGTTTATCTCTCTGAGCCTATGAATTACGCCCTCAGGGCTGAAGGCAAGATGCTTCGACCAGCACTCTGTCTGGCTGCTGCTGAAGCAGTAGGAGGTGATTGGCACAACGCAGTTACCGTTGGTGCTGCACTTGAAATATTTCACACTTTTACGCTCGTTCATGATGACATCATGGATGGTGATGAGCTCAGACGAGGAATTCCGACCCTCCACAAAGCATTTGGTAACAATCGAGCCCTGTTGAGTGGTGACACTTTGCTTATCTATGTATATCAACTCCTGGCTGATATTGAGGCCTCAAAATTTACCCGCGTCTTCCGCGTTTTTAATGATGGTGCCATGGATGTGTGCAGGGGCCAAGGATGGGACATGGAGTTTGAGAATAGTGAGCATGTTGAACCCCAGCAATATGAGATGATGATAGACCTGAAGACGGGTGCTCTCATCAGGCTTGCCTGCCATCTTGGGGGTATTATGGGTGGTGGAAGCGATGCTGCCATCGAAGCCCTTTCGCGATTTGGGGTTTTACTAGGAAGGGCCTTTCAGATGCAGGATGATCTCCTGGAAGTAACCTCCTCCTCTGCTACCATGGGCAAAAGTCTGGGTAGTGATGTCCTGAACGAAAAAAAAACCTGGATCTGGATCGACTTGAAAAGCAGGCTGACTGAAAGTGAGTTAAAGGAATGGCAAAATGTTCAAAATGGTGGTCAGTTAGCTGAACATCATCGAGATCAGGTGAAGCAATGGATGATTGATCATGGTACCATTAAGCGTGCTCAAGATTTGATTGCGTCCTGGATTTCTGAGGCAGACTCCCTGTTAAGTTCGTCTCTATTTAAGAACACCGATATGCTCAAGGTCTTATCAGACAACATTCTAAACCGACAAAATTGATATCATCCGTCATCTAATCCCCCTATATTATTAATAGAAGTGTTAAAGATCACAAGTTTACCACAAAGGGCATATTTATACTGTCAGTGTTTGACATTTGACTGTTTTTGGCGCTAAGTTTATCCCGGTGACGAAATGATTGAAGTAATAGTCAAGAATATCCTCTTCTTTGCCCAGGCTGCGGCCCCGGGTTATACCCTGTTTCTTCAAACAAGGGATGATGACGAACGTAGCCTGCCCATCGTGGTGGGACAGTTCGAGGCTCAGGCTATCGCTCTAGCGCTGGAGCAGATCAATCTGGATCGTCCCATGACACATGATCTTTTATCACAGGTCATCACCAATATGACTGAAGGATTAGATAGCGTTGTCATTCAGAAATTGAAAGAAGGAACGTTTTACGCCGAATTGAATGTTAAAAATGAGCAGGGTATTGAAAAAATTGATGCCCGACCCAGTGATGCCATTGCCCTGGCCTTGCGGGCAAGAGTTCCCATCAAGGTTTCAAGGGAGGTCTTTGAGGAGGCATCCATCTCCATACCAGCTACCAATGAGCAGATGGAAAAATCAGAGCCTACTCTGGCTGAGAATGTGAGTGAAATAACACATCGTGCCGAATTAAGATTTGATCTGGAACGTGACCTTAGAGAGGCGATCTCCAGCGAAGATTACGAAAAGGCAGCTTTAATTAGAGACAAATTGAACGCCTTATCTCTATCTGAAATGCGTAGTTAAGCTTAGTCTAAATCTGAAAGTTCAGACTCAATTTTTTTCAGGGTTTCATCTGACAATTGATTCTTGGGGTCTAAATCCTGCTTCTTGGCTTGTAGCTTTTTAAGCGCGTATCCAAGTATCGCTAATCCAACGAGACTAAAGAGAACCACCATCCAATAGGAGACCTTTCCAACGGTTTCACTGGCTTTGGGAGAAGCAAGGATGCGATTACCGTATGGCTGCTTGGTTCGGGGATCAATAGAATTTCTGAAATGGTCCAAAACATCATCAGTACTTTTACCTTCAATCAGTAAACGGCGAATCGTGACTTTGGCCTCTTCTGTCATCTGGTTTTTGCCATGCATGTAGATAGGACCACCAAAACAACAAGTTGCCATGAGATTTTTCTCAAGGTAAATCGCTTGCTCATTTTGTTTGTCAGTCAGTTTCTGATTGTAAAACTCATAATCTTGAGCACTCAGCATGCTCACCAGGGCTATCAGTAGGATAATTGTCTTCATTTTCATGTGGAGAATCTAGACGAGAAAACAGGGTTCTCAATGGAAATTCATTGTCGGAAGGAGGATTGTATTGCATTTTGCAGACCTGTTGATTGAAGAGAAAAAATAAGGAAATGTCATGTCACTCATCATTGTTGGATCACTTGCCCTTGATACCATTGAAGCTCCTACCGGATCAGTCTCTGAAGTTCCTGGTGGATCCAGTAGCTATTGCTCCCTGGCAGCTAGTTATTTTACCCATCCTAGTATTGTTGGTGTCGTTGGGAGCGATTTTCCAGACTCCGTTGTAACTCTTTTCAAAGACCACCAGATAAATCTGGAAGGCATGGCTGTGGAAGAGGGTAAGACTTTTCGCTGGGGGGGACGTTATGCTGAAAACTTTGATGACAGAACTACACTTTTCACCGAATTGAATGTTTTCGAAACCTTTAACCCTGTTTTGCCATCTGCCTACAAAAATGCAGCCTATGTATTACTGGCAAATATCCATCCTGGATTGCAGCACAATGTACTTGACCAATTAAACACTGATTCATTTGTTGTGCTTGATACAATGAACCTATGGATTGATACTGCCCTGGATGACCTGCTTACCCTGATAAAGCGAGTTAATATGCTGGTGATTAATGATGAAGAAGCTCTTATGCTTACAAATGAACGCAACTATAAAAAAGCGGCCAGCAAACTTCATGCAATGGGTCCGGAATGGGTGGTAATTAAAAAGGGTCAACATGGAGCACTTCTTTTTCATGAGGGCCAGGTTTTCAGTGTGCCCGGTCTTGTGCTAGATGAAGTCAAGGATCCAACTGGTGCAGGTGATACCTTTGTGGGTGCCCTTATAGGATATCTAGATCAATCAAAAGATCATTCATTTGATAACATGAAATTAGCTGTAGTATTTGGATCCGTTCTCGCATCATTCTGTGTTCAAAATTTTTCAGTGGATGGGATTACCTATCTGGAGGAATCGGATCTGGAAGAGCGCTACGATGAATTTGTAATTATGAGTCAATTCTAGGAGAAACCAATGAACTCTGAACCTACGATTAAGAGATTCTATCGGCTACTTATCTTAAGCTTCATGCTACTCAGTCTTTCACTATATATGGGTTGCGAGAAAGATGATGACCCAGTAACCTGTAACACGGTTGATGAAGCAGGTGAACTGGTTGAAGCCACCTTTACAATGTCTCTCACTCCAGCCCAGGTTGCACCTTTTCTTGAGCTATATGGCGCACCCATTGGTTTCACCTTGACCCATAGCGCTGATGCCTATAAAATCCATTATATGACCAGAGACAAAGATGGCGAACTCATTCTTGCTTCGGGGGTCATGTTCCTGCCACAAGGTGTTGAAACCATGGACCTGGTAAGTGTGCAGCACGGGACTGCCCTAAAAAGAGAGAACACCGGATCTGTGAATCCCTTCTATGCCATGGATGGGATCATGTTTGCCATGAGTGGTTTCATGGCAGTTGCCCCAGACTATATCGGCCTGGGTGTTTCAGAGGACATCCACCCCTACCTCCATGCTGAACTGACAGCAAATGCGGTGGTTGATATGCTGCGTGCTGCCAGAATCTATGCCTGTGAGAATGATCTTGATATAAGCGACCAACTTTTTCTGGCAGGCTATTCCGAAGGTGGATATGCCACCATGGCCGCTCAAAAATATATCGAAACAGATTATTCAGATGAATTTCAATTGACTGCAGTAGCCCCCATGTCTGGTCCCTATGATCTCATTGGATCCACTCGTGACCTCTTGAGCAGGGAAACCTTTGATATTCCAGCCTTTCTAGCTTATGTGGTGGTAGCCTATGATGATATCTACGGATGGAATCGGCTTTCTGATATCTTTAATGAGCCTTATGCATCCATGTTTCCAGGTCTTTACGATGGTACCCAGGAGTTGGCTGATGTGAATGATCAATTACCTCCAGCCATAGATGCTCTTTTCAAAACAGATTTTACCACGGCTTTTTTTGCAGGGCAGGAAATAGCCATACAGACAGCCTTGGAAGAAAATACTCTATTGGATTGGGGACCTGTGGCACCTGTCAGATTATATCACGGGACTGCTGATAGCACAGTTTCCATTGATAACACCTTAAGTGCCTTTGCTTCATTGCAGGCTCAGGGTGGAACGAGTGTAGAACTGGTTACTCTGTCAGGGGCAGATCATCCTGGTGGATTTATTCCCTCAATGATCCTTGCTGAAGCCTGGTTCGACAGCCTAAGCATAGCGAGTCAATAGCTTATAGTTTAGCCAGAACTCCAGCATTGATTTCGGCAACTTTTTCTTTCCCGAAAAGTGTCTCAATCAGTTTGAACGAAAATTCCATCGCACTCCCCGCAGCTTGACCTGTGACCAGGAGATCGGAAGTTTCGACACGTGCTCCTGTGTGAACAGCTGTGGTCATACGTCCAGCCCATGCTGGGTGGGAAGTAATTTTCTTATCATTGGTGAGACCGGCTTTTTGCAGAACTGCTGGTGCAGCACAAATGGCAGCAGAAGTCTTACTGGCTGCGGCTTGATCTTTCAGAAGTTTGATAATTCGAGGGTCACCCATGAGATTTGTAGCTCCAGGAACACCTCCAGGTAGTACAACCATCTCAAAGTCATCGTTGAGGACTTCATCTAGAACCGTATCGGCAATGACTTTGAGTCCGTGGAATCCCTGGACATTTCGCTTTTCAAGTGAGGCAATGATTACCTCTGCTCCGGCTCGACGTAGTAGATCAATAATAGTGATGGCTTCAATTTCTTCAAATCCTTCAGCCAGGGGTACCAAAATCTTCTTCATCTTAAACTCCCTAAAGTCCCGGTGTCCTGAATGTTTCAAGAATACGGGGCTGCATATATTTTGAAGTCTGCACTAATTGTCCGGCCTTGTTGTACACGTGTACTAATTTTGGTTGCTGCTTATCATCGTATTCATAGACTGTCTTTTTCATCAGCTCAAGATGCCGATCTTTCTCAACTTCGATGAGCAGCTGTCCATATTCATTATACCTACGAGAAATAAATTTCCCGCGGTCCTCATCCAGAATTTCCTCATGCTCCCGATAACTCTTAACGGGGTGATAACTATATCGATAGAAAGCGATAAGCGAATTGTCAGGGAGATAATGATCCTCATTTACAATCTGAATTTCATCGTTATAAATGGTTAGCCAGTAATCCCGTAATTCACCACTGGGAAGAAAAAAATTGCGCCGTGATTTGTCAAGCCGGTGTTTATAGTCATAGTGGAATTCAGTTGAACTCTCAATCTTATGCCCTAAACCCCAGGTTTCTTCCAGATAGGCTTTTTGATTCAGATCGTAATAAATAGTCAGTTTCTTTTCAAGGGTGTGAGACCGAGTGAACCACTTTTCTTCACGTTTTGTTACTAGACCCTTTTCATAATGCCATTCTCGTGATATTCTGGGCGGACCATAGTCAAAAAACTCCGTTTCTTGATGCCTCAGCAGGTGCCCCTTGCGGGTGTAAGTATAATTGCTTCTTTCAACCAGATTTTTCCCGGAAGAAAAATATTTGGCCGAGATGATCTGACCCTCGTCGTTGCGCTTTACTTCAAAGTAATCCCCCCGTATTGACTTGCGCTCTTTGACGTGATTTAGAAACTCACGCGTGTGGGGATCACCTTTCTTGTAGTAGGAAATTTTGCCACCACTGCATCCGCTGATGAGCAGGGTAATTACAATTATGCTAGAGAGTCTAGTGATCACTTGGTAAACAGATAGAAATAAATAGCTGATCGACGGGCATCAACGAGTTCAATTTTGTCAGAGCTTACTATTTCGTCAGCGATATCATACAACTCGTAGCGTGCCGCTTTATCTAAATTCTGATAGAAAGCCAGAACCTGTTCATCGCTAAGGGTGTCGATGGTAAGGAGACGAGCCTGGTCCAGGGATTTACCCACACGAACCAGTTTTACAGCTGATAAATCTATTGAGCGGGCACTGATCACCAGTGGAACTTCAGTTGTGTCAGGCTCTCCTTCTGGACTTACAACTTTCTGGGTCACCTTGGGTTGTTGTATCCGTTTGGCCAGAGCATACCGCCTACCGGGGTCTTCTAATTGTTTGCTGATTTTAATAATCTCTAAGGTGATTTGATCAATCTTAACTCGGGATTCTGCCTGTTTTCTCTTCAAACGATCCAATCTTTGGCTATCACGTTTGCCAAAGTCAGCATGGGGTGATTTAATTTCAGCTCCAATGCTGTAAGATCTGGCCTGTTCTGCTTTGAGCTTTGTCACCATTTCACTGAGTTTATCAATTTCACGGTGAAGGGCTCTGACGTCAGAATCTTTTGATTGTGACTGAACAATCAATGGTGAAAGCATGATAACTATTAGTAAAATTGATCTGATGGTATTGTTTCTATTCATATTTAACATAACCCAATTCTCCTCAATGCGATGCCTTTAAACTAACCCAACAGATAAAACTGAGAAAGTATGAAATGTCTCTGAATGTATGAGATATCCAGTGGGATCTGAACTAGATAAGTTGTTTTTCGAACCAGTATTTTTTCTCGCCACTATCCATAGCTGTCTTCACCAGGATATAGTTATTTTTCCTCCCCAGCTGAATCATTGCCGGAAATCTATCGAAGCTTGTAAAATATATGGCAGCAATTCCCATTGCTTTAACGTGATGCTCCTGAGAATCCAGAAGGGCTTGAGCTATCCCCTGTCGACGATAGTTCTCATGTACACCCCCTAACCAGGAAAAGAAAGTTTGGGCACCTTCTACAGCATATCCCAGTTTAAAGCCAATTTGCCTATCACCGTCATAAGCTACTAAAAGCAGTGCATTCTGTTGTCGAATCTTCTCCAACCTTGATTCAGTAGCTCTGGCTTTGCCAAAAATCATCCTTTCAAGTGAATTAACGGTATTGAGTTCAACCGCTTCAAGACGTATTTTGATGGGAGGTGAAATTTTGGCTATCTCCAATAATAGTTGCTAATATGAAAAAAGACTTACCCTGTCCAGATTTCTATCTAAATTTAGACTTTAGATATGAGTAATCAAAAGCCAAGAATACCGCAACGTACTGAATGTCTAAACTGTGGCACACCCCTCAGCTCACATTTCTGTCCAGAGTGCGGACAGAAGAACAAGGAATACAACCTCACTTTCAAGGATTTTTTCTCAGTTTTTTTTGAAGAACTGCTGGATGTTGATTCTCGCGTGTTGAGATCTCTGAGACTTCTTTTTACCAAACCTGGGTTTTTAACCAATGAGTATGTGCAAGGGCGAAGAGTCAGGTATCTACCGCCCGTTCGAATATATCTGGTCGCAAGTGTGGTCTTTTTTGTGATTTTCTCATTAAAAACGATCATTCCTGATGTCAAAAACAATCAATTTTTAAAGGAATATCAGGAGACCGGTGGAATTGAAGAATCCATTAATCAGGTCATTGGAAAACCTGCTGCTTCCAATGACGAAAGCCTGATTGCCCTTGAGGACATAGGTATAGTTGCTATCGATCCGGACAGTTCTGAATCCAGCATGACAGTTACCGTTGGCAACCAACCTTTCGAGCTTCAGGAAGGGGATTTATTAAGTAATTTTACTGATAATTTCGCCAAAATGATGTTTTTGCTCCTACCCGTGGCAGCGCTACAACTGAAGATGCTCTATTGGCGCAGGAAAAAACTCTACATTGAGCATCTTGTTTTCAGCCTCCATGTGCATGCCTTTATTTTCAGTCTACTTATTTTGACCATCATTCTGGATTATAAGCTGATCATGTGGCTGGTGATACTATCAAGTTTGTTATACTTATATATCGCCATGAAGCAATTTTATGAGCAATCCTATTCGAAAACTGCCACGAAGATGGTGTTGCTGCTCCTTAGCTATGGAGTAACAACCATTTTGGTTATGACACTCACCATGGTTGTCACGGCGGTTGGTCTGGTCATGGGCAATTCTTGATGCATCATGTTTGAATTCTTAACTCAGACCTTTAATGCTTCCCTCATAGCAGTTACCCAATTGTTTTTGTCCTCGGTGGCTACCTCAAATCCGTGGTTTGAAGGGCTTGATCTTCAATACTCCGGTGTAAAACATGAGATCGTATGTAGTACCAAACTAGCGGATTCATTTACTGAGACCCTGGATGATGTGTTGCTATCCGGAGAAAATATTACCCTCCATTTTCGCTTTGAACTCTTTGCTCCAGGCGTAGCTAGACCCCTTCAGATGAAAGAAGTCGTAAATGGTTTCCGTTTTGACAAGGAGACAGAGAGCTATTACTTGGTTAACTCAGAGAGCGGCGAGTTGGAGCGGTTCTTTACAATTGAGGCTGCAAAAGATACGTATATTTCTGTGAGCAATGTTGTTATTGTGAATACCGAAAATCTGTCAGGTGAGCAAGATTATTTTGTGCAGGTAACCGCATTTCTTGATCCAATTAAGCTGGAGGATATGAGTGAATCGGTAAATCTCATGTTACGCTGGGCCAGTGTAAAACCCACCATTGTATCAGACAAATTCAGGATTCAAGCCAAGGCCACCTAGTTAAGAGCTAGGGGATTTCAACCAAATAAAGTTTCGCATCCATGCGAGCTAGCATATCGAATTCACTTAAATTTGCCGGTGTGATAAATGAGTGACCTCGTTTCAATATGCAGGTACAGGAGTTGTTTTTCCCACCCCAGAGTAAGCTGATCTCACCTTCAAGTAGCAAGAACATGGTCAGATTGGTTCGGGATGTAAATGATTCAAATTGTCCCTTAGCAAGTTCAACTGATTTTATTCTGAATTCAGATACAGGTGACACATACTCACTCAGATGGCCGCGCTTGGATTGGGGGATTCGAAAATCGGAATTACCATCATAGACAAGAATATCTTGAAGAGCTTTGGCATCGCAAAATTTACTCGTCAATCCCAAGCGAACGACATTATCAGAATTTGCCATGCACTCGAGGATATTCCCCTTTAAGTAGGCATGGGGGACACCAGGAGCCAGAAAAACTGCTTCACCGGGTCCAAGTTTGACTCTCTTCAGAAAGAAGAGAAATAGGAGCCCAATATCCTCAGGACCACGCTTCTCAAACTGGTCAAGGAAAAGCATCTCAGTTTCATCTGAGTTATTTATTTTGCTGAGACGTTGGTGAATCTGCTTTGTGGTAACGGCGATAGATTTTCCGTCATGCTCCCAAATATGAAACAGCTCCTGTACACCTTCCTTTAGATTTCCAATGGGTCTGGAATGGCGATTTAGAAATGATTTAAGCTCAGGGCAAGCTTCCAACAACGCAGCAAATTCCTGATCAGAGATAAAGCCAATGAGCGCATCCAGATAATCAATAGCAATGGCAATTTCTGGCTTGTGATTACTATCAGGATAGTGCTCCGGATCGAGTTGGTGTAGATTTTCAGCCTGAAGCTTGTTTGGGTGAGCTTGAATACTCAGAGCTTCTCCAGCAGACAGCACCTTAAAGAGATAAGGTAGAGTGGATTGCTTCCCCTCTGTCGACAACCTTTCCTGCGGACTCTCCGAAATCCATTTGGAGAGACTCAGGGGACCTTCTTCCAGGTCAATAATGGATGAAGGTGCATTTGGGTGAACTCCCATCCATAACTCAGCATAAGCTTGACCAGGTTCCGGATTGATCCCAAGCAGCTCTGTGATATAAGCATCATGGTTCCGCGTGCCCCAATCATAGTGCTGAATAGTGTTCTCTAGTCGATAAGGTCTTGAGAATTGACAGTCGGAATTTTTCTCATTTAGCATGATCAAAATTATTCAGTAGCCATGCAGTCTACAACGACAAATCGTGGTAACGCAGATTTTTGAATTTCTCAGAATCCTTTATCGGGACACACAATAAATACTATATAATTAATATAATATTAAATTAATCATAAATAATACTTGCAAAAACAAGTGGGGATATTATTTTTGATTAAATCAAAAGCACAATCGGATGCACCAATTACAACCCTGTTATGAACACACAAAACATGGGAAAGCCATATGATTCATTCACAAAAAACCAAAGCCCGCTTATTTTTCACTTATCTAAAGGACAAGACTGAGCTCTTCCTTTACGTGAAACCACACGGAACCTCCGGAAGTGAAATGACATATAGGCGGGCTCCTGGAGATGCAGCAATGAATTTGCGCATCCAGGCGATTCTTGATCATGCAAAAGTACGTATTTCTGATACTGAAATCTGGATACTACTATATCCACCTGAAATTTACACAACAACAATGTACATCCCATCTCATGTCTCCCGTAGTGAGGTGATAGCGTTGATTCATGAACAAATATTCTCCACCCTATCATACCCAATCAACTATGATTGGGTAAATTATCATATTACAGTACATGAAAATGGGTATAATGAGAATATGGTGACGGTAACCATTCTGGGTAAAGATGTACTCCCCAGAATTCAAGAATTATTGGATGACAACTATGATAGGGTGAGATTTATTGGGGATGGGCTGCAATTTCTGAATATTGAAAGTACTTTTTTCCAACAGTTACGTGGACAAACCTATAAGATGATACTGCCATATGATGAAATGTATTATACCGCAGCTTTTCGGTCAGGGATTCATGTTGAAAGCTCGGTCCTCACCCACGCCTGCTCATCATCATTTGGAGATTATGAATTGAATCAACAACAGGTTTATCTGGATATTCGGCAGAAGAAAAATCTCATTCATCAACCTGGAATTCAACCCGTCGTACCTTCCTCAGAATGGAAGAGCGCACATTTGACATCAGCTGCTTTTCCAACCTGGTTTATCGCTAGAAACAGTCTGCATAAAGGTGAAAAAGTAAATTTTGTCAGGCAGATTCAGGACACCGAAGAACTGTCGAAGAGGAAGCGTTCAATCAAGAAATCGGTGGCTATCCACCTACTGGACTGAAGCAGGATTGGATCGACTCTTTTCTATCAGATCTTTCAGTGCAAAAGGGGAGTAGTAAAGATAGAAAGAAATCACTGCCACTACTTCAAGTGATAGAATGTACCAGGGCCAGGGACCCAGGACATCAATAAGTGACCCGCTCACCGGTTTATGGCAAATGAACAAGTAGTTCCCATCCGTTAGATAGTTAAATCCTGCAATGAAAACCAAGTAGATGTTGGTGATCCCCATGACCTTCCAAATGGAACGGTGGGTAGGTCGCATTCCACCTATCCAGGTCATATATAGACTGGCAAAAATTAAGGCTCCATGTGAAATAAAGAATTGAAAAAAGCGATAATGTGGATATCCATAAGCCCCAATATCAGGAGTGAGTAGCGCTTGAATCGCACCTCCAAGCCCCCAGAAATACACCAGCTCATACAATAAGTAGTTACGATTAATCAAGAGAAAGGCAGCCAGCACAATTCCAACACCACACAGGTGTAAAGGAAGGGTAGAACCTGCATCCCAGTCTCCAATACTGATATGCCAGATGTTCAAACTAATTTCCTGGACCAGGAGCAGAATCGCAATGATCCAGCGAGTTCGAAGATCTCTCTTAGGAGTGGAAAACCAATCTCGCTTTAGCCACAAAGCACCAAAAATGCCGAAAAGAATGAGAAGTGCTATCCAATGAGGTGGAGAGAAAAAGACAAAAGTATGACCGGGGTATTCCAGTGAGAATGGTCCGGTTGTCGAAGTCATCTTGTAACCGCCTGTTTGATTGCGGCATTCCATCCAACAATCAGGGAATCCCGTTTATTCTTGGTTATTTCTGGCGTAAAAATGGTTTTCTGGGAAGCAAATGATTTCAATGTGTCCTTATCCCAGATACCAATTCCCAGCCCTGCTAAATAAGCCACCCCGAGAGCGGTCGTTTCAACATAGTGGACTCTTTGAACCTCAATTTGTAGCATATCCGCCTGAAATTGCATAAGGAACTTGTTTTGTGTGGCTCCACCATCTACAGCAAGGGAAGTGATGCTGGCTCCAGTCTCTTTCTCCAGAGTCTGAATCACATCATAGGTCTGGTAAGCCATTGCTTCCAGGCTGGCCCGGATGATATGATTTTTGTTGGACCCACGAGTGAGCCCTGTGAGCAACCCCCGGGCGTCCATATTCCAGTGGGGTGCTCCCAGTCCAGTAAAAGCTGGCACCAGATAAACACCATCATTGTCAGTCACCGATAAAGCCGCCGCTTCACTCTCAGCTGCCGTCTTGATGAGACCCAATTCATCCCTGAGCCATTGAATGGCTGCCCCGGCAATAAAAATCGAACCCTCAAGTGCGTAACATGGTTTACCATCAGGATCCGCCGCCAGCGTAGTGATTAGTCCATACTCTGATTTTATAGCTTCAGAACCCGTATTCATCATGATGAAACAACCCGTGCCATAAGTATTTTTGGTCTCACCCTTTTGAAAACATTGCTGCCCGTACAGTGAGGCTTGCTGATCTCCAGCCACGCCACGAATGGGAACCCCATTCAATTCTGAGAGTGCCGAAACGACCCCATAATCGTCTGCTGAATTTTTTACCTCAGGTAGGATGTTTGCAGGGACACCCAAAAGATTGCAGAGCTCTGCATCCCATGATTTCTCATGAATATTATAAAGCATGGTTCGTGAGGCGTTGGAATAGTCTGTCGCATGAACTTTTCCAGTCGTGAGCTTCCAGATTAACCACGTATCGATGGTCCCAAACTTCAAATTTTGATCAGGTTGAATTGAGGCATGATTCAAAATCCATTGAGCTTTTGTGCCACTAAAGTAGGCATCCAGTGGCAACCCGGTCTTTTCTTTAATTAGACTCCTTTGTGGCGCCAAACTCTCACAAATGGATGCTGTTCGTCGACATTGCCAGACGATGGCATTGTAAACAGGTATACCGGTGTCAGTATCCCAGATGATAGTGGTCTCTCTCTGATTGGTGATACCGACGGCATCTATAGTTTCTGAACGGGAAGAACAAATTTCCCCGACGCATTCAACCACGGTTTCCCAGATTTCTTCTGGATCATGCTCCACCCACCCACGTTGAGGGTAAATTTGCTTAAACTCATGGTAGGTTTTTGCGAGAATCTGTCCTTCAGAACCTACCAGAATGACAGTTGTGCCCGTGGTGCCTTGATCTATGGAAAGTATGGCCATTTATATATGCGTGTTTAGCCAATTGATGATATCTGTTTTCACCTCATCCTGCTCTGGCTCATTCAAGATTTCATGATATAGACCTTCATAAATTTTAAGTGTTTTATCTTTTGAACTCACATTCGCATACAGCATTTCACTTCCGCTCACATCTGTAAGCTTATCTGAGGATCCATGCATGATCAGAATTGGTAGATCAATAACTCCAGCCCTGGCAGTAATGGTTTTTGTGGTATTGAGTATCTCTGCGCCAGTTCTGGCAAGAATTCCACCTCGATAATTGAGAGGATCCTCGTCATATGAATTAATGACAGCAGGATCTTTTGAAATATCGCCGCTCTCCAATTTAACTGCGGGTAGTTTGGGAAGAATAGCACTGATCAGACCTGATATTTTTTGGAGAAATGGAGACAGATCATCGTTTATCTTCACCGTTGGTGCACTCAAGAGTACACCTTTTGCTTCAGTGCCTCTTTCGATGAGGAACATTGCAATAATCTCACCTCCCATACTATGCCCAAATAGGAAAAGAGGTAAGTCAGGATAATGGGCCTTGGTTCGATTAAGAACCTCTTGAAAATCATTCAAGTAGTCCTGGAAAGAGTTGATGTAATTTCGTTTCCCTGAGGATTTCCCATGGCCACGCAAATCAAATCCTACAACGGTATAGCCTGCATCCACCAAGGATTGAGCAACATGTGCGTAGCGCCCTGAATGTTCAGCCACTCCATGCGTTATCAGGACCACGCCTTTGGCTTCCTTACAGGACCAGGTTTGTTGAAAAATATCAAAATTATCTGCCGTTGTAAAAGTTGCCTCGGATGGAATAGATAACACAGTCATGATGTCCCCTCAATACCCCTCGGTATTAGTTAAGTCGAATTTTTTGTGCAAATAGATGGTACCGCAAAAAAGTAAGCCGACCGGTGGAGAAAAATAATTAAAAAATTTGAACTCGGTTCACAGTTTAATCATCAAGGATCGGACGGTATGTGCCACGGATAAATTTATTCCACCTGGAGTGGTGGAATAATTCAAACAAAAATATCTTGAAGACTGTTCACCGATAAATCATCAAGTGCCAGTCTGCGTATGCCGCGGATGGCAGTTTTCGCACCTGAGAGGGTGGTAATGACTGGAATTTTATATCTGACAGCGGCCCGCCCAATTGAGTACTCATCCTCACGGGCCAGAGCACCCATGGGTGTATTGATGACAAGCTGAATTTCTCCATTTTTTATATGATCCGCCACATGGGGTCTACCCTCATTGACCTTATGAATGGCCTGGACAATTAAACCATTCTCTCTGAGAACTTCTGTTGTACCCTGAGTGGCCATGATCTGGAAGCCTATTTCCTGAAAATCAAGGGCAATATCGATGGCATTTTGCTTGTCATGGTCATTGACCGAGATAAACACGGTTCCTTTGGTGGGTAAATGATTACCGGCGCCAATTTCCGCTTTTGCGAACGCGGCACCTAATCTTGAATCAAGACCGATAACCTCACCAGTGGATTTCATTTCAGGTGAAAGAAACACATTTTGGCGAGGGAATTTATTAAAGGGGAACACGGGTTTTTTCACTGCTATCAAGGAGTGTTTTTCCCTTTGCAGATCAAGATCCCTGAGTTTTTTTCCCGCAGCCAATTGAGCTGCATATTTGGCCATTGGAACATCAGTCACCTTACTTACAAAGGGTACAGTTCTACTCGCGCGTGGATTGACTTCCAGGACATAGACGATCCCATCCTTCATGGCGAACTGGATGTTGATCAAGCCAATTGTTTTGAGTGATAGGGCAAGATTCCGTGTGTATTCTTCAATACGTTTCCGGTGACTGGGAAGCAGCTGATAGGGTGGAATCACACAGGCGGAATCACCAGAGTGTATGCCGGCCTCTTCTATATGCTGAAGAATGCCTCCGATGTAAACTTCTTCTCCATCACAGAGTGCATCAACGTCGAATTCAAAGGCATCTTCCAAAAAAGCATCAATCAGGACAGGATGCTCACCACTGACTAAAGCTGCCTTAGCCACATACTTTTTGAGTGACTCTTCAGTATAGACAATCTCCATTCCTCGACCGCCCAGGACATAAGAGGGTCTCACCAGAACAGGGTAACCGATTTCTGTAGCCACCAGAGATGCTTCTTCAATAGTGAATGCGGTTCCATAGGCCGGAGCAGGAATTTTTAATTTATCGAGGATTGCACCGAACTTCTTACGGTCTTCAGCCAGATCAATAGCTGATGGGTTGGTGCCAATGATCTTCACGCCAGCTTCCTGGAGCCTATTCGCAATATTTAGGGGAGTTTGACCACCAAATTGTACCAGGACACCATCGGGATTTTCCAAATCCACAATGTTCATCACATTTTCGAAAGTCAAGGGTTCAAAATAGAGACGGTCCGAGATATCGAAATCGGTGGAAACCGTCTCAGGATTACAATTTACCATAATGGTTTTATAGCCCATCTCATTCAAACCAAAAACAGCCTGTACACAACAATAGTCAAATTCCAATCCTTGTCCAATTCGGTTTGGACCACCACCAAGAATCATCACCTTTTTCCCGGAGAGAGCAGTGACTTCATTTTCGGTTTCATAGGTTGAATAAACATAGGAGGTCCTGGCTGGAAATTCAGCTGCACAGGTATCTACTTCTTTAAAGGTCGGCAATATCCCTTCAGCTATTCTGAAAGCTCTGATCTCCGACTCTTTTATATCCAGACGTTGGGATAATTGCACATCTGAATAACCCCGTCGTTTATACTCCCGGATTTCCTCAGCCCCAAATTTTGGAGTTGGGTCTAAGGCTAATTCTTGAATCTGATAGAGGAACCATGGATCGATTTGAGTGATTTCATGTAGGGTTTCAAGGTCTACACCATCCTGGAACGCTTTCCAGATTTTCACCAATCGAAAAGCAGTGGCGAAGCGCATTTTCTTCAAGTCCAGGTCTCTACCCACAACCTTTTTGGGTTCCAGACCCACTAAGCCAACCTCCAAAGAGCGAAAAGCCTTCTGTAAACTCTCCTTAAAAGTGCGTCCAATGGCCATAACTTCACCCACGGATTGCATCTGAACACCGAGGATCCCATCAGCTGTGGGGAATTTTTCAAAATCAAAGCGGGGTACTTTAGTGACGATATAATCAATGCTGGGTTCAAACGCGGCCAATGTTTTGCCAGTAATCTCGTTAGGGAGCTCATCAAGCAGATAACCAACAGCCAATTTTGCAGCAATTTTGGCTATGGGGAAACCCGTAGCTTTGGAGGCCAGCGCAGAGGATCGACTCACCCTGGGATTCATCTCGATAACAATCATACGTCCAGTCGTTGGATCAACTGCGAATTGTACGTTTGATCCACCTGTCTCAACGCCAATGGCCCGCAGACACTCAATGGACCAATTGCGCATCTTCTGATATTCTTTATCAGTAAGAGTCAGAGCCGGGGCGACGGTGACTGAATCACCAGTATGCACACCCATGGGGTCAATATTTTCAATGGAACAAATGATAATGGCGTTGTCATTTTTGTCCCGCACCACCTCCATCTCAAATTCCTTCCAACCCAGCAGGGATTCTTCAATCAAAACTTCCCCAATGGGGCTGGCAGATAGTCCCTTTTCGACTAATTCATGAAATTCTTCATTATTGTATGCCGTGGCTCCACCAGTGCCACCCATGGTAAAGGAGGGACGAATAATGGCTGGGAAACCAGTATTTTGTACCATTTCAAGAGCAGATTCAATATTTCGGGCAAATCCGCCCCTGGCAGTATTAATTCCCACGCTATCCATGACAGCTTTGAACTTTTCTCTATCCTCAGCCTTGTTGATGGCCTCTACATCAGCACCAATGAGTTGAACGCCATACTTCTTCAATGTCCCGCGTTCATCCAGTTTGATTGCCAGGTCCAGAGCGGTTTGTCCACCCACCGTGGGCAGAATAGCATCGGGTTTTTCTTTCTCAATGATAGCTGTAACAATGCCGGGGGTTAGCGGTTCGAGATAGGTTGCATCGGCCAATGCTCTATCGGTCATGATGGTGGCAGGATTAGAATTCACCAGAATAATTCGGTAGCCTTCTTCCCTAAGTGCCCGACAGGCTTGAGTCCCAGAATAATCAAACTCGCAGGCTTGTCCAATGACGATAGGACCTGCGCCCAGGATGAGGATGGATTTAATATCAGTTCTTTTTGGCATGGGTATCCATCATAGAGATAAAGTCTTTAAACAAGTAACGCGAGTCGTGGGGACCAGGACTGGCTTCAGGGTGGTACTGTACCGAGAACGCCGGAATATTTTTACAGCGCACCCCTTCCAGGGTTCCGTCATTCAAATTTACATGAGTTATTTCCAGGTGTTCCGGAAGGCTTGATGGCTTAACGGCAAAGCCATGATTTTGGCTAGTGATTTCAACCTTACCATTGAGCTGATTCCTGACGGGATGATTTCCTCCACGGTGCCCGAATTTCAGTTTGTAGGTGCTGGCACCCAGGGACAGAGACAGGATTTGGTGACCGAGACAAATTCCAAAGATTGGTTTTTTACCCAACAAAGATTTTACAGTTTCAATTGCATAATCCACAGGTTCTGGATCACCAGGACCATTTGAAAGGAAAACCCCGTCAGGTTCAAGCGCCAAAATCTCTTCAGCAGAAGTTGTGGCCGGGACGATAGTCACTTCACAACCATTTTCAGAAAGTTGTCTGATAATGTTATGCTTGATACCCAGATCGAGGGCAATAACGCGATAGGAATGTTCAGTCTTTCGGCTTGGCCAGGTCCAGGTTCTTTGGCAGGTAACCTCCTGAACCAGATCCTGACCGGTCATTTCAGGTACGAGTTCCAATTTCCGCCTTAATGAAGACAAATCAAGGTCATCACTACTGATGATACCGTTCATGGCGCCTTCATCACGAAGGATACGTGTCAATGACCGTGTGTCTATTCCCTGAATTCCAACAATTTCCGACTGATTTAGATAATCGTGCAGACCCTGATTTGCACGGTAGTTGGAGTGGATCGGACTCGCTTCCCGTACAATAAATCCTCTGGCCTGAATTTTGTCACTTTCGATATCTTCAGGATTAACACCATAGTTCCCAACTTGGGGAGTAGTCATGGTAATGATTTGACCACTGTAAGAGGGGTCTGTCAGAATCTCTTGATAGCCGGTCATGCTCGTATTAAAACAGACTTCACCACCGGAGGTACCGATAGCGCCTAAAGAAAATCCTTTAAAGTGGTGTCCGTTTTCCAGAAATAGGATGGCGGGCTTTTTCATTAAAGCTTAATCTCACTTTTTATCCTCGATCTGCAACCCCAAAAGTGAGTAATCCAGACATATTGAGTAAAATTTTTGTGGAGTACGCAGATATTGCTTAAAATTTTTAAGGTCAGATACGTTGAAAACATCTGGATGAAGGCTGAACTCAAGTTAATATGAAATGCGATGAAGACCATTTTGAGGAATGAAATGAAAGTATATCTCAAAACCCCGCGCTTGATTCTGAGGGAATTTACGAAAGCGGATATAGACAATCTGGTTGACTTGGATTCTGATCCCAAGGTTACCCTTTATATCAATGGTGGCAAACCCACACCCCGTAGCTATGTGGCGGAGCAGGTTATACCCAGGATTATGCAATATTATGAAAACTTGGATGGACTGGGAATCTGGGCTGCAATTGAGAGGACGAGTGGTGCATTTATGGGTTGGTTTCATCTTCGTCCAAACCGAGCGATGAATACAGAAACAGAATTGGGTTATCGCCTGAAGCAAAAATATTGGAGTCAGGGAATAGCCACAGAGGGTTCTGTAGCTCTGGTAAAAAAAGGCTTTGAGGAACTGGGTCTTAATGTCATCATAGCTGCTGCTGACCCTGCTAATGGTGCTTCGAGGCGGGTCATGGAAAAAGTTGGTCTGATATATGAAAAAGAAATGGTGGAACCAGATGGCTTCGTCATCGTGAGATACAGACTTGATCGTGTTGATTATTTCAAGAAAAAGGATAATTGAGAAAATTTAATGTCCATATTTACTAATAGAATTGAACGTGAAGCCAGAACCGTCGAAGTGATGATACAGTTATACTGTAAAAATCAGCATGGGTTAACAGTTCAGGATTGCCCGAATTGCTCCGAACTGCAAAATTATGCATTGGACAGGCTCAATCATTGCCCTTTTCATGAAGGTAAGACATCCTGTAAGAACTGCCCGATTCATTGCTACAAACCGGGGATCAAAGATGATATCAAGCAAGTCATGCGTTATTCCGGTCCTAGAATGATGTTGAGACATCCCATATTAACGGTTTTCCACTTCATCGATAATACACGCAAAGAACCTTTGACCGTCCTGGGTCAAAACCGGGTAAAAAATCTAGATCTAGCTGAGGATTGCAACGGTCCCGTTGACTAGTCTCACTAGCACAGAAACACAATAGGGGATGGGCCACCCAGGAGAGTCGAACTCCTGACCTACGCATTACGAATGCGTTGCTCTACCAACTGAGCTAGGGTGGCATTAAAAAAACAGTTTGTGTTGTCGCCCTTCGCGAGCACTTCGATGGGCTCAGTGTGACACCTCGGGAAGACACACAATAACTTCGCTACCAACTGCTTGTCACGTCGTAGCCCTATGGCAAAGACGATCGCTATAAACCCGCCAACAGCGGCGAGTGGGGTGGCATTAAAAAGCGCGTGAATATAGATTTTGCTCAAACGCTTGGCAAGCAATGCTGAGAGCTTCGATTGGCTTTCATTCTCCACCAAGTTGACATTTTAAAAAGACTGACATCACTGTTTGAGACCATTACTTTAAAAGACTATGGAAATTTTAACTTTATTCCTGATTATTACCATTACAGCCATCTCAGCTGTCACGATCTGGATGAATCTGCCTGGAAGTTTCCTCATGCTCATATTTATCTTTGTCTGGGCTTGGTTTGGTGATTTTGTTCTCATCTCACTCCCTGAAATATTTATCATATTGGGACTCCTGGTTTTGCTCGAAATACTTGAGTTTGCCCTGGGTGGTCTGGCAGCCCAATACAGTGGGGCTGAAAAACGCTCAGCTTTTCTTGCCCTTTTGGGTGGAGTTCTGGGAACAATCGTTTTAGGAAGTTTGTTCTTTATTGTAGGTGCAATACTTGGCTTGTTGATAGGATCCTATCTGGGGGCCTATTTAGGTGAACTCCAGGCAGGCAAATCTCCTGCGGAAGCAAGACGAGCTGCTCTTGCTGCCCTTATGGGAAGTATTGCAGGGAAGCTGTTAAAAAGTGCCACTACGGTGATAATTGGAGTCTGGATGATCCAGGAAATTCTATGAATATGAAGACTAAAATGGCCTGTCTTTTATACCTGGCTGTGGGGCTTACATCGCTCACTGCTCAGGACCTGCATATAACGCGCTTACATTATAATGGTGGTGGTGACTGGTATGCAAATCCCAGCTCACTCCCCAACCTTATTCACTTTATCAGTAGTGAAACCAACATTCGTGTGGATCCTGAAGAATCGAGAGTCAAGATCACGGATACAGACCTGTATAATCATCCCTTCCTGTACATGACGGGACACGGTAATGTGAATTTCAGTAAAGAAGAGGTACATAAACTTCGGGACTATCTGACTGGAGGTGGCTTCTTGCATGCCGATGATAACTATGGCATGGATGCATCGTTCCGCAGGGAGATGAAAAAGGTGTTTCCCAAAAAGGAATGGGTTGAGTTACCACATGATCATCCGCTTTTCAGCTCATATTTTTCTATCAATAACGGTTTACCAAAGATTCATAAGCATGATGAAAAAGCCCCTCAAGCCCTGGCACTCTTTCATCATGGTCGTATCATTGCTCTCTATACCTATGAAAGTGATCTGGGAGATGGCTGGGAAGACATTGAAGTTCACAAAGATGGGGAAAAGAAGCACCGCGCTGCCCTGGAGATGGGCACGAATATTCTAATTTATGCGTTTACCCATTAAGACATGACTCACCCGATCAATTCTCCAGCAGCACAGGCTGCAACTGCCACTCCAGAGCTCCTGCAACTGGCTCAACATGCCCGGAGTGAAGCCCGGGGAAAAGGTGCCCTATTGGGAGTTGCTGGATTTACTCTCATTTCAATTTTGGTGGCTCTTTTTGTGTGGTTGGAAAGCTTTCGCTACTTCTCTCCAGAATTTAAAACATTTTTTCTCAGCGTATTAGGTGGCCTGGGTCTGCTTTTAGTGGGAGGGATTCTGGGGATATATTGGCTGTTAAAAAGACAGCAAATTGAATCCACCAAACCAGAAAATCTGGCTCTCCAAATCGGCGAAAAACTCCCTGAAATTGGGGATCGGATTCTAAATGCAGTTCAACTGAGTAACAGGGAAACCCCTGATGGTATTTCTGATAGTCTGCATCAAGCAGCTGTTCAATCAGGTATTAAGGTCATTGAACAGGTTCCTGGTGGTCTATTATTCCCAACCGACAAAATCTACTACTACCTGAAGAGAACTGGCATTGGCATCGCTATACTTCTCTTGCTGTACGTTATTAATTTTCAGGATACAAATGCTGCCATTACTCGTCTGAGTCAACCTGAAGTCGCCTTTGAATATCCATTACCCCTTCAATTGAATCTAAACACAACGACACATCAGGTATTAGCAGGTGATAGCCTCATTTTAACAGGGCTTATTAGCGGACGAGCAATAAATAAAGTTGAGTTGATTATCCAAACTCGGAAAGACACTAGCATTTTCCCTCTGGATGTAACGGATAAAAATTTCAAGCTGCCCATGAATCATTTGCTGAATAGTTTTACAGCGATTGCCCGGGTTGCTAACAATCGCTCATGGGAACCCTGGGAAGAGATCCTCTCAAATGAGGTGAATATCCAGGTTATCAATCGTCCATTGGTCCAGGATTTAACTGTTCGCATTCGACCTCCTTCATATACAAGGCTACCAACAGAAATATTTACCCGCAACATCATGGACATGAGCGGATTTAGAGGCTCTCGTATAAGTATTGAGGGACTGGCTTCGAAAGATATCGCCTCTGGAGTACTTCATTTCGAAAATTCGAAATCAATCCCACTTGAGATGATGGGAACTCGTTTTAAGGCCGCGTTTACCCTCAATAAGGCTGACCAGGTCTGGATTGAGCTGGTAGATCATGAGGATGTCAATAATCTGGACCCATTGGTCTATCCCATTTATGTCGCCACAGATATTGCACCCATTATCAGAGTTTTAGTTCCTGGCCAGGATGTGATCATTGGTGATAAGATGATTCTGCCTACCCGTTTGAAATTGGATGATGATTTTGGCTTCTCCAGCCTGGAGCTAAACTACCAGATACAACATCCTGATTATCTCATGGTAGACACATCAGTCTATAAAGTGAAGATTGATTTACCCAGAACCGATCTGAGCTCTCTGGAATTTAACTTTCCCTGGGACTTGAATGATGTGAGTATGATGCCCGAAGATGCCATACAATATTGGTATACCGTTTGGGATAACAATAGTGTGGATGGGTATCAAAAGGCATCCTCCCAAAAATGGTTAGCTCGATTGCCTTCCCTGGATGAGATGTTTGAGGAAATTGCTCAGGGTAACGAACAGGTCAAGCAAGAGCAGGAAGATATCCTTGAAGTCGTTAAGGAAATCAAAGAAAAGGTGAGCGAATTAGCCCTGGAAGTACAAAAGGATCCTAATCTTTCCTGGGAACAACAACAGGAAGCCAGTGAGGCCATTGAGCAGGTCAAAGACCTGAAAGAACAATTGGATAACATCAGTGAACAGTTAGATCAGATGATGACCTCCGCCGAAGAGCAGAACCTTTTTAGCGATGAGACCCTGGATAAGTATGCAGAACTCCAACAACTTATGGAGCAACTCATTACTCCAGAACTTCAGGAAGCCATGGAACGTCTCCAGGAAGCCATGGAAAAAGACAATCCCAGGGAGATGGAAGCTGCCCTTGAGGATTTTCAGGCTGCCATGGAAAATTTTCAGAAAAGCGTGGAGCGTACACTGGAGATATTCAAACAGGTTGAGATTGAGCAAAAAATCGATGAGCTGGCTACCCGCTTGAATGATCTGGCCGAAAGACAGGAAACTTTAAACTCCGATATTCAGGATGGTGACACAGCTGATGCAGCTATGCAGGAAGAGAAAATATCAAATGATTTTGATGAAGCTCAAGAATTAGCAGAGACTTTAGAGGATCTTCTAAACCAATCTGAAGGCCTCTCTTCTGAATCTGTTCAGGAATTACAGGATCAAATGGAGCAGGAGCAAATTAGTCAAAATTTGGATGAAGCGGCTTCGCTCATGGAATCCGGTCAAATGTCCAAAGCTATGCCTCCTTCAGAGCAAGCCGAGAAGTCATTGAAAAAGATGGCAGCTCAATCAAGCGAGATGCAAGCGGGATTGCAGCAGCAAATGATGGAAGATGTAATGTCTGAATTTCGATCAGCCTTGCTAAAGACCTTAAGACTTTCGCAGTCCCAGGAGGATTTGGAAGGACCTACCGCCAGGACCTCACGCCAGAGTTCACTGCTCAGGGATTATGCCGATTCACAGATGGGTCTCATGCAGGGTCTGCAGCAATTGGCTGCAGAACTTCAGGATTTGGGTAACAAAACATTTGCCGTTTCACCTTCAATGGGTCGATCCATGGGTGTCATACAAGCCCATATGCAGGAAGCTATCAGAGGTCTTGAAGCGAGAAATCCCCGGCAATCCTCACAATCACAGGCTGCTGCACGAGAAAGCTTGAATCGCATGGCCCGACAATTGGCCAATTCCATGGAATCACTCCAGCAATCTGGGGAATCCAGTGGTTTTAGCGAATATATGCAGCAATTGCAGCAAATGGCCGGACAACAACAGGGTCTCAATCAGCAAACCATGATGCAAATGGGTGCTGGAAGTCCCTCCATGATGCAACAACTCGCCCGCCAACAAATGCAACTGCGTGAGGCACTCAAACAGATTGAGAATGGCATGGGCTCAGATTCCCGCATGCTTGGAGATCTGGGTAAAATTGGTGATGAAATGGAAGAGGTCGCTAAAAAGCTGCAGGGGAAAAGACCCTCTCAAAAGATTCACGAGCAACAGGAGCGCATACTTAGTAGACTCCTGGATGCCCAGCGATCTGCTACCAAGAAAGATTTCAGCAAGAAGAGGAAATCCGAGACAGCTGGGTCGAATCCATTCTGGACTGGTAGGGATGAACTACCTGAAGATCTCGGTGAAACTCGTAATCAGCTCTACGAGGAATTGATATTTAGCCTTAAACAGGATTACACGCGGGAAGAGCAAGCTCTGATCCGCGAATACTTCAATCGGCTGGAGGCTGAAATCAATGAATAGAGTCATCACAGGACTTTTGCTTGTTATTCTATCCATACCTTTACTGGTATTGGATACTGCAAATGCACAAAGCTTACCAGGTCGAACCAGGTCAAAGGATCAGATATTAGAGCAGCGGGCATCGTCTCTTGCCCGGCTTGGTAGAACTGAAGAAGCAGTGGATATCTATCTCGAAATCTTGTATAAAAATCCACGCAATTATAATGTCTATTTCCGAGTAAGCAATCTCATGCCAGGTCCGGAGAATGCTCTGGTTCTGCTTGAAATCCTGGAGGATATTCTCAAAACCCAATCAAAGAATACACGTCTTTTGGCTGAGAAGGGCCGTTTGCTCTATTTACTTGATCGGAAAGAGGAAGCTGTACAGGATTGGCAACGGATTATTCAGAAAAGCCGGAATGACAAATTTACATATACCTCCCTTACCAATGCTATGCTTCAAGCTGGTGCAACTACTGAAGCCATTGAGCTATTAAATGAGAGCAGAATTACTTTAAATGACCCTCAGGCTTTTGCCTTTGATCTGGCACGCATATATGCTGCAGCGCATGATTATGATCTGGCCAGCAGGGAATACCTCGCCCATCTTGACAAAAATCCAGGCATGTTGGACCACATAAGCAATCAACTCATCCGACTTCTTGAAAATGACGGCGCCTTTGAGCTGATAAATGCCAATATGAAGCAGAGAATGGCACTACCTGGGGAACATCAAACTCTGGTTTTGGCTCAGGCAAAAATTCTTCTCCATGAACAGCACTATGCAGAATGTGCCCGGACCATTCTTGCTTCCGATGTAAGTCGTTCCATGAAACATGTCATGGCAATCGCCAACGATCTAATGGCTGAGCAGGCCTGGGTTCCTGCCGCTGATTTATTTCTATTTATCTCTGCAAACAGTAGGGATAAGCGTCAAATTGGTGAAGCACTTCTTAACCTGGCATCCACCTATGAAAACCGACTCCATCGAGAGGAAAGCTATAAATCCTTGAGTGGTTATTTCCAGGGGAATCAATTTTTGGATCTTGATGTTAGATTCCCCAGTGATGAGGATGCCTCGCTGGGAAGGACATTGAAGCTTTATGATAGTTTGCAAACGTTGCTCCCTCGCACCCATGAGGCGTTTCAAGCTTCGTTTCACATAGCCGAAATTCAATTGATGGTGAGCGGTGATGTGGATCGCGCCATTCGTGGCTTTCAAAACATTTTTTCCAATGCCCCTCGCAATGATATTCGACTGGCAGGGGGTAGAAGATTGGTGGATGCCTGGCTGGTAAAGGGTGATACTTCCGCTGCCATCCGTACTCTCGATGAGATTGTGGGTAAATTGAACCTCGATGAGGATGCACCACAAATTGTTGCCTCCAGAATCAAAATCAGAATTCATCAAGGTGACCTTCCTCGCTTAAAAAAGGAATTACTCAATTTGAGCGGTGCCGCATCTCCTGCAGACCCAATATTTAATGACGGTCTTGAATTGATGGCACTGCTGGAAGGCAACGGTGAGGAAAATGACCCTCAACTACAAAGTTATCTGAAAGCAGAAAGATTTGTGAGCCAGCACAAACTCACAGAAGCTATCAAAACTCTCGGGGACATTCGAGGTGGGTCAACTTCCATTGCAGATGAAGCCGGTGTGAGATCAATTCAGATCCTCCTGGCTCTGGGTAATTCAAACGATGCAGTCAAAGCGATGGACAACTTTTTGAGTACCTATTCCGATTCACCGTGGAGAGCGCATGTCCTGGTCTGGCGAGGAGAAGATCTTCAATTCACACAAAATAACCCTCAGGCTGCTATTCCATTCTATGAGGAAGTGATCATCAATCACCCTCAATATCTTGGTATTCAAGAGCTGAGAATCAGGTTAAGAAGTCTAATAGGTGGTGGTTCATGATGTGGTTGAAACAATTATTAGGAATATTTCTACTGGTGGGTACGCTGTGTTCACAAAAGATTTTGATCCCAATGGACGAAACCCAAACCGATCATCTCAAAGCGTATGGCGTCGCTTTTTGGGTTCTGGAGCGCGATATCGACATCGAATGGTTGTTGAATTATCGTGGCGGGAGTTTTCTTATCGATAATTATTCAGATATCGTTCGAGAATTGAGATTAAGGGATGTGAAATTTGAGACAGCCCCCCCTGGCGCCGAGATTAATATTTATGCAACTATTGAAGCCAATAATATGGATATTGTCCTCCTGGAAAAGGCACCAAAGGTTGCCGTTTATTCACCACCTGGGAAACAGCCTTGGGATGATGCAGTCACATTAGCACTGGAATATGCTGAAGTTGAATATGAGGTGATCTGGGATGCCGAGGTTCTGGATGGGAAACTCAGTGATTATGACTGGCTGCACCTGCACCATGAAGATTTTACAGGGCAGTATGGAAAATTCTATCGCAATTATCGTAATGCTGCCTGGTACCGAAAACAACAAATTGAATATGAAGCTTTTGCCACTCTGAGAGGCTACTCCAGTGTCTCTGAGGAGAAAAAAGCGGTTGCTCGAAGAATTCGGGACTATGTGTTCAATGGAGGTTTTCTGTTTGCCATGTGTAGTGCGACGGATGCCCTGGACATAGCTTTATCTGCAGAGGGAGTGGATATAGTAGCTACACCTTATGATCATGATCCAGTTGATCCTCATGCTCAGTCTAAACTGGCATTTGGGAAAACCATGGCGTTTGAGAATTATCAACTGATTACCGATCCCATGGTATATGAGTATAGTAATATTGATGAACCACCCAGCGATCGACCACGAACTAGAGGAGCTGAGGCTGACTATTTCACCCTCTTTGAGTTCTCTGCAAAATGGGATCCTGTACCCACCATGCTCACCCAGAATCATGTCGCTGTGATTAAAGGCTTCATGGGGCAAACAACAGGTTTTCGAAGATCCACGATTAAAAAGCATGTGGTGGTTATGGGTGATGTCCCGGGCCAGGAACAGGTAAAATACATCCACGGGGCTCTGGGAAAGGGAACCTTCACTTTTCTTGGTGGTCATGATCCAGAAGACTATCAACACTTTGTGGGGGATCCTCCAACACAGCTATCCTTGCATCGGAATTCACCGGGTTATCGATTAATCCTCAATAATATCCTTTTTCCAGCAGCCAAGAAGAAGGAACGCAAAACCTAGGTCCATCCCATCCAATTCACATAGTACTTTGTATTTTTAACAGGAGGTGTAGTTTTTAAGCCAGACATGAAAACGTTTATCGGATTTATTATTACACTCGTTTGCTTAAGTGTCCAGGCACAGGACTCAAGCTATAGCTATGCAGGTTGGGGCAAACCCGGGTCAGGGCAGGCCGTACCTTTGAAGGTCTTGAAAGATAAATCATTTACTCAGGTTATCCTCACTGATGAAAACCCGGTATTAATCAAACGATTCGACGAAAAGCATGCTCTCCATGAACACATAGAGAATGAATATGATGAATATGGAAATCATCTATCCAGCAAACTGTTTGATGCCACAGGACGTCTCCGAGAGGAAAGCAAATTCCAGAATGACCCCACTGAGATGGCTCTATTCCGGACTATTTTCGGCAACACTTTTGTCCCTGCCAATTCTAATTTTATGATTCGCAGGGAATACAACGAATTTGAACGCGAAACAGGTTATTTCATCGTAGGCGTGATGGGACAAACACTTTTCTCCCGAGTTACTCTGTATCGGGAAGATCGACGCAAAGATCATGAAATCCTCAGAGATGATCTGGCAGACAAAATTCTAACTGAGCGTCGCTACAAATACATTGATTCTGAGAATCGTACCGTGCTGGAAGAGTTTGACGGCACAGGCAAGATGGTGCAGCGAGTAGTGCTCTTTGATCACCATGATATTATCCAGGAATAATGAATAAGGAGGATAGTGTGATAAGAAGTATTTCAATATTGTTGATCCTGAGTTTGGCCGTGTTTGGTGTCGCCCAGGATGCTGTAGAAGACACTGAAGTTCTAGTAGATCCCATTGCTGACTTGCTGATGCAGGCAGAAGTTGCTCACGATGCTAAGGATTTCGAAGCCACCATGAAGCTCCTCGAAGCAGCTGAGCAGCTCGATGGTCAAAATGAAGAAGTATTGTGGAAGATCAGTCGCGGATTTTTTGATTTTGCTGATCGTAAACCCAACGATGCTGAATATAAAAAACAGTACATCTATGATGGTAGGACCTATGCAGAAAAAGCACTTGCCCTGAATGATAAGAGTGCTGGTGGACATAAATGGTATGCCATTCATCATGGTCAGATTGGTGAAGCCGAAGGCACCGAACAGAAAATTAAAAATTCCTATGGTATGCGAGATCATACCCTGTTGGCAATCAAGTATGATCCTTCAAATGCTGGGAATTACCATGTCATGGGTCGCTGGCATTATGCCCTGTCCGACTTATCATGGATTGAACGCCAGATTGCCAGTATAATTTACGCCACACCCCCAGAAGCTTCATTTGAGGAAGCCCTGGAATTTTTTAAGAAAGCTCATGATCTGGATAAAAAAGATATCCGCAATATGCTTTACATCGGATACTGTTACGATGAGCTTGACGATGAAAAAGCCGCTGCTGATTGGCTCAATATGGCTATCAATACCAATGCATCAAGTGAAAGCGATCGTGGTTTGCAAGCGGAGGCCAAAAAAGCTCTAAACGATCTATAAAAACATTTTGAAAAGGGCACTCCCTGTGAGTGCCCTTCTTTTTTTGAAGTAAGGAAGTTCCATGATTACCCCTGATCCTATTCAGCCCGGTGCCACTTTTGCCGTAATCTCACCAGCCTCAACCCCAAAAGCTGAAAGGCTTGACCGTGGGCTGGACTATCTCCGTTCCAGGGGATTCAAAATCAAAGAAGGTCCCAACCTCCGCGGTAAGAATAAGTATCTTGCTGGACATGGTCCTGAACAGCTGGCTGATATCCACTGGGCCTTTGAGGATGATGAAATTGATGCTATCATTTGTAGCAGGGGAGGCTATGGCACCCCGCGCTTTCTTGATGACCTGAACTATGAACTCATTGCTCGGCATCCCAAGTTTTTCATTGGTTATTCTGATATAACCGCTTTGCAATGCGCGCTCGCAGTGGAGACAGGGCTGGTAGGAATATCTGGTGTGATGGCAGCAGTTGAAATGGCCGCTGAAGAAGGTATTGATCCCTATACTGAACAGGTCTTTTGGGATTTGATCAGTAAGCCAATGCCAGGACAGGTTCTTAAAAACCCCGGTGATATGCCCCATTCAATTCTATCCGAGGGACTGGGTGAGGGAACCCTGGTAGGTGGTTGCTTGTCATTGTTCAACAATCTCATGGGAACCCCATATTTTCCAGATGTAGCAGGTGGCATCATGGTTCTGGAAGATATTGGCGAGAATGTACAACATCTGGATCGCATGCTCAGTCAATTCAAAATGGCTGGCTTTTTCCACGGGGAAGATCGAATTAACGGACTCATGTTGGGTCAGTTTATTGATACCTGGGAAAATAGTGATGATGATGATTTTCTTCTGGAGGAACTTGTCCAGGATATTATCGGCGAAGTAGACTTTCCCATCGTGTCAGATATGGCCTATGGGCACGGGATGCGCAAAATGACCCTGCCGCTGGGTGCCAATGTAAAATTGAATGGAAATGATGGGAGCCTGACACTATTATGATAATCGAGTGGACAGAATGGCTAGGATATATTGCCTCTGTTGTCGTGGCCGTATCGCTGACCATGACAAACATCCGTCGTTTAAGATGGATAAATATGGTTGGCGCCATAGCTTTTACCATTTATGGAGCAATCCTGCAACTATATCCGATTTTGGTCGTGAATGGCTTTATCGTCGGCGTGAATATCTACTATCTCGTGCGGATTGCCCTTACAAAGGAGCATTTCCATCTCATTCCCATCTCCTGGGATACGAGTATATTTTTACCTCGTTTTATCGAATTTTATTTACATGATATACGAAAACATTTCCCTGATGTAGTTGTTGACGATTTAAAACAATTCCGATCTGTATTTATTACCAGAAATGTGGTCCCCGTAGGCCTTTTTATTTATGAGCGACTGGAGCAAGGTATTATTCAAATTCATCTCGATTATGAAATACCCATGTATCGTGATTATGAAAGTGCGCGCTATTTTTTCCGGGAGTTCCGTGAAATGGTACAGGAAAAAGGATTTCATACTTATGTTGCCTATTGCAACGTGCCTGTTCATCAGCGTTACTTGCGGCGCATGAAATTCACTGAGGATACCAGCGAACCCGGTCGATTCATTCGTAAAATGTAGATTAACTAATTAACATAGGAGAAACGCATGTTTCATAAAATCGTCTGTCTCACTATAATACTCAGTACATTCATCACAGCTCAAAATTTTCAGCTTCACTATGAAGCATCTGGTGATAGGGAGTACTTTGTTACCACCCTTGAGATGTTTAAACCAGACCAATACGGTTCCACTTTCTGGTTTGTAGATATGGAATACGCAGCTCCAGGTGTTAGAGGTGTCTCACTCTCATACTGGGAAATTGCCAGAGCTTTCACGCTACCGATTAATAACCTTTCCGCTACCGTACAGTATAATGATGGTGTGGCTAACTTTGGCTCGCTGGGTCAAGTTTGGCTTGCAGGAATCAATTACTATCTAGACCTGGGTTTTATTGCGATGCCAATCGATATTCTCTATCGTGCCTCCCAGGGAGCAGATTCACCTGATTTTCAGCTGACCACAACCTGGTTTGTACCCCTCATGGATGGGAATATTGAATTTTCGGGATTTATTGATGTCTTTTCGCAAGATGAATTTGGAACAGATGATAAGCAAATAGTGGTTCTGAGCGAACCTCAAATCTGGTATAATGCTAACGAGCATCTTTCCATCGGAGGTGAAGTGGAGATCAGTAATAATTTTGTTTTTGGGGCAGATGGAGTTCAGGCACTTCCTACCCTTGGTTTACGCTGGACCTTTTAAACTAAGTTTAAATTAAGTTTGATTGAAAGAGTCGAATTTTATCGGCTCTTTTTATTTAAAGAGGTTTTGGTTCAGGATACCTGACGAAGTTGTTCGTTGGTAAACAGAATGATATCGTAGGGATCAGAAATAGTGGTGGTAGAGGGAATGGAAAAAATCTTGGCATCCTTCCCCGTCTCAATACTTCCGATTTTATCAACCAGACCAAGCGCTTTGGCTCCATTGAGAGTTGCCATCTTAATTATTTCTTCAGGTCGGAAACCATATTCAGCTGAAGCGGATCTCATCTCAGCTCGAATATCCATATGCTCTGCAAAAGTGCCCAGACAAATATTAAAACCCTTATTCTGTATCAATTGACCAGGTGCAGTCCCTAGCTCCCATTGACGATCGAAACGTGGATGTAGGCACATATGGAAAACCTCAGATCGGGCTTTGAGCAGATCCAATTCATCCTCTTCCAGCATGATTACTTGACTTAAAATGGTTTCTTTGGCAGCGAAGGCGTTATTCACAAAATATCTGAGTGGAGAAGTGCGTGGTGGTTGCCATCTGTAGTCCATATCCGCTTTACCCAGGAGATATTGATATATGCGGCCCTGTCCCTTTAGGAAAAAGATATCCTCCTCTTTCATAAAGGACATGGGCAAGGCAGTACGTTCTTCGGATCGGGATATTTGCCTGAAAACTTCTGGTCCCAGATTAAATAAAAATTCCCCGGCGTGATGGAAGCGGGTTAAAGCAGTGTTGGTAAATTGACCTCGATTACTCCAGATTTCAAAGGCATTACCATCCCGAAAACCATGTAACATTTCAAAAACGACTGAATAGAGTCCTGAATTCTCGAGGTGCTGACTGATTTCAGGGTGCCTCGTACGGATACCAATGGCGGCGGTTCCATAGTCATAACCTCGCTTGATGGCGCTGAGAAGTTCGCTTTCCACTTCAAGTTTTGAACTAAGCCGCGAAGCATTTTTGCCTGAATGAAGCCAATTCAAAAAAGAACCTCGAGGTGTTGATTGTGGATCGGCTACAGGGTAATCCGGGTGGAATAGGGCATTCACCAGAGAAGGACAAACTACAGAATGACCAAGATCATGAGCCAGCTTCTTATCTCCAGTAAAATCGCTCTGTTTACCAACAGCGATAATTTTTCCATCAGCGATGGAGATATAGCCGTCTCGGATAGGCTCAGAGACAATGGGGAGTATCCATTCAGCAAAAAAAGTACGTTTAACCATGGTTACAATGTAATTAGGATTTATGAATTACGAATTAGGAATTGAAAATGAGTCTCGGCTAGTGAGCTTTTCGTCTATATTAGCATCCATGACACAGAAAATATCCGAACATCGGAAAAAAATAGATGACCTCGATTTAAAAATATTGAATCTGATTCAGGACAGAATCGACCAGGCTATTATTATTAGAGGCCTAAAAACGGAGCAAGACATTCCTTTATTTACGCCTGAGCGGGAAAAAGATTTGATAAATCGACTCATTGAAAAATCAGCCGGACAACTTCCAGCTGAAGTGATCGAAGATATCTGGGAAACTATTATCAAGGGAGGAAAGCGGACAGGGGACAGCCAATCACCTTGACAATACTTGCGAAAGTACGCTATTCTGGCATAAGAATTGAACCATTTTAACAATCAAGAATTTATTTCTAACCTGTCATAAGGAGTTGCAAATGAGTAGAAAAAAAATATCACTTATCGGTGGTGGACAGATCGGCCAGATTTTGGCACTTATCTCTGCCCAGAAACAATTGGGTGATGTTGTTATTTTAGATATCCCTGACTTTGAAGGATCGGTTAAGGGAAAAGCCCTGGATCTAATGGAAATGCGTCCCCTGGAAGGCTATGATGTCAATATTACTGGAACCAGTGATTATGCAGATATAGCTGATTCAGATGTGATTATTATTACTGCAGGCGTCCCTCGCAAGCCAGGTATGTCTCGCGATGATTTGCTGGGAATCAATCTTAAAATCATTTCGAATGTCGCTGAGAATGTTAAAAAATATGCCCCCAATGCATTTGTGATTGTTGTATCCAACCCCTTGGATGCCATTGTCTACGCATTTTACAAAGTCTCCGGTTTTTCAAAGAATAAAATTATTGGTATGGCTGGCGCATTAGACTCCTCACGCTTCAAAGCTTTTATTGCTATGGAAACTGGTTACTCAACACAGGATGTCTCCTGCCTCGTTCTTGGTGGACATGGTGATACCATGGTTCCCCTGACTCGTCTGGCAACGGTGGGTGGTGTTCCGGTAACAGAATTATTGGATGCCGAGACTTTGGAAGCTATTGAAAAACGAACCAGAATGGCCGGTGGTGAGATTGTCAAGCTGCTGGGCAACGGCTCCGCATTCTTTAGCCCCGCTCAGTCTGCCATCGAAATGGCTGAATCCTACATATTGGACAAAAAACGTGTCATCCCAAGCGCAGCATTGTGCGAGGGTGAATACGATATTGATGGCTTATTTATCGGTGTTCCCTGTGTTATTGGCGCAGGCGGAATCGAAAAAGTTATCGAAGTCAAACTGAATGATAATGAAAAAGCAGCTCTTAAAGTAACTGCTGAACATGTCTCAAGTGTGGTTGCTGAAACTAAACTCTAGACATCTGACTATATGGGAAAAGGGAGTGCAACCGCGCTCCCTTTTCCATTTATATGCAAAGTTGCTGTCGGTCCTTGTCGTCCTGACCCTCGCAGGGTGCGATACTGATCTTGTCCCAGATATTAACAAAGCATTAAGCCCGCAGGCACAAGCTCTCGTTGATAGTGCCTTCGCTCCTTTTCAGGGTGACACACTTGTGGACCACCATGTTCATATCCTGGGATTGGGAAATACTTCGAGTGGCATCGAAGTACATCCTGATACACGATCCTATTTGCACCCCTTCAAGCTTACTCGATTCAATTATTTCATGGATGCTGGAAGTGTTACAAATGAGGCATTGGCCGATGAACAATATATGCAGTATCTCCTGGCGCAAATCGGAAAAATCCCTGGCGAATTTCGTGTCAATAGCCTGGCTTTAGACCATTTCTACAAGGAAAATGGAGAGCAAGATCCAGATAACTATGAAATTTACGTTCCCAATGAATATGTCGTGAGATTGGGGCAAAATCACCCTGACAAAATTGTCCCTGTAATATCCATCCACCCCTATCGACTGGATGCTGTCGCTGAGCTTAAGAAGTGGGCAAATCAAGGCATCCGGGTTGTTAAATGGTTACCAAATGCACAGGGAATTGACCCATCTTCACCCCTGTGTGACCCTTTCTATGCCGCGATGAAGCGTCTGGATATGGTGCTCCTAAGTCATGCTGGCACAGAACTAGCTCTGGATTCTCAGGGTAGACAGCATCTTGGTAATCCACTGTTATTGCGCCGAGCACTTGATGCACAGGTAAAAGTCATCGTCTGCCATTGCGCAACATCCGGGACATCTCAGGATCTGGATGAATCCCATCTTCCAGAAGTTGACAATTTCTCACTTTTTATGCGTCTGTTTGATGACCCTGTTTATGAAGGGTTGCTATTTGCTGATATTTCTGGAATGACCCTGGTCAACCAAGTTGGAAATTCTTTGAAGGGGATTCTTGCACGCCAGGATCTACATCCCAGGCTGTTGTATGGCAGTGACTATCCGCTACCCGCTGTTGATATTTTAAATCAAAACTATGCTCTTGGTTTGTTAGGATATCTAGATGAAGAGATTATCGCGGCTTTGGATGAGATCCAGGAGATTAATCCACTTCTCTACAGTTTTGTCCTCATGAGATCATTGAAACATCCTGATAGTGGCGCCAAATTCTCCAAGGATCTTTTTAGGAATAAAATTCCCTAGATAACTAACTTACTACCTTCACACGAATTTTTCGTTCACGCGGTCCATCAAATTCACAAAAATAGATTCCCTGCCAAGTCCCGAGCTGTAATCGACCTTCCTCAACAATAATCTGAGTGGAATTGCCCATGAGAGACGCTTTCATGTGAGCTGCAGTGTTTCCCTCAAAATGTTTATAATCGGAGTGATCCCAGGGAATGGTTCGGTCGAGAATATTGATGAGGTCTCTTGTTACATCAGGATCAGCATTTTCGTTGATTGTAATACCCGCAGTTGTGTGTGAAACAAAGACTGTCAGGATTCCGGATTTTACACCACTCTCAGCCAATGCTTCCATAACCAGGGAAGTGATGTTGAAAAATTGGCTTCGGTGTGTGGTGGATAATGTTTTGGTTATCATGTTCATAAGGTTCCCCAAATATTATTAGCTATTTTCTTTAAATTCAAAAATCATGATACCACCAAAAAACGGACCTTCTTCAGGGAAGTAATACTTCAGGAACTCCAGCTTTACTGTTGCACCTGCGCTTTGTGAGGCATGGACAAGATATTTTCCATCAATTATCATCCCCTCATGCCCCATGACGATTCCCATTTTAAAGTAATTTGGTTTTACAAAAGTAACACCTGCCATAGTGGGTAATTTGGCCATGAGTTCTGGTGTGATCTCATTGTTGGGTATATAGTAGGCAGTCATATTACGATTCCAGCCCAGGTCAAGAAATTCCTCTCCGTCTTCCTTTTGATTCAAAGTGATAGTCACTGAATCAAGTGCTGTTTTGGGGAGCAAAGTCTGGGTTATGTCCACTGTATTGGGATTCATAGTAATTCGATCAACAGTATAGTGCCATCTCGATCTGTATGTGGGCTGTTTGATGCCATTGGAATCTGCCTTGTAATGCAGCTGGATCATGTTTTTCCGGGTTTCTTCCCAGGTTGAACTTTTTGCTGCAGCCAGCGATGTAAGATTGTGACCAGTACAGTCGGAAACGTCATACCGGATAATCGGGTCAAGATCTGGCTCGACTTCTTCACCTAACTTAAAGATTTCATAAGGGGTGCCAACCCGCCACAAGGCAATATGTTTAAGACGTTGTTGAAAATCAGGAAAGCGTTGTTGAAATTGTGGTAGTGTTTCGCTCATCTGTTCAGGAGTCAATGTCCAGGGGGAGGGTAATGTGGCCAACCATTCATCATTTGTGAGTGCATCCTGACAGCTAATTAGACTAATTAACAAGTTCATTATCAAGAGTGATTTGATCAGTCTCATCCAATGTTCTCCTCTATTGGTGCGTCAATTCCGAAAAGCATCAATTCCTCATCATCATCGGGTAATTCTATCATTTTTTTGTAATGCATCCCCAGCTTTTTTAACAAATGCTGCGAACGATGATTTTCGCTTGTTACAATAGCCTCGAGATGGTCCAACTTATGGGTTTCAAAACCGTAATTCAATACTGCACTGGCCGCTTCATAGGCATAACCCTGTCCCTCATATTGCTCAAGGAGGGAATAACCAATATCTGCATGTTCCATGCCAGCCCGATGCGTGAGGCCACAATTTCCAATCCGAATTTGATCAGTCAGCCTTTCAATGATGTAAAACCCAAATCCCAGAGCTTCGTAGTTCGGTATAACACGAGACTCCAGATAATCTCTGGCTTGCTCAAGTGTGTCAATATCGCGGCTACCGATATACTTAATCCACTTTGGACTATTTAGCAGATCGAGGATAAAATCATTGTCATCCAGAGTCATCCTCCGAAGCAAGAGACGCTTGGTTTTTAGAATAATCATATGATAAAGGAGGTGAAAAGAAGTAAAGGTGAGGCTGCTGCCATAGTTGCTTTACCAGTCAATCAAGATCTGATCATAATGATCGCGATGATCCTCATCGGCTCTACTCAGTCGCTGTAAATAGGAAACTTCACCGACTTCATATAGGAAGCTTGCTAATTCCTCGTGCTTGGCATTTAGAAAATTTTTAGTAATGATGCGTGAATCTAGCAGTTTGATACTGGACTCCAAATTTTGCATCAATTCGATCAGGGTTTCGCGAGCCTCATCTTTGTTTCCTGAATCCCACTGATCAATAGTTTCATAATAAGCGAATTTCATTTTTCTGAAATTCTGGCTTCGACTCAATTTTTCGATGTCTTCCAATCGGTCTTTCCATCCAAGGGAAAACGAATCATTGGAGCCATTGCGAGCAACCTGGCGTGCTTCTGTATAGAGTTGACTACCACCAAACTGACTCCAGGTGTCCAGGTCCCCGCCCAGTATTGTCAGCACCCAATAATCCAAAAATGAGGTGAGAGAATTAAAACTTCTCGAACGTATAAGCGCATCACCCTGGTTAAAAGTGAACTGCCAGCTTTTATCAAAGTACTTTTGGTCATCACCATTTCCCCAGAAAGCTTTACCTGTATAAATTTTCTGGGAACCCGACTCGATGTAACTATCCAGATAAATCGTTGCCTGGATGGTAAAGTCAGTTGGCAAATCTTCAAATGTCCATTCAGTATTTTCAATGTAATAGGCAATATCAGAGTCCAGTTGGGAGACAGCCTGGCGTGGAACATCATCAAGATTTTTTACATCAAGTTTGATTTCTGCATTAATTCCCTGTGCAGATAGCGATACGGCCCATATTAGGAGCATGCATAAATATTTATTCATATGTATGTAAATATAAAAACAAGATATTTGTTTCCAAATCAAATGGGAAATTAAGTAATATCCTTATACAGAATAAAGTAGCAACAAATTGACACACTGTTATATATGTGCTACATTGAAGCTCGATTAATTTTTGTAAGGTTTATGTGAACCTTGGGATAGTAAAAAATTTAGTGGAGTCATATTGATTATCAAAGTGCTGGTCAGATTACTAACTGCGAGTCTCTTCATATTCATGGTCTCAGGACTTTACGCTGATGAATCTGCTGAAATTGACAGTCTCAAAAAAATACTTCGTAGCACCACAGAGGGAGAGACTGTTGATTTAATGAATCAACTCTCAGAGGCACATGCCGGCAAGGAATGGGGCAAAAGCCAACGCTATGCAAACCTGGCCTTAGATTTAGCTATTTCTTTGCAGGATCAGTATGGTCAGGCCGTCGCACATACCAACCTGACTCTCTTTTACATCGAGCAGGCAAATTATAGGGAAGCTCTTGATCACGCCATGCTGGCGTTAAATATCTTTGAATCAGTTTCTGATGATTATCAGCTCGCTATTACACTCAGGACGATTGGTCGAACCTACAGCCTGCTGAACCAAAGTGACCAGAGCCTGGATTATTTTTTACGAGCCCTCATGATATTTGAAGATATCAGTAAAGAGGAAGAAGTCGCGTCCACAGTAATGATGATCGGTGATGTTTTTTCCCAGTGGGGTCAGACCGATAAAGCCCTTCGTTTCTTCGAACGCTCCCTCGGAATTCATGAAAAGCTAAATGATCATGAAGGTGTACTCCGTAGTGAGAACAAACTTGCACAAACCTTGATGGCTTTACGCCGTTTTGAAGAAGCTCAGACTCATCTTGAACGGGCCTTGGTGATCGCTGATGAAAATGACGCCTTCAATCTTCTGGCGAACCTGTATACAAGTTTGGGTGAACTTCACTACCATCAATTCCAACTCAGCACAGCTCAAGAATATTTCCTGGATGCCCTGGAAATGAAACGAACTATTGGAAATCAGGGTGATATTGCCCTGGCCTTAAGCGATGTCGCCAGAGTCTATCAGGAATCGGGTGATACCCCCAAGGGGATCTTTTACTACGAACAGGGTCAGGAACTGGCAGAATCCATGGGTGAAGATGCCATTTCCGCTGAGATATATTTGCAAATGGGTGATCTTTACATGCAGCAGGCTGATCAAACCAAGGCAATTCAATCCCTGTCAGCAGGATTAAACATTGCAGAGCAAATTCAAGACTTCCTGACCATTGAGAGGGCAAATCATCTGCTGACCGTGGCTTATTCGAGATTTGGTCAACCAGGTCAAGCTCTGGTTTATCAGAAAGCACTTCAGCTGACTCGAGATGAGATTAACCGGCAACAGAGTAATCGTCGTGTTGCTGAGCTTGAAATTCGCTACGAGCTGGATAAACGTGATCGAGAGCTGGATGAGCTCAAGGGTGAAGCGTTTATAAAAGATATTGAATACCAGAGAACCTTTACGGTTATGTGGGTCGTATTTGGATTTTCATTTGCCATTCTAGCTCTTTTCCTGGGCTTCGTTTTCTACCGTAGTCGGCTTATTCGAAAAGCCGAGCAAGAAAAAATGGAGCAGGCTTTACGTATTAAGGCCGACTTTACGGCCATGTTGGTCCACGATCTGAAAAGCCCTCTCACATCAGTATTTGGCTTTGCTGAATTGTTAAAAATGGGTGAAAAACCTTATGATCGCATCAAAGAAATTGCCGTAACCATTCGCAAAACCAGCCAAAAAATGTTACAGCTTGTGAATGAGATGCTTGATCTTTCTAAATTTGAAGCTGGCAAGATGGTCCTCAATAAAACTGAGACACCTCTCAAGCCCATCATCAGGACATCAATTGAAATGTTGGGGCCAGTAGCTGACCTGAATGAAACTGAAGTCAGCTTTGGAGCTCCAGATGGACTGCCCTCTTGTCACTGTGATGCATTGAAAATTGAACAGGTCATTACCAATTTTATTGGAAATGCTATCGAGCACACGCCCAATGGAACAAAGATCAATGTGAAGCTTGAGGAAATAAAGAAGAGTGGTGAACCCTTTCTCTATTTCTCAGTGACTGATAATGGACCTGGTGTTGATAAAGATCAACAGGATAAATTATTCGATAAATATGCCCAGTTGAGTTCTCGGAAAACTGCCAAAGGTCTCGGATCAGGGCTGGGGTTGGCTGTTTCCCAGATGACCATAGAGCAACATGGCGGAAAAGTGGGCTACAAGGACGCGGAGCCAATAGGAAGCGTCTTCTATTTTACGATTCCTTGTAAGAATCAGGATATTCCAAAAGTTCAGCCATTGAATAATATTCAAGCTCAAGCCTGAGTTTAATTCAACTTATATATGTCTCATTCTCCATCTGAGTTTGGACCCCTCACATATATATCCCGTGGGTATGGGTATAGCGAAAAGGGTTTAGCGCTGGAGATTTATGAGCCGCTCTCAGGCTCACCAAAACTTTTGATTATGGGCTCCATCCATGGCGATGAGTCATTTTCCACCGTACTCCTTTCAGAGTGTCTTCGTTCTATTCAAGATCAGGAATTAAAATCCTCAATCATTCTTACTGCTAATCCGGACGGAGTTTTGGCAGGCACGCGCTGTAATTCACGGGGGGTTGATCTCAACCGAAATTACCCTACAGCCAATTGGTCTCCTGATCCTGTTTTTTACCGCAATCGTCCAGATACTCCCCAAAATATTGCACTGAGCCCAGGAGATGGAGCTGCCTCAGAGTCTGAGACCAAAGCGCTCATAAAACTGATACAGGATATAAGGCCAAAACTTATTGTTTCAATTCATGGCTTTCTTGGTTGCATCGATGACCCTGACATCTCACCCATAGCCAAAGATATTGCACTGCGAAGTGGTTTGGAGTTGGTGCCAGATGTTGGTTACGCCACACCTGGTTCTTTTGGTTCCTGGTGCAAGGAACAAGCTATCCCCATTATTACTTATGAACTTCCCGCTCAGGATATAGCCGAGATGAAGCGCATTCATACTCCCATATTGAAAGACCTGATGACGGGTCACTATCATAAGATGCTTCTTTAATTTCTCATGCGCTGGATGGTTACAGATTCGGGGCTGGGTGGTTTGTCAGTATGCGCTGGATTGGAACAGTCATTGTCTCAGAAAAACATGGCGCGAGGCATAGAATTGCTCTACGTCAATGCTACCCCAGATGACCGTATTGGCTATAATTCGCTTAAAACGCAAAAAGAGCGAATAGATCTCTTTGATCAATTCCTAAAAGCAGCATTTAATCGTTATGCTCCTGATAAAATAGCTATCGCCTGCAACACGCTTAGTGTCATCTATGATGCTACCGATTTTGCCTCCCAATCTACCGTTGAGGTGAGGGGCATAGTCGATGCCGGAGTTGATCTGATCAATGCCGGGATGGAAAAATATCCCCAACATAAGCTGATCATTTTTGCTACAGAAACCACCACAGAGGCCGACTCATATCCACGACTAATCTCAGCCAATGCATCTGCTATATCCGCTCAGGCATGTCCAGCATTAGCTCACGCCATATCCAATGATGCCAGTGGCGAGGAGTGTAGAAAACTGCTAAGCGGATATGTAGACGAGGCACTACAGCGGTTTGAGGACGAGCCCAAAAAGGTATTCGCCTTCCTTGGTTGCACTCACTATGGATATCAGTCTGAAGTTTTTAAGACCTTATTGGAGGATCGGGGCTATTCAACTAGGATACTTAATCCCAATGATCTGTTGGTTGAGGAACTTGTCGCCGACAATCAGACGACCACTTCAGCTGAAGATTCACCTTTCAGTATCAAATTCGTGAGTCGATATGCCATTCCCCAGGCCGAGATAACGTCAATGGAAAGCTATCTCAAAGATACAGCGCCACTCACGCTGGCAGCATTGCACAATCAGATAGTTTTACCAGATTTGTTTAAACTTGAATAGTTATTCCCCAAAAACAATAGCTCGCTTATATCACGATGATATGGTGACATATCATTATGATGACTTTTGGACCTGATCACGGCCCTAAAAAGCATTGGAATACTATATGTATAATCATTATTAACAATTATTTATGGGTATGGTATTTTCAGGTGGCATAGCACTTGGTTATATAAAAGCACCATGATGAGTAATTTACAAAAAAAAAAGACCTGGGAGATTAGACTTATGAAACACACTGCTTTAGTAGCCTTAGCAACTGTGATGTTGGCGTGTGGCGCATCTTCAGACACTCATATCAATAAAAGCATTAAAGTTGGCGATGGAGAACACAGGAAGGGAAGTTTACGCTCTGTAAATGGTACCATAAATGTAGGCAATGAAGCGGTTGTTGATGGAAACTGCACCACCGTGAATGGTGAAATACATGTAGGTGAGAACAGTGAAGTCGGTGAAGTCTCCTGCGTAAATGGAAGTATAAGTTTGGATCGAAACTCGAAGGCCCGCGAGGTCTCTTGTGTAAATGGCTCTATTCGGCTTGGTGGAGAAGTAAGAGTTGATGGCGATGTTTCAACTGTAAATGGAGAAATTCGCTGCAAAAGTGAAGTTCAAATTGCTGGTAATTTGGAAACAGTAAATGGTGATATGAAGGTTACTCGAACCATCATTACTGGAGATTTGAGTACGGTGAACGGCGATGTATCTCTCCTCGAGAAGAGTACTGTGAGGGGGAATATCATCATTGATAGAGACAACAGGAAACCAAGATATAAAGAGCATAAGGAATTGGTCATTACCATTGACGGAAAATCAAAGGTAAAAGGCAATATTGAAGTTAGAGGCGATGAACCGAATGTAACGGTGATCCTCGCAGGTGGCGGCGAAGTCCTGGGAGAAATCATCAACGCTGAGGTCGTCCGCAAATAACAGATCCCCAAAGTGGGTGTCATACAATGAAGGGCCTACGGGCCCTTTGTTGTTTATACTACTTTCAACGAAGGACACTGAGCTCGTCGAAGTCTCCAGGCATTAAATTTCTCATTAGAAATGTCGACAAGTTCAGCCTCTGAACACGCCGCGACGAGCCCAATCTCCACAATAAAGTTTGAATCATTCCCATTTGTCACAGCCTCGATTTGTGCTATCCTATATGGCATGGAGGTTCAAACACAATGCTAATCTACGCAAATGGATCCTGGGTTGAAGCCCATAAGGCAGTAGTGCCATTTAATGATCAGGGCTTTCTATACGGGGACAGTCTATTTGAGACTATCCGGGTCAATCATGGACGCGCTTTCCGACTGGAAAAGCACATGGATCGCATGCGTAGTGGAATGGAAACTATTCACATGGCAGGCACTGACCTGCTAGCAGAAATTCCAGGGATTTTAAGAACATACATCTCAAGAAATGATCTGGACAATGCCTTAACTCGCATCATAATAACAAGGGGAATTAGTCAGGGCTCACCCTGGCGCTCAAAATCAGATCCAACTCTTTATATGACCTCGCGACCCATTAATGAACCAGAACAATGGCCAGTAGAGGTCGTTTTCCTTGAAGAAAAGAATTATCCCATATTGCGTTTTCATCCAGCTATCAAATCAGGCAATTATTTAGGGAATATGCTCGCTAAAAAAGATGCTGAGGATGCAGGTGCTTTTGAGCCCGTGTTTGTCAATCGAGATGGCTATGTCACAGAATGCGCCATCAGAAATGTTTTTTTTATCAAAGATGATATTTTGCTAACGCCCTCCCTTGAGTTGGGTGTATTGCCGGGTGTCATCAGAGATACTATCATGGAGTTGGCAGAAAGACGTCATCTTAAAGTACGGGAAACCTTAATAATTAAGGATGATGTACAGGAGATGGATGAGGCTTTTATATCCAGTACAGGCGTTGGCGTGTTGCCCGTAACCTGGGATGGATATCAGTCTAATTATCACTACAGTCAAATCCTCAGAGAGGATTTACATAAGCTTTTTGAATCAGGAGAGATGAATGTCACATAAAAAATTTGATCCCAGTCGAGCAGAACGACTGATTGCGCCAGAACGATACCAGGAACTGAAACCAGATGTAATACTAAAACATTTGGGTATAGCTCCTGGGAGCACCATTCTGGATTTGGGATGCGGAAATGGCTTTTTCACTTTTCCTGCTGCCGTTGCCATGGGCGAGGGTATGGTCATCGCCGCCGATATGTCTGAGGAGATGCTATCTCTACTCAGGCAGAGAAACACACCTGACAATATTCAGATCCTTCAGGTTGAAGAAGTCAAAATGGATATTGAGGACGATGAAGTTGATGCAGCCGTCCTGATTGCTTTATACCATGAGTTTAAGCATCCCATGGAAAACCTCGCTGAGCTTAAACGTACTCTGAAACCTGGTGGGAAGGTGCTCATTTTAGATTGGGATCCTCAAGCAGACAAGGAACGTGGACCTGCAAAAGTACATCGCGTTGCAAAGGATAAGGCGATCAAGAACCTGGAAGCCGCTGACTTTTCTGTAGACAGCCACGAGAATTACACACAAGATATGTGGATGATCATCGCCCACTCTAATACATAGTTATCATGTGAATGGGGGGTGAATATGCGGAAATTAAACCTTTATTATATCGTCAGTATAATCACTCTGGCGTTCATGATGTTTATCCTCTTCAGAACCTTGCAGGTCACTGGCTGGTTTGAGGAGCATCAGGGCAAGAGTCCGGCTGAGCGAATACTTCAGAACTATCCAGGGATCTATCAACTCAAAATGCCTGGAGATGATGTAGCAAATTCACGTGTGAGGGTAGAACCTCATAAAGTCTCGGGAGAAGCAGGTTGGCTCATGATTCGCCTGGACTCATTACCACGTTACCTTATTGAGGTCAGTGATTTTGAGGATGAGCAAATCCTGATTGAAATCTACAATTTTGATTCAACTGGGCGCCAAACACGCCTGGAAGGATGTGAACTTCTGTTGAAAGAGGATGATGCAGAAAATTTTGTGGGGAATACAATAGGTGATTTTTGTGGGCTCAAGGAGCAGTCCTCGGAGTATCTTGCACTGGATCTATTGCTAAGTGGTCCCATCGTGTCACTAAAGATTCAGATGCGTGTGTTAGGTCAGGCAGACAGTCCTGAAGCAAAGAAATATTTGTTAGAGAGGTTGATTCATGGTAGAGAGTAAAAAAGATATAAAATTTAAGCTGACACGTACTGATCCTTCAGGTGCTCGACGTGGTCATTTTTTCACCGAGCACGGCAAGGTTGAGACTCCTACCTTTATGCCAGTTGGAACCGCCGGTTATGTGCGTTCCACACCCATGCGCGATGTGGCTGAATCTGGTGCACAAGTGGTTCTGGGAAACACATATCACCTCTCCCTGGGAGAAAGACTTCAAACAGTGAAACGTGCCGGAGGATTACATCGTTTTATGGGTTGGGAAGGTACCATTCTCACTGATTCCGGTGGCTTCCAGGTATTTTCCCTGGAAGGTCGAGAGATTTCAGAGAAGGGTGTCTCCTTCCAATTTGAAGAAGATGGAGAAAAACTCTTTCTTGGACCAGAACAATCCATGGCGATCCAACGTGATCTTGGTTCAGATATCGTGATGGCTTTTGATGAATGTGTCGATTACAAGGCCCCGCAGGAATATATCCAGAAATCGGTGGAACGTACAACGCGTTGGGCTGAGAGAAGTCGCGAATATCCCCTTCAGGATCATCAATTTATGTTTGGGATTGTCCAGGGTGGCATTTTCCAATCGTTAAGACGCCAAAGTGCCACAGAGATTACTAATATTCCTTTTGATGGCTTTGCCATTGGTGGGGTTAGTGTAGGCGAGGGTCTGGATCTACTCAAAGAAGTTGTTGGCTATACAACTCCATTGCTGCCGCCAATGAAACCTCGCTATCTCATGGGTGTCGGTTTACCTGAAGATATTCTGGCCTCTGTTGAGCGCGGAATTGATATGTTTGATTGTGTGATTCCTACACGCTATGCCAGACAGGGGACCTTGTTTACCAGAATGGGCAAGTTGCGCATCATGGACAAAGTCTTCCGTAAGGATAAATATCCTCTGGATACCGCCTGCCGCTGCTATACCTGCCAGACCTATTCACGGATGGTCCTTCGATATCTCTTTTTCTCAAAAGATCCACTGGCAGAAACCCTGGCAACCATTCATAATCTGACCTTCTATCAAGACCTCATGGCGGATATTCGACGTGCCATTGAAAAGGGTAATTATGACAATTTTCAAAGGGGTTGGCTGAATAGCTATTTTCGGAAGAATAGTCCCCGTAAGAAATAATTCACATCAAAGTTCAACATCTGAATGTGCCCTTGCTTTGACAGGGGTGGTCTTTTAAATTCGGAATCAATTTTTGTTAGAACCGGAGGAATAATGGGCGACATTGATTTTGCAAATCCTGATAGCAGGATGACATACCTGAAAGACAATCTTTCACATCTCATGAATGGGATTGATTCAAATTATGGCCAGGTCCTCATGGATGAATTGATGCGCCGTATGGAAACCACAGTCAGTGAGTTTAATGACGAAGTTAAAGCTATGCTGGGACAATTGCAGGGGATAAAACCAACTCCTCGAGACAATATCCTGACCTCAGCACCTCGACCTGAACCACAAGCTCCTTCAACACCAAAAGCTGCACCAGCAGCCCCAGCGCCCCCTCCACCAACCACAGATTTAAAACCAGCACCAGCAGTTGAAGAACCGCAGAGTGCTCCTGAGCTACCTCAATTTAGTGAGGACCTTGACGAACCAATAGTTTTCAAGGAAGATTCAGAATCATCTGGATCGATAAATGAAGTTGAGATTGAAGTTGATCTGGAAGGCGAGGAACTATCAGACTTCGAAAAGAAACTGAGGTCACTCGGCAAATAATTTTTCGAGACATTTGATATTTTTTAAAGCGACGACTTGGTTCGTCGCTTTTTTTTTATCCGCTCTCGCGAGCTTGATGTGCAAGTTTACGAACAGAAGCCCCGGGGTGTGCACGGGATTGAATGATGGCCAAACCCCAACGCCGGAAGTTGCCATTTCCAACGGGCAGATCACCACGGCCAAGCCTCCTGGAAGCGCTGACGGGTTATGGATTCGGAATCACGGGTTTACCCGTGGGATGCTAGATCTAAAATGAAGTAGTTGGGGCCGATGATCTGAGGCTGTCGAAATCTCAGGATGTTTGAATTCACCAGAATTTATTACACTGATCCCACGGCCAATAAAAATGTAATCAATACGCCGTTCAGGTTTGTCTGCCGGGAAGGTAGCCAGGGGAGTGGAGCTGGTCTTTTTAATACCATCTCTCATATATTTTGTCAGCCTGATATAATTATCCGAATCTGATTCAAAATTAAAATCGCCTGCTAATATCAGCCTATCCAAGTCAGGCATCACCTTTATGATGCGTTCGACCTGCACCCGTCTTTCCTCCGCGCTTAAACCAAGATGAGTCCCCATAAAAGTGAGAGTGTCACCTCTGATGTCAATTCGGCTTAAAAAGACACTCCTGCCCTCCAAAAGACTATCCGTGGATAAATCAACGATACGAAAATCAACAATGGGATACCGGGATAGGAGAGCATTTCCATATTGGCCACCACCGTATTCTATGGATCGACCAAATACAGCAAACAATTCTAACAGGCTCCCAAGACTATCGGCTTGATGTACCCCAAATGATCGTGTAGTGCCTTCATCAACTTCATTCAGAATAACAATATCTGGATTGGCAGCGCTGATAACACGAGCCGTACGCTCCAGATCCAGAACGCCATCCATGCCAACTCCATGCCTGATATTGTAGGTCATAATGCTGTGGCTATCAATTTGTGCTGAACAATTACACAGGATAATGCTCGCCAGGAGCAACACTGAGATGAAGAAGCTGCGAGTCATCAGCTTCCTATTCAAAAATGCGTTTTGCAAAAACGAATCTTCGTTCCAGACTTGATGAATAGTCCGGATCATCAGGATTCATGCTCTGAATCTGCACGCCTTTACCCAGGCTATGAATCACCTTGCCCTCACCCATATAAATTGCTGTGTGAGTGATCATGCGCCGACTACCAGCAAAAAACAAGATATCTCCTGGGAGCATGGCTTCCATCCAGCCTGGATATCCAACCATGCGACCTACATTGGCGATTTCATCTGAATCTCTGGGCAAGTAGATATTATTAAGGGCATAACTCTGCATAACAAGTCCTGAGCAATCCACACCTTCGGCGGATCGTCCACCCCAAACATAGGGTAAATCAAGATATTGCTCTGCTGAATTAAGAATCTCCTGACGTAGAGGGTTATTTGCAGGGTCAATAAGTTTGTAATGATCTGGAGATAGTTGCAGCTCATTTCCATCAGCCAGAAGCAGCAGATCATTCCCCAAATAGGGGAGGCGGGTTCCCATCAAGATGATCAGCCCGTTCTCGAGGGTGACGTTTTTAGTGAATATGGCTTGTTCGCCAACATGGTAGCGGTTCCATTCCTCAAGTTTTACACGACGCAGGGCATCTTTGGGAATATATCCTAGATAACCAATGGCGGACTGAACTTGTAGATAGTCACCTTTTTCACGGATAAGGCGCACCGGTTCACCCCACAGCATTTCGGTGCCTTCCTGTTTATGGCCAACAGGTTTATAGCGACCCATGACGTAGGGCTCTGAAATTATACCGTAAGCCAGATCATCTGGAAATGTTTCAGGTAGATAGTGAACAGAATCAATAAATTCAAATTTAAATCCAGCCTGCTTCAGTTTGCGTGCAATGCCCTTGACGGGTATCGAATAGAATGCTTCACCAGTGAGTAGGATGGTTTGTCCGTTTATTTCTGCATGGACGTCCTGATACCAGATTCGTTGATCCAGATAGAACTCAGCATTGGCCTTATCAATAATGGCATGAATCTCAGCGTGCTTATTATTTGGGGGGAGGTGGATGCAACTGCTCAATGTGATTATCCCGAACATGAGTATCAGGATTACATTTGTCCGTATTGAAGTAATGCCCATGTAATTTCCCCTTATCTGGCTGCCTGTCATTTAAGCGGTGAAAGTAATTTTATTCAGGGGCGCTCTGCAACCCTTCATCTGTTCATTGAATGGTAAAATCATGCTGAATAATTGATGTAATTAAATTTAAAGACTGGATATTTGCTTGGAGTGAGATACGTTATGTCAAAGGAACTTATCCATGAATTATGACAAAGCCTATCTCATCAGCCTTGAACGCAGCCCGGCTCGACGAAAAAATTTCTATCGCTATGCCAGGAAGGCTGGTATCGATGTAGAATGGTTCCCTGCCCTTTATGGTCTAGATGTAAATACGGTCGATTACCAGAAGCGAGGGTATTTGAGTGAAGACTTCAAATTGAAACTGGCTGGTAGTCTGGGGACTCTTTTAAGTCATGTCCATGTCTGGGAAAAGATCGCTGAGGATCCTCAGTGTGAGGTGGGTCTGGTATTTGAAGATGATGCTGATTTCAATCGTCGATTTTTGACAGATCTCTCCGCTATCAACAGGAGTGATGTTCCAGCGGACTGGGATATGCTCTGGTTGGGCTGGCATAAGTTGGATTGTGATCCAGTGAACGAGGTTATTGGTACACCACGCAAAACAGAAGGTAAGAGTGTCAATTCAGGTCATTTTGCCTATATGATCAAATCTTCAAGTGTTGAAAAGCTGAAAGCGTTGCTGCTGCCATATGACAATAAACGATCCAAGGATGTGTTGCTAAGGCAAAATTTTGAGGCCTTCAATGCGTATTTTCTACTGGAAAAAATCGTTAAAACACCAGTGATCGGTTTTGATTCGGTTCGCAAGAATATAAATAACCCCAATAGGATCGAAGGGCGGCCCATCAAAAAACTGGTTCAGAAGATCAGGAAAATGTTTCTGGAGTAGAACTCCCATCCAACAGCATGAAATTTGAATACTTGATTCTGGCACCATAGACCTTGGATGCCAGTGGTCTTCTTAATATATTGTTCTTCCATTTCAGATGTGTCTCAAAGACCCAAATCAATAAATTTATGTCACTGAAAAAATATATTATCACTGTCAACCTATGTAGCCAATTCCTTAGAGTATTACTCTTCACTACTTTATTAATACCTGTTATTCCCCTGGAGGCTGGAACAAATAATTCTGCTCAACTCGATTTGAGACAGGGCGCATTATCCGAGGGAGATAGAGTAACATTGGACACTGAATGGGATTTTTATTGGGGATCGTTCGTTTCTGCTGACACCAGTAAATGGCCAGAGCCAGATGTCCTCATGACAGGACAATATTGGAACGATCTGGAAGTCGATGGCCAATTCTTTCCCCCTAGGGGTTTTGCTACCTATAAACTACAGATTCTCCTCCCACCGGAATTACCCGGTAATATGTTAGGCTTTCTTGTCCGCGAGAATAATATCGCCAGCAATTATTTTGTAAATGGACGCTATATCGGTGGTGTAGGCAGGGCACATTTAAACCCGGAAGAGGAGCAGGGATCCTGGTTGCCTACTGTGTTGCCGTTCATGGCTTATAGTGATACACTGGAATTAGTCATTCATACCTCAAACCATCGCTTCAGGAATGGTGGGCTTGGTCGACCCATTATTTTTGGACATATTGAGACTGTCCAGGGTCATTTGAGAAATTTATTGAACAGAGACTTATTTCTAATTGGTCTTTATATAGCATTGGCCTTATATCACCTGGGTATTTTTATCCTGAGACCCACAGACCGATATTCACTCTGGTTGTTCGTGATTTTTTTACTCTGGGCATTTAAGCCCATGTTCTCAGTTAATTATGTCGCGTTTCTTCTTTTTGAGCCCCCTTCCTGGCATATACAGATGAAGCTTGAGTATTTAAGTCTCTTCTTAGTCGTTCCTATAACGGTCCTATATTTTATATACCGATATAAAGCGTATACATATAGGTATGTTGACCGGATCATCTGGGGAATCCTTGCAGTGTTCTGTATCAGTTTGCTCAGTTCAAATACCTACTTCATCTCGAAATTTGCTCAAACGTTTATTTACCTGGTTATCCCAATTTCGTTTATACCACTCATGGCCATTTGGCAAGCTGCTCGTGATGGAAAAATGGATGCTAAAATCATTCTTGCAGGTACTCTAATCCTTTTCGTTGCAGTCATAAATGACGTACTATTTACATTAGACATTATCTCGACCACGTTTATGGCACCCAATGCTTTACTCCTTTTCATGTTTGGACAGGCTTTCCTGGTAGCTAAGGAATATTCAGATGCATTTAATGCCCTCGAGACTGAAGTAGTCCTGCGAGCTGAGGCTGAGGAGCAACTGAGAGATAACCAGCAGCATCTTGAGCAAATAGTTGGACAACGAACTTCTGAGTTGGCAGAAACAAATCAACAATTGGAACTAGAAAATCGGGAGAAGGAAAAACGAGAATTAGTACTTAATGAGTTGCTTGAGACTAAAAATCGATTCTTTTCAATCATTGCCCATGATTTGAGGGGACCACTAAGTAGTGCTGCTTCATTAACCGAAGTTCTTGCCGAGAATCCTGAAAGGTTCACCCAAAGTGAAATTGAGGAAATCCTTGTAAATGTTCACAAATCCAATAAACGAATCTATGGGCTCTTAGAAAATCTTCTGGACTGGGCAAAGCTCCAGCTTGGAACCATGCAGTTTGAATTGGAGACAATACCAATTGATACAATCATAATAGATACATTTGAAGACCTAAGAAGCCAGGCTGATCATAAACAAGTTCGAGTTAGGTTTGAGTTGGATAGCGATACCCAGGTTCAAATTGACAAAAATATGCTATCCACTGCGATTCGAAATCTAATCTCAAACGCCATCAAATTCAGTCATGAAGGTGGTGAGATTCTGGTTAAAGCTGGAGTTGAGAGCAAGGCTGGGGACTTAGTACACATTAACATCATTGATAGCGGATTGGGTATTCCAGAAAAAGAAATTAACACATTATTCGATATGGATAGACAATTTCATCTTGATGGTACTGCCGGAGAACCATCATCCGGACTAGGGTTACTTCTTGTGAAAGAGCTGGTGGAGAAAAACAATGGACAGGTTACTGTTGTGAGCGTATTAGATAAAGGCTCCACCTTTACTATAACCCTACCAGTCTCGAATTAATATGACATACATATTTACCAATAAATTAATTTGAATAGCCGCTAGTTGAATAAGATAGAGATGGGTCACATCCTGTCATCAGAAAAAATATAGCCAATGAAATCCAAATTATCCTCACGTGGAAGCATCTTTCCAATGTTTTCTCACTTGTATTATACGAGCATGGAATTGACTTGCTCACCCATGGATGTGCTAATAATATGGCACGCTATTTTAGCACGTTATCGGCTCCGGTAGCTCAGCTGGATAGAGCAACGGATTTCTAATCCGTAGGTCACAGGTTCGAGCCCTGTCCGGAGTACACACTAAACCCCTTGTAATTCATAGAGTTACGAGGGGTTTCTTTTTGGTGCACAGTCTATTCTTTTCTATCCAGTCCCGTTATTTGGGACATTTTGGGACACTAGATGGTGAATAAATGGTGAACAAAAAAAAGCATATTGGATAGAAAACCTTAGCCAGTAAGGGTCCAGCATAAAAAGGCCAGGTATAGGGCCGTGAGACAGGAGGCAGACCAAAAAAAAGCCCAGCGATTGCCGGGCTTCTCAGTATGGATCAAGCTTAAGCGTTACCATATAGCATCCAAGATACTTACACCATCTTTAAGATTCGAATCGAGAAGATGTATGTAGGCTTGTTCCGTCACCTTTATTGAAGAATGTCCGAGTAGCTTCGATACGACATAAATATCCACGCCGGATTGAACTAGCTTGCTTCCAAAAGACCTCCTGAAGCCGTGCAAGGTTCCATTCACAATACCAGCATCAGTGATGTACTTCTTTATCTTCTTGTACATGTAGTCATAGTCGTAGTTGAAAGGGAACTCAAGATGCTGATCAAATTTCCGCTTGTGCAGAATATCAAAGGCCTTGTTATCCAAAGGCACAAGCCGTTCCTTATCGAACTTACCCCGAAGGCGAATCATTTTCCCTGCAAAATCAACATTTTCCCAGGTGAAATTAGGCAGCAAAAGCTCAGCCCTTCTTGCACCCGTGTGTAAATACATCTGGATAAGATCCAGGTAATTTGGATCATCCACCTTGTTAAGTATTTTTTCTATCTCATCGTCAGAAAATGTCTGAGGCTCTTTATTCTCAACGGGCAGCAATTTTACACTCATGATCGGATTGACCTGAACGTAATCATGAGCGATTAGGATATTGAAGAATGATTTTAAAGTCCTGAGCTCAGCATTTACAGTTGCAGGGCTTACTTTGCATTCATCTATCCGATAGTGAACATATTGCCGGATGGTTGAGGTAGATATATTTCTGATCTTCTCATTTGGAATAAACAAGCGTAAGGTTCGGAATACCGTTTCTTCCCGTTGGACTGTCTTCGGTTTCTTTTGCCCATCGATGATCACAAGGTATTCATCCTTCATATCATCAAACCGCAGATTGGGTTGAAGTGCTTCTTCCAGACCTGCACGAATACGGGATTTTTTGTGCTCTATAGATAATTTGAATTCTTGGGCGGCTTTATGACTCTGGAATGTTTTCATTTTACGCTTCTGGTTAATATCGTAGTAGTCAACCCTCCATCGGAGTCCAGATTTAGTTTTTACTTTTCTAATTGAAGCCATCTTCTACTCCTTTCTGTTTAATAATCAGCCATCGACTTCTGACGTTCGACAAGCATTGATAGATCTCTTTGTGTTATTCTTAGGTTTTTTCCCACACGGTATGTGGGGATATCTTTTTCTCGAATCAATCTTCGAAGTGTTTTGGTGGATACGTCCAGTAACTCAGCAGCCGAATCCAGGCTGAACATCTGTTCTACTTGATGCTCTGATCGGGTGGCATAATTGACCAGTGTGCTTAGACCTGTTTCGCTGACTCGTGTGCTGTCGCCAACAACATAGAAACTGATGCCAGCCTTTTGACCGAGAGAACGGACCTCTCCCTCGGACAGATCCAGCAAAGTTGCTGCTGACTTTAGGCTGTACATCTGTTCCATGATAGTGACCTAGCAGAACCCTGGTTGGTTAGATGTATTGACTAGGGATAGCAGAAATGAAACAGCATTTCCGCTTTTAAAGATATTGCTTCTGCACTGGGAATCTGAACCTGAGAGTGCCATCGCAATCTGAACATCTTGTTCATCATCAAAAGCGATTGACAGGTGGTTGCTCTGTGCGTTGACCTGGATTGATTGAAAACTATTTACACCAATTTCTGCTAGCCTGTTTGCGATATGACTAGTGAGTTCATCACTACCATATTTCTCGCCAGCTATCTCTAAATAATTCATGCTTACTCCTTTCGTGATCATGATTGGCTTCATTAGTTTTCTTATTCCAGAAAAGAAGGGGCACTTCCGAAGAAGTGCCCACTTTTGTCTATTTGTTGTGCTCTTTCGCGCGACTTAGAACTTCATCGTAGTCTGATTCAGGTATTATCATGTATGCAGTGAATTGGAATGGTTCTTCATCGACAATAGAAGTAGTGCTAAAAGAAGGTGTTTTGCCGCCATTCAATTCCTTCAGCATTCTTTGTCCCCAGTCGGTGTGGATTGGTGACAAAGCATAATCCCAGCTGTCATCTCTGTTGTGTTCGTGAAAAACCCGGATAAATAGAGAATCATCATAGTTCGACTCATTGTCCTGAAAAATGATTTCGTAGATCTTCTTGATTTCATCGATATGGGGCACCCAAATTGAAAAATGGTCAACATTTTCACCAAAATATTCAATCTGCATTACTTGAACACCCGCGATAGAAAGTTCTTTCGCTAGCTCGGTTGATTTTATGTCATTATTTAAACGCATATCATAATCCTTAACTTATTCTGGTTTGAGGGGCACCTCCGAAGAAGTGCCCCTGGTAGTTGGTTAGTCCTCGATCTCGAACTTATCAAAACTCATGGAAGCTTGCGCTTCACGTTCAGCGGCTTTGATCTTGTCCTCTAATTTGAGGAGTTTATCCCGGGTAGTTCCTACGTCAGTAATCTGCTTATCCTTAGATGCAGTATCCTTTAGCAGAGAAGCTCGCGCAACAACGTCTTCTGTTGCGCTATACTTCGTACCAATGGCCTGGTACTCTTTTACGAGAAAATTCCGACGGGTTTTCAGGCGTGCTAAAGCCTTTTCATACCCCAGGATCGTGTTGATGTGCTCAAGGTCTGCAGTAACGCCATGAGCATAACTGCCATCATATGGACCACGGGTTTTTGGGGGGTTTGTTACCATTTTAACTCCTTCATGACTTGCGTCATCGTTTCCAGTAGCTTGATTGCCACCAGCGTTAGTGTTCAATTGATCATTCATAATGATCTCCTTTTCGTTTGTTTTTAGCTTGTTGCTCATGGCATTACGTTACGAAAAGGATATGACTATCCTGAGGTGTGCAACGTGTGACACCTTTATCTTGTGAGGATGTTTAGGGTGTAGAAACCCTTATGTGGTACTATCTAGAGGGGGGTATTATCTCGAACTAGAGGGGGGTATTATCTCGAACTAGAGGGGGGTATTATCTCGAAGGAATTGATCTGGGTATTTAATTTATAGTTGCCACCTCGACTTGGTGACTTTGATTTAATTGAAGTGATCAGATTAAAGTCTAATGCACTGGATTGAAGATATTTGATTTTACGTTGGATTTGATTTCGAAGAGTCTTACGATTAGTATTCCTGAAATCCCAGATCCAAGTACTTGAATCTTTCTTTGGTGATTCCAACTCTAATTCATCTTCAAAATATTGGGGTAGAGAAAAACTATTCCATATCTTTCTCAGCAAATCTTGATGTTCCTCGGGAGCATGAAGCCAATATGATTCCCCGGCTTCACGTTCAGATCCTAGATAATAGAGGAATGCAGCTTCCATATGTGAAAGCTTGATTTTGGCTATCTTTTTATCATCTGACATGAAGTCCAAATCGACTGGTGATTGATCAGTTGTTTGATCTTCTGGAAGATTTAAAACTAGACCATCAACTTGACCATATTGCATAGATTGCTCTTCAATCTGTGCAACTTTCTTGTTTGGATTAATAATATAAGCCCCTGGAATCTGCGAAGCTCTAGGTTGGTTGAGCTGAGGATATCCATTCTGCAAAAGGTCTTGCCTAATACGTGGGATAATATCTTCTATACTGTCATCGCCAGTCAGTCCACCCAGAGTTCTTAAAGCTGAAAGCTCGCGCCCTGCCAATGAATAAAGGGAAGCACGCTTTTCTTTATCGGGATGGATAAAAAGATCAAAGAGTCCTTTTTCAAGGATGTCTTCACTGATAGCCATTAACACAATTGAATTGTAGACGTTTTGAAGAGTACCCAAAAGATCGTAATGCGGTTTAGTCCGAACCAATTGACCTAACTTTGATTCTAATTCTGTGATCGAAGTTTGGCGATCTTCAGATTCTTGTTTCAGCAGGTCACCGAGCAGGTTCCAGGAATGATACACAATCTTTGAAGATTCTACGAGGTTGGGTAAAGAAAGAAGAACAGGTTCAGTTTTGCGAGATTTCTGATATTTATGAAGCGAAACGATGAAGGGCATTCCAACTTTGATGAGTGATACGATAAATTCAGGAATTACATCAACGAGCTCGACAAATTTGTCTTCTTTAAAGACGGTCTCACCCTGGAATGGGTAATCCAGCGCGTAGAAGGAATCAATCGCTCTAAATTCAACATCAAAGAATTTATCAAGGGCGGTTTCAAAATCACCATCTGGAAAATACTCTTTGATTACAGCAGAATCTAATATGCTACAGTGGTTTTTTAATGTCTTGAATTCGTGAAGGAGAGCCTCTTTATTGATATCCATTTGTTGTTACACCTTACGGACTAACCCGATAACTATCTTTTCATTAAGATTTTCATCCTTATAGTAAGCTTCCTTTTCAGCAGTGAGGTCTTCAGTCCAGGTGACTTCAATCGGCGTGTTCTTTTCTCCAAAGGGACGATATAGGATAAGCTTGCGCCATTTTTCAGGATCCAGTTGAGATTTCAGTTCAACAATCTGATGCTCAAGAGCTTCATTTCTTCGTTCCAACTCTTCAATACGGGCAAGTACATCTAAAACAGTGACTTTATTGTCAGGCATGAGATCAGACCTCCGAGTTCAATACATTTCATACATTAACTATCCAAGTTCAATCAAAATAGCAGGCTTTGCTATCCAAGTCACGTAGTAATCTATCCTAAATAACCTGAGTTAAAGAAATAGGTAAGCGATCTACCTATTTCAATGTGCTTCACAGCTTTTCTACGGCTTCCGTTATCTCCTCTGATAGGGCGAATGAATAAACTGTACTGGTTTGGTAATTTTGATGACCGAGTTGCTGCTGCACCAAACGAAGGTTCTTTGAGACTCTAAGCAACTCACATGCATACCGGTGTCTACAGGAATGCA